>Ga0116226_10000061_pt1 | contig 75039 bp, 69 predicted proteins | sample S1TSphfallax_FD_89692 | JGI IMG/M metagenome (GOLD analysis project Ga0116226, IMG submission 89692) | Host-associated microbial communities from peat moss isolated from Minnesota, USA - S1T2_Fa - Sphagnum fallax MG | ecosystem: Host-associated > Plants > Peat moss > Unclassified | place: USA... | reverse complement strand
TCCATAGGCACCGGGGTGGGATCGGAGTCGTATGGCAATCACTCGGCAGCTGGAGTAGGTGTTGGAGGTTCGTTAGGTATCTATAAAAAGACCGGTCACGGCGACGCTATTTACGTTCAACCCGCCGGTGGTTGAAAGCACCAGTAGGCTTTAGGATTCGCGCGACACCTCGAGTCACTCAAGCGGCAGGGGTGAGCCCTGGTTTGGCTAGATATTCACCAGGGGCTCGTAGGAAACGTCTGTATTGCGCTAGGGGCGTAACGTCGCTCGCCCCGAGCGAGACGGCCGCGCACAGTACGGCATCTCACCATTTCAGGAGACTTCGACGATGCGCGCACTGTGCTGGCATGGCAAACAAGACGTTCGTTACGACACCGTTCCTGACCCAATCATCCAGCACGGGCGAGATGCAATAATCAAAGTCACGGCCTGCGCGATCTGCGGGTCCGACCTTCACTTGACCGGCGGTTTCGTCCCCAATATGAAATCCGGGGATGTCTTGGGTCACGAAACCATGGGCGAAGTGGTGGAAGTCGGCAAGGACAATCAGAAACTCAAAATTGGCGACCGCGTCGTCGTGCCATTTACGATCTCCTGCGGCGAGTGCCCACAATGCCAGAAAGGTAATTTCTCCGTCTGCGAGCGATCGAACCCCGCCGGCCAGGAGCAAGCAAAGCAGACTGGATATCCGACGGCGGGATTGTTCGGCTACTCACATACCTACGGCGGCTTCCCTGGTGGACAAGCCGAGTATCTGCGGGTGCCGTATGCTGATGTGGGTCCCATCAAAGTTCCGGAAGAATTGACCGACGAACAAGTGCTGTTTCTATCGGATATTTTTCCTACGGGGTACATGGCTGCGGAAAACTGCGATCTGAAAGGTGGCGAGACGGTACTGGTATTCGGCTGCGGGCCGGTTGGCCAGTTCGCCATCAAGTCGGCCTTCCTCTTAGGGGCGTCGCGAGTTATTGCCGTCGACACCGTACCTGAGCGAATGGGCTTGGCGCGTCGGTCCGGCGCCGAAACTCTTGACTACAAGGACGAAGCCCTTCAGGAGCAGATTCGCGATCTCACGCATGGCAAGGGTCCTGATGCTGTCATCGAAGCCGTGGGCATGGAAAGCCACGGGCAGGGCGGCGTCATGGAATCCGTCGAGACTCATCTCACCCACATGGAACGGGCTTTCGCGTTGGAGCAGGCCATCCTCGCGTGCCGCCCTGCAGGCACTGTCTCCCTACCCGGCGTATTCATCAACGCCGTGAAGGTGCCGATGGGCGTATTCGTAGGGAAAGCACTGACGCTCAAGACCGGGCAAACTCATGTGCAGCGCTACCTGAAGCCGCTCATGGCACGCATCGAGAAGAGGGAAATTGATCCCTCGTTCCTGATTACGCACAGGATCGCGCTGAAGGATGGTCCCGATGCTTATAAGACATTTCGCGACAAGGAGGACGGCTGCATCAAGGTTGTAATGCGCCCTTAGAGTTGTCAGGTTTCTTTCGAGGTGGCACATGAGCGAGCTGATCACATTCACTGCCTACTGGTCATGGATGCGCTGGTATCTGCCGCGGATACTTGGGCCGATACTCCACGTCGGAACGCGTCATTCTCCGTCCATCATGGCCATATTCGACCGTGGTGCCTCGTGAAGCCCGTAGACCTGTTGGGCTGGGCGAGTTCGTTTATTCTCTTGCTCACGCTGATTCGGCAGGTGCGCACGCAGTGGCGCACCCGTGCGGTCGCCGGAGTGTCGAAATGGCTCTTCGTGGGGCAGATTACTGCCTCGATTGGCTACACCCTTTATAGCTTCTTGTTGCACAACTGGATCTACGTCAGCTCTAACATCGCTATCCTCGTGACCGCCGTAATCGGCGAATGCATCTATCTCCGAAATCGTCGCCCGGTTCGTCGTAGCGTTGCTCGGCCAGCGTTACACGGTGAAGCGTGAGCAGCTCCCACGCTTAGTTCCCCATGAGTGTAGGAATAATCCGTCGATTCCTGCCTCGATGGGTTGCTGGCACCAGCCGGCTGCCGCGGCTAGTCTCACTCTTGCCCTGATGCGGATCTATCTTACGGAGAGCCAGAAGATGCTGGAGAAGTTACCGGAGGCCATCGGCCATGCGCTCATCAATCAGCGAGCTGGCATGGAACAGGTGCTCTACAACGAATTGAGTCGCCGGCGCGATGTTGCACGGCTGCAGCTGCGCAGCCGAAGTTTCATATTCAACGCTCAGCTGCCGCGGCGCTACACCGCCGATGGTGATGGTCTGTCGCCGCCGCTCGATTGGGATGGCGTGCCCGAAGGAACCGAGTCGCTGGCACTCCTGGTCGAGGATGCGGACTCGCCGACGCCTCATCCGCTGGTGCATGCGATCGTTGCGAATCTGCCGGCGAGTAGCGTCGCCATCGAGGAAGGACAGCTGCAGAGTCCGCATCATGCCGGGGTGGGGCTGAACACCGGTCAAAATTCGTTCCTCCGTCAGGCGTGGCTCCCACCCGATCCACCGCGCGGGCATGGGGAACACCGCTACGTGTTTCAGCTGTTCGCGTTGGGGCCGGGGACCGCCTTCTCGGCCGGTCCCGGGCGGCGGGAATTCATCGATATCGTGCTCGAGCGGGCGATTGCGGTGGGCTGCCTGATCGGCACCTACGAGCGCGCCGATCGCATCGGCGCCGATGATGCGGCGGCGGTGCCGGTCGGGAACGTGCTGACGGGCCTCGAGCCCATCGGTACTTGAACGCTAGGACGCGGCTTGCTTGATCGGCTTGGGTACACCGAAGGATTGGAACCGCAGATCGATATTCGATCCTGATTCTTGATGTGGGATGCAGGTTGTGTGGTTCTCGATTTGACGGGTCGTGAACAGCGGCAACACGCTGGTGCGAAACTGGTCGACCAACTCGCAGTCGCCGAGGCCGAGCTCATAGGGATGCTGGTCGGCGATGGCAACCGGCAGCCAGCTGCCCGCGACGGCCGGGCCCTCGCCGGGTTTGGCAGCGCTCGCGGGCGCCAAGGAATAGAACGTAAGCTCCGCCCTGGCGAATTTATCGGGCCTGCCGAAAGTGCTCGCGCAGGCTCCTGGACTCGCCTTTGCATCGGCTCGCGCACCGGCGGCGATCAGCAAGAGCTTCAACTTCGACGCCAAGCCGTCGCAGGAATAAGTTGAGGTGAAGCCGAGAAAGGCGAATGAATACGTGTGCTTCTGCCAAACACCGGGCGCTTGATCGGCGGCGGCCGCGGCATCATCGGCGTGGGCCGTCGCCAGGCTCATCAGCAGGCAAGTCAACGCGCCCGCGGCCAGTCGAGCGGTCCAGGCCATCTTCATCGGTACGGCAAATGTTGTCGGGTTGATCGTCAGCACGTAATCCTCCACGAGAGTTTGGCCGGCAAACCTCATCGCACAACGGATCGGTCACGCCGCCGTTGACAGGGCTACGAGGGACCCAACCAGATGATAAAAGGTACTGGCCGGCGCCGGCGCATCAACGAACTCTCCGCTCGGCAGTCGGACATCGAACCATAATCCGGGAACGGGCGTGCCGAGATAGGGCAACAGGGAGGCGGCTGCCGCCGCTGCCATCTCCAGGTATTGCGCCTCGCCGGTGATCCGGGCCGCGAGCAGCGTGGCCTTCAGGCGTTCGGTCTGGGGCCAAAAGCGGGCGTTCGGGTCGTGGACGGAGAAGTCGTCGAGCAAGGCATTGATGGCGACCGGAGATCGAACCCCCGATTTTTCGCCGATGCTGATGAGCCGCAGCGCCGCCTCGCGCAAGGCTCCTGGACGGCCCTTCGAGGAGCGGAGCAACAGCCAGCCCCATTCGAATTGATGGCCGGGCTCGACGATCCGACCGGCGATCCCGGGAGCGGGTTGCCAGTCTGCGGTGAAGAACTCACCGAGTGCCCCGCTCTCGGGCCGGATGAAGCGACGCAGGGCCAGCTCCGTCAGATCCCGGACCCAGTCCTGCCAGCCGGGATCCGCGCCGATCTCGGCCCATGCAAGACACGCCTCCAACAAATGCATGTGGGGATTCGACTCGAAGCGGCCGTCCGGCCTTTCGACCGAGTAAAACGCGCCATCCACGCCACGGAAACGCGACTCGATGGCATGCCTAAGGTCGAGCGCGCGACGTTCGAAATCCTGCGCGGCTTCCAGGCATTGCGCGGCTGCGGCGAAACCCAACAAGGCGAAGGCCTGATCATAGAGCAGAGCGCGGTCGTCCAACGCGGCGCCGTCGACGCCCACCAGCGTTCGATAGAGTCCGTCGGGCCGCAGGTAATGACTGGAAAAATAATCGGCTCCGCGCAGCACGATACGCCGTGAGTCGCCCGTCCAGCCGAGCGCGGGCGCTTGTGCGAAGGAATAAATCTGGCGCGGTTGGACGCGTGCGCGCCGCGCATGCGGCAAGGCGTCGCCATTCTGGGCGAGCGTCTCGATGAAACCGCCGCTGGCCGCATCGATACCCCGCAGCGCCCAGAGCGGATAGGCCGAGTCGACCAACCAGCCGAGCAGTTGGCCGCGCAGCGCGGTCAGCTTGGCCGTGTGAACCATCGTGTCGTGAGTGCGCATCGATCCATTGTGACATGACTCCGCCGGCCTCATGCAAGCGGGCTATCAAGGGCATAATATGTCATGGGATCTTTAACGTTGCGCCATGGGCGATTGCGCCCGCGGCGGGGAGTCGACAGCTCGAGCATGCCGCGAACCTTGCAAACCCGTATCTTTGGATGGCTCCTCCGCACGGCCATGCTGTTGATGAGTTCACTGGCGCTTTGTGCGCATGCCGCCGGCGATGCCGCAGCGGGTGCCGCTGCGGGACGAGCGCCGATCGTCGTGTTTGCCGCGGCGTCGCTCACCGATGCATTACAAGATGTCACCGCGCAGGCCGAGCGCTTGCTGGGCGTGACCGTCAAATTGTCATTTGCCGCGAGTTCCGCGCTGGCGCGCCAGATCGACAACGGCGCGCCGGCCGATGTGTTCGTGTCCGCCGATACGGATTGGATGGACTATCTGCAAACCCATGCGCGTATCGAACCGGGATCGCGCGTCGATCTGCTTGGCAATCGGCTCGTCCTCGTTGCCCCGGCCGGCAGCGACGCGCGGTTGAAGATCGGACGCGATTTTCCCTTGGCGGCGGCGCTGGCAGGCGGGCGCCTGGCCGTCGGCGATCCGGACGCGGTCCCGGCTGGTCGCTACGCCCGTGCGGCATTGACCCAGCTCGGGGTCTGGGATTCGGTCTCGGGCCGGCTGGTGCGCGCAGAGAACGTCCGCGCCGCTCTGGCGCTCGTCGATCGGGGCGAGGTGCCGCTCGGTATCGTCTATCGAACGGACGCCTTGATCGACAAGGGTGTCCGCATTGTCGACACATTCCCGGCCGGCAGCCACCCACCGATCGTCTACCCGGTTGCGCTGCTGGTGGGCGCGAAGGCGGGCGCTCGGGACTACCTCGAGTACCTGCGCACGCCGGCCGCGACCGCGGTGTTTTCAAAGTATGGATTCGAGCCGGTGCGACGATGAGCGAAGTCATTGATTTACGCAGCGATACCGTCACCCGGCCATCGCCCGAGATGCGCGCCGCCATGGCGGCCGCGCCGGTCGGCGATGATGTCTATGGCGATGACCCGACCGTCAATGAGCTTCAGGAGACCGTCGCCGATCGATTCGGCTTCGAGACGGCGTTGTTCTTTCCGAGCGGCACGCAGAGCAACCTCGCGGCGCTGATGGCCCATTGCGGGCGCGGCGATGAATATCTGGTGGGCCAGGAGGCGCACACCTATCGCTACGAGCAGGGCGGTGCGGCGGTACTCGGCAGCATTCAACCCCAGCCGCTGGAGCACGAACCGCACGGCGGCATCGCCATCGAGCGCATCGCCGCGGCGATCAAACCGGATGACATGCACTTTGCGCGAACCCGGCTGCTCGCACTCGAGAACACGATTGGCGGACGTGTGCTGCCCCCCGATTATGTGGCGAGCGCGACGCGCTTCGCGCACCAGCGCGGCCTGCACACGCATTTGGATGGAGCGCGTTTGTTCAATGCCATCGTCAAGCTCGGGATCACGCCGCGCGACGCCGCGGCCGGGTTCGATTCGGTGTCGGTCTGCCTGTCGAAGGGGCTGGGAGCACCCGCCGGATCAGTGCTGCTCGGCGATCGCGAATTCATCAGTGCCGCGCGGCGCTGGCGCAAGGCGCTCGGCGGCGGCATGCGGCAGAGCGGAATCCTTGCGGCTGCCGGCTTGTTCGCCCTCGAGCATCACGTCGAACGCCTGGCCGACGATCATGTCAATGCCGCCGCCCTCGCCGCGGGGCTGCGGGAGCTTGGCTTGTCGGTAAGCGTGCCGCAGACGAATATCCTCTACGTCGACGTGCCGCAGCGGCAGGTGACACCGCTCACCCTGCACCTGGCGGATCATGCAATTCTCGCGTCGATTTCGCCGCACACGCGACTGGTCACGCATTTGAACGTTTCGCGCAGCCAAATCGACCGCGTGATCCGCACATTCGGTGAATTTCTGAGCGTCAATCCTTAAAAGTGAAGGGTGCGAAGGCGCACAATCGCACTATGCCGTTCTCGAACGAACAACGTCCCGATCCCGATGCGCTGCTGGCGATGGTCAATCTGCGGGAGTCCAAGGCGCAGCGCGGCAAGCTGCGCATCTATTTCGGTTCGTCGGCGGGAGTCGGCAAGACCTTCGCCATGTTGTTGGCGGCGAGGAAAATGCAGGCGGAGGGAGTCGACGTCGTGGTCGGTCTGGTGGAGACCCATGGGCGCGCCGATACGGCCGCATTGCTCGAAGGTCTGGAGATGTTGCCGGCGAAGTCGGTGACCCACCGCGATCGGACCTTGAGCGACTTCGATCTGGACGCCGCGCTGAGGCGGCGGCCCATGCTCATTCTGGTGGATGAGCTCGCGCATTCGAACCTCCCCGGCGCGCGCCATCCGAAGCGCTGGCAGGACATCGACGAGTTGTTGTCGGCCGGAATCGACGTCTTCACCACCCTCAACGTTCAGCATCTGGAAAGTCTCAACGACGTGGTCGGCGGCATCACCAATGTGCGAGTGTGGGAGACGGTTCCCGATACCGTGTTCGATGCCGCCGACGAGGTCGTACTCGTCGACATACCGGCCGAGGAGCTGCTGGCCCGCCTGAAGGCGGGCAAGGTTTACTTCTCTCAACAAGCGCAGCATGCCGCGGAGAATTTTTTCCGCCGCGGCAATCTCATGGCGTTGCGCGAGCTTGCCCTGCGGCGCACCGCCGACCGGGTCGAGGGTGACGTGCAGGCCTATCGGGTCGACCAGTCCATCGGCTCGATATGGAAGACGGCGACGGCGTTGTTGACCTGCGTCGGTCCGGATGCCGGCGCCGAACGCGTGGTACGCGCCGCGGCCCGCCTCGCGAGCCAATTGAACGCCGACTGGCACGCGATCTATGTGGAGACCCCGAGCTTGCAGCGCCTGCCCGCCGCCCGCCGCGAAACCATACTCGCCTCGCTCAATCTCGCGCAAAATCTCGGCGCCACCACGGCGGTGATCTCCAGTCCCGACGTGGCCGAAAGCGTGGTGGCGTACGCGCGCAAGCACAATTTGTCGAAGCTGGTCATCGGCCGTGACCCCAATCGCCGTCTCTGGCCCTGGCAGCGCTCGAGCGGCCAGCGGCTCGCCGTGCTTGCGCCCGACATCGACATGATCGAGATCGGCCGCGAGGCGAAGGATCGGGGAAGCGCGGCGAGGACGGACGCCACGGCAGCGTCGTTTGCGGGCGCCGAGTCGCCCGAGCGTCACAAACGCAAGAACTTGCGTTACCTGACGGCGGCGCTCGCCTGTAGCGGCGTGACGGTGCTGTCCATGCCGCTGGCGCCGCACTTCGACCGCTCGAACATCGTTGCCATTTACCTGCTGACCGTGGTGCTCGTCGGCATGCGTCTGGGCCGCGGACCGGCGGCGCTCGCCGCCGTGCTGTGCGTCAGCGCCTTCGACTTCTTTTTCGTGCCGCCACGGTTCTCCTTCGCCGTCAGCGATGTGCAGTATCTGCTGACCTTCGCGATCATGCTGGCGGTGGGCTTGATGGCCGGACAACTCACCGCCGGGCTGCGCTCACAGGCGCGGGTGGCCTTGCACCGCGAAGAGCGCGCCGGGGCTCTCTATGAGCTGGCGCGGGATCTATCGGGCGCCATCCAACTCGATCAGGTGGTCAAGATCAGCGATGAATCCATCGAGCGCACCTTTCATGCCACGGCGGCGCTGTTGCTGCCGGATCCGACCGGACGGCTCGACCTGACCTCGTCGCGCAGCGATCCCGAGCTCAAGGTCGATCTCGGCATCGCGCAATGGGCCTTCGACAATGCTCATCCGGCGGGCGCCGGCACCGATACGCTGCCGGGCAGCGAGGTCATGTATGTCCCTTTTCGCGCACCCGTGCAGGCGCGCGGCGTGCTGGCGCTGCGGCCGAGAAACCGGCGGCTGCTCAAGATCCCCGAGCAGCGACAGCTGCTCGATACCTTCGCGGCATTGATCGCCATCGCGCTGGAACGCGTCCACTACGTCGGCGTGGCTCAAGATGCGGTGGTCAGCATGGAGTCCGAGCGCCTGCGCAATTCCTTGCTCGCGGCCCTGTCGCATGATCTGCGCACGCCATTGACGGTGTTGCTCGGCTTGGCGGAGTCCTTGACCTTGGGCAAGGCACCGCTCTGCGGCGAACAACTCGAGACCGCGGTGGCCATCCAGGATGAAGCGCGACGCATGGGAACGCTGGTGAGCAACCTGCTCGACATGGCGCGCATCGAGAGCGGGGAGGTCAAGCTGGATTTGCAGTGGCAGCCCTTGGAGGAAGTGGTGGGGGCAGCGCTCGACTCGACGCGCAGCCTGCTGGTGCAGCATCACGTCGAGGTGCGGCTGCCGGCGGATCTACCCCTGGTTCGCTTCGATGCGCTGCTGATCGAGCGGGTGCTGGTGAATCTGCTCGAGAATGCCTCCAAGTACACGCCTGCGGGAAGTCACGTGACGCTGTCGGCCGAGGTCTCGGGCAACGATCTGAAAGTCGCCGTCGCCGACGACGGACCAGGACTGCCGCCGGGGCGCGAGGAGGCGCTGTTTCAGAAGTTCACCCGCGGCAACCGGGAATCGGCGACCCCCGGTGTCGGTTTAGGTTTGGCCATCTGCCGGGCGATCATCGAATCGCATCATGGCAGCATCGTCGGCGTGAATCGCCCGGGGTCCGGTGTGAGTTTCTCATTCACATTGCCGCTCGGGACACCGCCGGTCGCGACCACGGAAGCCGACCTCGAGGCGGCCCATGGCTGAGCCGGTGCCGCTGGCCTTGTTGATCGAGGACGAACCGCAGATACGGCGCTTCGTGCGTACCGCGTTGGAGGGCGAGGGTTGGAACGTCGTCGAGAGCGGCACCGCTCAGCAGGGAATGACGGATGCGGGAACGCGCAAGCCCGATGTCATCGTCCTCGATCTGGGTCTGCCTGACGGCGATGGCATGGACTTCATTCGCGACTTGCGCCGCTGGTCGTCCGTGCCCATCATCGTGCTGTCGGCACGCCTCGGTGAACAGGACAAGATCAATGCGCTGGACGCTGGCGCCGATGACTATCTCAGCAAGCCGTTCGGCGTCGGTGAACTGCTGGCGCGGGTGCGTGCGGCGGGGCGCCGGCAGCAAACGGGCGGCGGTGCCCACGCGGTCATATTTCAGTTCGGCGAGGTCACCGTGGACTTGAGTCTGCGCACCGTGCACAAGGCCGGCGCGCTGGTGCATCTGACGCCGATCGAGTATCGACTTCTCAGCCTGCTCGTCGCCAATGCCGGCAAGGTATTGACGCACCGACAGATCTTACGCGATGTCTGGGGACCTTCGCACGCTGAGGATGGCCATTACGTACGGGTTTACATGGGACACCTGCGGCACAAGCTGGAGGACGATCCGGCGCAGCCCAAACACATCCTCACGGAAACCGCGGTGGGCTACCGCTTGGTGCAGGTCGCACGAGAGTAGGCGCCAGAAGGTTACGCTTTGCGCCGGTTGCTGCGCCGGGCGCGTTGTAAATCCCGCGGCGTATCGACATCCGCGCCCGCCGATGCCATGGCGAGCAGGGTGATCGCCGATGCATCGAGTCCTCGCACGATGGCTCGCAGGCCTTGGTCGCCTTCGAGGCGCCTCGCCTGGCCGAACAGCCAGTGCGGGAGGATCAAGGGTGTGGCGGCCGCGCCGTTGATCGCGCTCGCCACCACCCGCCGTCGAGAACCCCGCCAGCGCCGCACCAAGCGGGCGACATCGCGGCGTGACAGGTCGACCAGGTCGACGGGAACGAGCAGCGCGCCGGCGCAGTACCGCGCGCTGCGAACGGCCAGCCGAACCGAACTCGACAAGCCGCCGGCGCGAGCTGGATTGGCGATGAAACGCAGCCGTTGCGCGGTGGTCTTGCGAGTGTAGCGGGTGGCCCGCGGCGGAATGATGACCGTGATCGTCGGCGCGAGCTGCAGTGGCTGCAGCGTCGCGATCAGTCTTGTCAGCAGGGTTGCGCCATGGATTCGTGCCAGCGGTTTCGGCTGCCCCAGCCGGCTCGAGAATCCGGCGGCGAGGACGATCACCCCCAAGAGTCTGTCTTGACAGGCTCCTACCGAGGGTTGCACATGATGGCCTTGCGAACGAACTCCGTATGCCGGGCAATTCTGAAGTCCGCGAGCACCGCGTCTTGAATGCGACGACTGCCGTCGACCAAAAATGTCGCCCGCCGCACGCCGATGCCCAGCGGCCCGTCGACGCCGTACATCTTGGCCACCGCCTTGTCCTGGTCGGACAAAAGCGCGAATGGCAGACCATATTTCATGCGAAAGCGGGCATGCGATTCCGGGCTTTGCGGGCTGATGCCGACGACGAGCAGGTTGGCGTCCTTGAGCTCGTCATGCAAATCGCGCAGCGAGCAGGCCTGGCGCGTGCATCCGGGGGTGAAGTCGGCGGGGTAAAAATAGAGGACCGTGTTGCCGTAATTCAGGAAATCTGTCAACGAGCGATCTTTGCCGGCATCGTCCGGCAACGTGAATTCCGGTGCCCGTTCACCCGCGGTCAGCATCCTCTCCCCTCCGACTGGTCCGAGCCTCGGCACAATCCTAGCGATTTTTTGCCGAGTCGGTGCAGACTTTGGAAAACTTGATCTTTTGCTGCTACTATTCGTGCCCCTTTCGGGGGAGTAGCTCAGTTGGGAGAGCGTCGCGTTCGCAATGCGAAGGTCGAGGGTTCGATCCCCTTCTCCTCCACCAAATCTGTAGGCCGGATTGGCGCGAGTCCGGCCTCGTTCTTTGCAGCCTCGGTAGCTCAGTGGATAGAGCGAGTGCCTCCTAAGCGCTAGGTCGGCGGTTCGATCCCGCCCCGGGGCACCACTTAGCCTGTCGGCGGTCCCAGCGTCAGCACCAATTCAGAGTCTTCGCCCAAGAAATCGGGATGGTGGGCGGTGGTGTCGAAGTGGCTGGAGGTTTTGAAGAATTCGTACTTGCCATTGGCCGCGAATCGCTCGGTCTTGGCCACCAGGGCGGCCACTTCATCGCCGCTCATGGGTTTGAAGGTGCGCGTGGCCTCGAACGCCTGGTCTAGGATCGCGTCGCTGTCGATCCCCGTGATCACCACGGAGGTGGGCAGATTCATGGCGTAATGCAGGCACTCCACCGGGGTCACCGGTGCGCCGCTCTTCAGGAACACGCCATCGCCCATGGTCTTCATGCCGAGCACGCCGATGTTGAGGCGCACCAATTCCGGCACCACGAGATGCGAGAAGCTGCGAAAGTGCGCGTCCATGACATTCAACGGCATCTGCACCGTGTCAAATAGAAAGTCGTGTTGTCGCGCGACGTCGAGCATGTAGAGGTGGATACGGGGATCCTTGTGACCGGTGAAGCCGATGTGACGAACTTTGCCCGCCTGTCGAGCCTCGGTGAGCGCCTCCAAGGCACCGCCCTCGCCGAAAATGCGATTCGGGTCTTCGAAGCGCAGGATCTCGTGGAACTGCACCAGGTCGATGTGATCGGTCTTGAGCCGGGTGAGCGACTCATGCAGTTGCGCGTTGGCGGCCGCCTTGGTGCGACCGTCGAGCTTGGTCATGAGAAACGCCTTGCTCCGGTAGCCGCCTTGGGCGAGCGCCGTGCCCATGAACCGTTCGCTTTGTCCGTGGCCATAATCCCACGAGTTGTCGAGAAAATTGATGCCTCGATCGAGCGCGCTGTGGATCAACTTGATGGCCGTCTGCTCGGTAAGGGGCGCCCGGCTCAAATGTGCGCCGCCGAGTCCGATCAGCGACACCTTCTCACCGGTGTGTCCGAGCGTTCGATACAGCATGTCGCCGCGGCGCTCGCCGGCGTCGCTGACGCGCAGCAACGCGCGAGGATCCAATGACGTAACCATGCCGTCCGGATTGGCGGCGGCGCTGGCTGCCGCGGCGGCGTTGGCTCCGGAGGTGGCGGCGGCCCCTCCGGCCGCCGCGAGGCTGACGCCGGAGGCGGCGGTCATGCCCATGCCGACAATGCTCGATTTGATGAAGTGACGACGTTCCATGGAATCTCCGTGAGCCGGACCGGCCGGCAAAAGGGGTGATGAGTCAAGCGGGTTTGCTCGAATTGAGCGCGCGCAGCGCGGCGCAGGCGGCACCGTAGCCGTTGTCGATATTGACGCAGGTGATGCCGGAGGCGCAGCTGGCGAGAATGGCATTGAGAGCGGTATGGCCGCCGGTGGCGACTCCATAGCCCACCGAGGTGGGAACGGCGATGATGAGGCTGCCGATGAGACCGCCCAAGACGGTGGGAAGCGCCGCGTCCATGCCGGCAACGGCGATCACCACCGGAAATCGGCTGATCTCATCGAGGCTGCGGGTCAGGCGCCAGAGCCCGGCAACGCCGACATCAATGAAGCACATCGCACCGATGCCGTTGAATCGCAGGGTGCGCTCTGCCTCGCGCGCGACCGGCGCATCGGAGGTGCCCGCCGCAACCACGGCCACCCGCGGAGGAGCCGCAGCCGCTGGCGTCTGGAATGCAAAAAAAGCGGTTTGGGAGAGCGCGCAGTAATCGAGCGAGACCTGCCAGCGGTCGGCGAGGAGGGTGTATTTCTCGACAGAGAGCCGGGTGAGGAGCAATGCCGCGCCACGGCTGTGGGCGAGAGTCAAGATCGCGTCGAGCTGCGCGGCACTCTTGCCTTGGGCAAATACGGTTTCGTCGAGGCCGGTGCGGCGGCGGCGATCGAAGTCGAAGCATAGGTCAGGTATCTCCTGTGCGCCGGCACCGATCGCCGCGGTGTCCACGGTCGCCACAGGCTCGCGGGTCGCTGCGGTGGGTTTGACCGTCATCGGATTCCCTCGGTCAAGAATGCGCTGCCATTGCGATAGGGCTCGAAGCGCACGGCAGCCCGCTCCGGGCCGCCCGGAATGGCGCGGATGAGGCCTTCGATTTGGCGCCGCTCGCCGTCCCGCAGGCTGGTGAGGGCCATGTCATCGAGTTCGATGACGACCGCTGCTGCGCGGACCCGGCAGCGCACCGTCTGCGGTTCCAAGTGCGCGGTGAGCAGTCGTTCCACCGAGTGCACGAAACCGAGCAGCGGCGCTTCGATGCGGATGCCGGTTTCCACCCGACTCGACAGGCAGGGCGAGGCCGGCAGATCCGCGACCTCGTCGAGTCCGTAGCGGCGGGCGATTTCCCGCACCGCTGCCTTGGACAGATTCGCTTCGATGAAAGGATGACGCACCTGGTGTTGCCGCGCCGCCTCGAGGCCCGGCCGATATTCGCCGAGGTCATCGAGGTTTGCGCCCGAAAGAATTTGACCCTGGGTAGTCGCTTGAATCGCGCCGTAGAGGGCCGTCTTGCAGTGATAACACCGATTGACCGGGTTGGCGCGATAGTTCGGATCGTCAAATTCACCTGCGCCGATCACGCTGAGGCGCCAGCCCCGCTGCTCGGCAAGCCGCCGCACTCGGGCGGTGGCTTCCGCCGGCACGGCCGGTGAGACGGCGTGAACCATGCGCGTCTGCTCGTCGACGTCGGCGCAGACTGCCCCGAGGGTGACGCTGTCCACGCCGCCACTGATGGCGACGATGGGTCGCGTGATCTTGCTCAACAGGTCGCGCAGCAGGTCATGCATCCAAATCAGCTCCGGCCCCCTGTAACGCGCCGCGCGCGGCCTTCATCCGCATCTCGGCGCGGCAGGCGTGGTCGGCGAGGGCGAGTACATCGTCAGATTCGGTTTTTGCCGTCGCGCCGCCCGGTCGGTCGACCACCTTGACCCGCAAGTGATGACCTTCGACCACGACAGTTTCCGTCCGGCGCGCGAGTCCTATGCCGCGAACGGTGTGATGTCTCAGACCAATGGTCGTCGTTTCGCGAAAGCAGGCATCGCTCACGGTCTGCGCATGGTCATGACGAGCGAGGACGCGGACGTGCAGCATGATGCGGCCTTTCTTGCCGTAAACCGGTGTTTGCGTGACGTCGAGAACGCCGTCGTGCAGCCGCAGCCGCTCGAGTCCCACGCTCAAGTCCTCGCCGGACTGATCGTCGATCTCGAATTCCAATACGTCGATGAGTCGTTCCGCTGCGGGCCGCGCCGGCGGGGGAGAAAAACACAGGACGCGAACATGGTTGCTCAAGTTGGGCAGCGAGCGCGTGCCGAAACCTGACCCGCTCGCCATGAGCATCCTGACACCGACGGAACTTGTCTGGCGCGGAGTTTCCGGCGGACACAAATAGCGCAGGATGGCGGCGCCCGTCGGAGTAACGCGCTCACCGACGACGCCGTCATCGAGCGTCGGCATGCCGAGCAACAACCGAACAGTGGCCGGCGCGGGCACGGGCAGCGTGCCATGGGCGGAGGCGACTCTTCCGCCACCCAAGGGGACCGGGGAGGCGGTCCAGCGCGTGGCGCCGCTGGCATCGATCAGTGCCGCCGCGCCGAGGATGTCGGCAATGGAATCCCACGCGCCGACTTCGTGAAAAGTGACGGCATCGGGGTGGGTGCCGTGAACATAGCCTTCAGCTTCCGCCAGCAATTGGAACATCGCGATGGCATGACCGCGGATGGCGGCCGACATCGAACCGGCCTCGAGGCGGTCGCGGATCGAGCGCCAACTCGCATGCGGGGCGCTCGGCGCCGCGGTGGCGGGCCCCAAGGGCGCTCGAGCAGTCCGCCGAAGCACCTGAAACCTGCGTCCGCGCAGCACGGCATCCCGGTGTTCCAGCACGTGACAGGCGAACTCTCGCTCGTCGAGCACGCTGTGAATGGTCCGCTGCACGAGGGCTTCGTGCTGCGGCAAGGCGTCGAGCAGGGCGGCGACGAACATGTCCCCCGCCAAGCCGCCGATCAAATCCAGATGAATTTCCAACAGAAGCCATCTCCGCAGCGTAAGGTCCCCGGCGCGGCGACCCATGTTGCAGCCCACATTACTGGGAACTCCGCGGCCGCTGAAACTGTCTTATCGCCCCAACAGGTTGTAGGACGTCGCCGCAGCGCCGATCCATCAAGTGGGCGCCGCCGCCATGACCGCCAACCATACCCTTAACAGTGGCACTTGCCCGACAGACGGTTCATGGTTAGCGTTAGGGTCTGGGGAACGTGCGTTGGTTTAGGGGACTGCATTGGGAGGGGATGATGGCTGACATTGACCTGGAGCGCGCGGCGCTCGCCGCGCATCTGCGATCCCGACGCCTGGTGATCCTCGAGGCGTGGCGGGCGGCCGTCCGTCGTGATCCCACGCTCACCACCGGGGACGCGTTACCGCGGTCCCAGCTGCTTGATCACATCCCGTCGTTGTTGTCGAACTTCGAGCGCCAGCTGTACATCGCCCGGGAAGATGCCGTCGATGTCGTGACGGAAGCCGCGCAGCAGTCGGCTGCGGCTCACGGCCTGCAACGCTGGCACCAGGGCTATGACCTGCGCGAGGTCACGAGAGAGCTGGGTAAACTCAACGAATGCGTCATCGCGGAACTGGATGCCTACACGATCGCGAATCCGGAGTTGTCGCATCAGACGATCGCAACGGCGCGCCGGATCTGGAGCGCCCTGTGCAGCACCGGCATCGAGGAAAGTGTCAGCCAGTATTTTCAGCTGCAGCAACAGGAGGCGAACGGCCACGTCCAGGAGCTCGAGAGTGCGCTCGCAGAGATCCAGGCACTGGAGAGGCAACGTGCCGACTTATGGCGACAGGCCGCGCATGACTTGCGCGGCAATCTCGGCGTGGTGGCGAATGCCACCGTCGGACTCGCCAAGGGCGGCGCGCGCGACCCCTCCCGCGACGATTTCGTGCGTATCTTGATGCGCAACGTCTCCACCTTGCACCACTTGCTCGACGATGTGACCAGCCTGGCGCGGCTCCAGGCGGGCCGGGAGCAGCGGCGGATCGAGCCTCTCGATATCTCGCCCATCATTCATCAGCTGTGCGAGGGCATCCGGCCGCTGGCGCAACAGCACCGGCTGTTTCTGCGCTGTGATGGGCCGGAGGCCTTCGCGGCGGACGGCGATGCGGTGAAGATCCGCCGCATCGCTCAGAACCTCATTTTGAATGCCGTCAAGTTCACCCATGATGGTGGCATCACGGTGAACTGGGGAGACAGCAGTGCGGATGATCCAGCGCGATGGGAGCTCCGTGTCACCGATACCGGTCCCGGCTTGCCCGACGCGCCCGCCGATGATGCGTCTCGTGCGCATGCGTCAGAGGTACACCACGAACGCGAGTCAGGCGAGGGAATCGGCCTGTCGATCGTGAAACGACTGTGTGAACTGCTCGATGCCAGCATCGAATTGAAGACGGCCAAGGGTGTGGGCACCTCGTTCAGGATTCTTTTTCCACGGCGATATCTGCACTAGATCGCGCACTTGAGTTCAAAACGATGGTGTTGGATCGGTGCGGTCTTGCTGACCGCCGCGCCGGCCTTGGGATTGCGAGCCGAACCCGAAAAGGCCGTCGAGACGCCTTGGTTGGGTTTCGCAGCGCCGAGCGCGGTGAGCGAAGCGGACTGGGAGCGCAAATTCCGCGCGATCGTCTCCCCCGCCGAGATCCGCGAATCACTGCGTCGTCTGAGCGCGCACCCGCACCACGTGGGTTCTCCCTATGACAAGGACAATGCGCAGTGGATTCTGGCGAAGTTCAAGGAGTGGGGCTTCGAGGCGAGAATCGAGACCTTCGACGTGCTGTTTCCGACCCCAAAGTTGCGACTGATCGAGATGCTGAAGCCAACGGTGTTCCGTGCCTCCTTGCAGGAGCCGGTCGTCGCCCAAGATCCCACCTCGGGCCAGACCGACGAGCAGTTGCCCACCTACAATGCCTACTCGGCCGACGGCGATGTGACGGCGCCATTGGTGTATGTCAACCACGGTAGCCGCGAGGATTATATGGTGCTCGAACGCCTGGGAGTCGCTGTGAAGGGGGCGATCGTCATCGCCCGCTACGGCGCTTCCTGGCGCGGCACCGTGCCGAAGGTGGCGGCCGAACATGGCGCCATCGGCAGCATCATCTACTCGGATCCGCAGCAGGACGGCTACCGGCAGGGAGATGGCTACCCGAGCGGCGGTTGGAGGCCGCCGGGCGGCGTGCAGCGCGGCAGTGTCATGGACACCGACTATCCGGGCGATCCGTTGACGCCGGGCGTCGGCGCCACTCCGGGCGCCAAGCGCTTGAAGCCGGCCGACGCCAAGACCATCACCAAGATTCCGGTGTTGCCCATCTCGTATGCGGATGCCCTGCCTTTGCTGTCGGCGCTGGCGGGCCCGGTCGCCCCGCCTGAATGGCGTGGCGGACTGCCCATCACTTACCACCTGGGGCCGGGACCCGCGCTGGTGCATTTGCAAGTGGCGTCGAACTGGGACATCAAACCCGTCTATGACGTGATTGCCACGCTGCGCGGCGCGACGGCAGCCGATCAGTGGGTGATTCGCGGCAATCATCATGACGCCTGGGTCAACGGTGCCGATGATCCGCTCGCGGGGCAGGCGGCGCTGCTCGAAGAGGCGCGCGTGCTCGGCGCGCTGCATGCCGCGGGTTGGCGCCCGGCGCGCAGCATCATTTATTGTGCGTGGGATGGTGAGGAGCCGGGTCTGCTCGGGTCGGTGGAGTGGGTGGAGACGCATCTGCACGAACTCCAGGGGCATGCGGTGGCCTACGTCAATTCCGATACCAACGAGCGGGGTTTCTTGAGCGCCGGAGGTACCCAGGATCTGCAAAGCGTGGTGAGCAGCGCGGCCTATTCGGTTAAGGACCCGGAGACGCCGCTGTCGGTATACGAGCGAGCGCATCTGGCCGCCATCGCCCTCGCCAAGGATCCGGAGGAACGGGCGGATCTGCGCAAGCGGCACGATCTTATCCTCGATGCGCTCGGCGATGGCTCGGACTATACAGCCTTCCAGGATTTTGCCGGTATATCGAGCGTCGACCTGTCCTTCGCCGGCGAGGACGACGGCGATCAGTATCATTCGATCTACGATGATTTTTACTGGTACTCGCATTTCGTCGATACGGATTTCGTCTTCGGTGGCGCTCTGGCGCAAACCGCGGGCACGGTCGTGATGCGCCTCGCCGACGCGGATATCATCCCGTTCGATTATGCGCCGCAGGCCGAGGCAATCGCGCGCTACGAAGCGGAACTCGAGAAACTCCTGAAGGATAAGCAGGACGAGTCGGCGGAGCGCGAACTCGAACTCAAGGAAGGCGTGTTTGCCGCCGTCAATGATCCGCGACGCCCGATCCTGCCGCCTGCGGCGGAAGCGATGCCGCCGTTCATGAATTTCTCGCCTCTCAAGAATGCCATCGGTGTCCTGCAAAAAAGCGCCGCTCATTACGCGCAGGCACTCGCCAAATTCGCGGCCAAAGGTTCACCCCCGTTGCCGGCCGCATCGCTGGCGCTCATCAACGAGGATCTGCTGCAGGTGTCGCGGCTGTTCCTCAATCAGAAAGGTCTCCCCGAACGGCCCTGGTTCAAGAACCAGGTCTATGCGCCGGGGGCCTACACCGGTTATGGAGCGAAGCCGATCGCCGCGGTGCGTGAATACATGGACGAGTCGAGATGGAGCGAGGCGGAGGCGCAAGTGCCGCAGGTTGCGCAGACCATCGCGAATGTCGCTGCGGGCATCGACAAGGCGGCGCGTGCCTTCGATGACGCCTTGGGCGCCGCCCGCTGACCGGCCCTGAGCGAAGGATCTCAAGCGGATTCTGTTGCCGGCTGAATGGTTTCGAGGTCACGCTCGGCGTGACATTGCCGGATATAAATGGTGAGCGCGGAGAACTGACGGGCGAACGCGGCGTCGAAGCAGAGCAGATGCGGGCCGGTGGCGCGGCCGACACGATCCATCACCTCCATGCACCAGCGCTCCACCAAATGCCGCACCTCGAGGGCGCGGTTGCGGGCCGCATCCCCACCTAAGCCGGGAGCGGCATCGATTTCCCGACCGGCTTGATCGAGTACGGCGCCCAACCCCCAGGCGATGGCATGCAAGGCGCCTTGGTGGGCCCGGGAATGGGCGTCGGAGCGGTTGAAATTACAGGCCGTGGCGGCGAGAAATTGCGCGCCGCCGGCCCAACAGGCCGCGGGGCCGATGGCGCCGTGCCAGAAACCTGGTCGCCGCAGGTACCAATCGCGATCCCCGACGACGGCACTCGCGGCGAGCGTCGCGGCGACGAACTGCACGGGTCCGGTGGCGGTGTCGGCCATGGCGCTCGTCGCCCACGTCGAACTCGCGCCACGAATGGCCGGATCATCGAGGCGAATGTCGAACAGATAGACGCCGTCATCCGCATGCGCCGTGACCAACGCCGCGGTGACGATGCCGACGCCGCTGCAAAATTGCTTCAGGCCATCGAGGCGCCAGCCGCCTCCGGGCAGACGGGTCGCGGTGAGCCGGCCGTGCGGTCCATCGGCGGCCCAAACGCCGTACAAGTGACCCGGGGAGGCGCGGCGTCCAGCCTCCGCCAAGATGGCAGCCGCGTCCGTATGCGCCTCGGCGATTCGCGCCATCGACAAGTCCCGGTAACCATAGGCCATGAGTGCGCGATGGCGTTCCGGTGTCCGGCCACGGCCCGGCGGCGGCAACGAGACATCATGCAGCGACCGCAAGTGCTCGGCGAGTTCAACCATGCCCGGATCCCAAGCGCCGACGCAGCGTATCGGCGAAGCCACCAATGGCCCGTCCATGCAGACGGGCGCTGGTCATGACGACGCTCTTGACGCTGGAGCGCAGCCGCCAGCCGCGCAATTTCAAGCGATGCCACAGGCAATGATCTTCGGCCACGGTGAGATGGCTCCAGCCACCGACGTCGAGATAGGCATCGCCCCGCACGCCCAAGTTCGCGCCATGCACATGGGTGTGGGTGCCGTCGACGCCGAGCGGATAGGTCTCGCGGTAAAGCCGCAAGAGATCCTCACGAGGGGATTCGGAGGATTCGAGTTGAACGATGCCTGCCACCGCATCGACACCGTCGTCGGCTTGATCCAAGTGCACCTTCAGCCAGTCAAGCGGCACATAGGTATCGGCATCGGTATTGGCCAGCCAAACATGGGCGGCGCGCGCCGAGGCGAAGTGGTCGAGCACCGCCGCGGCGCCGAGCCGACGCGCGCTGCCGGGGGAGCGTGGCGTCCCCTCGATGACCTCGCCGCGTGCGCCCAAGGCGGCGCGGGCCAGCGTCACCGTGGCATCGCTGCATGCGTCCGCGACCACCACGATCCATAAGGGTGCCCGTCGACCGCAATGTTCATGTGCCAGCAGCACATGCGCGAGGCAGCGTTGAATGGTCGCCGCTTCGTTCTGCGCAGGGATGACTACGCCGACATGCCAGCCGGTGTCGCCACTCATGCCCGTCGCCAACAATCGAGGCGAAAGCCGGCATGCCACTCGCCGCGCAGCCAGTTTAACGGCAACGCCGCCGACAGCTCATCGTGCACCGCGTCCGCGTGCAGCACATGATCCCGGCTCTCGCCCAGCCAATGCACGGCGATGAAGTCCCCACCGGACTCCAGGGCGCGCGCCAGGGCACGGGCGACTCGGCCGAGCAGCGGCCGTGTAAAATAATAGCCGAGCTCACTGAACACGATGAGATCGAATGGGCCCGGCGGAATTTGCGTCACGACATCGGCGCAGTTGATGTCGACGTTGGAGAGCGTGCGGCAACGGCTTCGCGCACGTGCCACCGCCGAAGGGGCGACATCCGTGGCGATCACCTGCCCGCAGCGCTCAGCGAGCAGTGCCGTCAGTTCCCCGACCGAGCAGCCAGGTTCGAATGCGCGGGCATAATGCGGCCGTGGTAATGCCTCGAGCACCGTCCGGTACCGGAGCCGCTCGTAGGCGGAGGCGGCGAAGTTCCAGGGATCAGGATCGCGCCGGTAGCGTGCCTCGAATGCAGAACCTAGGCAGGCTCGAGGCCGCTCATCATCCGGTTGGTCGTGGCGCGAATCACAGCAGGAAGGTTTCATAGGGCCTTTCGAAGTAGGACAGGACATGCGGGGGCACGATGGGCTTCGCCCGTGGTGGCTGTAGTTGTGAGACGAAGCATTGCACCGCCCGCGCTTTGGCGCGGCGCGCCTCGAACGACAGCATGAAGCGTCCACCGCGCCGGCCGTGCAATCCCGAGGGGTCGGTGTGGTGCCAGGCCCATACCGGATAGCGCGCTACCGTGACGCCATGAGAGTGGGCCAAGTCGCAGCACACCCGGCCGGTCGATTCATGATCGGGGTGGCCGTCATGTTCATAGGGCGCGAGGACGGTGAGCCGCGGAGTCAGCAGGGTCAGCAGCGCATTGCGCAGCCGGTTCGCGTGCTCGGCAACTTTGCCGTCGGGTAAGCCCAAACGCATCACCGAGACATGCGTCAGGCACAGCTTGCGCAAGGCGCCCTTGAGTTCTTCGCGGCGAACCAGATCCAATCCCTGCCATGCGGGGAAGGCGGCCTCGCCATCGGTGACGCTGACGATGGTGACCGGATACCCCGCCGCCGCCCATGAGTGAATCAATCCACCCGCGGCCAGGACCTCGTCATCGGGGTGTGGTGAGACCACGAGCAAGGGTCCTGCCGCAGGGGTCCATGTAGGCCATCCGGATAACAGCTGTAACCAGTGCTCCTCGGGCGTTCCGGCATCCATCGGTTCAAAGGGTCGGTGCAGGGTGTCGATCATGAGTCGAAGAATCGAGCGTCCGCGGGCTGCCGCCTATCAGTCGAAGGTTTGCTTCGCTGTAGGAGCGTGGTAAGGCGCGTGTCTCACGAACGCCGCTTGGCGGTTACTTCAAGTGGGCGCGGATCGAGGGATGCGCTATAAGGCGTTGACACGTCGCCCGTAAGAACTAAGGCATGGTTTGAAGATCTTCATCACGGCAGCTTTGGCGCTGACCCTCGCGCACCCGGTTACCGCAGCCGATGTGGTGAGTGCGCCTGCGGTGCACGGACCTGCGACGGGTCTCGCCGACTCCGCGGCTCTACGCGCGACGGTCTTCGGCACTCCGCCGCAGGACATTGCGCCCATGCCGGATCGCGTGCCGCTGCTCGAGATCGACATCCCCATGCCGTGGGCGCAACGGGTGCCGCAGATCTTCTGGTACGACAAGAAATTGCGGGTCTGGTTTTCGGCGCAGAAAAAGCCGGCTCCGCTCGCCATCGTGATCGCCGGCACGGGCGATGACGGCAACACTTCGTCGATAGCGACTCTGCGTGGTGCCCTGTATGGCGCCGGTTATCATGTGTTGACGCTGCCGTCGCCGACGTTTCCCGGCTTCATCGTCGCGGCGTCCCGCACCGGGGTGGCGGGCGATTTACAGCAGGATGGGCAGGATTTGTACGATTCGATCGAGCGGATCGTGGCGCATCTGCCGCGCGGCGTGCAGATCACCGACATCGATGTGCTGGGCTACAGTCTTGGCGGCGCGAATGCCGGCATCGTCAAATCGATCGACACCCGCGAACGCCGTCTGCACATTCACCGCGCCGTGATGATCGAACCACCGGTGAGCTTGTTTGCTTCCATGGAACGACTCGACAAGCTGTTCGCGCAGAGCATCGGCTCGGCTGACGAGGGTATCGAGCGACTGTACCAGCGGCTGTTCGCGCAGCTCGCGAATTTTTACCGGGCGTCGGATCGTGTCGAGTTGGACCAGAGTTTCCTGTTGTCCGCAGCCGCCGCAGTGCTGACGACGGACCAGGAATTTTCCGCCGCGATCGCGCTCACGTTTCGCATCGATTTGATGAATTTATTTTTCGCCGGCGACATCTACGCGAGGACCGGCGCCATTGTCGATCCGAATCACCCGCCTGCGGTCGGGCAATCGCTCGAGCACATCGAGGAGGTCTTGCGGGCCAAGCCCTTTGCCGACTATTTCAACGAGGTCTTCGCACCTTACTATCTGCACCATCGACCCCACTCGACACCGGCGTCCCTGGTCGCCGACAATAATCTGAAGATCATCGGCGAGGCGCTCTCCCATGACGCCGACTACTACGTGCAAACCAACAGCGACGATTTAATCCTCGACGCCAACGAGCTCGGTTGGTTGAAGTCGACTCTGGGGTCGCGGATCGTGGTCTATGATCATGGCGGCCATCTCGGCAATCTCGGCAGCCGAAGGCAGGTGGCGGACATGCTCGAGATGCTCGCGGGCCGCTGGCAGGGGGGCGCACACGGGCAGGAGGGGTCAGCGCCATGAGCCGCTTGGCCGGTCGTGGCGTCGGGGCGACGTTCGCCTGCTTGAGTGTGCTGCTCGGTGGCTGTGTGTCGTCGGGAATCGTCGTCCATCACATGCCGGACCAGACGCCGGCTGCCGACAATGCCGCCGCGATCGCGCAGGCAGCGTCACTCGCCGCCACGCAGAAGAGCGTGCGATCGCAGGAACGCAGCGGCGCCGTGCCGCCGGTGCTCAAGCCCGCCGATGCGCCGCCGCTCACCACCTACGATCCGTGGGAGCGGTTCAACCGGTTCAACTACCGCTTCAACGCGCGCTTCGACGAGGCGGTGTTCTTCCCGGTCGCGAACGGTTATCGACGATTGCCGTCGCCGATCCGCACCGGTGTGCATGATTTTTTCGGCAATCTCGCCGAGGTCGACAGCATCGTCAACTACACACTGCAGGGGCGCCTGGGACGCGGCGTGCGCAGCCTCGGCCGGTTCGTCATCAACAGCACGTTGGGAATAGGCGGTCTATTCGATGTGGCCAGCCACTTTCACATCGACAAGGCGCCCACCGGTTTTGGCACGACTCTGGCCAAGTGGGGACTGCATCCGGGCCCCTACCTGGTGATTCCCATCTTGGGTCCGTCGTCGCTGCGTGAGGCGGTGGGACTCCTGGGCGATTACGGGACCTCCTATGGCATCAACATCGCGGATCTGTATCGGGGCGATCAGGGATATGGTCTTGGTACATTGAACGCGGTCGATGAGCGGGCGAATGTCGACTTCCGCTATTACGCCACCGGCTCGCCCTTCGAATACGATATCGTGCGGTTCTTGTATGTTCGCAAGCTGTTGCTGCAGGATGCCGGGCTGCACAAGACCCGCATTCCCAAGCCACCGCCGGGGGCACCCGCGGGACAATAGCGGCGGAGATATCAAGGCGGCGGCGATAATGCCAAACTGCGGGCCATGGATGCCCCTGCCCCGAAGCCGTCTGAGTCAGCGGCGATGTTCTCCCTGGGTGACCGTGCCGGTGGCTTGGTCGCGACCGCGACGTTGGTCGCGCTCCTGTATCTCGGCCGGGACGTGCTGGTACCGATCACGCTTGCCGTCATACTGAGCCTGCTGATCGCACCACTGGTGCGCGGATTGCGACGCCTCGGGATCGGCCAGACCGTCTCGGTGTTGGTCGCGGTGGTCGCGCTCGCCGTATCCTTCACGGCGGCCGCCACCGTGGTCGCCATGCAAATCGTCAAGATGAGTGCCAGTCTGCCGAGTTATGAAAAGACGATTCGGCACAAGCTCATGGTCCTGGATGACCTGACGATCGAACGTCTGAATCTATTGAGCGGCGAGGCCGGGGGGGCGATTGGTTCGCGGCAGCGTAAACCGTCGCAACCCGCAGCAGTTCTGCGGGCCGCGTCGGCGCCTGCCACGCCGGCACAGGCGGCACCTCAGGCAGGCGCGCCGATTCCCGTCGAGGTGCACAATCCGCCGCCGGATGCCTTCCAGGTATTGGGAAAGGTCTTGGGCTCGATTTGGGTGCCGTTGGAAACCGCGGGTATCGTGCTCGTGGTCCTGGTGTTCGTCTTGCTCGAACATGAGGCGGTGCGCGACCGGTTCATTCGCATCGCGGGGGGCACCGACATCCGCGCCACCACCTTGGCGCTCAATGATGCCGGTGAGCGGCTGTCGCGCTTCTTCGTTTCGCAATTTCTCGTCAACTTGAGCGTGGGGGTCGGAATCGGGATCGGTCTCATCATCGTCGGTCTGCCGCATGCGTTGCTCTGGGGAGCGGTCGCGGGGGTGCTGCGCTTCGTGCCCTATGTGGGAGTGTGGATTGCAGCGTTATGCGCCACCGTGCTGGGGGCGGCCGTCGATCCGGGGTGGGCACTGGCGATCGAGACTTTGGTGTTGTTCGTCATGGTCGAGCTCATTGCCGGCCAGCTCGTTGAGCCGCAGCTCTATGGGCATACCACCGGCTTGTCGCCTCTTTCGGTGGTGTTGGCAGCCATATTCTGGAGTTGGCTCTGGGGCCCTACCGGCCTCATCGTCTCCACTCCCCTGACGCTGTGCCTCGTCGTTGCGGGTCGGCATATCAAGGCCCTGAGCCTGCTCGATGTGCTGCTCGGCGACGCCCAGGCATTGACCATGCCGCAGCGGTTCTATCAGCGTGCCTTGTCCGCCGACTCGAACGAGATCCTCGAAAGCGCGCGGGCTTTCCTCAAGCGCAACTCCTTCGCCAGTTACTGTGACCTCGTGTTGATGCCGGCATTGTTGATGGCACGGATGGATCTGGATGCGGGCGCGATCTCGAACGAGCAACTCACCCAGGTGCGGGAAGTGATGGGCTCGGTGATCGTCGGCTTGGGCGGGCGGACGCGGCGTTTCCTGAAGCGGCCGGTGCGCAGCTCGGTGCTCGAAGAGACCAGCCTGGGGCGCATGCTGCGCATGCAGCGTGAACAGGTCGCCGGACCCTTCCAGGGGCCCCTGACCGTTCCACCGGGCTCGGTGATGCTGTGCATAGGTTTGGGATCGCTGCCCGACGATCTGGCCGCGGAGCTGTTGGTGCGCGCGCTGCGTGAACAGAAAATCGATGCCCGGCACGTCTCGATCGCTGAACTCGACAGGCCGCTGCCGCCCGAGGCCACCGCCGACGGGCTGTCGATGGTGTACCTGGTGAGCGCTTTCCCGAGCCCCGAGCGGGATCAAGCGGAGACGGTGGCGGCCTTGATCCGCCGGCGATTGCCGGGCGTCTGCCTGGTCACGGTATTTTTGCCGGGGGTGGCACTACAGAGCGGGACCTCGCTCGACAGTATTCGCGGGGCTGACAAGGCTGCGACTTCGTTCGGCCATGCGGTGCAGATTTGTTTGAGTCGTCAGAAAGATACGCGCAAGGGCAGGCCGGTCAGCGTCGGCAGCCCGGTCTAAGGGGTACGATGTCGGCAACGTTATGGACGATAGCCGGCCGGGTCCGCTGGCGCATTTTTGCGTTCCTGTTCGGGTTTGGATTCCTGGCTTACTTTCAACAGAAAACCATCACGGTGGCGGCCGAGCGCATGATGCCGGAGCTCGGTTTGAGCCAGTTGCAGATCGGCTGGCTCGAACAGGCTTTCGTCTTGGGCTATGCGATTTTTCAGATGCCCGGCGGGGTCTTTGGTCAGCGTCTCGGCGCGCGCTACACCTTCGTCGTCATCGGCTTGCTGGCTTTTCTTGCGACCGTCGCCACCCCGATCGCCCCGCAATTCTTCAGCGGTGAAGGGCTGTTCATCGCATTGCTCGCGGCGCAGGTGCTGCTCGGCTGCTCGCAGGGCGCGATCTTCCCGGTTTCAGCCGGCGTTTTCGAAGCGTGGTTTCCAGCGAACCGCTGGGCCCTCGTGCAGGGATTACAAACCATGGGCTTGCAATTCGGCGCGGCGCTGACAGCGCCGCTGATCGCCTCTATGATGTCGGCTCTGGGTTGGCAGCCCGCGTTGTTGTGGGCGAGCCTGCCGGCGCTGGTGCTGATTGCGCTGTGGGGTTGGTATGGCCGCAATACGCCGCGTGAACACGCTTCGGTCACGGCGGAGGAACTCACCGAGATAGGCACCCAGCATTCGGCGCCGCCTGCGGCGACCGTGCATTCGGCCGTGACCCTCGCGCAGGTTTGGGCGCTGGTCAGGAATCGCAACGTCTTGTTGCTCGGCCTGTCCTACATGTGCATGAATTACACGTTCTACCTGTTGTCGAATTGGGTGTTTCTCTATCTCATTCAAGAGCGGAAATTTTCGCTGCTCGAAGGCGGTTGGCTGGCCACCGCGCCGCCCCTGGCCGCGGCACTGGGCGCGGGCGTCGGCGGCGTGGCCACCGGCCTGCTGTGCCAGCGTTTCGGCAATCGCTGGGGTTTCCGCTTGCTGCCCTTGGTGGCATTGCCGTTGGTGGCCGGTCTGCTGTTGCTCGCCGTCAACGCCGCCAATCCCTACGTCGCCGTTGCCGTGCTCGCCCTCTGCTTCGGAGGTGTCGAACTCACCGAGGGCGCTTATTGGGGCGCCGGCATGACCGTGGGACGCGGCGACACCATGGCGGTGTGCGGCTTCATGAACACCGGCGGCAATCTCGGCGGCATCATCGGCATCCCCATCGTGGCCTACTTGTCGGCACACCATCTTTGGTCCCTGGCTTTCATTGTCGGCACGGGATTCGCGCTCGCGGGCGCGTTGGCGTGGTTCGGGATCGACGTGCGCACGATCGAGGATCGCTGATTTGAGGGCCATCTCGTCGCGGCGGTCCTGCCGTTGGCTGCTGCTCGGCTTCGCCCTCCTGTCGTTCGGCTCCGGCGCACGGGCCGAGGATCAGCTGCAGGCGGTGCGGCGCGCCGGCGAACTGGTCGTGGGCACTGAAATGCAATTTGCGCCCTTTGACTTCATCGACAACGGCGAGGAACGTGGTTTCAATCGGGACTTTTTCGTCGAACTCGGCAAGGACTTGAAGCTTCGCGTGCGCACCATCGATCTGCCGTGGCCGAGCGTGTTGCCTGGACTCGAAGCCGGCAAATTCGACATCGTTTCCGGCCCTTTGATGGTCACCGAGGCCCGCAAGGCGCACTACCGATTCACGCTGCCGATTGCCGATGGATCCGTCGCGCTGCTCAAGCGCGCCGGTGACTCGCGAATCAACGCCAATGCGGACATCGCCGGGCATATCGTCGGCGGCGCCAAGGGTTCCGCGCAAACCGAGCAACTGAAGACTTATGTGGCGAGGTTGCCGGGTGTGACCACGGTCAGGGAGTACATCGACAACAATCAGGCCTATGCGGACCTCGCCGCCGGCCGCATCGTCGCCGTGGCCAATTCGCTGCCCAACATCGCCTACGTCGCGAGCCAACGTCCGGATACATTCAGCGTCGTCAGGCCGACGTTCGGCGCACCGATCGACTTCGCCTATCTCGGGCGAAGCGACTCGTCCAGCAAGACGCTGATCGATGCCATCGACGCCGACATCATGGCCATGCGAGCGGACGGACGGCTCGCCGCCATGCAGAAAAAGTGGTTCGGTTCGGTAATGCAGACGCCCAGCCTGGGCGACACGGGGGCGACGGCGGCTGTCGGCCCGTCGGCCGGCGCGGCCGCCGGCCGATCAAGCGGCCGGTCCGGGCCTGACGTCGTTCACTTGTTAGGGCTGCTCGTCGAGGCGGCTCGCACCACCGTCCTCATCTCGCTGATCGCGCTCTGCGCGGGGTTCGTGCTCGGGGTGGCGTTATGCAGTGCGCGACTGTCGGGCAACGCCTGGTTGGCCGGCGCCGGCGGTCTGTACGTGGGTTTCTTTCGCGGCGTGCCGCTCATCGTCCAACTGTTACTCGTCTACAATTGTCTGCCGTTTCTCGGGATCAATGTCGCGCCGCTGGTTGCTGCCGCCGTGGCCGTGACGCTGTGCGAGGCTGCCTATCTCGCGGAAATTCTGCGGGGCGGCTTTCTGGGCATTGCGCGGGGACAGTTGGAGGCGGCGCGGCTCCTGGGACTGCCCTGGTTCGCGACCCTGTGGCGGATCCAGGTGCCGCAAGCGTTGCGACTCACGTTGCCATCACTCGTCAGCGAAGCGATCATGTTGGTGAAGGCTTCGTCGTTGATCTCGGTGGTCGGCGTGGCGGATATCACCCGCACCGCGCAGAACATTGCCGCCAGTACGTTTCGGCCGCTTACCGCCTATGCGGCGGCCGGCGTCGTTTATCTCGTCATCAACGGCGCGTTGTCCCTGGCAGGCCATGGCGTTCTGCGTCGTCGAGAGTTGTCGAGAGCGTCCGCATGAGCATCCCGTTCGATGTCGCGATCTTGACCGACGCGCTGCCGGCGATAGCGCGCGGTCTCGCCATCACCATCGGCGTCTGGATCACCGGGGCGGTCTCGGGTCTCGGCTTGGGCCTGGTGGTGGCAGGTGCGCAAATGTTGACCGGTCGGTGGGTGCGGCTCGGTTTGCGCGCCTATATCGAGGTGTTTCGCGGCACACCGTTTCTGGTGCAACTGTTCATCCTCTACTACGGCGGACCGTCCGTCGGGCTCAAGCTGCCGCCGTTGGCGGCAGGCATTCTTGCGCTCGGACTGTATGGCGGCGCTTATTTCAGCGAAGCGTTCCGTTCCGGGTTCGAATCGATTCCGCCCGGTCAGCTCGAGGCGGCGCAGTGCCTCGGCCTCTCCAGGCTGCAAATCATCGTGCGCATCCAATTTCCACAGATGCTGGTCATCGTGCTTCCGGCATTGACGAATCTTATCATCGTGCTGTGCAAGGAGACCGCCGTCCTGTCGGTGGTGACGGTGCCGGAACTCACCTTCGTGCTGACGGGAATCGGCACGGAGAAATTCGCCTTCGTGGAAACATTGCTGACGTTGTGCGTGTGCTACTGGCTGCTGGTGGAATTGGCATCGCGGCTCGGACTCATGGTCGAGCACCGCGTCAGCCGCTTCTTGGAGCTATCCGGGTCATGAATCACTTGACCGCCGAATTTCCCGCACCGCTGATCGAGGTCCGCCACGTCGTCAAAGCGTTCGGCGAGGTGGTGGTGCTCGATGATGTCTCGTTTGCCGTTCGCCCCTCCGAGGTCACCTGCATCATCGGTCCCTCGGGATCGGGCAAGAGCACGCTGTTGCGTTCGCTCGCATTCCTGGAGGATTACGGTGGGGGCGAGATCTTGATCGAAGGCGAGTTGCTCGGCTATACGGATCGCCGCGGCAAACGCGAGCGCGCCTCCGAGGCGGATATCAACAGGGTACGCCGCCATGTCGGGATGGTGTTTCAGCAGTTCAATCTCTGGCCGCACATGACGGCGGTGCAAAACGTGGCTGAGGCCTTGTTGCGCGTACGGCGCTTACCCGCGGCCGTTGCGCGCGCTCGCGCGCTCGCCATGCTCGACCGGGTTGGGCTTGCGGCATGGGCCGACCGCCATCCAGCCCGCTTGTCCGGTGGTCAACAACAGCGTGTGGCGATCGCCCGTGCGCTCGCCATGGAACCGCACATCATGCTCTTCGATGAACCCACCTCGGCGCTCGATCCCGAAAGGGTGGGGGAGGTGCTGCAAGTGATGAAGAGTCTGGCGAGCGACGGCATGACCATGGTCATCGTCACCCATGAGATGGGATTCGCGGCGCAAGTGGCCGATACGGTCATTTTCCTCGACCACGGCAAGATCGCCGCGCAAGGCGCGCCGGAAGTATTGTTTCATGATGAGACCCAGCCACGGCTGCGGCAGTTCCTGCAGAATTACTTCGATCGCAATGCCTTCTGGGCGCGACGCGACGCGTGAGGTAGACTCGCCGCATCATGACCGGCTCCGCGCACATTCCCGTGATCGATTTGGCCCAAGTGCGTGCCCGCGATCCGGTCGGGCTCGCGGTGGCCGCGGCGGCCATTCGCGCGGCCTGCATGGAGAGCGGTTTTTTTTATGTGAGCAACCATGGCGTGCCGGAGGCGGTGCTCGACGGCGCCATCCATGCGGCACGCGAGTTCTTCGCCTTTCCTGCCGACGTGAAGAGACGCGCGGCGGTCAACCATCGGCATCGGGGCTTCAATGCCCTGGGCGATGCAACGATGTACCAGGCCACCCGACCCGACCATAAGGAATTCTTCAGCATCGGCTTGGAGTTGGCCGAGGATGATCCGGCCGTGCTCGCGGGCGAGCCATTGCGCGGCCCGAACAACTGGCCGGAATTCATGCCCTCGCTGCGGCCCGCGCTGTATGGCTACTATGAGGCGATCGGCGCATGCGGCGCGGACCTGCTGCGTGCCGTTGCCTTGAGTCTCGGCATCGATGCGGATTTTTTCGCCGCGAAGTATACGAAACGGATGCAGCGCACGCAGATGGTGTATTACCCGCCCCAGGCGCCACAGTCCGCAGCGGATCAATTCGGCGTCGCGCCGCACACCGATTATGGTTGCATCACTCTGTTGTGGCAGGACGATGTCGGCGGCTTGCAAGTCAAGGAGATTGCCGGGGACCGCTGGATCGATGCCCCGCCCCTACCTGGCACGCTGGTGGTGAACGTCGGCGATCTGTTGGCACGCTGGTCCAATGATCGCTTTCGCTCGACATTGCACCGGGTCATCAACCGGTCGGGCCGTGAGCGGTATTCGATCGCCACCTTCTTCGATCCCACCTATGGCGCGCTGGTCGACCCGCGTGATCTCGGACTCGATGGCGGTGAAGCGCGTTACCCGCCCGTTGCCGCCGGTGACTATATTTTGGGACGAATCAATGACTCCATGGGCTACCGAAAGAAGCGAGCGCAGTCAGCGACGGCGTGAACATCGGGCGCTGCGCGGCCGATGCCGATGACCTCGCGATGCCAATGACCTGCATCCTGACCTCACTGATTGACACGCTGGGTTTGGATGCCGTGCAATCGGGTACCCAGATCGAACCGCGCTACCTCGGTGATTGGAGCGGCCGAACGGAAGCCACTCCTTTGGCGGTGGTGTTGCCGCGCGACGCGGACCAGGTCTCGGCGCTCCTCAAGATCTGTCATGAGGCGCGGCAGTCCGTTGTGCCGCAAGGCGGGCGCACCGGCTTGGTGGGGGGCGCGATTCCCTCGGCGGGCGCGCTCGTGGTGTCCTTGGAGCGGATGAGCCGCATCGAGGAAATCGACGCAGCGGCCGCCACCATGACCGTGCAAGCCGGCGTCACCTTGCAGAGCGTGCAGGAGGCCGCGGATGAGGCGGGATTCGACTTCGCCCTCGATCTGGGTGCGCGCGGCTCCTGCCAGATCGGCGGCAATCTCGCGACCAATGCCGGGGGTCATCGCGTGCTCCAATCGGGCAGCGCACGCGACCAGGTGCTGGGCCTCGAGGTGGTGCTCGCCGACGGCAGTATCGTCAATTCGCTGCACAAGATGTTGAAGAACAACACGGGCTATGATTTGCGCCACCTGTTCATCGGTTCGGAGGGGACTCTCGGCATCATCACCCGCGCGCTGCTGCGTCTGCGGCCGCGGCGCGCGTCACCGAGCACGGCCCTCTGTGCGCTCGATCACTACGACGATGCCGTCGCGCTGCTGCGCTGGTTACAGACCCGCTGCGGCGATGACATCGGCGCATTCGAGGTCATGTGGCCCGACTTCTTCGCGTTCGGCGTGGCCGCCTCGCGCGCGAAACGCGCGCCGCTGGCGGGCGATCATCCCCTGTACGTGCTGATCGAGCGGGCGGGATTCGCCGACGACGGCGGCGAGCCGTTCGCCGCGGCGCTCAACGAGTTGCTCGAAGCCGGCCGGTTGCGCGATGTCGTGATGGCGCAATCGTCGACCGAAGCCCGGTCGCTCTGGTCGATCCGGGAGGCTACCGGCGATTTTGCCGGGCGCATAGAGCCGATCAATTTCGATGTGAGTCTGCCGATCGCCGACATCGGGCGTTTCGTCGCGGCCTGTCGCGCTGCGCTCGAGCGCGCGTGGCCCGGGTGTCGGGGGCTTTACTTTGGGCACATTGGGGATTCGAATTTACATGTCACCATCGATGCGCAGTCGATTGCCGCCGGTAGCGCGGAGGCGGTCGATCGCTTGCTGTATGGCCTGGTACGCGACTATCAAGGCTCGATATCGGCCGAGCATGGCATCGGCTCGCTGAAGCGCGATTTCTTGGGCTATTCGCGCAGCGCCGGCGAAATTGCCACTATGCGCGCGATCAAGCAGGCGCTCGACCCCAGGGGAATAATGAATCCGGGCAAGCTGTTGTAATGCGGGAGCGCATCGCCGAGTTCTTACAATCACACTTTTGAGGCGGCCAGGGCGGTTGACAGGATCCGCCGGGTCACGCGCGTGGGCGCGGTCGCGCCCGGCAGTCGTGTAAACTCCGTTGCTCAACAAATCCTCGAGGGGCTGGAATCATGGCGCAACACGAAGTCTTCGTCGTCGGTGCGGTGCGCACCGCGGTTGGTTCTTTCGGCGGTTCCCTCAAGGACGAGCCGCTGTCGAGTTTGGCGACGACGGTTGTGCGTGCGGTGCTCGATCGCTCGGGAGTTCCCCCGAGCGAAGTCGGCCATGTGGTGCTCGGCAACGTCATCCCCACGGTACCGCGTGATGCCTATTTGAGCCGTGTCGCCGCCATCGAGGCGGGGATCCCGCGGGAGACGCCGGCATTCAACGTCAACCGTTTGTGCGGTAGCGGACTTCAGGCGATCGTCAGTGCGGCACAAAGCATTTTGCTCGATGGCATCGATTTCGCCATCGGCGCCGGCGCCGAGTCGATGAGCCGCGGGGCTTATGTGTTGCCTTCGCAGCGCTGGGGGGCGAGGCTCGGCAATGCCGAGGTGCTCGACTACATGCTGGGCATACTGCATGACCCTTTCGAGAACATCCATATGGGTATCACCGCGGAGAATGTTGCGGAGCGTTATCAGATCACGCGGGCGGCGCAGGATGCCCTGGCGCTGGCCAGTCAGCGGCGGGCCGCTCATGCCATCCAAGAGGGATGGTTCAAGAGCCAGATCGTCGGCGTTGAAATCAAGAGCCGCAAGGGCACGTTCGTATTCGATACGGACGAGCATGTCCGCGCCGACACGACGATCGAGGCCCTGGCGAGGCTCAAGCCCGCCTTCAAGAAGGATGGCGTGGTGACGCCGGGGAATGCATCCGGCATCAATGACGGTGCCGCGGCGATTTTGCTGGCCTCCGCGGAAGGCGTCAGGCGCTTGAACTTGAAGCCACTCGCGCGCCTGGTGGCGTATGCCCATGCGGGGGTCGATCCGGCCTACATGGGGATGGGTCCGGTGCCGGCGACCCGGCTCGCACTGAAGCGCGCGGGCCTCTCGGCGAAGGATCTCGATGTCATCGAGTCCAATGAAGCCTTCGCCGCCCAGGCATGTGCGGTGAGTCGCGAACTCGATCTTGATCCGGAGAAGGTCAATCCCAACGGCTCCGCCATTGCCTTAGGCCATCCCGTCGGCGCCACCGGCGCCATCATCTCGACGAAGGCGATCTACGAGTTGCAACGCACCGGCAAGCGGTATGCCCTGGCGACCATGTGCATTGGTGGCGGCCAGGGCATCGCCGCCATCTTCGAACGAAGCTGAGGCACCGGCACACCTTGCCGGCCGCGTCTCAGCCGGCCGTGCTAAAGCGGTTGCGCTTAGCGCGGCGCCATGCGGATGGCGCCATCCAGCCGGATGGTCTCGCCGTTCAACGTCGGAATTTCGACAATCGATTGCACCAGTTGCGCGAATTCCTTCGGGTGACCTAAGCGCGGCGGAAACGGTACTTGCTTACCCAACGAATCCTGCACGTCCTGCGGCAGGCCGGCGAGCATCGGTGTCATGAAGATGCCTGGAGCGATGCTCACACAGCGAATGCCGCTCCTTGCCAACTCGCGGGCGATCGGCAGCGTCATACCGGCGATCCCGGCCTTGGTGGCGGAGTAGGCCACCTGGCCGATTTGTCCCTCGAAAGCCGCCACCGATGCGGTATGAATGATGACGCCCCGTTCGCCATCCTCGTTCGGTAGGTTGGTCTGCATGAGAGAAGCGGCGGCGGCGTCGCACAAAAATGTGCCGATCAGATTGATACGAACAACTTTTTCGAAGTAGTCTCCCGACATCGGTCCGTCCTTGCCGACCAGCTTGCCGGCGCCGACGATCCCGGCACAGTTGACCAATAGATTGAGGCCACCCAGCGCCTCGGCAGCAGCGCCGATCGCCGCTTTGACCTGAGATTCCACGGCCACGTCGCACTTGAAGAATGCCGCACCGATTTCCGATGCCGCGGCACAACCGGCCGCTTCCTGAAGATCGAGAATCGCCGCCTTGCCGCCCGCGCCGATGATGCGTTCGACCACCGCCCGGCCGAGCCCCGAGGCACCGCCGGTGACGACCGCCAACGTGTCGCTGAAGTTCATGTGTTACCCCGGAAGATTCAAAGATTGACCGGTAGCTGATACGGTTTTCGGTCCATATCGCTGAGCGGATGACCATTGCCATGCCAACGGCTGCGAAAGAATGCTTCCACGGCCTCGTCGTTGACCTCCTCCAGCCGGGCCGGATTCCAGCGCGGCGTGTTGTCCTTGTCAATGAGGAGGGCGCGAATGCCTTCGATGAAATCTCCCTGCTCGAAGCAGTGTTCCACCATGCCGAGCTCCATTCGAAAGCACTCGGCAAGTTCCATGGTTCTACCCCGCGCGAGTTGACGCAGTGTCACGCACAGCATGATCGGCGAACGGCTGCGCATGAGTTTGGCGGTTTGCGCGGCCCAATCGCGATACTCGGCGCGATCCTCGCCAGCCAGCGACGCGAGTATGGCCGACACCGAGTCATGCGCAAAATGCGCATCGATCGCGGGTCGCAGCACGCTCAGCGACGGCGCGGGCAGACCCTGCGCGGCGCGCTCATAGACCACTCGCCGGATGTCGTCGCGAACATCGTCGGTCCAGGTCAGCGCCTCGAGGGTGCTCGGCAGACTCGCAATCGCCTCTGGCGGCAGAAATACATCGGCTAGCCGCGCATAGACGGCATCAGCGCCGCGGATTTGCGCCCCGGTCAGGGCGAGGTAAGGACCCAACGAGCCGGGCAGTCTCGACAGAAAAAAACTTCCGCCCACATCCGGAAACAAGCCGATGCCAACCTCGGGCATGGCGATCCGGGTGCGTTCACCGACGATGCGCAGGGTCGAGCCCTGCGCGAGTCCCATGCCGCCGCCCATGGTGATGCCATCGAGCAGAACGATGAAGGGCTTGGGGTATGAATACAAGATGTAGTCGAGCGGATACTCGTTAAGGAAAAATCGCCGATGCAGCGTCGCTCCGTCCTTGTAGCTCTGATAGAGCGAACGGATGTCGCCTCCCGCGCAAAAGGCCTTCTCGCCGGCGCCTTGCATCAGGACGGCGCGGACGTCGGGGTCCTCGGCACAGCGGTCCAACAGCTCGCGCAGTCCGATCACCATCCCCAAGGTCAGCGCGTTGAGCGCTGCCGGGCGATTCAGTGTGACGAAGGCCACATGATTGCGAACCTCGCAGAGGACCTCGGCTCCTCCCACTGTGTCGCCGCTCACGCGTTCTTCCACACCGGTTTGCGCTTTTCCAAGAAGGCGTTGACGCCCTCGAGCTGATCGGCGCCGTCGAACAGGTCGAGGAAGCGTTCACGTTCCAGCGACAAGGCGGCATGGCGCGGTGTCCCTTGCCGGGCCTGATGGATCAGCTGCTTGCTGAAATTGACGGCTCGCGGACTCAAGGTGCTGACGCGCTTCGCGAGTTCCAAAGCGGCGATGAGCGCCTGGCCGCGCGGCACGACTTCCTCCACCAGGCCGATCGACAAAGCCTTCGCGGCTCCCAGCCGTTCATTGGTCAAAATCATGCGCTTGGCCCAGCCCTCACCGACCAGCCAAGGCAGCGTCTGAGTGCCGCAACCGGCGGGCAACAGTCCGACCGAGGGCTCGGGGAGCGCCATCTGCGCCTGTTCCTCGGCGATTCGCAGGTCGCAGGCCAGGGCGCACTCCAGCCCACCGCCCATGGCATAGCCGTTGATGGCGGCAATGGTCACTGGGCGGGCGTTTTGCAGCGTTTCGAAAGCCACGCCGAACAACCGTGCCATGCGTCGCGCTTCAGCCTTGTCGCCGTCGGCAAACGTCTTCAGATCGGCGCCGGCGCTGAAGAATTTCTCGCCCTGACCGGTGATGATCGTCGCATACACATCGAGATTGCCGTCGAGTTCGGTGATAACGCGATCGAGTTCGGTCAGGCCAAGGGCGGTGAAGGTATTGGCCGACGGATTGTTGAGCGTAATGACGGCGATGTGTCCGTCCACCTTGCAGTCGATCATGGCTGACTCCGAGGGTTCAAAGGGGCCGCTTGTTGAGCAGGTTGATGATGGAGGAGAAGTCCTGTCCGCCAGCCCCATGCGAACTCCAGAGTTGGTAGATTTGCGCCGCCGCGGCGCCGAGCAGAACCGGCTGTTTGGCCTGCTTGGCCGCATCCGCGGCGAGTCCGAGATCCTTCAACATGAGGTCGGTACCGAAGCCGCCCGTATAGCCCCGGGCAGCCGGCGCACTGTCGAGGACGCCGGGGTAGGGATTGTAGGTGTCGGAACTCCAGCATCGGCCGCTCGAGGTGTTGATGATGCCGGCCAGCACTTTGGGGTCGATGCCGAGCGCCACGCCCAAGTTCATGGCCTCGGCCACGCCGATCATCGAGATCCCGAGCAGCATGTTATTACAGATCTTCGCGACCTGTCCGGTGCCTGCCGCTCCGCAATGGACGATGTTCTTCCCCATCGCGGCGAGGATGGGTTTGATGGCATCGAACAGACCTCGTTCGGCGCCCACCATGAAGGTCAATGTGCCATTCTCCGCACCGCCCGTACCGCCCGACACCGGTGCGTCGGCCATCGGATTGCCGTGAGCCGACGCCGCCGCGGCCACGTCGCGCGCGGAATGCGGATCGATGGTGCTCGAGTCGATCAGCGGAATGCCGTCGGGCACTCCCGCCAGTACACCATCGGGGCCCAGATACACGCCCTTCACATGGGGCGAGGAGGGCAGCATGGTGATGACCAATTCCACTGCAGCGGCTGCAGCCTTGGCCGAGGTCGCCGCCATGGCGCCCGCCGCCTGCAAAGCGTCGACGTTGCCTTGGACGACATCGAACACCACCAGGGAATGACCCGCCTTGAGGAGATTGCGCGCCATCGGCGCGCCCATGTTCCCCAGGCCGATGAATGCGATCTTCATTTCAGACTGATCGTCGTGTTGACGCCGCTCGATACCGTGCTGTCGTCGAACCAGCGCGAGGTGACGGTCTTGGTCTGGGTATAGAACTGGATGGCCTGTTTCCCGTAAGGCCCCAAATCGCCGAGCTTCGAGCCGCGCGAGCCGGTGAAGCTGAAGAAGGGCACGGGAACCGGGATCGGGACGTTGATGCCGACCTGGCCCACATCGATTTCAGTCTGGAATTTGCGCGCGGCGGCGCCGCTTTGCGTAAAGATGCCCGTGCCGTTGCCGAACGGGTTCTTGTTGATGAGCGCAATCGCCTCATCCAAGGTGTCGACGCCGACGATGGTCATGACCGGCCCGAAGATTTCGGTGGTGTAGATCGACATATCGGGTTTGACGCCCGAGAAAATCGTCGGCCCGACGAAGTTACCCTTCTCGTAGCCGGGCACCTTGATGTCGCGTCCGTCCAGTTCGAGAGTGGCGCCTGCCTTGATGCCTTCCTCAACCAAACCCAGAATTCGCTGCTTGGCGTTCTTCGAGATCACAGGCCCCACGTCGGTGCCTTTTTCGCAGCCGGCATTCACCTTGAGCGTCTTCGCCTTGCTGACGATTTCCGGGATCCATTTCTGCGCCTCGCCCACCAGCACGGTCACCGAGGTTGCCATGCAGCGTTGACCGGCGGCACCGAAGGTGGCGCCGACCAGAGCATCCAAGGATTTATCCTTATTGGCATCGGGCATCACGACCGCATGATTCTTCGCGCCCATCATGCATTGCACGCGCTTGCCGTGTTGCGAGGAGAGGTTGTAGACATGCGTGCCGACATGGGTCGAACCGACGAAGGACACCGCGACGATGTCCGGATGGGAGCAGAGCGCGTCCACCGCGCGTTTGCCGCCGTGGATGACGTTGAGCACGCCGGGCGGTACGCCCGCTTGCACGGCGAGTTCCGCCAGCAGCATGGGCGTCATCGGATCTTGTTCCGAAGGCTTCAAGACGAAGGTGTTGCCGCAGACGATGGCCATCGGAAACATCCACAGCGGGCACATGGCCGGGAAGTTGAACGGCGTGATGCCGGCACAGACGCCGATGGGTTGGCGCAACGTGTAGGTATCCACGCCGCCAGCCACATTTTCCGCAAACTCGCCGAGTTGCAGGCTGCCCACCGAGCAAGCATGTTCGACGACTTCCAGCCCGCGAAATACGTCGCCCTCGGCATCGGCCAGGGTCTTGCCCTGTTCGGCGCTCAACGTTTGCGCGATCCGCGTCATGTGTTCGCGGATCAGTGCCTGGAACTTCAGCATGATGCGGGCGCGCGCGGCGAGCGGCGTGAACCGCCACGTCTTGAAGGCGTGCTTGGCGGCGGCGATTGCCGCATGGATTTCCGCGTCGGTGGCGAAGGGCACCTGTGACAGCACCTCCTGCGATGCCGGATTGACGACGTCATGCCATTCGCTGGTTTGCGACTCGATGAATTTGCCGTCGACCAAAATTTTGACGGTCGGTGCCTGGGCCGCGAGTACGGCGGGTAGGGTGGTCATGTGAATTCCTCTTGTGTCGTTAACGTGCGTGCGATCAGCAGTCGTTGAATTTCGCTGGTGCCTTCGTAGATTTGCGTGATCCGGGCGTCGCGGTAGTACCGCTCCACCCCATAGTCTTCCAAGTACCCGTAGCCGCCATGGATCTGGATGGCCTTTGAGCACACTTTCTCGGCCATCTCCGAAGCGAACAGTTTAGCCTGACAGGCCTCGGATAGGCAGGGTGTTGCGGCGCTGCGCAACCGCGCGGCGTGGTGTGTGAGCATGCGTGCCGCGTTGATGCTCGTGTGCATGTCGGCGAGCATGGCGCCGATGCTGCCGAATTCGGCAATGGGTTGATCGAATTGTCGACGCGTCTTCGCGTAGGCGAGAGCCGCCTCGAGCGCCGCTCGGGCGATACCGATGGCCTGCGCGGCAATGCCGATTCGGCCCCCCTCCAGATTCGAGAGGGCAATGGCGAGACCTTTGCCGCGGGTCCCCAAGAGCGCGTCCGCCGGGATTCGACAGTCGGCGAGCGTGATGGCGCAGGTGTCGGAACCGCGGATACCCAGCTTGTGTTCCGGGGGGCTCACCACAAAGCCCGGAGCATCGGTGGGCACGACGAAGGCGGAGATGCCCTTCTTGCCGAGTTCGGGATCGGTGACCGCAAAAACGATGGCGACTTTGGCGCGCTTGCCATTGGTGACGAATTGTTTGGAGCCGTTCAGCAGCCACTCGCCGTCGCGCAGCACCGCCCGGGTCCGCAGCGCATGGGCTTCGGAACCGGCCTGGGGTTCGGTCAGACAAAAGCAGCCGATAACGGCGCCGCGGGCCATCTCGGGCAGGTAGCGGCGCTTTTGATCCTCGCGACCGAATTTCAGGATGGGGCCACAGCCCACCGAACTGTGGACGCTCATCAGGGTCGAGGTGGCGGCGCAACCTGCGGCGATTTCCTCAACGGCCAGGGCATAGGCGACGTAGTCCGAATAGCTGCCCCCCCACTCATCCGGCACCATCATGCCGAGCAAGCCCAATTCGCCCAATTTGGTCACCGTATCGTCGGCGATCCAACCCTGCTGATCGAAGTCGGCCGCCCGGGGCTTAAGTTCGGTCCGCGCAAATTCGCGCGCAGCCTCACGAATCAGGCGCTGTTCCTCGGTGTACAAATCGGCCGCCATCGTTGTCAAGCCCGCTTCGCCAGTATCGCGTAAACTATAAGGCGCGGGCCTGAGTCCATTGGTGCCCAAATCAGTCAAAATGCGTGATCGAAAATGCAACATTCGCCGGCCGCGTTAGCCGCCAACGTGCTCTCGGTCGGTCGCGCCGAGCCCGGCACGGTCGCAATTTGCTTCGTTGCGGCTGCGCTCGAGGCGGTGCGTGCCCGCGGCTTGAATCCAGACCGATTGTTGGAGCGGGTGGGTTTGTCGCCGGGCTTGCTGCAGGTGCCGCAGGCACGGGTATCGGTCAAGCATTATGGTGAGCTCTGGCGTCTGGTGGCGCTGACCCTCGACGACGAGTTCTTCGGCCAGGATTCGCGGCGTATGAAATCCGGGAGCTTCGCGATGCTGGTGCATGCCGTCTTAGGTTGCAAGAATTTGGGAGCGGCCCTGGAGAGGAGCCTCAGATTCTATGGCCTCATCTTGGACGATTTCGCCGGCGCGTTGCGGCGGGAGGGGGCGGAAGCCTGCATCGTGCTGCGCGAGCGGCCTCCCGACCAGTCGGCGGATTTCGCGGCGCGGATTTTCGGCCATGAAGTGTTGCTCATTCTGTTGCATGGGGTGGCTTGCTGGTTGGTCGGCCGACGGATTCCCATTCTGCGCGCGCAGTTCAGCTATCCCGAGCCGCCCCACAGTGCTGAATATCGGCTCATGTACTCAACGGAGTTGAGCTACGACAAGCCGCATACCGCCATCGTCTTCGGCACCGAGTTCCTGGCGCTGCCGATCGTGCAGAACGAGCGGTCGGTGAAAGACTTTTTACGCACCGCCCCGGAGAGTATTTTGGTCAAATACAAGAACGGCAGCAGTCTGACCGCGCGCATCCGCCGCCGGCTGCGTCAGCTCTTGCCGGGTGAAGTGCCTGATTTCGACCAGTTGGCCGCCGAACTTAACATGACCACGGCCACGCTCCGGCGGCGTCTGCACGAGGAGGGCGCGTCCTACCAAGGCATCAAGGACCAACTGCGTCGCGATCTCGCCATCAGTTATCTCAGCCATTCGGACCGCAATGTCATCGACATTGCGCTGGAGTTGGGTTTTTCCGAGCGCAGCGCCTTCCATCGCGCGTTCCGCAAATGGACGGGGGCGTCGCCGGGCGAATTTCGCCGCGGGCTGCAGGCATGAGCCGGGCGCCGGACGCTTCCGCAGCGGCGGCCGATCGCGCTCAGCCGGGCGCGTCGTACCCCGACTCGACGCGTCGCCGGTTGTTGGCCGCTGCGCTTGGCTTGCCGCTGGCGCTGGAATTGGCGGCCTGCGCCGCGCCACTGCCGGAACTCAAATCGCAGACCACCAGTGCTGTGGCGCGGGCGCTGCTTGCGGACAGCGCGGCGGCTCACGGGTCCAAGGTGTTCGCGGGCTTGAACGATATCAATGTCAGCTATGCCGGGCGCTGGCATCCGCTGGTCAAGCGGCTGCAACCCGTGCTGGTGGATGCCGGCCACCGCGGCGGATCGCAGGAGCGGATCCTGCGTGACAACCTGACGGTGGCGCAGGCGCACAGCGGACCGCAAGGCGCGAAACAGGTGCTCCGCCTCGCTGGCCGGAGCACTCCCGGCGAGGTGCGGGTGTGGTTCGACGGCGTCGAATCGGCGGATGCAGAACAGCGGGCTGCCGCGGCGTTGGTGGCCGACGCCTACAGTCTCTTTTTGTTGGGACCGATGTTGCTCGAGCAGGCGTGGCTCGCCGAACGCGGCGCCATCATGGAATTCACCGGCTCGGCGGAACTGGTTCAAGAGGGCAAATCGCGGCTCTGCGATGTCCTGGCGGTGCGCATCAACCCCGGTCTCGGTTTCTCCGCGGGCGACCAACTGGCGCTGTTCATCGATCGCGACAGCCGCTTGATGCGCCGGGTTCGCTTCACCTTGAATGGTCTTGAATCAACCCGCGGCGCGATTGCCGAAGTCGATACGCTCGAACCGCTGGAGCGTCATGGCATCCGCTGGCCGACTCGATTCCATGAGCAGCTGCGCCGACCGTTTTCTCTGGCCGTGCACGACTGGCGTTTGACCGGACTTGACGTCGATCGCGGCCTCGAGGCGCCGGCGGTGAGCGGGGCGCTCTTCAGCGGCGCTGCCGCGCGGCCGGCGCAACCCTTGACAGGATGACCTTGGACGGGTGTGGCATTTTCTTCCACGAAGATTGATCGCTTTGGTCATCCGTACTGCACCGCCTTGTGGCTATAGTTTTGTTTGAAATCAAGCACGTTGCATACGACATCACGAGAGGCACCGATGAGTCATGCGGTCACCGCATCGGCCGGAGCGCGCCTGCGCACGGCCCTCGCTGAAGAAAATCCCTTGCAAGTCGTCGGTGCAATCAATGCCTACACGGCGCGAATGGCGGCTGCCTGTGGCTTCAAGGCACTGTATTTGTCGGGCGGCGGCGTCGCCGCCAACTCCCTCGGGGTGCCGGATTTGGGCATCAGCAGCATGGACGACGTACTCACCGATGTACGTCGGATCACGGATGCCTGCGCCCTGCCGCTGCTGGTCGACGCCGACACCGGCTGGGGCGGTGCCTTCAATATTGCGCGCACCGTGCGATCTTTTGTCAAATTCGGCGCGGCCGGTCTGCACATCGAGGATCAGGTGCAGAGCAAACGTTGTGGCCACCGGCCCGGCAAAGAGGTGGTCTCGAAGCAGGAGATGGTGGATCGCATCAGGGCCGCCGTCGATGCGCGCACCGACCCGGGGTTCGTCATCATGGCGCGCACCGATGCGCTCGCCGTCGAGGGCATCGACAAGGCCATCGAGCGCGCGGTGGCCTGCGTCGAGGCCGGCGCGGACATGATCTTTCCCGAGGCGATGACGGAGCTTGCCATGTACCGCCGCTTCAAGGACGCGGTCAAGGTACCGATCCTCGCCAACATCACCGAATTCGGGCATACACCGCTGTATACGCGCAATGAACTGGCCACCGTGGGCGTCGACATCGTGCTGCATTGCTGCTCTGCCTATCGCGCGATGAACGCCGCGGCGCTTGCCACCTACGAGGCCATTCGTCGCGATGGCACACAGAAAAACGTCGTCGACCGGATGCAGACCCGGGCCGACCTGTACAAGTATCTCGACTATCACGCTTACGAAGCCAAACTGGATCAGCTATTCGCCGAAGGGAAGGAAAAATGACGCAATCCGCGACCGTCGCGTTCAAACCAAAGAAGTCGGTGGCCCTCTCCGGTGTGCCCGCCGGCAACACCGGGCTGTGTACCGTGGGTAAGACGGGCAACGATTTGCACTACCGCGGCTACGACATTCTCGATATCGCGACACAATGTGAGTTCGAGGAGATTGCCTATTTGCTGGTCCATGAGAAGTTGCCGAACCCAGCCGAACTCGCGGCTTACAAGACCAAACTGAAGTCCTTGCGTGTGCCGCCGGCCGCCGTGCTGAACGTGTTGGAACAGCTCCCCGCCAGCAGTCATCCAATGGACGTGTTGCGCACTGGTGTGTCGGCATTGGGTTGCTTGACGCCGGAGGCGAATGATCACGCGCCGACTGGCGCGCGGGAAATCGCCGATCGATTGCTGGCCTCCTTGGGTTCGATGCTGTGCTACTGGCATCACTATTCGAACGAGCGGCGGCGCATCGACGTAGAGACCGATGATGATTCGATCGGCGCGCATTTCCTGCATCTGTTGCATGGCCGAGAGCCATCTGCATCCTGGGTACGGGCCATGCATACCTCGCTCAACCTGTACGCCGAACATGAATTCAATGCCTCCACCTTCACCGCCCGGGTGATCGCAGGAACGGGCTCTGATATGTATTCTTGCATCGCCGGCGCCATCGGCGCCCTGCGTGGTCCGAAGCACGGCGGCGCCAACGAAGTGGCGTACGAGATCCAGAGTCGTTATGCCAATCCCGATGAGGCCGAGGCCGATGTGCGGCGCCGCGTCGGTGACAAGGAGGTCATCATCGGCTTCGGGCACCCGGTCTACACGATCGCGGATCCGCGCAATGTGGTCATCAAGGAAGTGGCGCGGACGCTGTCGGTCGAGTCCGGGGAGCCGTCGGGTTTCGCGATTGCCGAGCGAATCGAGACGGTGATGCAGGAGATCAAGAAAATGTTTCCGAATCTCGATTGGTTTTCAGCCGTCTCCTACCACCTCATGGGCGTGCCGACCGCGATGTTCACGCCCCTGTTCGTCATGAGCCGAACCGCAGGCTGGGCGGCGCACATCATCGAACAGCGAGCGGATGGCAAGATCATCCGTCCAAGCGCCAATTACACCGGTCCCGAGGATCTCGAGTTCATCCCGCTGGCGTCGAGGTCTTAATCCATGTCACACGATATCAAATCCGCCGAGCGCCCCGCACCCGATGCCGTTCTTACGGCCATCGCCGACTATGCCCTGAACTTCGAGATCTCCAGTCCGCTCGCCTACGAGACGGCCAGCTACTGCTTGATGGATACCCTGGCCTGCGGTTTTCAGGCGCTGAAGTATCCGGCCTGCACCAAGCTGTTGGGGCCTGTGGTGCCGGGTGCGACGCTCACCGGCGGCGCGCGTGTTCCCGGGACCTCCTACGAGCTCGATCCCATCAATGCGGCATTCAACATCGGCACGATGATCCGCTGGCTCGATTTCAACGACACCTGGCTTGCCGCCGAGTGGGGGCACCCATCGGACAATTTGGGCGGCATTTTGGCCGTGGCGGATTACCTGTCGCGCAGCGGCAAGAGCGTCAAAGTCAAGGATGTGCTCAGCGCGATGATCAAGGCGCATGAGATCCAGGGGGTGCTGGCGCTGGAAAACAGCTTCAATCGGGTCGGACTCGATCACGTGCTGCTGGTCCGCGTGGCGTCGACCGCGGTGGTCACCGCCCTGTTGGGCGGCACCCGTGACCAGATCATCAACGCCGTGTCGAATGCCTGGATCGATGGGGGCGCACTCCGTACCTACCGGCACGCGCCGAACACCGGCTCGCGCAAGAGCTGGGCCGCCGGCGATGCCACCAGCCGGGCGGTGCGCCATGCGCTGTTCGCCTTGAAGGGCGAGATGGGCTACCCATCGGCATTGACCGCCAAGACCTGGGGGTTTCAGGATGTGCTGTTCAAGGGTAAGAGCCTGGCGCTGCCACAGGAATTCGGCAGTTACGTGATGGAAAACGTCCTCTTCAAGATTTCCTACCCGGCCGAATTCCACGCGCAGACGGCGGTGGAGGCGGCGATGACGCTGCATCCGCAGATCCAGCCGAAGCTCGGTGACATCGAGCGTGTGGTCATCGAGACTCAGGAACCCGGTGTGCGCATCATCGACAAGACCGGCCCACTCGCCAATCCGGCGGACCGCGATCATTGCATCCAATACATGGTCGCCATTCCGCTGCTGTTCGGGCGGCTCGAGGCGGCCGACTACGAGGACAAGATCGCATTGGATCCGCGCGTCGATGAGCTGCGGGAAAAGATGCAGGTGACGGAAAACAAGACTTTCACCGAGGAATACTACGCAGCCGACAAGCGCTATATCGGCAATGCGGTGCAGGTGTTCTTCAAGGACGGTTCATCGAGTCCGCGGGTGGCGGTGGATTATCCGATCGGACACCGCAAACGCCGCGCAGAAGGCACACCGGTATTGGTGAAGAAGTTCGAGGCCAGCGTCGCGGCGCATTTCGGCGTCAAGCAAACCGAGTCCATCAAGAAATTATTTGCCGATCATGACGCTCTCGCCGCGCTGTCGGTCAGCGATTTTGTTGCCAGGCTGGTCAGCGCCGGATAGCGGGGGCGAGGGCTTCGTGTCCCCGTTCGGCTGGTCCTGCCAGCCGCCCCCCAGCGCCTTGTAGAGTTTCACCAAATCGGTGCTCTGGGAGAGCATCGCTTCGGCGAGCTGCTGACGTGCCTGGATGACTTGCAGTTGCACCGTCAATACATTGATGTACGTGAGCAAGCCCCGGCGATAGGCGTCCAAGTCGAGTTGCAGCGCACGCTGGTCGGCGCCGACCGCCTCACGCAGCGCGGCGGTGCGCGCCGCATCGGTCTGCAAACTGCTCAAGCCATCCTCCACTTCCTGCAGGGCGCCAAGTACCGTCTTGCGATAGTTGAACGCCGATTCCGCAGCGGCGGCCCGCGAGAGCTTGACCTGGTCTCGCAAAATACCGCCTTGGAATATCGGGATCGAGATGTCCGGGCCGATGGTGTAGTACTTGCTCGCCCAATTGAACAAATATTTCGTATCAAGATTGCGCAGACCGAAGGTGCCCTTCAGTGAGATGTCGGGGTACAGGGCCGCAACCGACACACCGATCTGTGCAGTCGCGACGTGCAATGCCGCTTCGGCCTGGCGGATATCGGGTCGGCGCCGCGCCAGGGTTGAGGGAATGGACACATCGACGGTCGTGGGCAGCGACGGCAGCGCGCCGCTGTCGCCGAATTCGGTGTCGAACGATTCCGGGGGTTGGCCGGTCAACACGGCGAGCGAATGGCGGCTGCTGGCCACGCTTTGTTCGTACTGCGGAAGTTCTGACTCCAGGCTCGAGAGCTGCGCCTGCGCCGATTGTACGTCGGCCTCGATGGCAAGCCCATGGGTCTGTCGGCTCTTGATGAGAGCCAGCGAATCTCGCTGGGCGCTGATCTCCTCGCGGAAGATTTCCTGCAGCACCTGGGCAGCCCGCAACTGCAGATAAGTTTGAGCGATTTCGGCGCGCAACGTGACGACGAGATCATTGCGTGATTCGAGGGTTTCGAGGCTCTGTGCCTGCGCTGCTTCCACATTGCGGCGAACCTTGCCGAACAGATCCAGCTCCCAGGAGGCGTCGAAGCCCAGCTGAAACAGATTGATCGGTGCTTCTATCGAGGACAGCAGGGATTGCGTGTTCGCCGAGGTCGTGCCGAGATTCTGCGACTTCAAAATGCCGGCAAGACCCAACTGTTCGCGGGTGTATTGCGCGCTGGCGCTGAGGCCTGGCACGCCCTGCGACTTGGTTTCCTGGACCTGCAGACGGGATTCGACCAGACGGAGGTAAGCCACCTTGAGATCGAGATTTCCGTCGATCGCCTGCTGCTCGAGTTTCTCGAGTTCCGGATCATGAAATTGTTGCCACCAAAATGAATCCACGTCGCCGGAGTTGGCGACGGGCCTTGGCGGTGCGGATGCCGACGCCGACGCAGATGCCCCGTTACTGGCGGCACCGGCGTATTGGTCCGGCACTTTCTCTTGTGGAGCGGCATAGTCGGGACCGACGACTTTACAACCCGCGAGCACGAACAGCGCACACAGGGCTGCGGCGCCGGTGTGGATGACGCGCATTAGTGACCACCTCCCTTGCCCCGAGACGCGCGCCCCGGCGAGAACAGGAACGTGAACGGCACGAAGGCGAACGCAAGCATTGAGCAGTAGGAAAATAAGTCCATGTAGGCCAACAGCGCGGCCTGCGACTGGAGCTGCTGATACAGTTGGGACGCCGCCGCCTGACCCGCGCTGCCGGCGATGGTGCCGACGTTGCGGATGGCAGAAGTGACCTGCGACAAAGTCGATTCGTAGGCGGGGTTCGACGTGCTCTGGTGAACCGAAAGGTAGGCCATATGCACCTGCGTGCGGGTGGTGACCGCGGCGGTCGACAGCGAAATGCCGATGGAACCCGCGACATTGCGGAACATGGTGAACAGGGCCGTCGCATCGCCCTGCAGTCGCTGCGGCACTGTTTGATAGGCGAGAACGCTGGTCGGCACGAACAGAAAACCGATGCCGAGCGACTGGGTCATGCGAATCATCATCAGGTGAAAGAAATCGATGTTCGGCGCAATGTGCTGGGAATAGATCATCGCCGAGCCCAAGATACAGAAGCCGATGGTCAGCATGTAGCGGGTCTGGATGTGCGACATCAGGATATTCACGATCGGGATGAGGAAAATCAAGGCGAGCGCTCCTGGGCTCAAGACCAGTCCGGCCAACAGGGCGGTGTAGCCCAAGTGTTGCTGCGCCAGCTGGGGAACGACCACGGCGCTGCCATACAGAATGAGCGCGAAGGAGCCGATCGCCATGGAACCCAAGGCGAAATTCCGGTCCTTGAGCACTCGCAGGTCGACCACGGGGTTCGGCGTATACAACAGCCAACCGATGACGGCGCAAAACGCGACACCGGCCAGGGAGGCGGATCCGATGATGAAGTTGGAGCCGAACCAGTCGGCATCTTCGCCGCGATCGAGCGTGATTTGAAATGCGGCGAAGGCCAAGGCAATGAGGCCGATGCCGATGTAGTCGATGGATGCTTGTTTTGCCTTGCGCGCCCAGGGCGGATCCTCGACAAGCGCGATCACGGCCAGCGTGGTCAGGATGCCGATGGGCACGTTGATGAGGAACACCCATCGCCAGGTGAAATTATCGGTGATCCAACCGCCGATGGTGGGCCCCAGCACCGGAGCGACCACTGTCGCCACCGCCGTCAGCGAGAAGGCGCGACCGCGCTGCGCCGGGGGAAACGTGTCGAGAATGATCGCCTGTTGATTGGGCTGCAGCCCGCCGCCGAAAAATCCCTGGAGAATGCGAAAAATGATGAGCTGGGTGAGACTGTCGGAGATGCCGCAAAGGAACGAGCAGATGGTGAAGGCGATGATGCAGATGACGAAGTAACGCTTGCGGCCGATCAAACGGCCGAAGAATGCCGAAATGGGCAGCACGATGCTGTTCGACACGAGATAGGAGGTGAGCGCCCAGGTGGCCTCATCGTAACTCACCGATAAGGTACCGGCGATGTGCGGCAGCGCGACGTTGACGATGGTCGTGTCCAGCACTTCCATGAAGGCCGCGAGCGTCACCACCGCGGCAATCAGCCAGGGGTTTCCGGGCGGCCGCCACTCCTTGGCCCCGCCGGCTGCGTCGTCACTCATTGAAGATATACCGTCGGGGTGACCGACAGACCAAGAGGCAGGGGCCGATTCGGATCGGGATTATCGATCACGATCTTCACCGGAATTCGCTGGACGATTTTCACGAAGTTGCCGGTGGCGTTTTCCGCGGGAAAGGCCGAGAACTTCGCCCCGCTGCCATATTGGATGCTTTGGACGTGGCCGTGGAGGGAGTACCCCGGGTACGCATCGAGCTCGATATCCACCGAATCGCCCGGGCGCATGCGGCCGATTTGCGATTCCTTGAAATTCGCCGTGACCCACGAATTGATCGGTACGATGATGAACATAGACTGGCCGGCCGTGAGGTAGCTGCCCAGTTGGGCGCTGCGCATGGTGATGAACCCATCGACGGGCGCGCGGATTTCGGTGTAGCCGATATTGTCGTTTGCCTGATCGAGCTGCGCCCGCGCCTCCGCGACCTGTGCCTGGCGTTGCACCACCGTGGTTTCGGCCTGGCGGATCTGATCCGGCACCAGAGCCGCAATCTGCAACTGCGCATCGGCACTCATCAGTGAGGCGACTGAACTCGATTGCTGACTGGTCGAAGCGTCGATGTTCTCCTGGGTGGTCGCCCGCACGTCCACTTCGTGTTCGCGCTTGTACTGGGCTTGCGCCTGGGCCAGCGCAGCGGCAGCGCTCATGCGCTGCGCCTTGGCCGACGAATATTGCGCCGGGTACTGCACACGCGCGATATTCAAGGCCGTTTCGGCCGCCGTCAGCTGTGCCTTGGCAAGATCCAGTTGCGCTTGCGCCTGGGCTTGGGAAGCGCGGTAATCGGCCGGATCGATGCGCAGCAGCAGATCGCCCTTATGGACGCGCATATTGTCGTTGACCAAGAGGTCGACGACGTAGCCAGATACCTTGGGCGCCATGGTGACCGTGTCGCCGTCCGTATAAGCGTCATCCGTCGAGATCTGGTTTCGGTGCAAGAACCAGTAAATGAACGCAACGATGGCGATGACGAGCACGATCACCGCGAGGATGATGAGCGGCTTCTTGCTGCGCGGCTTTTTCGCGCCGTCGCCGTCCTTGCCGCCGCCCGGGGCATCCGCCGAACGACCTTGGCCCGCCGGGGCGCTGCCTTCGCCCGCGGGGGCCCTGCCTTGGCCTTCCGATGTGCCGCCTTGGGAGGCGCTGGGCGCTGCGCCCCCGCCGGATTCCCCGCCACCGGATTCGCCTCGAGCGTGCGTTGATTCCTCTCCGGCCGAGCCGGCTCCATCCGCTTCATCCAACGACATATGCTTAGTCTCGCTCCTCGATAAGCAGAGCGGCTCACGTTCGTCTGGTGGTGAGGCGGGCCGCCCGGTGGCGACAACCTACCGTGTGGAAAAGAAGTATGTCAATTGAAATAAGTTTTGTAGTGCGAAATGCCCGCGCGTCGTGCCGGGGATCTATTCCAGTTGGAACAAGATTTTTGCATGCTTATAATCTTTCGATGAAGAAGGCTGCACGTAGTAAAAGTCCTACGAAGCTGCGCTATGCCGCGGAAGCCGCGTATCGGCGCGGAAACGAGACTCGGGCGCGGTTGATAGCAGCCGCCATCGCCCTGTTCGGACGGCGTGGATTCGAAGCGACCTCGACGCGCGAGATCGCCGCGTCGGCGTCGTTGAACACACCGGCGCTGCAATACTATTTCAACAATAAAGAGGGACTATACGTCGCTTGTGCCGAACATATCGTCTCGCAGGGCTGGGAGGCGATGCGGGACGTGATCCTCGCGGCCGAGGCTTTGCTCGCCGCTCGGGCGGGCGATGACGCCTTGATCGAAGCGTATTGCAACATCCAGGGCCGCATGGCGGACTTTCTCAATGGCGCCAACGGTGACTGGTTGTTGTGGATGTCGCGCGAGCAGAACGCGACGGAGCCGGGTTCGCGTTTTCTCATGAATCATCGCACCATAAAGAGGATGATCCATGCGCGCCGTGCCATCATCGCGCAATTGCTGGGCCGCTCGGTGCGTGATCGGGAGAGCGTGGTGCATGAGATGTCGCTGACCGGCGAGCTGCTGCGGTTCTATACGATGCGCGGCAGTTCTCTCGACATGCTGGGCTGGAAGTCCATCGACGAGGCGGGTCTGGCGCTCATCAAGCGGGTGGTGGGACTGCACAGCCTGGCCGCTTTGCGCGCGATGGTCGCGGAACGCGAGGGTCGAGGCGCCGTCGGCAAACGTCGCGCGGCGGCCAAGTCCTGACTCGGTTCATCGAGTCAACTTGTCATCCTCGCGTTTGGCCTCTGCCATGGCCTCGGGCTCCAGTTCTTCGGCCGCTCGATTGAGGTAGATGAATACGCCCCAGCTCGCGAGCAGGACACCCGTGGCGATGACGATGCTGGCGGCGGCCGGCAGTTGAGTCGGATTTTCATGCAAGGCGCGGAAGGTCGCGACCAGTCCCTCGAAGGCCAGGGCGACGATCAACACGACCAGAAAACGCGACAAGAAGCGCCGCACCCGGGTCGGGCCGCTGACGTGTGCGGCGCGGATCACCTCTTCCTCGGCGATCGTCTGGGCAATTTGCAGCGCCACGACCGCGGCGGCGAGCAGTCCGATAGCCTCGATGATCTGCTGCGGAGCATCCTTGTCGAACGCGGAACTCGATGCAAGCCAACCCATATGGGTTGCCATCACGATCAACATCAGGGCGGCAACCGCGAACAACGCCGCCATTACCGCGTGCACCACAGAGACCAAGCGCAGAAGGGTTCTCATGCGGGTCCTGCTCTGCCTCGATGCCGTCGCTGCCGGTCAGGTCGTCTTTTGTGCGTTGGCCTGACCGCTGCCGACCGCCCCGGCGCCCTTGCCAACCGCTATGGCAACTTGCTGAGCGAAATCCGCCACCTGCGCACTCATGACCGATTCCGAGAGATTCTCCTCGCCCACCGCCCGGCAATATGCCGTGCTCAGGACCTCGACCACCTGTGCGGGCGAGGATTTGGGACGGGCGGCGCGATAGTCGTCGATAACCTTGGTCAACTCCGCATTGTCGGACGCGGCACGCTTGAGCGCGGCGGCGCCTTGCTTCAGCGCCGGCTGCATGAGATCGCCGGACAGGTCAGGACATAGCAGTTCATGGGTTTCGTTGTTGGCCGAGGTCGCCGCGGTCTTGCGCAAACTGCTCACTCCCCACGGGGTCGCATTCGGCAAGGCCGCGTTGCCCCACGCGGTACGGACATAGTTGGTGACGTCGGCGATCTGGTCGTCGCTGAGTGCGTTCGCGAAAGATCCCATGGCGCCGTAAGTGCCGTGAGGAGCAAAACCCTCGAGCATGGACATGATCACATTGTAGGGTTCGCGTGCGGTCACGGCGCCGTCGCCTGCCAAAGCTGGCACGCTGCCGGCGATACCCTTGCCGTTCGCTTGATGACAGCCGCTGCAGTTGGTGGCGTAAATCGCGCTGCCCGCCGCTGAACGGTCGCCGGCCCAGCGAACTTTGCTCGCCGCTTCGGGCTCTGCAGTGGGTTGATGTTCGAGATAGACCGCGATCGCCGTGAGGTCCGCATTCGTCATCTTGCTGAGGCTGTCGCTGATGGTTTCCCACATCGGGCCCACCGCTCGCGCGTTGTTCGGCGAGAGGCCGGTTTTCAAGTAGCGGGCGAGGGCCGTCGCATTCCATTTGTGAATCTGCGATTCCGCGTCACCGCCGATATCGGGCGCATACCAGCCCTCGATCTGCGCGCCTCCGAGGACATGCTGACGCTCGAAACCCATGGCGATGTTACGCGGCGTATGACATTGGCTGCAGTGGCCCATCACCTCGACCAAGTATGCACCGCGGTTCCACTGCGCATCATGGTGCGGGTCCGGTGCGAAGAGTCCCGGCTGCAAATACAGGGCCTGCCAGGCAGCAAGGCCCGTGCGTATGTTGAACGGGAAGGGCAGGGTGTCCTTGGGCGGCGTGTTGTGAACCGCCGGAATCGTGCGCACGTAAGCCCATAGCGCAGCAAGGTCCGCATCGGTCATCTTGGCATAATTTTGATAGGGCATCGCCGGATAGAGATACGAACCATCTTTGGCAACGCCTTGGCGCAGGGCCTTTTCGAAGTCCGCCCGGGTCCACGTGCCGATGCCGGTTTCTTTGTCCGAGGTGATGTTGGGGCCATAGAGGATGCCCAGCGGTGACTTCAGCGGGTAGCCGCCGGCATAGGGCTTCCCATTCGGCGCTGAATGGCAGCTTACGCAGTCGGCCTCGACCGCCACGTACTTGCCACGCGCGATCAGCGCCGCATCCGCATCGGCGGCAGCAGCGAACGATGCCGCCCCGATATTGATGGCGAGCAGCGATCCGAGAAGAACCGCCCTACGCAGGCTAAGGCACAAAAACCCTCCATCCATTGGCAACATCATCCACTCCCGAGAAGCCTTGACCGCATGGCACCAAATCCGCCGGGGATTTTGCTCAAGGGGTGGGGCGGCAGACCGTAGGCGAATGCCGCCGGCCATCGTCGGACAATCACCCGATCGCTTCAAGAAAATATAGTCGCAGACGGGCGAGGATTATGACGCATATGGCTTGCCGAGGGACCAACGGTATCGGGATAGTGTCACATGTCCACTGTCAATCCATCCGCCGTGCCCCCACCCGCCCGGCGCGGTCGACCGGAGCCCGGTGATCGTCGCGGCACGCCGGACCGGCGCCGCCAGATGTGGTGGTCGCTCTGGTACGGCAGTTTCAAGCCGCGTCGCCGCCGGCCGGCCCGGCGCCTCGGGGAGCGATTCCAGTCGCTCGACTGGCATTCGGCGGATCTCCTGGCGGTGTCGATCGGCATCTTGCTGTTGAGCGCGGCGGACGCATTCATGACCGTGACGTTGATGGCGGATGGAGCCAATGAGGTGAACCCCCTCATGGCGGTGTTCATTTACAAGAGTGTGACGGCATTTGCCGCGGTGAAAATGCTGATGACCGGTGCCGGCGTCATGCTGATGGTGGTGCTGGCCAATTATCGTTTCATGCGAATCGTCCGAGTTGCCGTCGTCATGTACGCATTGCTGGTGGGCTACATCGTGCTCTTGAGCTATGAGCTGTGGTTGCTGCGCGGCTTGGTGGAGCCGTTCGAGTTTTGAGATTGGCGGCCTGCGTCACATTCCATATTACGTCTCATTGGGCTAAACTACGCATCGCTCGGAAACTCGAGGTTTTCGCAGACACGTATCACTCATGAGCCAATCCATTGCAGATCAGCTGGCCACCACGGCCCTCTCCGGCGGGAATGCCGCCTTCATCGAGGATCTCTACGACAAATTTTTAAAGGATCCTGGTTCGGTAGAGCCGGCTTGGGCGCAGTACTTTCGCGGACTCGAGGACGGCACGCACGCCCTGGCGCATGGCGAGATGCGGGAGTCTTCGACCGACGCCCGCCGACCTCCGTCGCCCCCGGCCCATGGCGCCGCCGATGACGCGACTCTGGCCATCGCCAAGCAGGGCGCGGTATCCCGGTTAATACAGGTCTACGCCAATCGTGGCCACCTGGTGGCAAATCTCGATCCCTTGGGGTTGCAGGAGCGAGAGCGACCCTATGTGCTCGATCTCGATCATTTCGGTTTGTCCGACGCCGACTTCGACACCGAGTTCTTCACCGACAGCCGCAATGATGCGATCGCCAACCGCGCCAAGCTCAAGGACATTCTCGCGACCCTGAGGTTTATATATTGCGACACCATCGGCGCCGAATTCGCGCACGTGTCGGATAGCGATGAGCGGCTGTGGCTGCAGGATACATTTCAGTCCGCGCGAATTCGTCAGCGCTTCAGCGCCGACGAAAAGAAAAACATCCTCTGGCAGTTGACTGCAGCCGAAGGTTTGGAGCGCTACCTGCATACCAAGTACGTGGGTCAAAAGCGGTTCTCGCTGGAGGGCGGGGATAGCTTGATCGCGTTGCTGGACGAACTGGTGCAGCGCGGTGGCATGGCGGGCATCGAGGAAACCATCATCGGCATGGCCCACCGCGGCCGTCTCAATGTGTTGGTCAACCTGCTCGGCAAATCGCCGAAGGATTTGTTCAACGAATTCGAAGGCCATTACGATCTGGCCAAGTTGCGCGGCTCCGGCGACGTGAAGTACCACAAGGGGTTCTCCGCGGATCTGAAGACCCCGTCGGGTAACGTGCACGTGGCGTTGGCGTTCAATCCGTCGCACCTCGAGATCGTCAATGCCGTGGTCGAGGGGTCTGCGCGGGCACGCCAGGAGCGTCGCGGCGATGCCAAGGGCGACAAGGTGCTGGCGGTGCAAATTCATGGCGATGCCGCCTTTGCCGGTCAGGGCGTCATCATGGAGACGCTGCAGTTGTCGCAGGCGCGCGGGTTTTGCACCGGCGGCTCAGTGCATATCATCATCAACAATCAGGTTGGCTTCACCACCAGCGATCCGCGCGACGCGCGCTCGACGCTCTATTGTTCGGACGTGGCGAAGATGGTCGAGGCACCGATTTTACACGTCAACGCCGACGATCCCGAGGCCGTCTGTTTCGTGACGCGATTTGCGCTCGAGTATCGCATGAAGTTTCACAAGGACATCGTCATCGACCTGGTGTGCTATCGCCGCCACGGGCACAACGAAGCCGATGAGCCGGCGGCCACGCAGCCGCTGATGTATCAGGTGATTCGCAAGAAGCCGACCGTGCGTCAGCTCTATGCCGACAAGCTGACGGCCGAGGGGGCATTGCCGGTTGCCGAAGCGGCGGCATTCATGGACCAGTATCGGGCTGGATTGGATGAGGGCAAGCCGCAGGCGCGTGCCGCGCTCGGCTTGATTGGCAATAAATATACCGTCGACTGGAGTGAATACCTGGGTGCGGATTGGTCCGAGCCGACGAAGACGGCGATCGACATGGGTCGCCTCAAATCGCTCGGCAAGGCCATCACCACCTACCCGACGGATTGGAAGCTTCATCCGCGGGTTCTCGCCATCATGCAGGCCCGCGAGCGCATGATCGCCGGTGACCTCGCGCTCGATTGGGGGTGCGCCGAAAATCTCGCCTATGCCAGCCTGATCCAGGAGGGCTATCCGGTGCGGCTGACCGGGCAGGATAGCGGCCGCGGCACGTTCTTCCACCGCCATGCCGTGTTGCACGATCAAAGCACCGGTCGACGCTTCGTCCCCTTGCAGCACCTGGCCACCAGCCAGCCGACGTTCACCGTGACGGACTCGGTGCTTTCGGAAGAGGCGGTAATGGGTTTCGAGTATGGTTTCTCGTCGACCGAGCCGCACTGTCTGACCATCTGGGAAGGCCAGTTCGGTGATTTTTGCAACGGGGCGCAGGTCATCATCGACCAGTTCATCAGCTCCGGCGAGGCCAAGTGGGGTCGGCTGTCGGGACTGACGCTGTTCCTGCCTCACGGCTACGAGGGCCAGGGACCCGAACATTCATCCGCCCGACTCGAACGCTTCTTGCAGCTCTGTGCCGAATACAACATGCAGGTCTGTGTGCCCTCGACTCCGGCGCAGATGTTTCACATGTTGCGGCGACAAATGGTGCGGGCATTGCGCAAGCCGCTCATCATCATGACGCCGAAGAGCTTGTTGCGGCATCCTCTGTCGGTGTCCCGGCTCGAGGAGCTGGCCTCCGGTAGTTTTCACAGCGTCATCGACGAGGTTGACGATGTCAAACCGTCGGCCGTGACCCGCATCGTCCTCTGCAGCGGCAAGGTTTACTTCGATCTGCTGAAGGCCCGGCGCGAGGCCAAGATCGACACGGTGGTCATCATTCGCATTGAACAGCTCTACCCATTCCCGTCCGAGGAGTACGAGGCGGTGATTCGCAAGTATGCGAACGCTCGGGAAGTGGTCTGGTGCCAGGAAGAGCCGCAAAATCAGGGCAGCTGGTATCAAATCCGTCACCGGCTGCAACTCCCCCTGAGCATCAAGGATGAGCTGCTATACGCTGGCCGCGCCGGCGCGGCGGCGCCTGCGACGGGCATTGCGGCCCTGCACGAACAACAACAAAAGAATCTGGTCATCGCGGCTCTGCAGGGGACGCCGCCCGAAGAGTCTTCCCGCCAAACGATACGCCTCCCGGCCGCTCATACTAGGACTGGTTCATGACAATCGAAGTGCGCGTGCCGCAGCTACCGGAATCGGTGGCTGACGCCACGCTTGTGTCTTGGCATAAGAAACCCGGTGACGCGGTCGCTCGCGATGAAAATTTGGTCGATCTGGAAACGGACAAGGTCGTGTTGGAGGTCCCCGCGCCGGTGGCGGGCGTCCTCGCTGAAATCAAGTTGGGTGATGGCACCACGGTGACCAGCGGACAGCTGCTCGCCGTCATCGAGGATGGCGCGGCTGCAATCGGGGTTCCGGGCGCGAGCGCCCCGGCCATCTTGGCCGCTCCGAATGGCGCGGCGGCAGCGAAGCTCAGCCCCGCCGCCAAACGGGTGGTTGAGGAAAACGGCGTCAACCCCGGTGATGTGGCTGGGTCGGGACGTGACGGTCGGGTTTCCAAGTCTGATGTATTGAATCATCTGGCGGCGCAGGATGTCGCCGCGCCGGTGGCGCAGGCTCCCGCGGCCAAGGCAGCCGCCCCGGCGCCGGTCGCCGCAGCGCCTGCCGCCGCGGCACAGGCCGCGAGAGCGCCGGCCGCGAAGGCGCCGAGCACCCCGGCAGCGCCACCGCCGGCGGCGCGCGGCGCACGCACCGAGCAGCGCGTGCCGATGACACGGCTGCGGGCGCGTATCGCCGATCGTATGGTCCAGGCGCAGGCCACCCAGGCGTTGCTGACGTCCTTCAATGAGGTGGATCTGAAGGCCGTCAACGAATTGCGGGCCCGCTACAAGGATAGTTTCGAGAAGCAATATGGCGTGAAGCTCGGCTTCATGTCGTTCTTCACCAAGGCCTGTGTCGAGGCGCTGCAAAAATTTCCCTCCATCAACGCCTCCGTCGAGGGGGGCGACATCATCTATCACGACTACTTCGACATCGGCGTGGCCGTGTCGACGGAACGTGGCTTGATCGTCCCGGTGCTGCGCGACGCGGATCGGCAGACTTTCGCCGAGATCGAGAAATCCATCGTGAACTTCGCGGGGCGTGCGCGCGCCGGCACGATCACCATGGAAGAACTGACGGGCGGTACCTTCACGATCACCAACGGGGGGACGTTTGGATCGCTGTTGTCGACGCCGATCGTCAACTCGCCGCAAAGCGCCATCCTCGGCATGCATAAGATCCAGGATCGGCCGGTGGTCATCGAGGGTCAGGTGGTGGTGCGGCCGATGATGTATCTGGCGCTCACCTATGACCATCGCATCATCGATGGTCGCGAGGCGGTGCAATTTCTCGTCACCGTGAAGCAATGCCTGGAGGATCCGGCGCGCCTGGTGTTGCACGTATGAGCGACAGCTTCGACGTCGTGGTGATCGGTGCGGGCCCCGCGGGTTATCCGGCCGCGATTCGCGCCGGTCAGAATAAACTCAGCGTGGCCTGCGTCGATGAATGGAAGAATTTCGACGGCACCTATGCCTTCGGTGGCACCTGTCTGAATGCCGGTTGCATTCCTTCGAAAGCATTGCTCGAATCCTCCGAACTGTTTCAGCGGGCGAAGGACGAGTTCGCCGTCCATGGCATCAAATTGGGTGACATCAAACTCGATCTGGCCGCCATGCAGAAGCGCCGTGCCGCGATCGTCAAGACCATGACCGGCGGCATCACCGCGCTGTTCAAGGCGAACGGTGTGGTCGGGATTCAGGGTCACGGCCAGCTGCTGCCCGGCAACAAGGTGGTCGTCACGGCAGCCGATGGGTCGCAGCGGACCTTGCAGGCCAAGAACGTGATTCTGGCCTCCGGGTCGACGCCAATCCGCCTGAAAACCGTGCCCCATGATGGGAAGTTCATCGTCGATTCGTGGAACGCCTTGGAGTTCGATGCCGTTCCGGCACGTCTCGGCGTGATCGGCGCCGGGGTCATCGGCTTGGAGCTCGGCAGTGTGTGGCGGCGTCTGGGCAGTGAGGTTACGGTCCTCGAGGCACTGGAGAATTTCCTGCCCATGGTTGACCAAACCATTGCCAAGGAAGCCCAGCGGCACTTCAAGAAGCAGGGTTTGGACATCAAGTTGGGCGCCAAGGTGTTGCGGGCCGAAGTCAAAGGCGCCGCGGTCGACCTGGTGTATGCGGATGCGCAGGGCGAGCACCAGCTGCAGGTCGACAAGCTCGTGGTGGCGGTCGGTCGCCGACCCTTCACCGAGGGGTTGCTTGCCGAGGGCACCGGTGTCGAACTCGATGCGCGCGGTTTCATTCAAGTCGACGATCATTGCCGCACCGGCACGACGGGTGTCTGGGCGGTGGGCGATGCCGTGCGCGGGCCCATGCTCGCGCACAAGGGCAAGGAAGAAGGGGTGATGGTCGCCGATTTGATCGCCGGCCATTTCGGCGAAGTGAATTACAAAGTCATTCCGTCCGTCATTTACACCGCGCCCGAGATCGCCTGGGTGGGCCAGACCGAAGAGCAGGTGAAGGCCAGCGGTCGTGCCTACAAGGTGGGCGCCTTTCCCTTTGCGGCCAGCGGCCGGGCGCGCGCGATGGAAGCCGGGCAGGGCATGGCGAAGATCGTTGCCGCGAAAGACGATGATGAAGTGTTGGGTATCCATGTGATCGGCCCGATGGCGGGAGAGCTGATCGGTGAGGCAGTGCTTGCCATGGAGTATTCGGCCAGCACCGAGGATATCCAGCGCACCATGCATGCGCATCCGACCTTGTCGGAGGCCATTCATGAAGCGGCTTTGGCGGTCGATAAGAAGGCGATCGACAGCATCAATCGATAGGCAATCGCCTCAGCGTTTGCGGCGCGCCGAGACGACGTTCGGCACCTGCGCGATGCGACTGAGCACCCGTGAGAGTTGCGGCAGTCCGGTGATCGAGATGTTGATTTTCATGTGCGCGACATTGTCGCGCTTGTCGGTAAGGCTGTTCATGCCCTGGATGCTGATTTTCTCGTCCGCCAGGGCGGCGCTCACATCCCGGACCAGTCCGCGCCGGTCGAAGGCCTCGATCTCCACATCCACGGGGAACTCCTTTGCACCCGTTTTTCCCCAGGCGACCGGGAGCACCCGGGCGGGGGACTTGACCCTGAGGCGGCCAAGATTCGCGCAACTCTGCGCATGAATGCTGACGCCGCGACCCACGGCGATGTAGCCGACGATGGGCTCCGGCGGCACCGGCTTGCAGCAACGCGCATACGTCGACAACAGATCGCCGATTCCCTGCACTTCGATCTCTGGTTGACGCTGGGCGACGCTGCGGGTCTTCGGCGGTTCGCGCGTTTCACGGCTGTGCATCAAGCGTTGCACCGCGCCGGCCACCTGGCTGCTGGTCATTTCGCCCAACCCCAGGGCCTCATGCAAGGCCTCGGTGGTGGGTAGTTTCAGTTCCGCCAACAGCTCAGGCATGGGCGGGCTGCCCACGCCGAGGCGTTGCATCTCCCGCTCGAGCATGGCCCGGCCTTCGACCTTGTTCTGGGCTTCGTTCTGTTTTCTGAACCAGGCGCGCACCTTGTTGCGGTGGCGGGGGCTCGCCAGATAGCCGGATTGCGCGGACAGCCAATCGCGCGACGGTTGCGGCGACTTGCCGGTGATGATCTCCACGGACTCGCCGTTCTTGAGCGGGTAGTCAAGAGTCACCATCCGCCCATTGATTTTCGCGCCCCGCGTGCGGTGACCCAAATCGGTGTGTACCTGATAGGCAAAATCCAGGGGTGTGCCGCCCACCGGCACATCGACGATCTCGCCCCTGGGCGAAAAAACGTAGATGCGATCCTGGAACAGGTCGACCCGTATGCGATCGAGAAAATCCCGGCCGCTCTCGCCGCCTTCGACCGGCGTCAACAGCGCGCGCAGCTGGTTGATCTTGCGCTCATAGGCTTGATCGCCGCGTCCGCCCTCCTTGTAGCGCCAGTGCGCGGCGACGCCGCGTTCGGAGTGGGCGTGCATTTCATGCGTACGAATCTGGATTTCCACCGGCTGGCCGGCCGGGCCGATCACGGCGGTGTGAATCGAGCGATAGAGATTTTCCTTCGGAGTGGCGATGTAGTCATCGAATTCGCCGGGAATGAACTGCCACAGCGAGTGAACGACGCCGAGCGCCGCATAGCATTCCGCCACGGTGCCGACCAGCACCCGCGCGGCGCGGATGTCCATGAGTTGTTCGAATGCGAGTCCTTTCGACTGCATCTTTCGCCAGATGCTGTAGATGTGTTTGGGACGCCCGTCGATGTTTGACTCGATACCGGCCGCGCGCAATTCCCCGTGCAATTGTCGTTTCAGCTCGTCGATGTAGCGCTCACGCTCCGTGCGGCGGCCGTTCAGCGCGGTTGCGATGTGTTTGTACTCGACCGGGTTTAAGTATCGAAACGCCAGATCCTCGAGTTCCCACTTGATGTGCCAGACACCCAGACGGTTGGCGAGCGGCGCATACACCTCGCGTGTTTCGGTCGCGTAGCGGCGCTGCGTCGCCGGCTCCAAAGATTTCGCCGCACGCATTTTCTGCAGCTGCTGGGCGAGCCGAACCACGACCAGCCTGACGTCGCCGATGACGGCGAGCAACATCTTGCGCAAGCTTTCCGCCTGTCCGGGCTCGAGGCCGCTGTCCGGGGTCCAGTCGGGCGGCAGTCCGAATTGCCCGAGTTCGGTGAGGCTGCGCGCCAAGCGGGCCGGTTCCGCACCAAAGGGGCCGGCGGCGCCGACTGGGTCGAGCAGTTTCGCGTCCAAGAGCGGCTGCAGCATGGCGGCGATGACCACGTCGTCGTCGGCGTCGAGGGTGCGGACGATATCGGCCACCTCGAGTGCCACTTGTCGGGCGATTTCGGCGTGCGAGGGCAAATCGAGTTCGCGCAAGGCGGCGAACGCGGCTTGCAGACGGTCGCTGACAGCGCGGATCGAGGTGTTCGTTTCCATGGGTTTGGGGGCCTAATGCCGGTATCATAACCGCTCATGTCACTGCCCACGCTCAAGAGCGCGACCATCCGGGTGCTCGGTATCGATCCAGGTTCGCAATGCACCGGCTTTGGCGTCGTCGACGCCACTGGGCCCCGGCTCACCTATGTGGCGAGCGGCGTCATTCGCACCAGCCACGGCGAGTTCGCCGCGCGTCTGTGCGAGATCTTCCGCTGCGTACAGACGGTGGTGGCGCAGTACCGTCCGCAGGAGATCGCGATCGAGCGGGTGTTCGTCAATCGCAATCCCGATAGCGCGCTCAAATTGGGTCAGGCGCGCGGCGCGGCGATCTGCGGTACCGTCCTCGCCAATGCCGAGGTCTTTGAATACGCCACGCGGCAGATCAAGCAGGCGGTGGTGGGATCGGGCAATGCCGACAAGGCCCAGGTGCAGCTCATGATGAAGAGCATTTTGAAGCTCGACGGTCCCTTGGCTGCGGATGCCGCCGACGCCTTGGCCGCGGCCGTCTGCCATGCGCTGCGCGGCCGGATGCGTAATGCCTTGCTGCGGGTGGGGGGCGGATGATCGGCTTCCTTAAAGGTCATCTCGCCAGCAAGCAGCCGCCGATGCTCTTGGTGGACGTGAATGGCGTCGGCTACGAGCTGGAAGCACCGATGTCGACCTTCTATGGGTTACCGGCCACGGGCGAGCGGGTGGCGCTGTTCACGCACTTAGTGGTCCGCGAGGATGCGCATATTCTCTACGGCTTCGGCACGGAGGGTGAGCGTCGATTGTTCCGCGCCTTGCTGAAGGTGTCGGGCGTCGGACCGAAGATTGCCTTGGGGGTGTTGTCGGGCGCGAGCGTCGAGGACTTCGTGCGCATCGTCGAGGCGGAGGATATCGCCATGCTGACGCGGATTCCGGGCATCGGCCGCAAGACCGCCGAACGGGTGATCATCGAAATGCGCGACGGCGTTCAGAGAATTGCCGCCGGCGCGACGGCGTCTCCGGCCCTGACGGCGGTGCCCGGGGTGACCACCGGCATCTCGCCGCAAAGCGAGGCGTTCAGCGCCTTGATTGCGCTCGGCTACAAGCCGCCCGAGGTGGTGCGGTTGCTGAAATCGGCCGATGAACCGGGGTTATCCACCACGGAAATGATCCGGCGTGCGTTGAAGTCGGCGGTGCGGCCGTAATGGGCATCGAGCCGGATCGCATCATTGCCGCCACCGGCGGGCGTGATGACGAGGTCGTCGACCGTGCGGTCCGCCCGAAGAGCCTGGCGGATTACGTCGGCCAGCCCAATGTCAAGAATCAGATGGAGATCTTCATCCAGGCGGCGCGGCAGCGGGGCGAGGCGCTCGATCACGTGTTGATCTTCGGTCCTCCGGGTCTCGGCAAGACGACGCTCGCGAACATCATTGCCAACGAGCTAAAGGTGAATCTTCGCCAGACCTCCGGCCCGGTGCTCGAGCGGGCCGGGGACCTTGCGGCGCTGCTCACCAACCTCGAACCGCGCGATGTGTTGTTCGTCGATGAGATTCATCGCCTGAGCCCCGTGGTGGAGGAGGTGCTGTATCCGGCGATGGAGGACTCGCAGCTCGATCTCATGATCGGCGAGGGGCCGGGTGCCCGCTCGATCAAGCTCGATCTGCCGCCCTTCACCCTGGTGGGCGCTACGACCCGCGCGGGACTGCTGACGTCGCCCTTGCGCGATCGCTTCGGCATCGTGCAGCGGCTCGAGTTCTATTCCACCGAGGAGTTGCGCAAGATCGTCATCCGCAGCGCCTCGATCTTGAAGTTGCAGTTGCAGCCGGATGGCGCGGAGCGGATCGCCGAGCGTTCGCGGGGTACGCCGCGCATTGCGAACCGGCTGCTGCGGCGGGTACGGGACTACGCGGAGGTCAAGGCGGGCGGCCTCATCAGCGGCAAGGTGGCGCTCGCCGCGCTCGATATGCTCGAGGTCGACCCCCAGGGCTTCGACATGCTGGATCGTAAACTGCTGTTGACGGTGATCGAAAAGTTCGAGGGTGGACCGGTCGGTGTCGACAGTTTGGCGGCCGCGATGAGCGAGGAGCGCGGCACCATCGAGGACGTGATCGAGCCGTTTTTGATCCAACAGGGATTTCTCATGCGCACCGCGCGGGGTCGCGTGGCGACGCGGTCGGCGTATGCGCACTTCGGGCTGGCCGCTCCCTCTCTGGAGCGAGACCTCAACCTGCCGCTGTTCCGGGATGTGCCGCCAGGTGACTGACGATCGCGCGGCTGCGCCGCCGGCGTTTGCTTGGGCCATGCGCGTTTACTGGGAGGACACAGACGCCGGTGGCGTGGTCTACTACGCAAATTACTTGAAATTCATGGAACGCTGCCGCAGCGAATGGCTGCGCGCCCTGGGTGTGGATCAAGCCCGGCTGCGGGCGGAGCGGCAACTGCAGTTCGCCGTGGTGAACGTCACCGTGGATTTCCTGAAGCCGGCGCGGCTGGATGATGAAATTGTCGTCACCGCCGAATTAGAGCGCCTTCGCGGTGCGACAATTGCATTCAAGCAGACCATCAGACGAGACGATGTGCAATTGATCGACGCGACGGTGCGCGTTGCCTGCCTAGATTCCGGCACGCTTAAAGCTCGTGCCATTCCCAAAGATTTGTTCATGGAGTGGCGTGATGGGTAATGACTTGTCGATCTGGACGTTGGTGCTCGATGCGAGCCCCATCGTACAGGCAGTCATGGCATTGCTGATGACGGCCTCGGTGACCTCTTGGGCGATCATCTTCAAGAAGAGCCGGGTGATCTCGCGTTCGCGCCGTCAGGCAGACCGCTTCGAGACGGCCTTTTGGTCAGGCGGCGACCTGTCGACTCTATATCGCAGTATCGAAACCAAGGGTCGGGAAGGCACCGGTGAGCAGAGCATTTTCGAGTCCGGTTTTGGGGAATTCAGCCGCTTGCGGCAAATCGGCACGCCGGTCGATCAGTTGCTGGAGGGCGCGCGACGCGCCATGCGGGTCGCGCAGATGCGCGAACTCGACCGTTTGGAGCGCAATCTCGCCACGCTCGCCACCGTCGGTTCCACGAGCCCCTATGTGGGTTTGTTCGGCACGGTGTGGGGGATCATGAGCGCCTTCCACAACCTCGGCAACGTTCAGCAGGCCACTCTCGCGGCGGTGGCGCCGGGGATCGCCGAAGCGCTGGTGGCGACGGCCATCGGTCTGTTTGCAGCGATTCCCGCCGTCATTGCCTACAATCGCTTCGCCGACCAAGTCAGCCGCCTGGAACTTAGGTTCGATACCTTCGTCGAAGAATTTTCGACCATCCTGCAGCGTCACGGCCCGAGCCGCGCGCAGCAGGGCTGAGCGCCAAGATGCCGGCACCCCTCCGTCGTCGCAAACTGATGGGTGAGATCAACGTCGTGCCCTATATCGACGTGATGTTGGTGCTACTGGTGATCTTCATGATTACGGCACCGTTGCTGAAGGAGGGCGTCAAAGTGGATCTGCCGGCCGCGGGTGCTCGACCCCTGGACCCGGAATTCCTGGTCAAACATCAGCCGCTGGTCCTCACCATCGATCGAGCGGGCCGGCTCTACCTGGATTTCGGACCCGATAAGAACCAACCCGCGACCGAGGACACGGTGAGCGCCCGCACCGCCGCTTTGCTGCGGCGCGATCCTTTGACGCCGATTTTGGTCAGAGCGGATACCACGGTTCCCTATGGCACGGTGGTTCGGGCGATGGTTCTGTTGCAGCATGCCGGCGCAGATAAAGTCGGGTTTCTGACCGACCCGCCGCCCAAGGCTGCCAACGGCGCGCACTGACGATGGCCGGTTTCCTGCGTGAGAACTCGGGTCCAGTCGCGGTGTCCGTGCTGCTGCATGGCCTGCTCGCGGCCGCGCTGTTGCTCTCGACCTATCTATCGCAGCAGCGGCATCCGGCGATGCTCGAGCCGCTGCCCATCGATGCCGTGGTGATCGATTCGAAGGTGCTGCACGCGGCGGAGCACGCGGCGGCGGATCGCGCTGAGCAGGAAGTCGCGCGAGCGCGTGCCGCGCAGGCCGATCTGCAAGCCGCCGCCGAGGCCCAGGCGGCGGCGACCCAGGCGGCAAAGGAGCGCTCGGCGGCGGACGCGGCCGCGGCGGCGCAAGCAGCGCAAGCCGAGGCTCAAGCAGCGCAGGCTCAAGCTCAAGCCCAAAAGCAGGCGGCGGCAACGGCCACGGCGGCCGCGGCGGCGGCGGTGGCCAAGCAGGCAGCCGATGCGCGGGCGGTGGCAGATGCGCAGAGGGCCGCGGCGGCGAAACGCGTCGCCGACGCACAGCAGGCGGCGCTGGCGGCGAAGCGCGAGGAGGAAGCGAAGCAAGCGGCGGAGGCGAAGCAAGCGGCGGAGGCCAAGCAAGCGGCCGAGGCCAAGCAGGCGGCAGATGCGAAGCGGGCGGCCGACGAACACGCCAAACAGCTTCGTGAGGCCGAATTGCGCCGGCAATTGGCGGCCGAGGAGCACGTCAGCGCCGTCGAGTCCGGGCCGTTGCGCGATCAGTACATCAACTCGATCCGCAACAGGATTCAAAACGCGTGGATCAAACCGCCGTCCGCGACCGCCGGCATCGACTGCCAAGTACAGGTGACGCAGGTGCCGGGCGGCGAAGTAACGCAAGCCCGAGTCACGGAGTGCAATGGCGATGCCGCCGTCCGGCAGTCCATCGAGAATGCCGTGTATCGTGCGGCCCCCTTGCCTGATCCGCCGGATCCGGCGTTGTTCGAAAGAAATTTAGTATTGAGGTTCAAGCCCGATGAATAGAGCTCTCGCCCTGATCGCGCTGCTGGGTTGCGTCTGTTTGAGTTCGCGCAGCTGGGCGGAACTCGTGGTGGAAGTTACGCATGGCCAGGACAACGCCATTCCGATCGCCATCGTGCCATTCGCCACGCCGACGGACGCTGCGGCCCCCTTCGATGTCGCGCAGCTCGTGAGCGCCGATCTCACCCGCAGCGGCCGCTTCAAGCCCATGGATCGCAAGGACATGATCGAGCAACCGCACACCGGGGCGAACGTCATTTTCGATGATTGGCGGCGGCTCAACAACGACTACATGCTGGTCGGCCAGCTGCAGTTGCTGGGGCCTGACCAGTACAACATCGTTTTCGAACTCTTCAACGTGCTCACGCACGAGCGCCTACTCGGCTACCAGATCACCGCCAACCAGGCCGGGCTCCGCTTGGCGAGTCATCAGGTCGCGGACATGGTTTTTCAAAAGATTCTCGGCATCCGCGGCGCCTTTGCCACGCGAATCGCCTACATCTCGGTGCTCGGACACCTGCCGAATCGAAAGTATCAACTGGTCGTCGCCGATGCGGACGGGGTCAATCCGCGTATCGTGATGGAGTCGAACGAGCCGCTCATGTCGCCGGCCTGGTCGCCGGACGGGCAGAGTCTGGCCTACGTCTCGTTCGAAGCACGCCTGCCGACGATCTATGTTCAGACCCTGAAGACGGGCGAGCGACACCCGGTCTCGGCGCGTGCCGGCGTCAATCAAGCGCCGGCGTGGTCCCCCGATGGCAAGAAGCTGGCGCTCACCCTGTCGACGCGGGATGGCAACCTCGACATCTACATCGTGGACCTCGCCACGCAGGCGTTGACCCGCGTGACCACCGATCCGGGCATCGATACCGAGGCGCAATGGTCGAATGATGGCCAGAGCCTGTATTTCACTTCCGACCGGGCAGGCGGCCCACAGATCTACAAGATTGGAATCGGGCCGGGCGACAGGCCCACGCGACTCACCTTTCAGGGCGCCTACAATGCGCGCCCGAGGGTTTCGCCCGATGGCTCACAACTCGCGTTCGTCACTCAAGAAAACGGCACCTATCACATCGCCACCTTGGACTTGAAGGGTCGGGGCGAAAGCCAGGTGCTCACCCACGGGGGGTTCGACGTGTCGCCCAGCTACGCACCGAATGGTGCGGAGATTCTTTATGCGACACGTGCTCAAGGGCGCGGCGTGTTGGCGCTGGTCAGTGCCGACGGCCGGGTTCAGGAACGCCTGGCATCGAGCGAGGGCGAAGTGCAGGAACCGGCGTGGTCGCCGTTTTGAATTGTTCCTCGGGCATGCGGCGGACGGTATCGAGGTTCATAATGAACAGCTGTTTCACAGTAAGGAATGGAGAAGCATGTCAATGAAGCGAATCATGGCGATTGCCTGTTTGATGGCGGGTGCCGCGTTATTTTCGGGGTGTGCGAAGAAGGCCACGACCGTCGAGCCGCCGACGGCCGGAACGCAGGTGAGCGGAACCGCCAGCACCGCGGGGGCCGGTGGGGCCTCCACCAGTGGTAGTGCCTATGGGGCCGGCGCCAGCGGCAGCGGCGATTACAACGGCGGCGCCAACGGTGTCGGGACCGTCATCTATTTCGATTTCGACAAGTCCGACATCAAGACCGAATATCAGGACATCGTCAGTGCGGCCGCGCGTAATCTCACCAGCCATCCAAACCTCAAGCTGAGGCTCGAGGGCAACACCGATGAGCGCGGGACACGGGAGTACAATATCGGTCTTGGTGAACGACGGGCGCAGGCGGTCAAACGCGCGTTGATGCTCGAAGGCGTTGCCGAATCGCAGCTCACCACGGTGAGCTTCGGTGCGGAACGACCCGCCAAGGAAGGTGACGATGAGTCCGCGTGGGCCCAGAACCGGCGCGTGAGCCTGGTTTATCTGCCGTGACGAGCCGTAGCGGGGTACTCGCCGTAGCTGCCCTCGCCGCATTGACGGTGGGAGGATGCGCTGCCACGCCCCCTGACCAAGACCCGGTGCAGATCAAACTGAACGATCTCGACACTCGGTTGGCACGGATCGAACGTGTCGTTGCGAACCAGAGTTTGCTGGACCTGGCCAATCAGATCGAGGAGCTGCGCACCGACGTTCGCGCTATGCACAACGATATCGACGTGCTCAATCACAATCTCGATGCGGCGCGCAAGCAGCAGCGGGATCTGTACGCCGACCTTGATCAGCGATTGAAGTCGTTGGAACTGCGAGCGGGCACGAGTGCGGGTGCCGGTTTCGGTGGCTCGGTGCCGCCGCCGGGGGGTCTCTCGCGGTCGCCCGCTGCCGGCGCGGGACTGGGACAACCCGCGGATAGCGCGGATAAAGCGAGCTATCAGGCAGCATTCGATTTGTTGAAAGACGGACATTACGACCAGGCGATCGCGGCATTCAAGGATTTCGCGACGACTTACCCGCAGAGCACGCTGGTCGACAACGCGCAGTACTGGTTGGGCGAGGCTTACTACGTGAACAAGGCGTTCGTCGATGCCTTGGCGGCGTTCCAGCGGGTCATCCAGAATTTTCCGAATTCGCGCAAGGTTCCGGACGCGCTGCTGAAAGTGGGCTTTTGCAACGATGAACTCAAGCAGTACAGCGCCGCGCGAGACGCCCTCAACCAGGTGCTCACGCAATATCCCGATTCCCCGGCGGCACCGTTCGCAAAGGAGAGGCTGCAGAAAATGACGACGGAGCAGCATTGATCGAGACGGCGGCCAAGCCTTTGAGATTACGGATCAATGAGATCTTCCACTCCTTGCAGGGTGAAGCCGACTCGGTGGGATTTCCCACGGTTTTCGTGCGCCTCACGGGCTGCCCGCTGCGCTGTCAGTACTGCGATACGGAGTACGCGTTTCACGCCGGAGACTGGCACGATCTCGATGCCGTATTGAACAAGGTTCGTGGCTTCGAGGCGCGGCATGTCTGTGTGACCGGCGGTGAACCGCTCGCCCAGCCGGCCTGTTTGCCGCTGCTCGCGCGGCTGTGCGACCTGGGGTTCGAGGTGTCGCTGGAGACCAGCGGCGCGTTGGACATCGTCGCGGTGGATCCGCGCGTGTCGCGCGTGGTGGACGTGAAGACGCCGGGATCGGGTGAGTCGGGTCGCAATCGAACGGAAAATTTCCCGCACCTTGCGGCTCATGATCAGCTCAAGTTCGTGATTTGTTCGCGTGCAGACTACGAGTGGAGCAAGGCTTTCATACGCGATCATGGGTTGTCCGGACGCTGCCAAATCCTGTTCTCGCCGAGCTATCAGCAGCTCGCGCCGACGCAGCTGGCCGAGTGGATCCTCGCTGACCGGCTCGCGGTCCGCTTTCAACTTCAATTGCACAAGATTCTTTGGGGCGACGTGCCGGGAAAATGAAGAGCGCCATCGTCTTGCTGTCCGGCGGCCTCGATTCGGCCACCACACTCGCCATCGCGCATGCGGCTGGGTTTCGTACCTTCGCGCTCAGCGTTCATTATGGCCAGCGTCACATCGCCGAGCTGGACGCAGCGCGCCGTGTGGCGACGGCGTTGGGGGCGTACGAGCATCGGGTCATGGGGGTGGATCTTGCGGGCATCGGCGGTTCTGCGCTGACCGACCCCGCGGTTGCCGTCCCGGAATCCATGACCGCCGGCATTCCCGTGACCTACGTGCCCGCCCGCAATACGCTGCTCTTGGCGCTGGCGCTCGGTTGGGCCGAGGTCGTCGGCGCACTCGATATTTTCGTCGGGGTCAATGCCGTGGACTATTCCGGCTACCCAGATTGTCGCCCCGAGTTCATCGAGGCATTCGAACGACTCGCGAGGCTCGCTACCAAAGTCGGCACGGAGGGGGCGGAGTTCAAGATCCAAGCGCCCTTGGTGCGGATGTCGAAGGCGGAGATCATCCGCACGGGGGTCGCACTGGGCGTGGATTATGCCCAGACGGTATCGTGCTACCAGGCGGACGGGGCCGGCAATGCCTGCGGCCGCTGCGACTCGTGCCGGCTGAGAGCGGCAGGCTTCGCCGAGGCCGGCATCCCCGATCCCACCCCCTATGCAGCGATTCAATCTCGATGAACTGAGCGGCAACTTCGGCTATGATGCGCGCCTCCTTGGGACGGTAGCTCAGTTGGTAGAGCAAGGCCCTTTTAAGGCTTTGGTCCTGGGTTCGAGTCCCAGCCGTCCCACCATTCTCGCTTCACCGCGAGTCCTGATCGTACGCGGCGGCGCTCGATGGAGGGGGTAAAGTCAAGGCGCGCAACAAACTGACGATCACCTCCGGTGCGTGTTCACACCACTCCAAGCCGATACCCGCTGGGGATTGCCGCGCGACATAAGCATTCACGGTCTGTTGGCCTTGCCGCGGCACCCGCAACTCGAACACCACCTGAATCTGCGAGAGTGGTCGTACGCTGATCTTGGCGGGAATCCAGCCGCCGCTGAGACTCACGTTCGCGAGATGGGCGGGATATTCGCGCAGATTGTCCGCGGCACGGAGTCTGACGGGTATGGCGGCGGGAACACGCCGGCCCCAACGGTGCTCCATCATTTGCTCCTTCAGACTACGCCACGATGTTGAACTGACCGAAGCGTAAAAATCGGCTGCTGCCACGCGGCTCGTTCGGCAAGGTCGCTCACCTCAGCGCTGCCAGACGATGTGGGCGCATTCGAGCGGTACCGACACGTCGGTATGAGCCGCAAGGACTCGCGGTGTGTAATCGGCGGTGGCACGGCGACCAAGTACCATGGCGCGATAGAGGGCCGGCTCCGCGGGTACGGGGGCCGTTCGTGCCAGAGTCATCTCCGTGACCGAGTCGCCGTTGTTACCCGCCTCCGCATACAGTTGCACGCGAACGGCCTTCGGATCCAACCCGTTGAGATAGAGCTCGACCTCGAACCCGTGTCCATCGGGCTGGCTAGTGATCCGGACGTCGCCAAAGTGCAAAGACTGCCAGCGTTGGTCGAGCGTCTGTTGCCAATCGACGACTTGCCTGCCGAGCAAGCCCTTGTCCGCGGCACGCCGGCGATAGCTCATCGCCGCGGGAAGATAGTGTTGTTCGGTGTACTCGCGCACGGTCCGGCTGGCCGAATACTGGGGTGTCAATCGCGCCATGCTCGCGCGCATGCGCTTGATCCACGCGGTCGGCATGCCCGTCTCACGACGGTCGTAGAACTCGGGGATCACCGCTTTCTCGAGCAGTTCGTACAGCGAGTTGGCATCCACTGCATCGCAGGCGGGATCGTCCCCATGGTCCAGTCCGTCTCCCAAGGGCCATCCCACCTCCGGCGTGTAGGCCTCCGCCCACCAGCCGTCGAGTTCTGAGAGGTTGATGCCGCCGTTGACCAGGACTTTCATTCCGCTCGTCCCGCAAGCCTCCCAGGGCCGCCGCGGCGTGTTGATCCAGACATCCACTCCCTGCACCAGGCGTTCGGTCAACAACATGTCGTAGTCGCTCAAGAAAATGACATGCGCGCGGACCTGCTGCTGGCGAATGAACAAAATCCACTCCTGGATCAACGCCTGACCGGCCTTGTCCGCCGGATGTGCTTTGCCGGCCATGATGAGTTGCACGGGTCGTTCGGCGTCGCTCAACAGGCGCAGCAGCCGGTCCCGATCGTGGAGCAGCAGATCGGGCCGCTTGTAGGTCGCGAATCGACGTGCGAACCCCATCGTCAACGTCTTCGGGTCAAACAGCGATTTGGCCGCGTTCACGGCCTCCGGGGATGCACCGGCTACGGCGAGCTGGGTCGACAGACGTTCGCGGGCATAATCGATCAGAGACAGGCGTGCGCTCGTTCGCAAACTCCATAACGCGGCGTCGGATACGGTGCGAAAGTCCTTCTCCAGCGTGTCCGTTGTGCCCAGCCAGCAATCCTTGCCGCAAGCTTGTGTCCACAGTTGATCAGCGGCGGCCGAGTTCCATGACTGTGTGTGGATACCGTTGGTTACCGAGCCGATCGGGATTTCGGGCTGCGGCCAGCGAGGAAACAGCGGCGCGAATAGCTGCCGGCTGACGATGCCGTGCAGGCGGCTCACGCCGTTCACCGATCCGCTGCCGCGCACGGCCAGGTACGCCATATTGAACCCCTCCGTTGGATCGTCCGGATCAGCCCGCCCGAGTGACAGCAATTCCTGGACCGACACATGGAGCTTCTGTTGCGCGTAGGCCGTGAGGTAATGCTCGATCATCGCCGGTGGAAAGCGATCGAAACCCGCGGCGACGGCCGTATGCGTGGTGAACAGATTGCCGGCCCGGGTCGCGGCGAGCGCGACGGCGAACGGCTGGGCGTTTTCCTGCATGAAATCGTGCGCACGCTCCAAGACGGCAAATGCCGCGTGTCCTTCATTCAGATGGCAGACTTCCGGCGCAATGCCGAGCGCACGCAGCAGGCGCCAGCCGCCAATCCCCAAGATCAGTTCCTGCTTGAGCCGCAGCTCCTGATTCCCGCCGTACAGTTCGCTGGTAATCCCGCGATGGACCGGGTAGTTGGCGGCGTCATTACTGTCGAGCAGGTACAGCTTGACGCGCCCCACTTGAACCTGCCAAGCGCGCAGCCAGACCGAGAAACCAGGCAGGGCGACCTTGAGCCGCAGCCATTCGCCGTTCGCTGCGCGCAGCGGAGTGATCGGCAGTTGACCGGGGTCGTTATAGGGATAGAGGGCTTGTTGAGCACCGTGCTCGTCGAGAATTTGTCGAAAATAGCCCTGGGCATAGAGCAAGCCCACGCCCGTGACGGGAACCCCCAGGTCGCTGGCGGCCTTCAATTGATCGCCGGCGACGTTGCCGAGTCCGCCAGAGTAGATGGGCAGCGCTTCGCTGAGCATGAACTCCATGCTGAAATAGGCCACGCTCGTGAGCGACCCTTGCGGATGCTTCGTCTGAAACCATGCCGGTGCCTCGAGTTCGCTGCGCCGGGTGCGCAGCAGCTCGTCGATGCTCTTGCAGAACGCTGCATTGGTCATCGCCTCTTCGAGCGTTTTCCGCGAGACCGTTTGCAGAACGACCCAAGGATTGTGCGTGAGATTCCACAGCTCAGCGTCCAACCGATGCCATACCGGGTCCGTGTCGCGGTTCCATGATGAACGCAGGTCCAGCGCGAGTTCCGCCAGCAAATCGAAACCCTTCACCGGCGCGTCGCCATCGCTCGGCGCGGAAGAATCGTGGGACGTGAGGTCGCTCATGTCGTCACCGTAGCGAACGTCGTCGAGGGCATCCGTGCGCTGGGGTACATTCAAGCGGATGCGCCGCCGATGCGACTCGCTCGTCCCTGACAGGTCGGCTTGGGAGTGGGCAAAGTGTTGCATCGTACGGACGACCGGTGATCGCGAGCGCAGCCTTACTGCCTACGGTCGAATTACAGGAGAGCAGCCATGTCGAGCCACCAAGAACCTGAAGGATTGCCCGCTTCCGCCAACGAAGCCCCGTGGTCACCCGACATTGAAAGACCGTTGAGTTCCCGCGAATTGCGAGGCCATGCTTTATCGAGCGAGGATATCGATGCCGAGATCCGGTGGTTTTTTGAAAACTCCGCCGACGGCGACGCCGAGCGAGAACCCATGCGACCGTAGTAAACTGGGGCAAATTGGGCTT
>Ga0116226_10000060_pt1 | contig 75578 bp, 67 predicted proteins | sample S1TSphfallax_FD_89692 | JGI IMG/M metagenome (GOLD analysis project Ga0116226, IMG submission 89692) | Host-associated microbial communities from peat moss isolated from Minnesota, USA - S1T2_Fa - Sphagnum fallax MG | ecosystem: Host-associated > Plants > Peat moss > Unclassified | place: USA... | reverse complement strand
CGTTGGGGGCTCAGTATGGCGATAGCGATCACCCGGTTGGAGTATAACGCGGCTGAGCTGCGTAATCTGGCGGTTAAGAGCCGGGATACGGCGCAAAGCCGGCGCTTGTTGGCTATCGCCATGCGTGGGCGGGATCGGCAGACGGGGAAGCTTTTGCGAGCATGTTTATCCGGCGGCTGATCGCACTTGCCCGGATCATGCTCTAAAAAATTATGCGTTTCTGGCAAGGACATTCTCATCTTTCGCCGGGCGACATTCGCGAGCTCGGTGAGAACCCGCACGCTGATCACGCCGCCCAAGCATATATAGGCTAGGCACGGTCGGCTTTCACCTGATCGCCAGACGCAAGATAGACCAGAACTTTTGTGTCGATAAAACTACCGGGCAGTCACCTCGTCCCGGTCGAACCTGAAACCGGGCGGCAGCCGGCCCCGAAACGCGCGCAGAAGCTGCAATAACTCCTCCTGGCCAGCCTTGCGCGCAACGGCGAAATGCCTTGTGCTGGCGACATCAATTACTGTCGATCCGCTTACGGGATGTGGCTTCGATACCTGTCCCAATGCGCGAGAATCTCGTGCGCGACCGGTGCGCCCGCCCGGTAGTTTGATTCGAATGCGGCGATCTGACCGGGGCCCTCATCGCCCACGCTGTCCACCGGAGATTGGCCCGGCAACGGCTCGGTGAAGTTGCTCGCGGTGCGCAGCACCATCACGCGATTCATGTCGACCAGACCTTGCTTGGCCAGCACATACATCGTGTCGATGTAGATCTGGCTCTCCATGTTGGTCATCGCGAAGCGGCCCTTGCCGTGTGTCCAGAGCGAGACCCACGCCTCGGCCCATTTGGTCCGCGAGACACCGTGCCAGTAGCGGACGCTTCCGAGCGTATCACCCATGATCACGATCGGTGGTTTTTCCGCCGGTGGAAAGCCGGTCCATTTCGCGCGCTCCGCGGCGAGCGCGGGCGTGTCGCCCAGACGCACGCCCTTCGTCAGGGTATAGGCCCAGCTTGTGAGGCGGGTATTGAGGGGATACGCCATGCTCAGCACGTCTGGCGTCTCCGCCGAGCCGAAATGCTTGGGGTCTGTCGGCAGCTTATCGGGCCGGTCGCTGCCGATCGCAAAAAGCCCTGATGACCAGCCTTGCGGGATTTCGCGATCGTCGATCTCGCGCAGTTCGTCACCGTTGATCACTTAGGACGCCCAGGCCGCCGTGCCGACCGTGCCGACCTTCGGATCGACGCCCGAGATGCCGGTGAACAGCCAGTAGGTGTGGCGGAAGTCGAAGCGCGGATCGAGCACGAAGGCGGTGAGCGCCTCTCCGGCGGTACTGCCCATGTGGCCGGTATCACCGGGAACCAGGCCGTAGAGGCCCGCCTTGTTGCGCCTTACCGGATGCAGGGCACCGCGGATCGGAATCACATCGTCCAGATGCTCGCGCTCGACCCAGAACTGGAACTCGCCAGGGGCGTCACCGGTATCGGCGCCTGTCTCGAAGCACGCCACGACGACCATTTTGACGGGAAGCGGCGGTATATCCGCGGCGCTGCCGGGTTGGCCGGCCGTGGCAAGAAGCAGAAGCACGGTCGAGAGTTTGAGTAAGAGGCGTCGGAGCATCATGGGATGGGCAGTCTCCATAATGGGGCGAGCCGGAGTGGCGACGTACAACGATGATCCGAGCAAGAAGAAGGATGTACCGCCCTTCGCGGCGCATCATATCCCGCGCGGGAACACATCAAGCCACCCCCGTATCCAGCGCCCTGCTCCGATCCACTGCCAGCAGGGGGTTCAAGACAAAACTCAACCCGAAAATCGCTAGCGACGTCGCCAAGCTGACCCCCGCGATCATCGCGAAAAAATGGGTTTTCGGCATCCCCGACCAAAAGCTTCCCAAATACCCGGCCATGTAATTGCCCGCGAAATTGGAGAGAAAATTCACACCCATCATCACCGATGCCACCTTGGCCGGCGCCGCCTTGCTGAACAGCGACAATCCCACCGGCGACAAATACAGCTCACCCACCGTCTGCAACGCCATCGCCGCCACCAGCCAAAGCACCGTCACCTTCTGCCCGGCATCGACTGTCATCGCGGGGATGATGAGCATTCCGAAACACAGCGCGGTCGCAAAACACCCATAAGCCATCTTCGTCACCGGCGAAGGCTCCCGCCCTCGACGTGCCTGCCATGCCCACAAAGCGATGATGCCGGGCGTCAAAGTAAAGATGAAAAACGGATTGAAACTCTGCACATCCTCCGGCTGCAGCGTGCCGAACCAGGTGGTGAGATTCGTATTGTTCTGCGCCATTAGCGCGATGGTGATTCCCTGCTGCTCGTAGCAGCCCCAGAAAAACAGATTGCAGAAGGCCACGAGAAACAGCGCCAGCACCGCCTGCTTGTCCACATGCGTAAGCTTGCTGACGGCCGCACCCCCCTTTGCCTCCGCAGCCAGGCGCCGGCTGCGGACATCCGGCGGCAGCTTGCGCATGCCGATCAGGAAAATACACAACCCGATCAGCATCCCCACGCCGGCGGCCGCGAACCCATACTGCCAGGTGGGCGGCTGACCCGGCGCCGCATGGCCCAGCCGCCCGCAGATCGGGGGCGCGATCAGCGCGCCCAGATTGACCCCTACATAAAAAATCGAATAGGCCCGATCGATCCGCGCATCGCCAGGTTTGTACAATCCACCCACCTGCGTGGTGAGGTTCGGCTTGATCATCCCCGCGCCCAACACCAGAACCAGCAGCCCGACGAAAAACAACGCCGGGCTGGTCAGCAGGAATTCGCCCACCGCCATCGTGATTGCGCCGATCACCACGCACCAGCGCTGCCCCAGCACCCGATCCGCCAAGGTGCCGCCGATCACCCCCGTGAGATAGGTCGACGCCGTGTACAATCCGTAGATGAGGGCCGCCAGAGGCTGCGGCGCGAGCGGACCATAGACGGCCTCCAACGCGCCCCTCACCGTGCCGTAAAACAGCACATGCTGCGGCTCACCATGCAGAAACAGAAAATCGACCATGTAGTAGGTCAGCAGCGCCCGCATGCCGTAATAGCAGAAGCGCTCCCACATTTCGGTGCCGAACAGGAAGGACAGGCCGATCGGGTGGCCCAGAAAAGTGGTTTCACGCTCCATGGTGGGCTCCAAGGGGAAAATGATCTTTTCTTCGGAAAAGACCATTCTATCTTCTACTCCAAAAATCTTTTACGCCAAAAATCGTTCCACAACATGTCGCGTTTCATCAGGCGACTCCTCCTGCGGCACATGGCCGAGCCCGGGCAGCCGCACCAGCTTCGCACCAGGGATCGCCGCCAGATAATCCGCGGCGTTGGCAATCGGGATCATCGCATCCTTCTCGCCCCACAGCAGCAAGGTCGGCGCCTTGATCTTGTGGAGCAGCGGCACCGGATCCTGCAGCACCGTCTGCGCCGTGCGGTCGATCACCGCCTGGCGAACACCAGGCGCCCGCATAAAATCGTAGTAGCGCGTGACGGTCGCCTCGCTCAGCCTGCGGGGATCGGCATAGGCCGGCACAAGCGTCTGCTTCAGCATCGATTTCGGCATCGTATAAGGCAGGGCACGCAACATCAGCGGCACCGTCGGCGCCTTTCCATACTCGAATCCGGTGCTGGCAAACCCGTCCGGCGAAATCAGCACCAGCTTCTCCACCCGATCCGGAAATTGGGCGGCAAATTCCCAGGCGAACCGGCCGCCCATCGAATTGCCGATGAAACTCGCCTTCGCGATGCCCAGCCGGTCCAGCAGGCCGGACAACAACTTCATGGTCCGCGCATCGGAATAATCGCCCGTGGGGTCCTCACCCGTCATCCCGAACCCTGGCAAATCCAACCGAACCACCCGGAAATGCGCCGACAGCCCGGCCGCCCAGGCATCAAAACTTTGCAAGCTCGACCCGAACCCATGCAGCATCACCACGCACGGCGCATCCCGCCCGCCACTCTCCACGACATAGAGGTTTACGCCATCCACCTCGACATAATCATCCGGCGACAGATGGTATTTCGCTTCCAGCGACGCGCGGGATATATCGGGCGTGTACAAGAACCCTGCCGCCACCGCGATCAGCACCAAAACAATGCAGGCGGTAATCAAAGCAAACTTCATTCGGCGGCTTCCTCGGCGTCAAAAGGGGCGAGCTCCAGCAAGGCAGCCGCCTGGTCCGGCCGCATGATCTCCATCTCGCGCAGTTTACGCCCCACCATGCGCGTGCGGCGACGCGCATCCTCGATGGTGCGCGACATGGTGCCGGCGGTTCGCCCCAGCTTCTCCAGCACCTCATCCATCGTCAGCATCTCGCGTTTGGTGGCACTCAGCAAATCGGCGATCTGCCCGGCCTTTTGCTCCAGCGACAGCGTCACGTAGCCAAGCTGCAGCGTGCGCAACAAGGCGGGCAGCAGGCTCGGCCCCATCACCATCACATGCAGGCGCTGACCAAGTTCGTCGATCAGGCCGGGGAGGCGCGCGGCCTCGGCATACAGCCCGTCGGTCGGCAAATACATCACCGCGAATTCCACCGTTATGGGCGGCACGATGTATTTATCGGCAATCTTTTTCGCCTCCAGCCGGAAGCGCGTCTCCAGCGCGCGGCGCGCCGCACGTTCACCCTCGGCATCGGCCGCATCCACCGCGTCCAGCAGGCGCTCATAGTCGCTCGTCGGAAATTTCGCGTCGATCGCCAGCAGCGGCGGCGCCTCGCCGCGCACGGGCATGCGCACGGCGAATTCCACCGCCTCCGCGCTATGCTCCCGCAGCCTGGCGTTGCACACCACACTGCCTTCCGGCAGCAGATCGTCGAGCAGCGCTTTCAGCTGCGTTTCGCCCCAGCCGCCCCGGCTTTTCACATTGGAAAAAACCCGCTTCAGATCGCCGATCTGCGCCGTGACCGCCTGCACATCCACCATCGCTTTCTGGACCGCGGCAAACTGGTCGATCACCCGCGCAAAACTCGTTTGCATCTGGCGTTCCACCGCCTGCTGCAATTGTTCGTTCACGCTGCGCTGGATGTCGCCCAGCCGGCGCGTCATCTGCTCCGACATCTCGCGCAGCTTGCGCTCCAAGAGGGCGCGGTTATGCCCCTCATCCTGCGCCATGCGCGTGGTAAGCGATCCGAGCCGCCGCTCGACCGCCAGATGCAGCCCCTCGATCCGCCGGGCCAGCGCCCGCTCGCTCTCGGCCAGCAGGGCCAGCATCCGGTCCTGCGCCGCACGCCCGGGTAGCCTGGCCAGGATCAGCAGGGCGAGCCCGAGAAGCAGCCCCACGCCGCCGAGCGCGGTCCAGGCCATTGTCTGCAGGTCGAAAACGATCAAACTGGCCGGGTCCCGCCGTCACTCCGGCTTGTGTGCCCGAGTCGCGCCCGAGTCGCCAAGAAACGACCGCTCCGGCATCCCCGCATCTCTCCCCGTGCAAACGTGTTACCGTTTCCGCGATCCAGGCGGAGAATCGCGCGTTGTCCCAGAAAACCCTGCCCACGCTCATGCTCGGCGCCGTGGGCGTCGTGTTCGGCGATATCGGCACCTCCCCTCTCTATGCCGTGCGCCAAGTGTTCCACGATACGCCCGCCTTCGCGAGCGACCCGGCCGCCATTCTCGGCATCCTCTCGCTGATCATCTGGGCAATCTTCCTGGCCGTCTGCCTGAAATACACCGTGTTCGTTCTGCGCGCCGATCATGATGGCGAGGGCGGCACGCTCGCCATGCTCGGGCTGATCGAACAGACCGCGCCGCCCGACCCCTGCCGCGGCCCGGGTCCGCTGGTTTTGCTGGTGCTGTTCGGATCGGCCCTGCTTTACGGCGACGGCATGATCACGCCCTCCATTTCGGTGCTCTCCGCCGTGGAGGGGCTGAACGTCGCCACAAACATCTTTAGGCCTTATGTGGTGCCGATATCCGCGGGCATCCTGCTGGCGCTGTTCCTGGTGCAGCATCGCGGCACGGAGGCGGTGGGGCGGTTTTTCGGCCCGGTGATGATGCTGTGGTTTGCCGCCATCGGCGCCGTCGGGCTGGTTGGCATTTTGGGGCATCCGGCCGTGCTCGCCTGTTTCAACCCGGTTCATGGGCTGCATTTTCTGGTCAGCCACGGCGCCACGGGATATCTTACTCTGGGAGCGGTGGTGTTGGCGTTTTCCGGCGTCGAGGCCCTGTTCGCCGATCTCGGCCATTTTGGCCGGCGCCCGATCACCCTGGCCTGGTATGCCTTCGTGCTGCCCGGCCTGCTGCTGAACTATCTTGGCCAGGGTGCATTGCTGCTGGGCGATCCCCGCGCCGCCACCGAACCGTTTTACGGCCTGGTGCCGCATTGGGGCCTGTTCCCGATGGTGGCGCTCGCCACCTGCGCCACCGTGATTGCAAGCCAGGCGCTGATCTCAGGCGCCTTCTCGCTTACCCGCCAGGCGGTGAATATGGGCCTGGCCCCGCGCTACGCCGTGCGCCACACCTCGGCGGAATCGAGCGGCCAGGTCTACATGCCCGTGGTCAATGCCTTCCTGATGATCGGCTGCCTGGCGGTGGTGTTCGGGTTCCGCTCCTCCGACGCGCTCGGCAACGCCTATGGGCTGGCGGTGATCGGCACCATGACGGTCACCTCCATCGTGTTCTTTGTCGTCACCCGACAAGTGTGGCACTGGCCGCTCATTTATGCGTTGCCGCTGATGATCGCCTTCCTCGGCTTCGACCTGGCTTTTTTGGGCGCCAACCTGGTGAAGATTCTGGAAGGCGCCTGGGTGCCCTTGGTGATCGGACTTTTCGTCTTCACCTTGCTCACGATCTGGACGACCGGCCGCGCCCGCTACCGCCGCGCGCTCGCCGACTGGTCGATGGGCATCGATGAATTCCGCCGTGGGATGAGCGGGTGGAAGCAGCGGGGCGCGGGTGCGGCCGTGTTCCTCACCTCCGATCTCGACAGGGTGCCGCTGGTCGGCAAGCACCACTGGCTGCGCGAACATTGCAGCTACGAAAACGTGCTGCTGCTGAAGATCAATATCGGCAGCATCCCGTACTATGGCGAGGCCCAGCGCGTGCAGGTGCAGGATCTGGGCAACGGGCTGTTTACCGCGGAGGCGCGCTTCGGCTTCATGGAATCCCCCTGCGCGGGCGAGGTTCTGCCCAAGGCGCTGCCATTCGAGTGGGGCAGCGCGGTGTTCATGCTGCCGCAGCCGATCGCAACCGATGATGGGCCGTTGCACCATCGCCTGCTGCGGCGAACCTATCTGTTTCTTGGGCGCACCGGCCTCACGCCGATCGAATGGTTCCAGATCCCGCCGCACCAGGCTGTATCGGTGGGGCTGGAATTGGATATATAGGCGCCGGCGCATCGTCCGGCGCTATGCGGGAGATCGGCTTGCTGTCCAAACCTGGGGCATCGCTGGCGCGGCGCAGATTCCTGGTGGCCGGCGGCATGGGCGCGGCCGGGCTGGCTGGCTGCGTGGCACAACCGGCACCGAAGGCCGACGCGTCCCTGGCGCCAATCCGAGCCGGCACCGACCGCATTTTTGATGTTACCGTCTGCCTGCGCCCGTTCCGCGCCGCCGGCCCGCGGCTGGAGGCGGAACGCATCGGCGATCAGGTCGTGGTGCATAATTACGGCCATGGCGGCAGCGGCTGGTCGCTCTCCTGGGGATCGAGCACGCTCGCGGTTCAGATGGCGATGGCGGGTAGCCCGCGGGAGATCGCGGTGATCGGCTGTGGCGCCCTCGGCCTCACCTCGGCCATTCTTGGCCAACAGGCCGGCGCGCGCGTTACCATTTATACGCGCGACCTGCTGCCGCAAAGCCGCTCCGCCCGCGCCACCGGCAGCTGGACGCCGGATTCACGAATCGCCTTGGCCAGCGCAGCACCCGCCGGCTTCCCTGCCCTGTGGGAGACAATGGCGCGCACCTCCTTCAAAACCTACCGATCCTATCTAGGCCTTCCCGGAGCCCCCGTGGAATGGCGGGATCAGTATTTTCTCACCGACGCCCCCATGGAGCACCGGCCGAAGCCGCGCGCCCAAGGCGAGCTCGATTTCGCGGTCTATCGCACACGTATCGAAGATTTGCGCCCCGATCTGGACGTGTTGCGGCCTGGTGCCACCCCGTTCCGGTCGCGCTACGTTGCGCGAACCACAGCCATGCAGTTCAATCTCGCCAGCTACGGCCACACGCTTCTCAATGATTTTCGCGCAGCCGGTGGCCAGATCGCGATCAGGGAATTTGCGTCTCCCGCCGATTTTGCCTCGCTGAAACAGAAGGTGGTGATCAACTGCCCTGGCTACGGCGCCCGCGCCCTCTGGCGCGACACCAGCATCATCCCCGTGCGCGGCCAGATCGCCTGGCTGATCCCGCAGCCGGAGGTGAATTACGGCCTTTTCTTTAACGATGTATTCGTTCTTTCCCGCAGCGACGGCATTGTGGTGCAGGATCTCTCAGGCGGCGACATGAAGGGTTACGGCGAAGACAGGGAAATACCCGACCGCAAGGCGGCGGAAAATGTTGTCGGCAGCGTCGCAGATCTTTACGATCATCACTGGGGATAGTGCAGCATGATCGAGGCGAAAAACAAGTTAGGAACGAGAAGACGCTTCTTTTCTCAAGAAAAGAACCAAAAGACTTTTGTTCGTACGCCAGCGCAACGATACGGGCCTCGGCCAGGATCTTGGGAGCAGCGGAGAGCCAAAAGTCTTTTGTTTCTTTTCTTCAGAAAAGAAGTGCTTACTTCCTCGCCCTACGCATTCAACCGAAACAGCAGACAGCTGCGCGCCGTCACGTCATAGATATCGCCGATATCGAACAGTTCCTCGCGCGCCTCATCCGGCGTATTCGTATCGAACAGCAGCTTCCAGTGCTTGCCGTCCGTGCAATCCGGCAGGGTGAACTGCACCAGGTCGTGATACGCGTTCAGCACCAGCAGCATGGTGGCGGCACTGCCACGCCTGCGTATGCCGGTGGCCTGCGCGCGCCCATCCATGAGCATGCCGAAGCATCGCATATTGCCGTCGTCCCAGTCATTGCCAGTCATTTCCGCGCCGGAGCAATTCACCCAGGTGACGTCGCGCACCTGCAAATCGTCGTTCCAGTCGCCCGTCATGAACCGGCCGCGACGCAGGATCGGGTAGTCGTGGCGCAGCTGGGTGAGCTTGCGCACGAAATCGATCATCGTGCGGCCCTTGTCCTGGATGTCCCAGTTGACCCAGGACACCTCGCTGTCCTGGCAATAGGCATTGTTGTTGCCGCCCTGCGTGCGGGCGAATTCATCGCCGGCCAGGATCATCGGCGTGCCCTGGCTCAGCAGCAGGGTCGCCATCATGTTGCGCATCTGGCGGTTTCGCAACTCGCAGATCGCCTCGTCTTCAGTCGGGCCTTCCACGCCATGGTTCCAGCTGCGGTTATTGTCCGTGCCGTCCTTGTTTTGTTCTCCATTGGCGTCGTTGTGCTTATCGTTGTAGCTCACCGCGTCGTTCAGGGTGAAACCGTCATGCGCGGTGATGAAATTCACGCTGGCCCAGGGTTTGCGGCCGCGCCGGTTGAACGCGTCGGCCGAAGCGCACAGGCGCGGCGCCAGGGCCTTGGGTGATAAATCGCCTTTCCAGTAATCCCGCGTGGTGTCACGGAACTTGTCGTTCCACTCGGCCCATCCCGGCGGAAATCCGCCCACCTGGTAACCGCCAGGCCCGCAATCCCAGGGCTCGGCGATCAGTTTTACGCCGCTCAGCACCGGATCCTGGCTGCAGGCTTTCAGAAAACCGCTCTGTTCATCGAAGCCGTGCGGCTCTCGCGCCAGGATAGTTCCGAGGTCGAAGCGGAAACCATCCACCTGCATGTCCTGCGCCCAGTAGCGCAGGCTATCCGTCACCATCTGGATCACCCGCGGATGGCTGAGATTAACGGTATTTCCGGTGCCGGTATCGTTGATATAGAATCGTTTCTTGTCCGGCAGGAGCCGATAGTAGCTGGCATTGTCGATCCCTTTGAACGACAAGGTCGGCCCCCGCTCATTGCCTTCCGCGGTGTGGTTGTAAACGACATCGAGGATCACCTCGAGCCCGGCATCGTGCAGGCGTGCCACCATTTCCTTGAACTCGGCAAAGGCGAAAGCCGGCGTGCGCGCATAACGCGGATCGGGTGCAAAAAAACCGATCGTGTTGTAGCCCCAGAAATTGGTGAGGCCCTTGTCGAGAAGATAATCGTCGTTGATGAACGTATGGATCGGCAGCAGCTCCACCGAGGTTACGCCCAGCGAGCGGATGTAATCCACCACGTCCTTGACCGCGAGGCCCGCGAAGGTGCCGCGCATCTCCTCCGGCACCGCCGGATGCAGCTTGGTGTAGCCGCGTACATGGGTTTCATAAAAGATCGTGCGTTCCCAGGGCACCCGCGGTTTCACCGCGCGGCCCCAGGTGAAGGCCGGATCGACCACGCGGCATTTCGGCATGTAAGGCGCGCTGTCGCGCTCATCGAAGGACAGGTCGTCGCCCTCCGCGCCGATGGTATAGCCGAACACGTCCGGGTGCCACGACAATTCGCCAACATGCGCGCGCGCGTAGGGATCGAGCAGCAGCTTGTTGGCATTGAAGCGGTGGCCTTCCTCCGGCGCGTAAGGGCCGTGCACGCGGTAGGCGTAGATCGTGCCCGGGCGCGCATCGTGAACGTAGCCGTGCCAGATTTCATCGGTATATTCGGGCAGTTCGATGCGTTCCAGCTCGGTCTGCCCGGTATCGTCGAACAGACACAGCTCCACTTTCGTAGCGTTGGCGGAGAACAGCGCAAAATTCACCCCGAGCCCATCCCAGGTTGCCCCCAGAGGAAACGGATGTCCTTCGGAGAGGCGAGAGCGGCGCTGCGACTGGGCCATGGGTAAACCAACTCCGGAACGTGGCTGCGCGTGATCGTGCGAGCCGTTCGTTAACAAGGGGGGACGCATCCGGTTCCGGGCCCTTTCGTTACTCTCGCTCACACGTCACCGTTCAGCCCACCGTCTGGAACCGCCGGCGGCCGAGTGCCGGCAGCAGCGGCAGCAGCACGCCCAGATCGCGCTCGGCCACGCAGCATAAATAGCGGCTCGCGCCGCCGGTGGGCTGGGCCTGGCCGTCGGAGAGCGGCAGTCCGTCCGTGCCCAGCGGCACCGCGGTCAGCCCCAGATCGCCATAGATTTTCAGAAAATCGATCCCGGCCCGCCAGATCGCGGCATCCCTGCCCTCCTGCTGGGCCAGGTCGCGCAGCCGCCAGATGGCGGAGATGCGGTCGGAGTCGGCACCCGCCGGATCACCCAGGCCAAGTAGCACGCGGCCCACCCGGCGGAAGGGGATCCCCGCGCGGGCCCCCTCGCCCATCACCAGCCCATCGGCGTCGGGCGGCGGCAGCGCGCCCAGCGCCGCGTAGCGGAGCCGGTTTTCCGAATCCCAGGGCAGCGCGCGCACCCGGCCCGGCCGGATCACGCCCCACAAGGCCGCCAGGGCCAGGCCTACGGCCAGTGCGACGGCCGCGCGCACCGGCGCTGGGGCGTTGCGGGAGAGCACCACCGCCCACCAGCTCGTATGAGCGAGGATGCGCACCTTCGGCTCCACATTGGCGAGCCACACCACGCTGCACAGCAGGCCGAGCAGCGGCACCACCGTGCCTGGCCGCAGGGGATGGCTCAGCAGCCGGGCATGCCGGTAATACGCATGGCGGAATGGTGCGATGGACAGTGCCGCCACCAGCAGGATGCCCGGCACCACGGCCGGTTCGCCCTGCAACACCGCCAGCACGGCGCCGGCGAGCAGAGCCACGATGGTCGCCCCCCAGGCCAGCGTCACCCGTTGCGACAACCCGATTGCCAGAACCACCAGGGCGCTGCCGATCAGCGAGGGCACATATTGGCCAGCGCTGGCGGCGAACGAGAAATCCGAATCGATCCAGGAATAGTCGGGGTGTGCGTCGAGCACGCCGATCGACAGCAGCATGGCGCCGCACATGGCCACCGCCCCGGTGCTGGCGGCGACCGCGAAATCGGGCTCGCTCCACCGCACCTGGCCGGCGGTGGCGCCGGCCAGGCGCTGGCGGCCAAGCAGCACCTCGTTGCCGGCGAATAGCGCGCCCGCGAGAAACAGCGGCACCACGTAGTAGTAAAGCCGGAACACCGCGATCGCGCCCAGCACGGTGGGTGCGCCCAGATGCGTATCCTGCAGGCCGAGCAGCATGGCCGTATCGAACACGCCGAGCCCGCCCGGCACGTTGGACACCAGGCCGGCGGCGTAGGCACCGAGATAGACGGCCAGAAAGCGTGCCCAGCTCAGCCCCGGCGCATGCGGCAGCAGCACATAAAAGATCGAAGCGGTGAAGGAGACATCGGCGGTGGCGAGCGACACCTGCGCCAGCGCCATCCGCCAGCCGGGCAGCTCGATCACCTTGCCGCGTATGTTCAGAACCGGAAAGAAACTGGCGATCGCCACGTAGCCGATAACAACCGCCCACATGGCCACGCCCGCCACCAGCAGCAGCCAGTGCGGGACCATCGTGCTGATCACCGGCACCGCCCCCGGCTCGCTGAAAAAGATGGCGCCGCCCAGCGTCATGCCACCAAGCCCGAAGGTGAGGCTCGAGAATGCCACCACCTTGCTGATCTGCAGCGGGCTCAGGCCCCAATGCCCATAGAGCCGGTAGCGCACGGCGGCGCCGGAGAGCGCGGCGAAACCCAGATTATGCGCGAGCGCCGAGGCGCAGAAGGCGGCGAGGGCGGTGCGCTTGATACTCATGCGATGCCCGGCATAGATCGTCGCCAGCCGGTCGTAGAATGTCAGCAGGCCGTAGGCGAGCACCGTCATCACGCCGGAAATCACCAGCGACCGTGTCGGGATCGCCGCCAGCGCATGCCCCACATCGCGCACGTTTAGGTGGCGGAATTCGCGCTGCACCACGTACACGGCGCCCACCAGCAGCACCAAGCCGAGGACGGTCGGCAGATGGGCCGCAACCCGCTTCGCCAGGGGCCACATGGTCAGGCAGCACTCTCCACTTCCGGCGCAGCGATGCTCGGATGGGCCAGCTGCGCCTCGATCAGCGCCACGGTTTCCGCGATGCCATAGAGCGCCACAAATCCGCCGAATCGCGGCCCTTCCTGCTGGCCGAGCAGCACCTGGTATAGGCACCCGAACCAGTTTTTGAGCGCCTTGAAGGGATGGCGCTTGCCCACCTCGTACACCACTGTCTGGACGGCTTCCGCATCGGAGGCCGGGTCCATGCCGCGCAGGGTTTCCGCGAGATCGGCGAGTGCTGTCCGCTCCGTGTCGTCCGGGGCGCGAAACCGTTTTTCGGGCCGCACGAAATCTTTGTAGTAGAGAACGGCATGCTCGACGAGCCGGGTCAGGAACGGTTCGCTCTCCGGCGAGGCCGTTATGCTGTAGCGGCGGATGAAACCCCACAAGATGTCAGGGGTCTCTGCGTTGATCACACTGGCCAGGTTCAGCAGCATACCGAACGGGATGGGGCTGCCGGCGCGATCCGGTATCTTGCCCAGGTGCACGTGCCAGGCCGGGTTGGCATGGACGACGGTGCTGGCCTCGCCGCGGGCGCGTTCGACGTTGGCGATGTATTCATCGGCCGCGCGGGGGATCACATCGAAAAACAGTTTTTTGGCGCGGTGCGGCTGGTTATACATGAATTGCCCGAGGCTCTCCGGTGGGGCGTAGCGCAGCCATTCCTCTACCGAGAGCCCGTTGCCCTTGCTTTTGCTGATCTTCTGCCCGCGCTCGTCCAGGAAAAGCTCGTAGGTGAAGTCGATCGGCGGCTTGGCGCCCAGCACCTCGCAAATCCGGCTCGAAAGCTTTACCGATTCGATCAGATCCTTGCCGGACATCTCGTAGTCCACGCCGAGCGCGAACCACCGCATCGCCCAATCCGCTTTCCACTGGCATTTCGCGCCGCCGCCCAGCACCGAGGTTTCGAACCGTTCGCCGGTGGCGTCTGTCCAGAATACGGTGCCGGCCGCCGGATCGGTTCTATCGATCCGCACCTGTTCCACCACGCCAGTTTTCGGATGGATCGGCAGCAGCGGCGAATAGGTTTCGCGCCGCTCCGGCCCCAGCGTCGGCAAGATGACAGCGACGATTTCGTCAAACGCCTCCAGGATGCGCCGCAGCGCGGCATCGAACCGGCCGGCCAGGTAATATTCCGTGGAGGACGCGAATTCGTACTCGAACCCGAACCGGTCGAGGAAGCCGCGCAACCGCGCGTTATTATGGTGCCCGAAACTCTGATGGGTGCCGAACGGATCGGGGATCCGGGTGAGCGGCTTGCCCAGATGCGAGCGCAGCATGTCGCGGTTCGGCACATTGTCCGGCACCTTGCGCAGCCCGTCCATATCGTCGGAAAACGCCAGCAGGCGAGACGATTTTCCCGTCAGCACCCCATAGGCGTGGCGCACCCAGGAGGTGCGCGCCACTTCCCCGAACGTGCCGATATGCGGCAGGCCGGAGGGGCCATAGCCGGTTTCGAACAGCACCTCGCGCTTGGCCTGTTCCTCTGCCCGCACGGCAATCTTGGCGGCCTCCTCGAACGGCCAGGCTTTTGGGAGCGGTGCATCGGGGTCGGTCATCGCCGCAAGTTACAAGGGAGTGCCGCGTTTCGCAAAAGCGGGAAGGCAAGCGTGTTCTTTTCTGAAGAAAAGAACCAAAAGACTGTTACGCCTGCGCCAGCGGCCAGATCCCGGCCATGGCCGGTAACGTGAAATCTGCGGAAGAACAAAAGTCTTTTGGTTCTTTTCTCCAGAAATAGACATGCTTGACTCCTTAAGGTGTTGATCTTCTTGCCTTCCTTCCCGTGACCGGCAGCTCCCTGATCTGCGGCTTCGCGCACGCCGCCATCCTCACGGCCGATGGCGAGCTGCTGTCCCTCCCCATGGGTGAAGCACGCGCCATCCTGCGCAAGCAGCCACCCCCTATGCTGGTCCACGCCCAAGCCACCTTCCGGCGCCTCGGCCTGCGCGGCGGCGCCCCCGCGCTCGACCTGCTGGAGCTTTTCGCCTTTGTTCTGCCCGCGCACCCGGTCACCCCCACCCCGCGGGGCCTGGCGCTGGCGCTGGACATGGAACCGCCGCGCACGCTTGAGGATGCGGCGGCGCTGTTGCCCGACATCGCCGGCGCCCTGCTGAACCGGCTGCATGCCGGCCGCGCGTTGAAGCTAAACGAGCATGCGGCCGGGATCGCCGCACGCATGGGGCGCGCCGGCTGGCTTTGGGCACCGCTGGTTGCCAAGGCGCTGGGCAGTATCGGCGAGGGGCAGGAGGGTTTTCGTGTGTGGCGCCGCCTGCCGGAATGGGAGGAGGCGCCGCCCCCGCCGACCGCCACCTCCCACGCCATACCACCGGCCGATGCGCGGCGCCGGCTGGCTAGCCTGCTCGGCCCCACGGCCGAACAGCGGCCCGGCCAGTCGGATTATGCCGATGCGGCCAGCACGGCCTTCGCCCCGCGCGAGGCACGCGGCGACCCGCATGTGGTGCTCGCCGAGGCGGGCACCGGCACCGGCAAGACCCTGGGCTACATCGCGCCGGCCAGCCTGTGGGCGGAACGCAACCACGGTACCGTCTGGATCAGCACGTTCACCAAGCTGCTGCAGCGCCAGATCGAGGCCGAGCTCGCCCGCCTGCATCCCGATCCGGCGACGCGCCGCCAGCGCGTGGTGATCCGCAAGGGCCGCGAAAACTACCTGTGCCTGCTGAACCTGGAGGATAGCGTCACGATGAGCCTGTCCGGCGGCGGCGGGGTGAATCTGGTTCCGCTCGGCCTGATCGTGCGCTGGGCGCAGGCCACCTCGGATGGCGATCTGCAGGGCGGCGATCTGCCGGGGTGGTTCACCGAGCTGTTCGGCCCGCTCGTGACCGCGAGCCTCGCGGACCGACGCGGCGAGTGCATCTATGGGGCGTGCAGCCACTACAAGCGATGCTTCATCGAACACACGGTACGGCGCGCCCGCACCGCCGATCTGGTGGTCGCCAATCATGCGCTGGTAATGACCCAGGCCGCCTGGCAGGGCCTGGATGACGACACCATCCCCACGCGCTACGTGCTGGACGAAGGCCACCATGTGTTCGAGGCCGCCGACAGCGCCTTCGCCGCCGAGCTTTCGGGCCTGGAGGGCGGCGAGCTGCGCCGCTGGCTGCTCGGCGCCGAGGCTGGCCGGTCCCGCGCCCGCGGCCTCAAACGCCGGATCGACGAGCTGGTGGTCGGCCACAAGGATCTCGAGTCGCCGCTGGAGGCGCTGCTGCATGCGGCCCGCGCTTTGCCAGCGCCCGGCTGGTCGCTTCGCCTGACCGAACCCGGCCAGCAGCCGGATCTCGACTCGCTGGCGGCCGGCGGCAAGAATCCGTTCGAAACCTTTTTGGCCGCGGCCCGCGCCCAGATCATGGCCCGCCTGCCGGGCGACGATCAGCCGGCCGCGCAATCGCTGGAAACCGAGATGTTTCCGCCGAACGACGATGTAGAGGCTGCCGCCCCGGTGCTGGAGCGCGCCTTGGGCCGCGTGGCCGAACCCGCCCACACGCTGCTGACGCGGCTCGAGGAACGGCTCGACGCGGAAGCCGACGAACTTGAACCCACCACACGAAGCCGCATCGAGGCCGCCTGCCGCTCGCTCCGCCGCCGCTGCCTCGATCGGGTGGCGATCTGGCGCGCCATGCTGGCCACCCTCACCGGCCCGCGCCCCGAACCGGGCGACCGGCCGGCCCATATCTACTTCCTCCGTCTCGACAGGCGGGAAGGGTTGGATCGCGATGTCGCTTTCTGCCGCCACCATCTCGACCCCACCCAGCCTTTTGCGATGACGCTGGTGGCCCCCGCCCACGGCCTGCTGATCACCTCGGCCACCCTGCGCGACATCAGCAACGATGCCGAGGCCGACTGGGAGTCCGCCGAGGCCCGGGTCGGCGCCAGCCACATGCCAACGCCCGCGATCCGCGCCGCGGTCAGCAGCCCCTTCGACTATGCCCGCCAGACCCGCGCCTTCGTGGTGAACGACGTATCGCCCGAGATCGCCCAGCTGGCGCCCGCCTATCGCGAGCTTTTCCGTGCCGCCGGCGGCGGCGCGCTCGGCCTGTTCACCGCGATCAGCCGGCTGCGCGCCGTGCACGGCCGCATCGCCCCCGAGCTGGAGGCAGCCGGCATCCCCATCATCGCGCAACATGTCGATGCGATGGACAACACGACTTTGATCGACATTTTCCGTACTGAGGAGACGAGTTGCCTGCTGGGCACCGACGCGATGCGCGATGGGGTGGACGTGCCCGGCCGCGCGCTACACCTGGTGGTGTTCGAACGCGTCCCTTGGCCCCGCCCGGACATCCTGCATCGCGAGCGCCGCATCCACCTCTCCGGCGGCGACCCCTCCGGCTACGACGACCGCATCGCCCGCCTGCGGCTGCGCCAGGCCTTTGGCCGCCTCATTCGCACCGCCACCGACCGCGGCGTTTTTGTTCTACTCGACCGCCGCACCCCCAGCCGCCTGCTCTCCGCCCTGCCCGCGCAAGCCCGCCGCGTCGGCCTTGCCGAAGCCATCGCCGAAACCCGGGAATTTCTCCACCCAGTTTCATGACGGCACGGGAATGTGTTCGGCACCATACCCGAGGCACCGCCATGGCGAACTCTTTCCTGGCTTTACAACGTTCTTTAACCCTTCAACATTATCTTGAGACAGCACCTGGCTTGACGCAAGGCGCTCAGTTTGGTTTAATACGATACCGTGTCGAATGAGCAGCGCAGATGGATGAGATCCTCGAAAACGAGCACGTCGCGCGCTATCATGGAAACGACAGCGATACCTTGGTCGTGTGGTTCGGGGGCATAAACGAACCGTTCTTCAGCGAGAAATTCGCCAGCCACTCCCAATTCGACTGCCTGTATTTTCGTGATTCCGCCTGCGACTGGTATGTCGGGGGCCTGCACCTCTGCGGCTACACCAAAGCCGATTTCATTCTGCTGCTCAAAGAATTCTGCGCCTCGCGCTACAAATTCGTCTGCTTCTGCGGCCAAAGCAGCGGCGGCTACGCGGCCCTATATTACGGCCTCGTGTGCCATGCCGATCTGTGCATCGTGTTCTCGCCGCAAACGAAAAACACGTTCAACGGCCAATGCGCCATGACACCGCATGTTAGACTCGAAGACATCGCGGCACTTTACCAAAACGAAACCGTGCGCCCCCTCGTTCTGCTCAACATTGCTCGGTCGGAACGCGACCATATAGTCGAATTCGAATGGCGGGATCACGACCAGGTTGCAGATCTGCGGCTGCTCGATGGCGTGACGACCATCATTCACCCCTACGACAACCACGCCGTTTCGGTTAAAATGCGTGAAGCAAAGTTGCTTTACACATATGTGAGCGGCATGGTCACCGTGTATCGAAGCTCTTGGGGCTAGAGCATGATCCGGGCAAGTGCGATCAGCCGCTGGATAGACATGCTCGCAAAACAAAGAGCTAGAGCGGGATGCGTCCGACGAAACCGATCGAACCATATCGTATCCCGCTCTAGTATGCTGCCCCCGAACTTCGCCGTTCTTCACGGCAGGCGTAGGGGATAAGCAGGCCAATGACAATAAGCAGCTGGTGTCCCGATTCCGACCGCATTTCAATCCAACGAACTTCGGAATCGGGACATTAGAGCATCATCCGACCGCACGGGGTTACCCGTCGGATAAAGATGCTCGTCAAAACAAAGAGCTAGAGCATTTTCCGAACGACTGCACTGACCCGACGCGATCGGAAAATGCTCTAGCGTATCGGCCAGCATCTTTACCCGACACAGGTGACCCCGAGCGTTCGGATGGCGTTCAAGAAAGAGCTTTGTTTTTTCGAGAAAATGAAGAAAAAAACTCTTGCTCCTCCGCGGGTTAAACGATACGGGCCATAGCCGGTATGTTACCGCCAGCGGCCGGAATGAATGAGTCATGCCGAGAGCACCCCACCCCGGCCATTTTCACAAGGGGGAGGGAGAAGAGAGAGGCTTTCCTGACGAGCGGGAGAGGGAAGAGGGCGGCAGTGTCGGACGAGAATTAGGGCCGTTGATATTACCGCTGGCACAAAGACCAAAGTATTTTGGTTCTTTTCGCAAGACAAAGAACCGCTTCCCTACGATCCCGCACTGAGAAGCAAGACCCTGTGCAACCAGACTTCTGGCCCCTTGGACAGCATGTTCCTCGCACCGGTGCACCGAACCACGATCGTGCCGCTGAACACGGTCGCAAAGTCCCGAAATATATATCGTGAATCGCCCCGCTCCGTATATAAATCAATGTCTTCCTTCCGATCGCCCAGGCTTATCTCTACAATTCCGCTCCAGGAATGCGCATGAAACTGAAACAGGACCCGCGTTAGGGCCTCTACGGCAAAGGAGCAGGTGGCGAATTCATCCAGCCGCAATGCCGCCCGGTCGACAAACTCGGTGCCCTGCACCACGCTTGCAGCCCCGGTGAGAGCCAGATCCTTGCGCAGGTCGAGCTTTTGTATCCGGAACGACCTCGGTGAGCCCTTAAGGTCTGCGGTAAGCCGGCCCAGCAGCCCATCGGCCGAAACCTGGCCCTCCACACGGGCGACGGTGCGGCCGATCTCGGCGAGCAGCCAGGGAACGGGATGGGGTTGCCGGCCAGCGAGTATCTGGTTGCGGAACCAGAATTTTAGGTCCCTGATCCGCCCGTGTTCGCGCGGGCGTGACTGCAGCGGCTCGAGATCGAGCCGGCCCGCATCGAAACCAGGATCGAGATGCCGCATCACGCGGAGCCAAATGCCAGGATCGCCGCTTGCCAAATCTTCGTAAAACAGCCTCATGGGAGGATGGGGCAGGTCGGAAAAATAATTTTCCCACGCGAAACAATCGGCGGCAAGTTCGGCAAAGCGCTCATAGATTCCGTCGAAATCCTTGGCCAGACGCCGATATTCCGTCGTGTCCTCGCCCATCCACACATTGGTCTGCCGGGCGGCGTAGAGCGACACGGCCTGGGCCGCGAGGTCTCGCCGAAGCAGAAGAAACCATGTGCCGGCCTGAAACGCCTGCAGAATGGAGGCCGCCTCAGGCAGCATGGGCGCCAGCCTGCGCAGCCTCTGCCACTGCCGCCATTCACATTTTACCCCACGCCACCCTGGCTGCGCATGCTCAAGCAGAAATTGCGCCGTCTGGCTTTCCAGCAGACGCAGATTGGCAACGCGCGGCGGCTCGAACGCAGCGGTCGGATAGGCGCCACCGATCTGGAACCATTCCTTGGGATTGCCAAAACCGTTGACGCGCAACATCTCACAGAAAAGATTGCTGCCCGATCGCAGGGTGCACGCGATCGCCACATGCGGTACGCCCAGCGCCGCACGGCCCGGATGCCCGCCTGAAGGCGCCGCCTGCGCGGCTGAGTCTGTAGCGCCGGAATAGGCCTCGACGCAGGTTCTATCGCCATGTTCCAGCTGCATGGTCAGCCGCTGAACGTGCGCAGGATGGCCTGGCTGTAACGGCCTAAAAACTCTTCCGAGCGCAGCGTTTCCCACATCAGCGTGCGTCGCGACTCCGAGCCCATCAGGCTTTCAATCACGCCGTCATTCTCCGGCTCGCGGCAGAGCAGAAGCCGGTAGAGGTTCAGCACATCCTCCTGGCTAACCATGGGCCAGCTCGGCCGGCCGGCGCAACATGCTGCATTCCGCGGCTACGATACGTGATCGTACCATATTCAACTCCTCCTGCATTCCCCTCACGCCATCGAAAATCTTGGCAATCCTGTCCTCGTGGCGGAGCAATTCGATCATCTGCCCCTCCATCAGGTCGAAGCGACGCTGCAATTTCTCGAGATCCTCCTTCATCAGAACCAAATTATGTGCGATCTTGTGCGGCTGTTCCGTCGCACTCATGCCCGCGCGCACGTGATCGACAAAATACTGCGTGATATCGCCGTAAACCGCCGCCGCCTCATCCGAACACAGCAACTCGATCAAAAACCGATCGCAATCGTTGCGTAGCGCGTCCAGCCGCTCCAGCTCGGCTTCCGATGGGGCGCGGTCGAGCAGAAACCAAGTGAGTGCAGCCACGCGCGTTTCAGGGTCCATTGTCATCGCCTTTTCAACAGGGCGCGTGCCTCACTCGGACAGCGCCGAAACCACGAGCATCCGCAAAGCTACCGCCGGCACAGGCAGGCCTATGCAGCCGCCGAGATCGCCATGCCGATCTCCGCACCGCTCTGCGCGGGCGGAGCATTTTCCGATCGAGGTGGCTCGGTGGAGTCGGCCGGAAAATGCTCTGGCTGTTTTTTTTGGCGAGCCTCCTTATCCGACAGGTAACCCCGCGTGGTCGGATGATGCTCCATGCGAGCCGGGCGACCGGCCAGAAGATCGGCCATGCTGCGCTCGACATCGCGGGCCATCGTAGCGCTGGTGAAGCGATCGGCAAAAACCCGCGCCGCCTGCGCGCCCAGGCGGGCGCGCCTCGGTGCATCGGCCACCAGGATACGCAGCGCGTTGCCCAATGCCTCGGCATCATCGGAGGGGAACAACGCGCCGGTATTCCCTGGCTCAATGATTTCGGCCAAGCCACCGGAGGCGGCCGCGATCACCGGCTTGCCGAAACGCATCGCCTCGATCGCAATCAGCCCAAAACTCTCGAAGCGTGATGGCGCCACGAAGATATCGCAGGCTGCGTAATGGCGGCACAGCGTGGCGTCGTCCACGTGGCCATGGAAATTCACCCGCGCAGCATCGCCCTGGGCCGCAATCTCCTGGCGCAACCCATCGATCAGCTTCGCGTAATCCGCTTCCGCCGGCACGGCTGCGCCAACAACATCCACCACCAGAAGCGGGAATTGGCGGAACAGCGGCCGGACCGCCCGCAGCAGGACATCGAGCCCTTTACGCCGCTCGATCCGGCCGACGAACAGCACGCGCAGCTTTCCGTCCGCCACACTGGCCGCGCGGAAGGTCGTTTGCGCCGGTGCGATGCCATGCGGCACGATCGCCACGCGCGCCATTTCGAACGGCGTTCCGTAGAGCGACTGCAATTCCGTGCAGATGGCCCGGCTATTGGCCAGCAGCAGCTTGGCGTGGCGAAATAGCCAGACCTCGCCATCGAACATTTTCTGCACGTGGTGCAGGCGGTAGGGCAGGTTGCGACGCCAGGCATCCTTGAGCGGCAGCACCATGCGGTAGGCGGTGTGCAGGCTGGTGATCACCGGAATGTTCAGCTCGGCGGTGCAAAGAATACCTTCCAGATCCCAGATCGGGGCCGAGAGCACATCCAACCCGAAATCGCGCTGGATCTCCCTTGCTTCCTGCAGAACCGCATTGGCACGCGCCACCACCGGACCAGGCAGATCGACAGGCCCAGGCAGCATCGGGCCCTGCGCAGGCGGCACGGCATGCACCCATACGCCGCGCCGGTATTCTACCGTGCGTGGCTCATCGGTCTGCGTGATCACATGCACATGATGCCCGCGATCGGCCAGCGAACAGGCCAGCTCATGCGTCCATCGCGCGATGCCGCCACAATCGCGCGGCGGGTAGCCTTGGCTCACCAGCGCCAAGCGAAGCGGAGTTTGGGAGAACTTCTCCGGATAGGGCAGGAAGGGTTCGGGCGAGGCGGGAAGCCGGCCGGGGCGGGCCAAATCCCCTGTGGGCTGCGCCGTGATGCCGGAGCTTACGCCCTGGTGCAGGCCGGCATCGACATCCGCGTTCAACTGCAGAAAATGCCGGCTCGCGATCAGCGCCCGATCCACATGCCAGCGATTGGAAAACCGCAAATCGTTGCGGAATCGCTCCAGCTCGGACGACGCTTCGGTGAGCGGCATGCGATGGCCAGCATGCTTGAACACGAAGTGCGCCTTGCTCCTGCTGGCAGGCAGCAGGGTTTTGGCAATCCGCCGCTGGTCGCGCATATGGCTTTCGGCGAAGCGATGGTACACCAGCGCCTCCGGCGCGGTCACCACCGCCAAGCCCTGATCCATGATACGCAGGCAAACATCGGTTTCATCCAGCATATATTCAAACACTTCGTCGAACCCGCCGATGCGGCGCAGCACATCGGTGCGAAAACTGCTGTTGGCGCCGAGCAGGCTCGGGTAAAGCCACATGCCGGCCTGCGACAAGCGCGAGGCCGGATCGATATGATCCAGCAGCGTAGCATTGCCGAAGCGGTCGCAGATCGTGTAGCGGCACTGGAAGCGTGCGCCGGTATTGTCGATCGTAAACCCGCCCGCGGCGCCCACCGCCGCGGAGGCATAGGGCCTGCTCAGTTCCTCCAGCCAGCGCGGATGCGCCGCCGCATCGTCATCGATGAAGGCGCACACATCGCCCCGTGCGGCCTCGATACCGAGGTTGCGGGAGACCGAAAGGTTGCGCTGGGCGCAGCGAACCACCTTGCTGCGCAAACCGTATTTGGCGATCATCTCATCCGTGTTGTCGCTGCACGGGCCGGTGACCACGATCACTTCAAAGGCTCGAAAACTTTGCCGACGAAGCGCTATCAGGCAATCCGCCAGCAGATCGGCGCGATCATAGGTGTTGACGATCACCGAGATGGTGAGCGGCGGCACGGCTGGGCCCGCATCGGGCGTGGCAAATCCGGCTGCACCAGCCTGCCTATCCGTGCCGGGAACTGGCCGGTTCTGGCCGGTTGGCGGTGACCGGCCGCTGGCCCGCGCTTGCTTCCTTTGCATCATCGCGGGTTCACGCCCCGGCCGATCGGGGCAACAGAGATACGGTGCGTGCCGAAGCGACGAAATGGATTTGTTTCAAAAGGGACATTTTGGCAAATCCTTCCGTTTCGATCTGAGGAAGGGTTTAGGGCGAAACAGGTAAACAAATAGCAAAGCTGGGCAGATCGGCGTCGGCGCACGAGTCCCCGAACGGCGTCCGCCGGGTGATAAAAGGCGTGCGCCACCAAGGATCGACGACGGGATGCGCACGGGGAAGATGCGTCGATCTCCTCGCATACCGCTCGTGATGTCGGTCAGCCTGCTCGCGACCCTACCGGCCTGGGCGGGCCCTCGTTACATGACCGACGATCCGGAACCGGCGCACACCTGAACCTCGGGATAAAATTCTATCACCAGACGCCCACAAAACCGGCCGGCCCGACGCAAACAAATCTCGGTTTCGGCGCCACCTACCATGTGGCGCGGCATTGGGCGGTGATGGCGCCCGGCGGTCCTGGCCTCGACAAACCATCGCACGGCGTAATCTCAGCCTTCCATGTCAGCCTGTAACTTGCGAATTGACCGCAGAGCGGGATCCGCCATCCCTCGATGCCCGCCACCGGAGCAACCCAATTCCGTCTCACCGCCCGCCTGGCACCCACAACACGTCGCCCCCCGCCCCATTCAAATGTCGCCCCAAAACGAACAGCAAATCCGACAGCCGGTTGAGCGCCTTGATCACCTCCCCGTTCACCGCCTCGTCCACCGCCAGCGTCACCACCCGACGCTCCGCCCGGCGCACGATGGTGCGTGCCAGATGCGCATGCGCCGCCGCCTGCGTGCCGCCAGGCAAAATGAAACTCGTCAGCGGGGATAACGCCTCGTTAAGCGCCTCTGTCTCGCGCTCCAGCCGATCCGCCATCGCGGGCGTCACCCGCAGCCTCTCCCCCGCCTCGCCCGGCACGCACAGATCCGCGCCGATATCAAAAAGATCGTTTTGAACGCGGGCAAGAATCGCATCGGCGGCGCCGTCCGCCGGCGTGTGGAGGCGGAGTATCCCGATGGCAGCATTCGCCTCATCGACCGTGCCATAGGCCTCCACACGCGCATCGTCCTTGCGCACCCGCGTGCCATCCCCCAGCGACGTCTCCCCGCCATCGCCGCCGCGCGTCACCACCCGATCGATCCGCACCATTCTCAAAAAATCCCTTCTTGCCGTGGCGGCAGCAGCCGCAACGCGCGGTCCTCGCCAAGCTCAAGCCCAAAACATTTGGCCGCGTGGGGCAGTGCCGCAACCGGCGCATCATCGGCCACGATCCGCCCTTCATGCACCACCACCATGCGCGTCGCATAGGCGCAGGCCAGCTCCACGGCATGCAGGACCGCCATAACCAGGCCGCCGCCCTGCGCAAAGCCCTGCAGCACGCGCAGAATTTCGTGGCACGCCGCCGGGTCAAGATCGGCCACCGGCTCATCGAGCAGCAGCGCCGCGGGCTCGGTGGCAAAAGCCCGCGCCAGCATCGCCCGCCGCGCCTGCCCCCCCGAAACCTGGTCCACTTGCCGCCCCGCCAGCGCCGCCACGCCGCATCGCGCCAAGGCCCGCGCCACCGCCGCCGGGTTCTCATCCCCATGCGGAATGCGGCCCAGCGCCGCCACCTCGGCGATGCTGAGGCTCCAGGCGCAGCGCGCGCCTTGCTCCACATAGGCCACGCGCCGCGGATCCGGTCGCTTCGCCCCCGGCACAATGCCGGCAAGGGCGCGCAAAAAAGTGGTCTTGCCGGCGCCGTTCGGCCCGCACACCGCCACGAACTCGCCCGGAACCGCGCGAAACGACACATCGTGCAGCACCGCCACGCCGCCAAGCGACGCCGAAAACCGGCGCAGCTCGATCACGGCGCCACCTGGCGGGCAATCCGCACCAGAAACGGCGCCCCCAGCAGCGCTGTCAGAACCCCCAACCGCGGCTCGCTACCGAGCGGCAGCACCAGCGGCGCCAGGCGTGCGAGCAGGTCGGCTAGCAGCAGTAGCGTGGCGCCGCCGGCCATCGAGGGGGCCAGCAACGCGCCAGGGCGCTGGCCTGCCACCGGCCGCAGCAGATGCGGCACCACGAGGCCAACAAACCCGATGCCGCCGGCGACGGCCGCACCGGCGCCCACCGCCAGCGTTACCCCCACGCTCGCCAGCATCAGCGTCCGCCCTACCGGCAGCCCGAGCGTCGCCGCCGTTGCCTCGCCCAGGCTCAGCGCATCGAGCCGCCTGCCCAGCCGGAGCAGCAGCGCGCAGCCCAGCAGGATCGGTGGCCCGGCCAGCGCCAGGTGCGCCAGCGTGCGATCCTCCAGCCCGCCCATCAGCCAGAACGTGATTTCGGCCAGTGCAAACGGATTTGGCGCGAGGCTCAGCGCCAACGCGATGAAGGCGGAAGCCATCGCCGACAAGGCGACCCCGGCCAGGATCAGCGAGGGCCCCGAGAGCGCCCGCCCCGAAAACGCCATCAGCATCCCGCACCCCAACGCTGCCCCCAGCATGGCCGCGCCCGGCAAGGCGCCGGCAAATGCGGCGGCAACCCCCCAGTAGAACGCGATAACCGCCCCCAGCGCGGCACATCCGCCGATGCCCAAGAGCCCTGGATCGGCCAGGGGATTCCGCAGCGCCCCCTGAAGCACCGCGCCTGAAAGGCCCAGGCCCGCCCCCACCAGCGCCGCCAGCAACGTGCGCGGCAGCCTGATCTGCCACAGGATCAGCCAGTCCGGCACGCCGAGCCCGGCCGCCCCCACCAGCAGCGAAACCCCCAAAAGCCCGCACAGAACCACCAGCAAAACCACCGACGCACGGTTCACTGCGCCAGCATCTCCGCCACTTGCACCGAGTAGGGCCCGCCGCAGGTCAGCAGCGCAGGCGCCACGGTTTTTCGCGGCAGGCCACGCAGGGCCGGGTGCCAGGCAAGATCCGTCGCCATCGAAGGGAAGGCCGGCGCGGTTTCAGTGACCATAAGATCAGGTTTATCCCGCAGCAGGGCCTCGACCCCGATACGCGAGCCGGTGCCCGCATCGGTCCAGCCAGCGGCCCGCAGTGCCGCATCGGCGAGCGAGCCAGGACCCGCGGTCCATCCCCCCGCCTCCCAGAAAACCGCGCGCCCTCGCCGCCGCCGCGGTAGCGCGCGCAATGTGGCCTGCATCCGGTCGACCAACGCTTGTCCGCGAGCCTCCACCCCCAGCAGCCGCGACACCTGCATCACCTGCGCCTCGATGCCGGCAAAATCCTGGGGCTCATCGATCTGCACCACGCGCACCCCACGTGCGCGCAGCAGCGCCACCGTCGTCTGCGCCCCGTAATGCCCCGCCAGCACCAGGTCGGGACGCAGTTGCAGAACCGCTTCCGCATCCGCCCGCACCCAGGGAAGATGCCTTGCCTGGGCTGCCACAAACGAGAGGGTGGGGTCGCGCGCCAAAAACTCCAGCGCCTGCACCCGCTCCGGCGCCAGCAGCACCAGCAACTGATCGGTACAGAGATTTAACGAAACTACCCCCGCAGCGCCCGCAGGCAGTGGGCACGAGATAAGTGCCGCCGCGGCCATAAAAAACGCCTTTTGCTTTCTTCCGAGATGGAAGCGTTTCCCGCCGACCCGGGAAGAGTGATCGGGGATGCTCGCCCACGAAATGCGCTTGGCTGACGTGGACAAGATATCGAACCACGAAGGCAAACAGAACGCGTGGGACACACGAAGTTCTTGTGCTGTCTTCGTGGCTTTCGTGTCTAGCGTGTCAAACACTTTTGTCGGGGCCCACGCCAGTTTGGGTAATTGGACTAGAGCATTTTCCGATCGCGTCGGGTCAGTGCAGTCGTTCGGAAAATGCTCTAGCTCTTTGTTTTGGCGAGCATCTTTATCCGACGGGTAACCCCGTGCGGTCGGATGATGCTCTAGTCTACGGCAGCTCAAACGGGCGTTTCTTGCAACAGGATGGCGCCGGCTTTTACTTTGTGTTCAGGTTCGACGTGGATGTTGACCACCAGGTGGTCCATCTCGGCTTTCAGCGCCGCTTCGATATCGTCACAGATTTCGTGCGCCGCCATCACGCTCATCTCGCCGGGTACTACCAGATGGAATTGCAGGAAGGTCAAGCGCCCAGCCTGGCGCGCCTTGATGTCATGCGCTTCGATAGCGCCGCCGCCATTGGCGCGCAGAACCGCATTGATCCGTTCCACCGTGCCGTCGGCCGGTGCCATGTCCATCAACCCACCCACCGATTCGCCGATCAGGTGCATGCCGGACCACAACACGTAGGCGGCCGTCGCCGCGGCCACCAGCGGATCCAGACGCAGATTGCCCGTCGCCAATACCAGGGCCACCCCGATCACGATGCCGATCGAGGTCACCACGTCGCCGACCAGATGCTTGGCATCCCCGCGCAAGGCCGGCGAGCGCGCGGTGCGCGCCGCCCCGAACAGCACCAGCGCCCAGCTCGCATTCACCGCTGTCGCCGCCAGGCTCAGCCCCACGCCAAGCGCCGGCTCCATCAGCAGATGCGGATGGCGCCAAGTGTCCCACGCATGTTTGATGATGGAGACGGCTGCAACCACGATCAGCACGCCCTCCACCACGGCCGCCAGAAACTCGACCTTCTCGTGGCCATAAGGGTGGTTCAGGTCGGCCGGCTTGGCAGCGAATTGCAGCGCCGCCAGCGCCATGCCCGAGGCCGCCACGTTGACCACCGTCTCAAGCGCGTCGGAGTAGAACGCGGCGCTGCCGGTGACCCACCAGGCAGCCGCCTTCAGCGCCAGCACAACGAGCCCGACGCCGATGCTGGCGGCGGCAATGCGCATTACCCTGTCCACAGGCCTGGCTTCCCGTCGATTTGCGCGCCTTGTAGCAAGCCGAACCCCGCCCGGAAAGCAAGTCCGCACGTGCTTCCAGGCTCCTATTTCGAGCGGAGCGCCGCCCTGAGCCGCGCCAGCGCATCGTTCAACTCGCCCGGCGGCAAATCCGCGATCGGCACCGGCGCCTCGAACGCCCGCGGTCCAGGCTCCAACGCGGCGGCCACCGGCTCCTGCACGAATCGCAGCCGCTCCACCAGTTTTTGCCCGGCATGCGCGTTGATCCGCTCGATCACCGCGGCAGACAAATGCTGCAACTCCATCGCCATCGCCCCCGAACAGGCGATGGTCAGCGTTGCCCCGACCAACTTTTTCGGCGCCGTCTCGTTCGCTAACCTCGGCCCCACGACCGAAACCCAATCCGACATCAACAAAGCCCCAGCCGGCGACCGCCGCCGATAGGCCGCGCGCGTGAGCCCGGGCACGAGTTGGGCGAGTGCCTGCGTGGCATAGGCGCGGCGGTCCGACGCCCCGTGGATGCCCCCCTCCTTGCCTTCCTGAAACTTGGGGGTCTGGGGCCTCAGGCCCCAGCCGGGTCCAGGGGCAAAGCCCCTGGCCTTCTTCTTGCCAGATGCCGCGTCCTTCGCCATGCACGCTCCTGCTATGCCGTCCGCGCCCGATCCTGCAGCGCTGCTTGCCTGGTACGACCGGCATCGGCGTAGCATGCCCTGGCGGGCGCTGCCTGGCGAGGCCGCCGACCCGTATCGGGTGTGGCTTAGCGAGATCATGTTGCAGCAGACCACGGTCGCCGCAGTCATTCCCTACTTCGCGCGGTTCTTGGACCGGTTTCCGGACGTTCATGCGTTGGCGCGGGCCGAGGCGGAGGCGGTGATGGCGGCCTGGGCCGGGCTTGGCTATTACGCGCGTGCCCGCAATCTGCATGCGTGCGCCAAGGCGGTGTCGGCCGCGGGAGGCGTTTTTCCGGCGTCGGTGGAGGGGCTTCTGGAATTGCCGGGAATTGGACCCTACACGGCGCGTGCGGTGGCGGCGATTGCGTTCGGAGTGCCGGTGGTGCCGGTGGATGGCAATGTGGAGCGGGTGACGGCACGGTTGTTTGCGATCAGGGAGCCGTTGCCGGGCGCAAAGCCACGTTTGGCAGAGGCGGCTGCCCGGTTCGGCGCGCATCCCGCGGCGAGGGCGCGGGCTTCGGATTTCGCGCAGGCGCTGTTCGATCTTGGCGCCACCTTGTGCACGAAGCGGCCGGCTTGCGGCATCTGCCCGTTGGCTGGGGGGTGCCTGGCGCGGAGTGCGGGCATTGCCGCCGACCTGCCGGCACGTGATGCGAAGAAGCGGCGGCCACGCCGGCATGGCGCGCTGTTCTGGCTGACCGACGCGGCCGACCATGTATTGCTGCGCCGCCGGCCGGCGCGCGGGCTGTTGGGTGGGATGACTGAGCTGCCGGGCACCGAGTGGCGCGCCTCCCCGTTCACCCTGCCCGAGGCGTTGCGGGCCGAACCGATGCGCGCCGCGTGGCGTCATTCGGGCGAGGTGCGCCATGTATTTACCCATTTCGAGCTGCATCTCGACGTGTTTGCGGCCAGCGTTGAAACGATCGCGGCGGAGGGTTTTCTGCGCCACCGGGCAGCGCTGGCGAAGGAGGCCTTGCCTTCGGTGATGCGCAAGGCAGTGGCCGTGGCGATGGGGGGTGGTTTGGCATGATGAAGCTTTATGCCCTGGTGGCCGTGGGCGGCGCGATCGGTAGTGTCGGCCGTTTCTGGATGGCGATGGCGGTTGGCCGGCTGACCGGGCCGGCATTCCCCTGGGGCACCCTCCTGATCAATATTCTGGGGTCGGGCCTGATCGGCTGGCTGGCCGGGCTGAGCCTCGCGAGCCGCATGCCGTATGACGGCTCGATGCGTGCCTTCACCATGGTGGGCCTGTGCGGCGGTTTTACGACGTTCTCGGCGTTTAGCTTGCAAACGGTGGAGTTGCTGCGCGAAGGCCAGCCCTTGGCCGCGGCGGCGAATGCCTGCGCCTCCGTGTTACTCTGCTTGCTTGCGACCATGGCGGGTCTGTGGCTCGCCCGGCCATGACCGCGCAGGGTTGGGTTGGGGTTGGACGGCAAACTCCTGTCCGGTGAGCGCATTATCTGGTCGGGGGTGCCGGTCCAGGGTATTCTGTTTCAGCCTCGCGACATTTTGCTCATTCCGTTCAGCCTGCTTTGGGGCGGCTTTGCTCGGCTCACCACAGCGCAGGCGGGGGACGGAGCATCGATCATTCCGCTGCGCGCCCTATCCGGCGTGGGCAGTTTAGCGAGTTTTCCAATGACCGTTTCGGTGCGGCCGAACTGGTTCATCGTGCTGTGCGTCGCGGTCGCTTTGCTTGTTCCGGTCAGGTTGGGGGTATGGAACACACTGTTTTGCGTGAGCTGCGACATGCGCCGATGTCATGGGCAGACGCGGTAGACTGGCTCGGCGCTACGACGCCATCCAGGTGTCAGAGCCACAAGGAGTTTTTATGGACTTCACTATCCCGCAGGATTTTGGCAGTTATACCGAAACCGAGCACGATGTATGGCGAACGCTCTATGCTCGCCAGCGCGGCATTTTGCCGGGGCTGGCCTGCGACGCCTATCTGGACGGCCTGGAAAAACTCGATCTTTCTCGCGGAATACCGGATTTCGAAAATCTTTCGGCCCGGCTTCATGCGCTTACCGGCTGGCGGGTGGTCGCGGTGCCAGGGCTGGTGCCGGACGCCGTGTTTTTCGAGCATCTGGCCAATCGGCGGTTTCCCGCCGGGCGTTTTATTCGCTCGCCCTCGCAGCTCGACTACCTGCAGGAGCCCGATGTTTTCCACGACGTGTTCGGCCATGTGCCGATGCTGACCGATCCGGTGTTCGCCGACTATATGCAGGCCTACGGGCAAGGCGGCATGCGCGCACTCGGGCTTGGCGCGCTGGCGAATTTGGCCCGGCTTTATTGGTATACGGTGGAATTCGGGTTACTGCAGACGCCGAGCGGATTGCGAATCTATGGGGCGGGGATCGTGTCGTCCTTTACCGAGTCGGGTTACGCACTTTTCGATCCCGCGCCGGTGCGGCTCGGTTTTTCGCTGAATCGGGTGATGCGCACGCCTTACGTGATCGATGATGTGCAAAAAATGTATTTCGTGGTGCCCTCGCTGCGGATGCTGCTGAACGTGACGACGAGCACGGATTTCGCGCCGCTTTACACATCGCTGGCGGACGCGCCGGATATCGCCATCGGCGACATACTGCCGGGTGACCCGGTGTTTTTGCCACAAGCGGACACGCGTGAGCGTTTCCGCGCAATGTGACTGCCCCGTGTGACAGAGCCGGGGAATTACAACTCGCTTTGCCCCTGTTGGTCAGTTGCTTGACCTAAACGATCATTGCGGCGGCAAAAGCACGCGAAACTCGTGATGGATCGGGCGATGAGCCAAGCAACCAAGATGGCGCTGATGATGATGCTTGTCGCTGGCGCGGGGTTGTCTCGCACCGCGCGCGCCGCGAGTTTCGAACTTTGGGAGGCTCGGCCGATCAGATGGCCAATGCTTATGCCGGGCAGGCCGCGAAAGCCTATGACGCGGGAGCCGCCTGGGCGAACCCCGCCGGCATGGTGAACACCGCAGGATCATAATTCGATACGGCTTTCAATTGGGTCGACTCGCAATTCTATTTTTCCGGCACCAACATAGATTTCCCCGGCGAAACGCAAACCCACGTCAAAGCGATCAATCCGGCCCTCGTACCGGCAACGTTCAGCGTTGTCAGCCTGTCACCTGGGCTGAAATTCAGCCTTGCGGTGAAATCACCGTTCTGCGCCCGTATCGATGACCCGACCGACTGGGTCGGACGGTATCAGTCAGTGATTTCCTCGCTTACCGACATCGTGGTCGAGCCATCACTCGCCTATGCCGTCACTCCGGAAATCCCGATCGGCGGCGGGCCGGTGATCGATTATATCAGCGCGTCAAACACAGGACATTCTGCCTGCGATCGGCTATCAGTTCGGCGATATCTACGGTGACGCACGCAGCCACAGCTACGGATTCGGCTATAATTTTTCGGGAGTTTCTACCGTCAGCTTGGCCCGGATTGGGCGGTGATGGCCGAGGCGATATGGACGCATTGGCAGATTTTCAACAATATCTCCATCGCTACCTTCGACACCGGCCATGCGCCGACGACCAGCGTGTTCCGGTTTCATAACACCAATTTGGGTCGTTAGGCGTGAATGACCGGCCGGCTTGGATGCCGCAGCTGATGCTGCAAGGCGGCGTAGGCTACAATATTTCGAAGCATTTCTCGCTGCAGGTGGCTTACACCCATTATTTCTGTATGTCTTCCACGGTGGATTTGGACGGCACGACGTTGGCGAGCGCCCTGCAATTGCCGGAAGGACGGCTGATCGGCGGTTACAGCAACTCGATCGATAGCGGGTCGGTAGGGCTGAAGCTGCCGTTTTAGGGCTGGGAGGTAAGGGTCGAGACCGCCAAGCGCTGAAGCGAACGGCTCGGGGCTTTCCCATGGGGGCCTGGAGCCTGTAACATGAGGCCATGGATCTTCCGGCGACCTTTCGGTGTGCGACCCTGGCGCGGACCACCAGCGAGACGGACATCGCGCTCAGCCTGGCGCTAGATGGGGTCGGCCAAACGAAACTCGCGACCGGCATCGGGTTTTTCGACCACATGCTCACCGCCTTCGCCCGTCATGGTAGCTTCGATCTCAGCCTTTCGGCCACCGGGGACCTGCATATCGACGCCCATCACACGGTCGAGGATGTCGGCATCGTGCTGGGTGCAGCGTTTCGCCAGGCGCTGGGCGAGAAGCGCGGCATTACCCGATTCGGCCACGCCGTGGTCCCAATGGACGAGGCGCTCGCCGAGGCGGCGGTGGACATCTCCGGCCGCGCCCATCTCGTCTGGAACGTGACCTTCGAGCGGGAGAGCCTTGGTGCCATGGACACCCAGTTGTTCGAGGAGTTTTTTCGCGCCTTTGCTGGCAACGCGCTGATTACGCTGCATATCACGCGCCGCGCCGGCACCAATGCGCATCACGTGGCCGAGGCCGCATTCAAGGCCACGGCCAGGGCCTTGCGCATGGCCGTGGCGATCGATCCTCGCACGGAGAACGCGATCCCTTCCACAAAGGGCGCCCTGTGAGGGTTTACACCAGCCATGTGCGCGCGGGCGCCGACCCGGTGCTGGTGCATGAGGGGTTTTCCTGGGCGGCATTTCTGTTCGGGCCGGTCTACCTGGCGGTGCACCGCGCCTGGATCGCGGCCGCACTCAATCTCGCCGCCCTGATCCTGGTGCAGGCGCTCTGCCGTGCGCTCGGCTCCGCCGCCCCGATGCTCGGCCTTGCGGTCCTGCAAGGGCTGTTCGCCCGGGATTTGTGGCGCTGGGGCCTGGCCAGGCGCGGCTTCGCGCTGGGCCCGGTGCTCGCGGCCACCGATTACGACCAGGCCATCGCCCGCCTCCTTGTTGCCCGCCCGGATTTTTTGCCGCGAGCGGCCTGATGCGCATCGCGATCGTGGATTGCGGCAGCGGCAATCTGGCCTCCGTGGAACGGGCGTTCGCCCAAGCCGCGGCGCGCTCGGGACTTTCCGTGCGCGCCGCCGTGACCGCCGATCCGGCCGAGATGGCGCGCGCCGACCGCATCGTGCTGCCAGGGCAGGGTGCCTTCGCCACCTGTGCCGACGGTATCGCCGCCATCCCCGGCCTGCTGCACGCCATGGAGGGGGCTATTGCAGGCGGCACGCCGTTTCTGGGCATTTGCGTGGGCATGCAACTCATGGCCGAGCGCGGGCTGGAGCACCGGATTACGCCGGGCTTCGGCTGGATATGCGGTGATATCGCGCCGCTCGACGCGCCAGGCCTGAGGCTACCGCATATGGGGTGGAACGCACTGAGCTTCGCCGCCGGCGGGCATCCGCTGCTGGACGGGGTCAGTCCCGGCGACCATGTTTATTTCGTTCACAGCTACGGCCTGCGGGGCTACGCTCATACGGACCTGATCGCGACCACCGACTATGGCGGCACGGTCCCCGCCATCGTGGTTCGCGGCAATCGGGCGGGCACGCAGTTCCATGTCGAAAAGAGCCAGGAGGTCGGGTTGCGCATCCTCGCCAATTTCCTTGCCTGGCAACCTGCCTGATGAGTGCCGCCGTGCAAACTCCACTGCTGGCCGTCGAACGCGTGAACGAATTGCATGAGGACGATCTGAGCGCATTGTGCGAAGCAACCAACGCCGCGATCCTCGACGGCGGCGGGTTCGGCTGGATCAACCCGCCCGGGCAGGCGGCGCTGGAGCGCTATTTTCGGGGCGTGATGCTGGTGCCGGAACGCGAATTGTTTGTCGGCCGGGCGGACGGCGTGATTACCGGATCCGCCCAATTGGTGCGCCAGCCGCGCAACAACGAGGCGCAGGCTTTCGCGGCCGAGATCATGCATGCCTTCGTGGCGCCGTTCGCCCGCGGCAATGGGCTGGCGCGCCTGATGATGGTGCGGATCGAGGAGCGGGCGAGAAACCTGGGCTACAAGGTGCTTAACCTCGACGTACGTGAGACCCAGGAAGCGGCCATCGCCCTTTACGACTCGCTGGGTTACCAGCGCTGGGGCGTGCACCCGGAATACGCGCGGGTGAGAGGCCAGGCCATCAGGGGGTTTTACTATACGAAGACTCTGAGAAAGGGGGGGGAGGCGGCTGCCCCTCCCAACACCGCGCCTTGACGACGCTGACGCTGTATCCGGCCATCGATCTGAAGGATGGCGCCTGCGTTCGGCTGAAGCGCGGCGACATGGATGAGGCAACCGTTTACGCGACCGATCCGGCCATGCAGGCCGAGGCGTTCCAGGCTGCCGGCTGCACCTGGCTGCATGTGGTGGACCTGAACGGCGCTTTCGCGGGGCGGCCGGTGAACGGCGAGGCGGTGAGCGCAATCCTCGCCCGCGCGCGCATACCCGTGCAACTTGGCGGCGGCATACGCGACATGGCGGGCATTGCCGCCTGGCTGGAGGCGGGCGTGACCCGAGTGATCCTGGGCAGTGCCGCGGTGAAAAACCCCATTCTGGTGCACCAGGCGTGCAAATCCTTCCCCGGGCGGATCGCGGTGGGCATCGATGCGCGCGACAATCTTGTCGCCACCGAAGGTTGGGCCGAGACCTCCACGCTACCGGCGGCCGACCTAGCCCGGCGGTTCGAGGACGCGGGGGTGAGTGCTGTGATCTACACCGACATCGCGCGGGACGGCATGCTGTGCGGGCTCAATCTCGAACAGACAATTGCCTTGTCGGAGGGTTTGTCCACGCCGGTGATCGCCTCGGGCGGGGTGAGCAGCCTCGATGATTTGCGGTCGTTGCGCGAAGCCGCGGCGCAGGCGCCGGGTATCGAGGGGGTGATTATCGGGCGCGCCTTGTATGACGGGCGGGTGGTGATCGGGGCGGCGCTAGAAATTCTTGATCAACGATAAGGCAAGCCTGTTCTTTTTTGAAAAAAAGAAGCAAAAACTTTTACTTACCGGCCAGGGCCACCCACGATCCGGGCCATGGCCGGAGACGAAAAGTCTGTTGCTTCCTTTCTTCGGAAAAGAAGGCCTTGCTTCCTATTTTCCCCTGATCTGGACACCCAATGAGCGAAGCCCTGGAGACCCACGAACACGCCGAGCATGCCGCGCATGGCGGCCGCAAATACACTGCCCTGCTGATCGCCGTGCTCGCTGCGGGCCTAGCATTCAGCGAGCAGGGCGCGCAGCACGCCGACACCAGAATGACCGAGAGCGCGGTGGCGGCGACCGATACCTGGGCGGAATATCAGGCCAAGTCGATACGCGCCAACGAGGCCCATGATTTCGCCGCCATCGCCTCGGTTCTGCCCCCGGGTGCCGCCGGCGATGCGTTGGCCGCGGTGCAGGATCGTTTCAAGCGTGACGCCGACCGCTTCGAAACCGACCCGAAATCGGGCAAGACCGCCATTGCGGCGCATGCCAAGGAACTGGAGGCCGAGCGCGACCATGCGCATGAGAAGCTGGAGGCGTTCGACAATGCCTCCGCCGCTTTGCAGCTTGGCATCGTGCTGACCACAGCCTCGGTGATCACCGGCTCTGTGCTGCTAGTGTTCGCCGGTGCGGCGCTTGGGCTGGTGGGTGCCGCGTTCGCCCTTCTGGGCCTTGTGGCGCCCGCTTTCGCGGCATTTTAGCGCTTGTTTTCGATGCGCTGTGGTGTCCTGATTCCGAAGTTCGTTGGATTGAAATACGGTCGGGATCGGGACACTCGCTCTTGATTGTCAGTGGCCTGCTTATCCCCTGCGCGCGCCGTGAAGAGCGGCGAACTTCGGGGGCAGGACACTAGAGCATTTTCCGATCGCGTCGGGTCAATGCAGTCGTTCGGAAAATGCTCTAGCTCTGTGTTTTGGCGAGCATCTTTATCCGACGGGTAAACCCCGTGCGGTCGGATGATGCTCTAGCGGCGCGGAAATTAATGATTCGTGCACCGAGCCCCCAACCCGGCCCTGCCCACAAGGTGAGGGAGAAGAAAGCGGCGGCATCGGTAGACAGTAGGGGCCATCGGCATGAATTGTGTGGGCGCAGACCAGCCCCCTAAAAAGTAACTCGCAGTCCGATCTTGGCGGTGCGGCCGTCGATCGAGCGGGCGGTGGCAACACCTTGGGCATTAGGCAGATTGTCGATTTCGGTGATGCCGATGGTGTTGAGCACGTTGTTCATGTTGAACAACAACAGGATATCCGGCCGGATATAGTAGTTGGCGAACAGGTTCAGTTCGGCATAGCCGGGCATCACCAGATCGTTGGCATCGTCGGCATAGCTGCTGGTGGTGCCGATGATGTTGATGCCGGCATTCCAGGTTTGCGCGTAGTAGCCAGGAGTGATCTGATAGACGAATTCGGCCTGACGCTGCGGCACGTTGCCGACATCGGCGGGGGTGATCTGGTCGGCGACGATGCGGGAATGGGTGTAGGTGCCGCCGAGGGCGACCTGGAAGTCGCCGTAATGCACGTTGGACTGGATTTCCAGGCCCTCCGCGCGGTAGGTGGCGCTGATCAAAGGTTGGATGCGGTTGGTAACGTCGTAATTGGTTTCGGCAGTGTTTGCGTAAAAGCCCGTGGCAAACAGGTTTACATAGGGCGAGCGCCATTTTACGCCGCCCTCCACCTGCTGCACGAGATCGATCGCCACGTCTTGCGGCACCGAGCCGTTCGGCTGCACGCCGGCGCCGAACAGGATGCGTTCGGCATTGGCGCGGCCGCCCTGGCTGCCGCGCACGAACACGGCGAGCGAGGGATCGATCAGGTAGTTCAAGCCGAACGAGTAGGAGAGGTAGTGCTTGTCGTAATTCACCGGCAGCGCGGTGGCCGGATCGACGAGCACACCTGGCAGCGTAGGGATGGCCGGGTTGCCGGTTGCGATCTGTTGCTCTGGGCCCCCGCCCGTATAATTTCCTGAAGCGCCGGCAAAGTCGTAGCGCAGGCTGCCGTCAAAATTCCAGGGGCCCTGCTGCCAGGTGCCGGCGATATAGGGTGCGTCGGTGGTGTAATGCAGATCGTAGAAGCGGGCGCAGCAGAAGCCGAAGCCGGCATTATAGCCGGTATTGCCGTTGAGGGTTTTGAGCACGCCGGTCGCGGTATAGACGTTCAGGAGGGAGGAATCCTGGCCCTGCACGGTTTGCAGGTAGGAATTCCAATGCCAGTCCTCCACGATGTTCTGCGAGGAGTGGTAATAGCCGGCATAAAGATCGAAATGGCCGATCCCGGTATCGACGGATTTCGACAATTTGAAATCGTTGGTGAAATTATCGAGGTTGTTGAGCGTGGTGTTGAAAATGGTGTTTTGCGAGACAAGGCCGTTGCCGCCGAGTGAGGCGGGATCGGTGATGGTGGTGCCGATCATCGGGCCGCTGGCGTAGCGCAACGTGCCGCCGGGCCCGCCGAAGGCGGTAGCGGTGGCTTGGGCGGTGGCCTCGCTCGCCGGGTAGATGCCGACGAAATCGCCGTAGATACGGGCGTAGCGGAATTTGTCATCCAGCGTGAAGCCGGCGCCGATATCGTATTTCAACTCACCGCCGATGGCGGCATCGACCACGCCGTAGCCGTCGGTCAAATTCGCGGTTTTTTGCTGGCCGTTATGATCGAAATACGTATCGGTGGGGAAATAGGGGGACAGGAAGGTGCCGTTCTGCACGGAGAAGCCAGGCAGCGATGAGATATGGGGGTATTGTGGATTGCCGGTGATCAGGATGGGCACGGGCAGATAGGCGGGCGATTTGTCGTCGAGGAATTTGAAGTTGATCTGAGCAAAACCCTGGTCGAAGGTTTTGGTGACATTGCCCTTCACCTGGCCGCCATTCATCGATTCCTGATCGCTGGTGCGTGGGCCTTCACCATTGCGGTAAAAACCGCCGATGTGGAATTTCCAGCCATCGCCGAGCGGGGCGCCGTAGTCGAAATCGTAGCGGTGCTCGCCATAGTTCAGGCCCTGCTCGGTGCCGAGCGAGCCGCCGGCGACGTCGCCGGTCTTGCTGATGAAGTTGAAGACCGCGCCAGGCGCGTTGCTGGTGAAGGTGGAGGCGGAGCCGCCGCGTACCACTTCGAGCCGGGCAATATTGGCGTCGGCACGCAGAAACGTGTCGGCGGTGGCGAAATCGATGTCGCCGAACTCGAGAATGGGCAGGCCATCTTCCTGGAATTGCGCGTATTTCGATCCGCCCGAGGCGACGGGCAAGCCGCGCACGGCGACATTGGCGTTGCCTTCGCCGCCGGAGGCTTCGGCGCGAATGCCTGGCACGTCGCGCAGGATGTCGGCGGCCGAGCTCGGCGCGGACTGCGCGATGGTGGCGGGATCGAGCGTGGTGACCGAGACGCTGGAGCGCAGTTTCGTTTGCGGCCGGGCACGCGCGGTAACCACCACTTCTTCCAGGCCGACGCCGCCTGGCTTCTTTTCAGAGGCGTCGGGAACCGCGGTTTGTGCCTGCGTGTGCAACGGCGCCAGTGCGCAGAGGCAGGTGCCGAGCAGCAGAGCACGTAACGAAATTTTGTTCATCCTGGGTGTCTTCCCTTTTTATGCCGCCATTGCGGCGGATTTTGGCGGCGCTTTGGTGCGGCCGCGCGTGTTGACGTTTCGATGATGGATTTCCCATAGAACGCAATCGATTGCAACAATCGTTTGCAGGAATTTGTGCGCGCGTGGCAAACTGCGCCCAGCAAATCACACTCTTGTGCGCTGCATCAGGGTGCTTCACACTCAATGCGATGGTCAAGGCGTGCAAGCGGCGCCAGGAGTGATCGATTTTGGAAACCCGGCTTTAGCCATGCCGCCCAGGCGGCCTGCCCCACGCACGCCGGTGGGGGCCATCACCATGGCAGAGATTGCCGAGCTGGCCAATGTATCGGCCTCCACTGTTTCGCGTGCGCTCACCGACAGCAAACTGATTTCGCAGGCGACGCGGGAGAAGATCCAGGAAATCGCTCGCACCACCGGATTTTCAGTCAATCCGCTGGCAAGCGGGCTTCGCTCGAAAAAGTCCAATGTGATCCTGGTGCTAATCACCCTGATCCATGACCGCCACCAGCACGTGTCCGACCCGTTCATGATGACGATGCTGGCGCATATCGCCGATGCGCTGACGGCAGCCGGCTACGACATGCTGCTCTCCAAAGTGTCGGTGCATGAGGATGGCTGGATCGAGCGGCTGTTTGCGACACGCAGGCCGGCGGCCGCCTTGCTGATCGGGCAAAGCTTTGAACATGCCTCGATCGAGCGGGCGGCTTTGGCGGGGTTGCCCGTGGTGGCCTGGGGCGCAAAGCTGCCGCGGCAGAGTTATGCGACGGTCGGCAGCGACAACAGGCAGGGCGGGTTTCTCGCGGCGCAGCATCTGATCGCGCAGGGTTATCGGAACATCGCGTTTCTGGGCGACCGCAGAACGCCGGAAATCGCCCAGCGTTACGAAGGTTTCAGGCGGGCGCACAGAAAGGCAGGCCTGGCCGCGAATGCGGCGCTGGTGACGGCAAGCCCGTTCGATGGGGCCAGCGCGTTTGCCGCGGCGCAGGATCTGATTGCGCGCGATACCGCGATGGACGGGATCGTTGCCGGCTCGGACGTGATCGCGATGAGTGCAGTGCGCGCGCTGATCTCGGCCGGGCGGCGCGTGCCGCAGGATGTGGGCCTGGTGGGCTTCGACGATATCGAGATGGCGGGGTTCGTGACGCCCTCGCTCACCACCATCCGGCAGGAGTTGGCGCTTGGGGCAAGGCTGCTGGTGGAGAAGATGGTGGCCGTGATCGCGGGGGAAATAGTGGAGTCGGTGGAGTTGCCGGCAAAGTTGGTGGTGCGGGAAAGTTCGCCACAGCGAAGTTAAGGCAAGCAGGTCTTCTTTGACAAACAGAACGGCCATGGCCGAAAAAGAAAAGTCTCCTGCAACCGCGGGGCGGGCGCCGCTTTTTCTTCAGAAAGGAAAACCTTGCTATGCCTGCATGACGCCAGCCAAAAGAAGCCCGCCGATCAGGCCGGCATCATTGGCGAGGGCGGGGGCCACGATGATCTCGTCGAGCGCAAGGGGGCCGCAATAGCCGCTCAATTGTTGCGAGACGGATCGGCGGATCAGCGGGAACAGGCCGGGGTTGGAGGATGACACGCCGCCGCCCAGGGCAATTCGATACGGGGCTGCAAACAGGAGCAGCGTGCAGCAGAGTTGGGCGATGTAGTCGGCGATGATGGCGGGCAGAGGATCGCCTTCGGGGAGATTGGCCAGATGGCGGCCGCCCCGGGCGAAAATGGCGGCGCCGCTGGCCAGGCCCTCCAGACAGTCGCCGTGATAGGGGCAGATCCCCGGGAAGTTGTCGCCAGCCGCGCGGCGGGGGCGGATATGACCCATTTCGGGGTGCGCAAAGCCGTGCAGGGGGCGGCCCGACTGGATCAGGCCACCGCCGATGCCGGTGCCGATCGTTATGTAGGCAAGGCTCGGCAGCCCCCTGCCCGCGCCCAGACGCGATTCGGCGAGGCCGCTGGCGTTGACATCGGTATCGATGCTCACCTTGCAGGCCAAGGCTGCCATCAAGGCGGCGCGCAGGTTGAAGCCGGACCACCCGGGTTTGGGCGTGCGCACGATGCTTCCATAGCAGGGCGAAGCCGGGTCCAGATCAAGCGGCCCGAAGCTGCCGATACCGAGGGCCGCGATTTCGCCATGGATGGCGGCCGACTCCGTAAAGAACGTGATGATATCGGCAAGCGTTTCGGCGGGCGTGCGTGTGCGAAAATCCGCCTGGGCGATGATGTCGGTTGCCGAGGCGGCGATCGCGCAGCGGAATTTGGTGCCGCCTGCCTCGATGCTGCCAAAGACCGGCATCAGCCACTCCCCCGCGTCAGCCACGCCATGCCCCAGGGCGGCAGCAAGAATTCGGCGTGCGCCATGCTGTTTCCTCGCAGCCGATCGCGCCAGGCCGGCGCTTCGGGAAGTGCCACGCTGCGCGCTGTGGCGGAAAAATTGAAGGCAGCCAGCGTGTCGGGGCCGCGGGCGAACAGCAAAATGGCAGGGTCGGGCTGCAGCAGAAGTCTTGGGGCGGTTTCGGGCGTGAGCGGCGGCAGGCAACGCCTTGCAAAGGCCAGCGCGCGCAAGCCGGCGAAGACGCGGCCGGGGATGGTGGCGGGGTCGGTGCGCGATGCCGCGGCGGTTTCGGAGAATGGCGGGCGGTGCAGCCAGCGCCCCTCATGCGCTTTGGCGGGATCGGCGAGGTAGGAGGCGTCGTTGGCCTGGCCGAGTTCGTCACCCATGTAGAGAAGCGGGATGCCGCCTGCGGCGTAAGCCACACCATGCAGAAGCAGCAGACGGGCCAGGGCGGTTTCGGTTTCCGCCTCGGTGCCGGCGGTCTCCAGCCCGGCGAGCGAGGCGCCCATGCCGTTGATGCCGTGCGCGGTATCGCCGGCACCGGACTGGAACGCGACACCGCGGGGAAAATGGTGCCCTTCGGTAAAAAAATCGGAGATTTTTCGTAAGCGCCGCTGGATGCTGGCTTCGTCCGTGCCGGTTTCGGGCGAACCGGCCTGGGGTGCCAATGGCTGCCAGCCGATATCGTCGTGACAACGGACGTAAGTGACCCAGCCGGCATTTTGCGGCAGGTCGGGCACCGCCTCGATCACCGCGCGCAAGGTGGAGCTATTCTGTTCGGCGAGGGCGGCCCAACCGGCGGCCATTAACCCCGCATGGTAGGCGAGGTGGCATTCGGGGGCTGCATCAGCGCCGAGATAGGCGCGGGCATCCTGGGCTGGGGCGATCACTTCGGATTTCAGCAGCACGGACGGAGCAAAGATGTCGATCATCGCACGCAGCGCGCGCAGCACGACATGTGTCTCGGGCAGGCTGCGGCAGGGGGTGCCCGCGCGTTTCCACAGGAAGGCGGCCGAATCGAGGCGGAAAGCGCCGATGCCGAGATTGGCGAGATCCATGATGATACCCGCCATCTCGGCGAACACGGCGGGATTGGCGTAGTTCAGATCCCATTGGAACGGATAGAAGGTGGTCCAGACCCAGCCGTCCATCTCCGGCACATGGGTAAAATTGCCTGGGGCGGTTTGCGGGAATACCTGGCCCAGGCTTGCTTCGTAGTCATCCACGTGCGCGCGATCGGTGATCAGGTGGTAGTAGGCGCGGTAGGCAGCATCGCCTTTGCGGGCGGCCATGGCCCAGCGGTGGGTATCGGCGGTGTGGTTCAGAACGAGGTCGGCGCAGAGGGTGATGCCGGCCTCGTGCAGGGCGGCGGCCAGGCTTGCGACCTCGGCCAAGGTACCGAAACGGGGGGCGACTTTTTCATAGTCCTGCACGGCGAATCCGCCGTCATTGTCGCCTTCGGGCACATCCCAGAAAGGCAGCAGATGGAGATAGCGTATACCCAGGTTTTGCAGATAGGGGATGCGCGCCTGCGCGCCCGCGAGCGTGCCGGCGAAACGATCGACATAGCAGCTATAGCCGATCATGTCGGGGCGCAGGAACCAGCCGGGGTCGGCCTCTGCGGCCAAGTCGCGCGCCCGCAGATCGGCGTGGCGGGCGGAAGCCTGGGCGGTGATGCGTGCCATGAAAGCGGCGAGCCAGGCGGCGAAATCCGGGCGGCCACCATAGAGCGTGGCGAGCGCGGCCTCCAGGGAAGCTTTATGGCGCGACAGGCGCCGTTGCAAATCGCCGTCTTCCGGCATCGGTCTGGCTCTTCCCCCACGATGCGCGGCCTTTGCCCGGCCGGCCTTGATTTAGCGGCACGCTACCGGGGCTTGCAAACGATTGCAATAGTCGTCACCGGTTGTTAGGCTTCTGTAAAAAATGGAGGCGTCCAAACCATGTTCGACCTTTTCGGGCAGCCCTTGCTGCATGCGGCCGACTGGGCGGTGGTGCTACTTTATGCGCTCGGCATCGTCGGGCTCGGGCTTTATGTTTCGCGCAGACGGTTGCGGCCGGAAGATTTTTTCCTGGCCTCGCGCGATTCCACCTGGCCGGTGATCGGGCTCGCCTTGCTGGCCTCGAACATCTCGTCGACCACGCTGATCGGGCTCGCCGGTGCGGCCTATGCGGTGGGGATTTCGGTATATAATTACGAATGGATGGCCGGCGTGGTACTGGCCTTCTTTTGCGTATTCCTGTTGCCGTTCATTCTGAGAAGCCAAGTCTATACGATGCCGGAATACCTGGAACGGCGCTACGACTGGCGGGCACGACTCTATTTCGCGTCGCTGACGTTGTTCCTCAACATCGCGGTGGATGCGGCGGGAACGCTGTATGGCGGGGCGCTGCTGTTCCGGCTGATTTTTCCGCATACGCCGTTATGGGAGGTGGTGGCGGTGCTGGCGACGACGGCCGGCATCTATACGGTGAGCGGGGGGTTGAGGGCGGTGATCTATACCGAGAGCGTGCAGGCGGTGGTACTGCTGAGCGGCGCCGTGGTGATCGCGATCTCGGCGTTTTCCAAGGCGGGCGGATGGGCGCATGTGATGGCGGCGGTGCCGCCGGAGCGGCTTTCGCTGATCAGGCCGATCGGCGATCCCAGCGTGCCCTGGCCTGGGCTGATCGTGGGCGTGCCGATTCTGGGCTTTTATTTCTGGTGCACCAACCAGTTCATGGTGCAGCGGGTGATGAGTGCGAAGAACGCCGATCACGGTCGCTGGGGCGCGCTGTTCGCGGGGCTGTTGAAGTTGCCGGTGCTGTTTCTGATGGTGCTGCCGGGCACCTGCGCGATCCTGCTGTTTCCGCATCTGCCGAAGCCCGATCTGGTGTACCCGTCGCTGATTTTTACGCTGCTGCCGCAAGGGTTGCTGGGCTTGGTGGTCGCGGGATTTCTGGCGGCCATCATGTCGGCAGTCGCCTCCACTTTCAATTCTGCCTCCACCCTGGTGACAATGGATTTTGTCACCCGCGTGGCGCCCCATTTGTCGGGGACGGCGCTGGTGCTGACAGGGCGGATCGCGACGCTGTGTTTTATGGCGCTGGCGGTGATCTGGGCGCCGCAGATCGATCATTTCCAATCCCTGTGGCAGTATCTGCAGGCGACTCTGGCCTATGCGGTGCCGCCGGTGGTGGCGCTGTTTCTGGTGGGCATGTTCTGGCAGGGCGCGAACGGGACCGGGGCGATCGCGACGCTTGGCGTGGGCACCGCCTGCGGGGTGGCGATGTTTCTCTCCAACCTGGTCTTGCACTGGACGGACATTCATTTTCTGTATGTCGCGCCGATCTTGCTCGCGATCAGCGCGGCCGTGCTGGTGGTGGTGAGCCTGGCCACAAAGGTGCCGGGCACCGGCAGCGCGCTGGTGTGGACGCCCGCGTTTTTCCGCGCGGAGTCGGTGCAGTTGCGCGGCGCGGCGCTGTGGCGGAATTACCGGGTGCAGGCGGTGGCGCTGCTGGCCGTGACGGCGGTGATCGTATTTCTTTTCCGGTAAGCCGTGAGAGGCGGTTCATCGGGCTGGCTCGATCAAGGTTTGCCACCAGGGCGCGGCCGGCGGCGCGGGGCGCACCGGTGTATCGAGAAGCGGGGTGGGGTGATCGGGCAGCAGGAACGGATAGGCGAAGCATTCGGGGGTGCCGAGCGTGCGCGTGCAAAAGGGCTGGGGGCCGGCGACGCGCGTGGGGGCAGCCGGCTGGCAGGCACATAGTATGAGCAGGAGAACGATTGGCTTGGCGCGCATGGCGACAGCCTGGGGCGGCATGTGTGAAGGCGGGGTTTCACTCGCCAAGCGGCGCCGCTATGGTCCGGCCGCATTCGAGACGGACGGGATACGCGTTGCCTGATATTTTCGACGAAGTGCAGGAAGACCTGCGGGCCGAGCGCGCCCGCTCGTTGGCCCGCCGCTTTGGCGCCCTTGCGGTGGCCGGGGTGGTGGCCGTGCTAGCGGGCACCGGCGCCTATGTGTGGTGGCGCCAGCAGGAGCAGGCGGCGGCGGATGCGACAGCCAGCCGGTTCATCGCCGCCGGCAAGCTGGCCGACTCCTCCAACAAGGCCCTAAGCGGGCTGGACCGGGGCGCGGCGAGCCAGGCGGCAGCCGCCTTCGCCGACATCGTGGCGCATGGTCCCGCCGGCTATAAAATTCTAGCCGAGCTGCGGCTGGCGGGCCTGCAATGGGAGCTTGGCGAGACCAAGCAGGCCATCGCCACCTGGAAGGCCGTGTCCGACGATACCGACGCGCCACAGCTCATGCGCGACCTGGCGACGGTGACGAGCGCGCAGCACCAGGTGGATAGCGCCGATCCGGTGCTCTTGAAACAAACCATGGGGGGGCTCACGGCCATCGACAATCCGTGGCGGCCGATGGCGCAGCAGATCATCGCCCTGGTCGATCTGCGCCAGGGCAAGCTGCGCGAGGCCGCGGATGTCATGAAGCGGCTGGAAGCCGATCCGCTGGCGCCGGAAGGCATACGCGAAATGGTGGCGGATTTGATGACAACCTTGCCGCCGGAGGTGCTCGCGCCGCCTGCCGCGCCCGCACCGGTGGCACAAGCCGCGGCACCGTCGGCGCCACCTCCCCATACGCCACAAGCCGCCGGCACTGCGAAGCCGGCACCGCATGGATAATCAACGATTGACCTCATCCTCATCGACGCGTCTCACCCGGCGCTCCGCCATGCTCCTGCTGCCGGCCGCGCTGGGCGGCTGCAGCTGGTTCGACTGGCTCACCGACGAACAGAAAAAACCGGTGCCCGGCAATCGCGAGCCGGTGCTGGCGCCGGCGCGCGGATTGCGGATCGATTCAGTGGACCCGGTGATTTTGCCGCCGCTCGAAACCAATGCCGCATGGGCGCAGTATGGCCGCGTGGTGAGCCATGTCGGCGGCAATTTTGCCGGCGGGCTGACCAAGGCGTGGCGCACCTCGATCGGTCGTGGCGGCAATTACCGCACCCGCCTCACCGCGCAGCCGCTGATCTCGGGCAACCGGGTCTTTACGATGGATACCGATTGCAACATCACCGCGATCGATCTTTCCACCGGCGTGCATCTGTGGCGGACCAAGACGCGGCCAAAGAAGGATACGACAAGCAATGTCGGCGGCGGCCTGGCTTTGGCCAATGGCGTGCTGTACGCGACAAGCGGGCTGGCCGAAGCGCTGGCGCTGAACCCCGAGGATGGCGCGATCATCTGGCGCGCTGATGTGCCCGCGCCGGCGCGCAGCGCGCCCACCGTGGCGCCCGAGGGCGTGTTCCTCTGCACGATGGATCAGCAGCTGGTGGGGCTGTCGCCGAAGGACGGCAAGCAGCTATGGAGCTACCAGGCGGGGCTGGCCTATACGGGCACGCTCGGCCAGGCGGCGCCGGCCTATGCCGATGGCGTGCTGGTGGCAGGCTTCGAATCGGGCGATCTGGCGGCGGTGCGCGCCGATGGTGGTACGCTCGTTTGGACTGACAATATGGGCGGGGTAAAGGGATCGTCGTCGTTGACCGAGTTCGCCTCGGTGCGCGCGGCACCGGTGATCGATAACGGGCTGGTCTATGCGATCGGGCTGGGCGGCCTGATGGCCTCGTTCGATGTGCGCTCCGGCCGCCGGGTATGGGAACGTGATGTCGCAGGCGCCGATACACCCTGGGTGGCCGGCGATTTCCTGTTCGTGGTCGATTCGGAACAGAAGGTCGGCGCGATCAACAAGGCCGATGGCACGGTACATTGGGTGGAGGACCTGCCCCGGTTCAACAATCCGAAAAAGACCAAGGGCCTGATCAACTGGTATGGGCCGGTGATGGTGGGCGGCAAGCTGCTGCTGGTCAGCGACAAGGGCAAGATGGCCGTGCTCGATCCGATCAGCGGGGCGCTGGTGACCTCGACGGAGCTGGAGGCTGTGGCCTCGCTGGCGCCGGTAGTGGCGCAGGGGACCGTGCTGGTGCTGACGGATGATGCGAAACTGACGGCCTACAAGTAGCCACCCCATATATCGCCGGGCGCCGGACGGCCGGCGTTTTGCGGCGGTAGGATTTGGAGTGGAGGGCGCGATGCTGCCTGTTGTGGTGATTGCCGGGCGCCCGAATGTGGGGAAGTCGACGCTGTTCAACCGGCTCGCGGGGCGGCGATCGGCGATCGTGTCGGATACGCCGGGGGTGACGCGCGACCGCAAGGATGCGGAGGCGATGCTGCGCGGGCGGAACGTGCGGCTGGTGGATACGGCGGGGCTGGAGGAAAGCGATCCGGAGGCGATCTACGGGCGCATGCGGGCCTCATCGGAAGCCGCCGTGCAGCAGGCCGACCTGATCGTGTTCGTGATCGACGCACGGATCGGGGTGACGCCGGCCGACGAGCATTTCGCCAACTGGCTGCGCCGGCAGAACCGGCCGGTGCTGCTGGTGGCCAACAAGGCCGAAGGGCGCGGCGGCATCGCCAATGCGCTCGAAGCCTATTCGCTGGGCCTGGGCGATCCGCTGGCCATCTCCGCCGAGCATAATGAGGGCATCGCGGACCTCATGTATCAGATTGCCGAACTTCTGCCCGCGGAGCCAGAGGCGGTGGCGCCCGAGGATGAAGGCAGGCCACTCAAACTCGCCATTGTCGGACGGCCGAATGCAGGCAAGTCGACGCTGCTGAACCGGCTGGTCGGCGAGGAGCGGATGATCACCGGCCCGGAACCGGGGCTGACCCGCGATGCGGTGCACGTGATCCTGCACGATGAAGATGGCGATATCGAGCTTGTCGATACCGCCGGCCTGCGCAAGCGCGCGCGGATCGAGGAAGCGCTCGAAAAGATGTCGGTGAGCGCCAGCATCGAAGCGCTGAAAATGGCGGAGATCGTGGCGCTGACGGTGGATGCGACGCTTGGCTTGCAGGAACAGGATCTACAGATCGCGCATCTGGTGGAGCGCGAAGGCCGCGCCTGCGTGCTGGTGTTGAACAAATGGGACGCGGTAGAGGATCGCAACAAAACGCGCAAGGCGATCAGCGACCGGCTGGAAACCAGCATGGCGCAAATGAAAGGGATCCCGGTGATCACGCTGTCGGCGGCAACCGGCGCGGGCTGCGAGAAATTTCTGCCGGCCGTGCGCGCCGCCGCCGCGATATGGAACACGCGCGTACAGACCAGCGCGCTGAACCGCTGGTTCGAGACGGCGCTGGACCGACACCAGCCGCCCCTTGTGGAAGGCCGCCGGCTGAAATTGCGCTACATCACGCAAGCCAAGGCGCGGCCGCCGACGTTCCTGGTGTTCGGCACACGCGCGGAACAAATGCCGCAAGATTACCAGCGCTATCTGGTGAACAGCCTCCGTGAAGAGTTTAAACTGCCGGGCACGCCGATCAGGCTGCAAGGGCGCGGGACAACTAATCCGTATGCGGAGGCGGGCTAGTCACGAAAAAACTGGGGGGCTCTGCTCGTTGCCACTGGCCCGCCCTCCACAACCGATACGCGTTCACGCACAGGCTCGCCCAGCCCGGCAGGTCGCTATTGCCGGCCTCGCCGAGGGGGGCGAAGGCAGCGAGTGTACCGTGGTAGAGGCCGTGATCCAGTTGTTGCACGGCGCCGCTGGGCAGGTGGGGGCTTTCATCGACAAAGAGCAGGCTGTTGGGGCCAAATTCGCGGAGCAGAAGAAGCAGGGCGCAGGCCTGGGCGGGGACGATGATCCCGCGCCGGTGCACGATGCAGATACAGTCGCCGGCTGCGAGGCGTTCGAGAAAAACCCGTTTCTGGAAGGCGAGATAGCGAATGGTGGCAGCGCGCACCTGGTCGGGCGAGGAGTCCGTGATGGCGATGAAGGTGTGAAAGCTGATATTGGTGTTTGTTTCGTTGACAAAGTATTCGCCGCCGCCGGCTTCGTTGCGCGCGGCAACAATTGTCAGGCTGTCGCCGAGATTTTCGAAGCGGCGGTCGAGGGCTTCGAACAAATCCTCTAGCGCGATGCCGGCGAAGCGCAGAAGGCCGAGTTGTTCGGCGCCGAAATGCCGCTGCACCAGGCCGAATTCGCAATTATGGCCGAGGCTTTCAAAATGTTTGCTCAACGATTCGGGGCTCATGCCGACGGCTTGCCGCACCTGCGCGTTCAGGGCCGCGCGGTTTGGCGGATGCGGCAGCGGCGGCAGCACCGTGATATCGGCGGGGGGCAGGCGAGGCGTGCGAAGAAGCCGGATGGCGTGAAACATGAAAGCGAGCGTCCGCGAATCTTCGGCCGATCCGTGGTCGGACGGGCGCTGCGCATCGGGATGCTCGATACGCAGGCGCTGCAGGCGGCGCGGCGGACGCAGATTAAGCGCGTTGGCGGGCAGCGGGAAAGCGAAGCGGCCGCCGCCGGTAATGGTTTCGCTGGCGATCCGGGTGCCGTTGAGAAAGATTTTCAGGCGCTGGGAGGGTGGGCGACCTGGGGGGATGAAGGGCGCAAGGCGGAATTCGAGCGTGAGGTTGGCGTGGTCTTCGGCACCTTTTGGCAGGGGGATTACGAGGGTGCTGTGTGGGCCTGTGGTCCAAGTGAAGCCTGGCTCCGGGTCGGCCCAGCCCTCCAGCTTGTATGGTTCAGCCGTGCCGGCGTGGCCGAAGGCGATGTCGGCGAGGCAGACCGGCTTTTGCGCCGGTGCCGCTTGCGCCGGCGCGGCGGGCACCGGATGGTGGTCGCTATCGCCGCGCATGTTCCGGCCCCGGGGCGGTGCGGACGGTGCAGAACCCGATCGTGTTCGATGCGTTATGAGCGGATGTCTGTGGGAGAGCTTGCGTGCTGACCATTATCCTCATTGTTCTTGTCATATTGGCGTTCGGAGGGTTCGGCCATGGGGGGTATCAGCGGGGATGGTATGGGCGCGATCCGTATTACGAGCCGCCGCCGAATGCCGGGTTTGGCGGCGGGTGCCTCGGGTTGATCGTGATCCTGGGGCTGCTTTGGCTGGTGTTCGGGCACCACCATGGCGGGTATTACTTCTACCGCTGAGCGTGAGGCGCGCGCGTGGTGGGCTGCGGAGCAGCCCACCCTATGGTGACGCGGGTTTGAGCGTATCGCGGTAGTTGAGGCGGGTGGCGTGGGCGGTCGTTTCGGGCATACAGAGATCGGCGAGCACGGGCGCTACGTCTTTTGGTGTGGGGAGTGTGTTGGGATCCTCGCCCGGAAAGGCTTGGGCGCGCATGCGGGTGGCGGTGCCGCCGGGGTTGAAGAGGTTGATGCGGAGCGAGGTGTTTTCCACTTCCTGCGCCCAGCTCAAGACCAGGTTTTCCATGCCGGCCTTGGTTGAGCCGTAGGCGCCCCAGAAGGCGCGCGGCGCGGGGGCGACGGTGGTGCTGAGGAACACGGCGCGGCCGGCTGGGGCGGCCACGAGAAGCGGCGCGCAGGTGCGGATCAGGCGGTAGGCGGAGGTGAAATTTACCGCCACGCATTCGGCGAAATCCTGCGGGTAGATATGGGCGGCCGGGGTCAGGCGACCGAGCGCACCGGCATTATGGACCAGGATGTCGAGCCGGCCGAAGCGCTGCTGGATGGTGGGGCCAAGGGGATCGATGGTGTCGCCGTTTTTGAGGTCGAGCGGCAGGAGGGTGGCGGTACCGCCGGCTGCGCGGATTTCATCATCGGTTTCCTCGAGCGCCCCTTGCGTGCGCGCAACAAGCACCAGATGCGCGCCGCGCCGCGCGAATTCGATAGCGGTGGCGCGGCCGATGCCACGACTAGCGCCAGTAACCAGCGCGATTTGGTCATGAAGGGGTTTTTCCAAGCGCGGCACTCCAAAGAGTCAAAAATGTCTTGGCTTTTTGCACCTAAAGAACGCACCTTCCTCTCGCGCGAGAGCCTTGGGCTGAAGCCCATCCTACAGGTTACAACGGGTCAGATGGTTTCGACCAGAAGGCTAAGCTGGCGGTTGCTGCGGGCATCGATGTCGGGCAGGGCGATGGGGTAGTCGCCGGTGAAGCAGGCGTCGCAGTAATGCGGGTTGCTGGCATCGCGGGCGTGGTGGCCGAGGGCGCGGTAGAGGCCATCGAGCGAGATGAAGGCGAGGCTGTCGGCGCCGATCAGGTCGGCCATGGCGGCCACGCTATGCCGCGCCGCGAGCAGTTTGCTGCGTTCCGGCGTGTCGATGCCATAGAAGCAGGAATGCGTTGTGGGCGGTGAGGAGATGCGCATATGCACTTCGCGCGCGCCGGCGGCGCGGACCATTTCGACGATTTTCTTGCTGGTGGTGCCACGCACGATGCTGTCATCCACGAGGATAACGCGCTTGCCTTCAAGAATGGATTTGTTGGCGGAATGCTTGAGTTTGACGCCCAGGTTGCGAATGTGGTCGGTGGGCTCGATGAAAGTGCGGCCGACATAGTGGTTGCGGATGATGCCGAGTTCGAAGGGGAGGCCGCTTTCCTTGGAGTATCCCATGGCGGCCGGCACGCCTGAATCGGGCACCGGCACCACTATATCGGCATCGATATGGCTTTCGCGGGCGAGTTCGGCGCCGATGCCCTTGCGGGCCTCATAGACGGGCGTGCCTTCCACCACCGAATCGGGACGGGCGAAATAGATGTATTCGAACACGCAGAAGCGCGGTTTGACCGCAGTGAAGGGGCGGATGCTGCGCACGCCGGCATCGTTGATCACCACGATTTCGCCCGGTTCTATATCGCGGACAAATTCGGCGCCGACGATATCGAGCGCGCAGGTTTCGCTGGCCAGCACCCAGCCGCCCGTGCCGTCCGGGGGCCCTACCCGGCCGAGGATAAGGGGGCGCACGCCGAGCGGATCGCGCACGCCGATCAGCGCCTCGTTGCTCAGCGCGACCAGGGAGTAGGCGCCCACGACCTGTTTCAACGCATCGATCAGCCGGTCGAGCACCGTGGAGTATAGGCTGATGGCGATGAGATGGACGAATACTTCGCTATCAGTGGTGGATTGGAACAGGCAGCCGCGGCGCACCAGTGTTTTGCGCAGTTCGGCGGCGTTGGTGAGGTTGCCGTTATGGCCGACCGCGAAGCCGCCGAATTCGAAATCGGCGTAGAGCGGCTGCACGTTGCGCAGAATGGTCTCGCCCGTGGTGGCGTAGCGGTTATGGCCGATCGCGCTATAGCCGGGGAGTGCCGCGATCACCCGGGCATCGGAAAAATTGTCGCCGACCAGGCCGAGGCCGCGCTGCTGATGGAAGCGCTGGCCATCGTAGCTGACGATGCCTGTGGCCTCCTGCCCGCGGTGCTGGAGCGCATGCAGACCGAGGGCCGTGAGTGCCGCCGCATCCACCACGTTCCATACGCCGAACACGCCGCATTCCTCATGCGGTTTGTCTTCCTCCCAGGTTATGGGGTCGGGCAGCGTGGTCTGGGCTGTCATGCTTGTCTTTCGTGGATTTGCCTTAATTGGTGCGCGCCACGGCTGGTCCAAGCGCCCTGCCCTCGGGGGTGGCATGCAAAAGATCGGCCGCGATGGTGGGCTTGGCATTCGGCGGGGCGGCCACGCGCGGGCGGTATTCCTGGGGCAGTTTGTCGGCCGCCCAGACGGCGCCGGCGTAGATCCAGGGGAGCGAGCGCGCCTGCAGGGCGACGGGCGGCCATTTGTCCGGCGGCAGCATCAGGGCCAGCGGGATATAGGCCGCGATCAGCACCAGCAGGCCGCGGCCGATGCCGAACACCAGGCCCAGCGTGCGATCCAGCCCGCCGAGCGCGGAGAGTTGTACGAGGCGGCCCACCAGATTGGCGAGCAGCGAGAGGATGATGAGCAGGGCGACGAAGGTGATGGCGTAGGCAGCGGGTTCGGCGATATCGGGATTGCCGATGGCCTCGCTTGTCATGGGGATGACAAACGGACCGAGGCGCCAAGCGGCGTAGCCGGCGGCGACCCAGGAACCGAAACCGAGCAGCTCCCGCACCAGGCCGCGTGACAAACCTAGAAGGCCAGAGACGCCCAGGATCGCGAGCACGAGGATGTCGACCAGGTTCATGCGGCCGCGTTATGGGCGAGGCAGGCGAGCTACGGAAGAGTGTTCTTGTGCGAATACGACCGGCAGCCGACGTGAATCACTCATGCCTAGCCCCCCACCCCGACTCTCCCCACGAGGGAAGGGGGCACACGCGCAGTTACAGGAACGGAGGATTTTCTTTACGGTTTGGGCGCTGGCGCCACAACGGCGGGAGCCGCCGGAGCGGGCGCACTGGCAATCGGTTTTTGCGGCGCGGCGGCGCCGCCCGGGAAGGGCTCGGGGCTAGGCGACAGCGTGTTCAGGTAATCGATCAGGTCAGCGCGCAGCTGCGGGCTTTGGACACCGGCATAGCTCATTTTAGTGCCGGGGGCGTAGGCGCTGGGCTTGGTGAGCCAGGTATTGAGGTCGGCATAGGTCCATTTTCCACCCTTGGCCTTGAGTGCCGCCGAGTAGGTGTAGCCGGCATAGCTGGCCTTGTCCCGCCCGACCACGCCATAGAGGTTGGGGCCGACCTTGTTGCCGGCGCCTTCCTTAAAATTGTGGCAGGCTATGCAGATTTTGTGGGTGTAGGCCTCGCCGCGGGCCGGATCGGCCGAAGCCAGCAGCGGTTCGAGCGGCGGTTCAGCCGCAGCTGCGGCGGCCGGCGCGGCGGCGGCCGGCGCGGGCGCGGTATCGGCGGCGGTAACCGGCGGCAGGGGCTCGGGGGTTGGGGCGAGCGTGCGCAGATAATCGATGACGTTGGCGCGCATCTGGTCGTTCTCGATGCCGGCATAGGCCATCTTGGTGCCGGGTGCGTATTCGCTGGGCTTGTGGAGCCACAGATTGAGGTCGGCAAACGTCCATTTGCCGCCCTTGGCCTTGAGCGCAGAGGAGTAGGTGTAGCCGGCGTAGCTCGCCTTGTCGCGGCCGACCACGCCGTAGAGCAGCGGGCCCACCTTGTTGCCGGCGCCAGCATTAAAGTTATGGCAAGCGATGCAGATCTTGTGGGTAAACGCCTCGCCGGCGGCGGGATCGGCCTTGGCCAGAAGCACGGCGATCGGCGGCAAGGGGGCGGGGGCCGCTGCCACGGCGGCAGTGGGTTCCGCGCCCTTGATTTTCAGCACGCTCTCCTTCAACGCGTGGGGGTGGGAGAGATCGTCGGAGATAATGCCGAGGGCGGAGAAGGCGATGCCCGCCGACAATATGGCCGCGCTGATCTTGGTTATCTCCATGCTTTCCATGCGGCACCAGCACCCTCTATTGGTCCAAACCTGCGCCTGCACTAAGGCCCGGATGGCGTTTGCGCAACCATCCCACGGTCCTTATGCTGCACGGCACCTAAGAAAGGCCGAATTGTGACCGGCGCAAGGTTTGTATGGCCGAGTTGATCGCGTTTCAGGGCCGGCCGGGTGCGTATTCCGATCTGGCGTGCCGCACCGCTTTTCCCGGCCGCCCTACCCTGCCCTGTGACACGTTCGAGCAGGCCATCGAGGCGGTGCACTCGGGTGCCGCGTCGCTGGCCATGCTCCCCTGCGAGAATTCGCTGGCGGGCCGGGTGCCCGACATCCACGCGCTGCTGCCCGGCAGCGGGCTTGCCATCGTGGGCGAGCATTTTCAGCGGGTGGAGCATTGCCTGCTGGCGCCGCCGGGGGCGACCGTGGCCGGGCTGAAGCGCGTGCACTCCCATTCGGTGGCGCTGGGCCAGGTTCGCGCGCTGATCCGCGATCTGGGCGTGGCCGCCGTAGTGGAGGCCGATACGGCGGGGGCGGCGCAGCTGGTGGCGGAATGGGGTCGGTTGGAGGACGCGGCGATCGCTTCCGCGCTGGCCGCGGAGATTTACGGTTTAACCGTACTGCGGGCGAATGTGGAGGATGCGTCGCACAACACGACGCGATTTTATATTGCGGCGGCGGAGGCGGTGGCGCAGCCGGCCGATCGGCCGGGCCTGATCACGACGTTTGTGTTTCGGGTACGAAACGTGCCGGCGGCTTTGTATAAGGCGCTGGGCGGGTTTGCGACGAACGGCGTGAACATGACGAAGCTGGAAAGTTACATGCTGGACGGCCAATTTTCGGCAACGCAGTTTTTATGCGATGTGGACGGGCACCCGGAGCAGGTTTCGCTAAGGTTGGCGCTGGAGGAGTTAAGTTTTTTCTCACGCGAGATACGGGTGCTGGGGGTTTATCCCAAGGCGGGGGTGCGGGAGCGGCAGGTTGGACTATGATGGCAACTGGAATAACCTGCGCGCGGCCAAAGCAAGGCGATGACTGAAATTGTATGAGGATGCAGACCACGAAATGGTCCCGATCTTCGGCACATAATGTGGACTGCACCCAAGGTATCGGCGCCAAGGGTTTGGAGTGTTAGTGACCGCTCGAATCCTAGCCAGGGCAAGGCGGCGCGCTTGTTCTATCTGCTCGGCCAATCGGCGCGCCCGCAAATCACCCTCAAAACGCAACGTGCTCGTGATCGCCAGTGCGTCTTCCGGTGTAGGATCATGAACGGATCGGCTGCTCCAAAGGGCACTGGCCCCAAAATCCCTAAAAGCGTGCCGGTAGAGCGCCGCCAGGTCTTCCGGCTGTGGTAGCTCTATGCTCGTGATACCTAGAGCATTTTCCGATCGCGTCGGGTCATTGCAGTCGTTCAGAAAATGCTCTAGCTCTTTGTTTTTGCGAGCATGTTTATCCGGCGGCTGATCGCACTTGCCCTAATCGTGCTCTAAAAATAGCAGAGTCTGCCGCAGAATTTCATTTGTTATCCACGCTCGGCGGTGAGCCTTGTGGCCCAGAGGCCGCGCCACACCCAAGCTTCTTACGCGCTCAACTCAACCGTAAAACCACGGCGCCGGCAGCGATGATGCAGGCGCCCACGACGCGGGCGCGGCTCAATCGTTCCTTCAGCACACAGGCCGAGATCGCCGTGCCGAATAGGATGGAGGTTTCGCGCAGGGCGGCGACGATGGCAACGGGAGCGAGCGTCATGGCCCAAAGCGCCAGGCCGTAGGAGGCGATGGTGCCGAACCCGCCCATCAGGCCGGCGCGCCAGTGTTGGGCCACATAGGCGCGGAACGCGCTGCGTCGTACGGTCAAAACAGCAACCGCAAAAGGCACGCCGGTGAGCAGGGAGAGCCACAGCGTATAGGCAGCCGGGTTGCCGGAGCGGCGCACGCCGGCGCCGTCGATCAGCGTGTAGCCGGCGATGAATACGGCGTTCATCAGAGCGAGGCCGATCCCCCTGCCCTGGCCGGGCCGCCAATGGGAGGCCATGTTGATGATGCCGCCACAGATCGCGGCGATGCCGATCCACGCACGCGGGGCCAAGCGTTGGTCGAGACAGGCAACACTCGCGATCGCCACCAGCAAAGGCGCCGTGCCACGCATCAGCGGATAAGCCTGGCTCATGTCGGCGATGCGATAGGTGCGTGCGATCAGGCCATAATAGCAGACCTGAAACACCGTGGAGGCGGCCAGAAAATGCCAACTTGCGCGGGATGGTGAGGGCAGGAACGGCAGGCAAGAAATGGCAATCAGGGCGGCCGAGCCGACCACCAAAGCGGTGGTCATCAACGTGTCGGCGCCACCTTTGACAATCGCATTCCAGGTGGCGTGAAGCGCCGCTGCCAGCAAAATGATCGAAAACACGGCAAAGCTCATGGCCCATGCCGCGCCCGGGCAAGAGCGCCCAAAAAGTTTCCGCCCGACCGAATTGGGTCGACCGGAGGGAGGGCAATCTTTTCGGCCCCAAGATTTTGGCGGGCCGGAGCCACCATAGGGCTTAGCCGGCGCCCTGTTTCCAGTCCTCGATCAGGCGGCGGGCGATGCTGATGGGGGGTGGCAGGGAAAATGCGGTTGGGGCGTCCAGCTCTGCGCGGGTGAACCAGTGGGCTTCGGCGATTTCGTGCGGGTCGATGCAGATGGTCTCGGTGACCGCGTCGGCGATAAAACCGAGCATGATGCTGGAGGGGAAGGGCCAGGGCTGGCTGGAATGGTAACGCACATTGGCGACCTCGATGCCGGCCTCCTCGAAAACCTCGCGAGCAACCGCCTCCTCGAGCGTTTCGCCGGGTTCGACGAAGCCGGCCAGCGTGGTAAAGATGCGGCGTTCCCGGAAGCGGGCGGGTTGCCCGAGCAGGGCGCGCTCGCCATGGGTCACCAGCATGATCACGGCGGGGTCGGTGCGCGGGAAATGATGGGTGCCGCAGCCGGTACAGGCCATCACATGGCCGGCCTGCTCGGCCAGGCAGGCGGCGCCGCACACGGCGCAGAACCGGTTGCGGGTGCGCCAGTGCATCAGGCCCCGGGCATGGGCCAACATAGCGGCGTCATCCGCTGGCAGCAGGCCGCCCATGCGGCGGAGATCCTCGAAACTGCCGCCCATGCCCAGCGGCAGGGGCTCGTCGAGCGGGCTGAGGTCGAGCGCGAAAAAACTCTGTTCGGAGCTGACGCCGAGCAGCGCCCAGGGCAAATGCGCCAGTTGGCGGGCCAGCGCTGCCACCGGCAGGGGCGCCATGGTGGGGGTGCCAGCCTCCATGCCGCGCACATAGGTTTGCCCGCGCCAGACGGGGAGCAGCACGGCGCCGGGGGCGGCGAGCTGGGCGGCCACCCAGGCGCTGTCCTTGCGGCGGCTATCGACGCGATCGAGCGGGTTGCCGGCGAAGATATTGAGGGCGTGGGGATGGATGAGGGGCATGGTTTAAGGAAGACCTTCTTTTTTGAAAAAAAGAAGCAAAAAACTTTTGTTCTTCCGCCAGCGGACAGATGGTGGACTTGGCCGGACTCGTGGAAACGGCGGCAGGAATAAAAGGTCTTCTGGTTCGCGTCTAACGGGCTTCCGCCTCTATTCAAGAAAAGATGGTTTTCTTACTGGTAGCTTGATTGCTTCAAGGGCCGATGGCGGAGTTTGTCCGCCCTACGAAGGAGGGGCAGGTTGAGCATCGTCAAGCGAGGTTTGTAGGCGATGCGGCAATCGGGGTCCTCGCGCGGCACGTGATCCTGCGTGCGCAGGCTGAGATTGGGGTTATAGAACGGATCCCCGGCATGCAGAAAATCGCCCCAGCGTGTGATCATCCGTTCGGTATCCTTGGGATGAAAAACCTGCTGCGTCTGGCTGCGCGTGGCGGATTCGTAGTGATACAGGATGGTGCTGCCATCATAGAGAATGCGGTAGCCGCGGGCGCCGATGCGCAGGCAGAGATCGGTGTCGTTGAAGCCGATGCTGAAATCCTCGTCGAAACCACCCACTTCATTGAAAACCGCGCGGCGCAGCATGATGCAGGCGGCGGTCACCGCCGAATAGTCGCGGGTGGAGGACAGCGCGCAATTATAGCCGAGATTGCGCCGGCCTTTATCGTTGAGCCAGGCAGGCTGAAATTTCAGCGCGTGTTCGGCGGAGTGGTTGAAGCCGAGGATCACGCCGGCATGCTGCACCGTTTTGTCGGCGTACATCAGCAGAGGCCCCACGGCGCCGACATCGGGGCGGTTGGCCAGGCGACGCAGGCGGTCGAGAAACCCGTCCTGCGTGGCCTCGATGTCGTTATTGAGGAATAGCAGAAATTCGCAATCCTTGCCGTGGCGGGCGGCAGCCTGGTTGTTCATGCGCGAGAAATTGAACGCGCCCAGATAGGGCATCACGATGTGGCGCTTGGCCACCTGCCTGAGATAGGCTCGTGATTCCGCCTCGTCGGATTGATGGTCGATCACCACCAGCTTGTAATCGGCTCCCCCCGCGTGTCGCTCGATAGATTGGATCGCTACGCGCAGCAGGTCGGCCTTGTTCTTGGTGGGTATGACGATCAGGATTTTGCCGGAAGATGCCGGCCAGTCGATGCGAAACTGGTTGAACCAGACGCCTTTCTGCACGGTGGCGCCGGTCTGCAGGCGGTCCAGATGGCGCTGCAACGCGCCGATGGTCGCCTGCATCACCGCCTCCTGCTTGGCGTGGCCGGTGCTGGCGGCATGGGTGCGCCAGCGATACAGCACGGCCGGCACATGCGCGATCGCGCGCGCGGCTTCGATCATGCGCAGCACGAAATCGACATCGGCGGAAATGGCCAGGTTTTCGTCCCACCCGCCGATGCGGCGCGCGATATCGGTGCGAGCACACACGAGGTGCACGAAATACGGGTGGCTGAGATAATAGTCGTGGCTGAAGGCGGGGCGGAGGCGAAGCTCGGTGATGGCCTCGGTATTCTCGGCGGTCTGCGCTTCATCGGAATACAGAAGATCGGCGCCGGTTTGTTTAGCGGCGCTGATAAGTTGCCAGGCGGCATCGGGCTCCAGCCGGTCGTCGTGATCGACGAAGGCCACGTAATCGTGTTTGGCGGCGCGCAGGCCGTAATTGACGGCGCGCGCGATGCCGACATTCTGCGGCGAGCGCAGGATGCGTATGCGCGGGTCGCGCCCGGCATAGACGGCGAGGATATCGGCAACGTGCGGGATGGTGGAGCCGTCATCCACGCAGATCAGCTCCCAGGCATCGCAGAACTGGGTGCGCACGCTTTCCAGCGCCTCCACCAGCCAGGCGCGGGGCGTGTTGTAGACCGGCATGATGAAACTGACGCCGTGATCGCCACATCGATGGTTCAGCGCGCGGCGCAGGCGCTGGGCGGAGGCGGGTTTCAGCGCGCGGCGGCGTTGCATGAAGCGCAGGATGTTCTTGTTGATGGTGACGCGTTGCGGCGAACCGGCCAGCACCACGCTGGTGCCGGCGATGCGGACATAAAGATCCTGCTCCATCAGCGCCTCGAACTGGGCGGAGAGGTCGATCTTGAAGGCGCAATGGCCATCGTTCAGCCCGGCATCGAGCAGGTCGCCGCGGAACTGGCTGGCAGAAGCGGTGGCGATCACGGCGCCGCCCGGCCCCACCACTTCGAGCTGCACGGGCACGCTTGGGTCGGCAGCATTCAGTGCCCAGCCATGGGCGTGCATGCCGTGAAGGGAATCGAAAAAACCGGTGATGCCGGGCACCGGGTCGATGATCAGCGGGCTGCCGGTCAAATCGATCTTACGGCCGGCGACGCGCACTGCAACCTGGCGCCTGGCCATCGGATCGGGGTGCGGCGGTAGTGTGAAGGCGAAGCCGCAATCGCCCGCGCCGGCGACGAAGCGCACCACATCGGGCCGTGGCAGCGCGGCGGTGCAGGCGCCGACGGGCAGGCCGTCGACAAAAATATCGAGGGTGGCCGGCTTTTGCGGGTTGGCGATGTCGATCGCCCAGCCTTCCAGATGGTCGGGGCTCACTGAATCTAGGCAGCCGATGAAGCCGAGATGGTCCGGCCGCAGGGGGATCGTGGGGGCCTCGAACATGCAGCCGCCGATGCGCGGCCGCAGCAGCCCGGGCTGGCCGGGGCGCGGCAGGGTGGCGATCGTCGCGCGGAAGCGCCAGAGCGGCGGGTCGCCGGCGGCACGGGTGGCGACAGCACGGGCGACGATCCGCGGCCCCTCCGTCCATTCGATGCCGAGTTCGGGGTCGAGGAAGGCGCTCGCGGTGAACGCGCCGGCGATGGTAGTGCCGTCGACGGCGATATCCTGCAGCTTGATCGCATAGATGGGGGCGAGGTCGAGCGGCAGGCCGGTGAGGCTTTCTCCGGTGGCCGGCGAAAGCGCATCGAGGGTGGCAAAGACGAGGTGGCGCGGCAGGGTGAAGGTGAAGCGGTGCGCGCCGTTGGCGGGGGAAAGCGTTTTCGTGGCATGGACGATGCCATCGAGCGCGATGGCGGCCCGAATGGGGGCTTTGCCGCGCGGGGGCGGCGCGGGCGCAGCGCCCTCGACGATGCCGCCCGGCAGGATGCCAAGGCGGAGCAGCGGGGTGGGCGCGGGTCGTTTCATCGGGCTAGGCTACCTTTCAAGGCGCAAGGTGCAAGGCGGGGCACAAGGTGGGCGCAAGGTGAGGCCAATGCCCTTTCTCCTTGAATCGGAGCCCTTTGCCGGTGCATAGGTCAGGAATAACTGCACGTGGAAGCATGTGAAACATGCGCATTCTGCTGACCGGAGGTTGCGGTTTCATCGGATCGGCGGTGGTTCGTCACGTCTTACGAACGACTGGCTACGATATCGTGAATGTCGACAAACTGACCTATGCCGCCTCGTTCGATGCGCTCGAGGAAGGACAGACCGATCCGCGGCACCGGCTGATCCGCGCCGATATCGCCGATCCGGCCGCGATGCACGAGGTGTTCACCACCTGGCGGCCGGATGCGGTGATGCATCTGGCGGCGGAAAGCCATGTTGACCGCTCGATCGACGGCCCCGGCGATTTCATCCAGACCAATGTGGTGGGCACATTTACCTTGTTGGAGGCGGCGCGGGCCTATTGGTCGGGGCTCGGTGCGCAGGCACGCACATCGTTCCGATTCCATCATGTTTCGACGGATGAGGTTTTCGGCGCGCTCGGGCAGGACGATCCGCCGTTCACCGAGACCACGCCTTACGATCCGCGCAGCCCCTATTCAGCCAGCAAGGCAGCCTCGGATCATCTGGCCCGCGCCTGGATGCACACCTACGGGCTGCCGGTGATCGTGAGCAACACCACGAATAATTACGGTCCGTGGCAGTTTCCGGAAAAGCTGATCCCGCTGGTGCTGCTGAACGCGCTGGAGGGTTTGCCGCTGCCCGTCTATGGCGATGGCTCCAACCAGCGGGACTGGCTGTTCGTGGAGGATCACGCCGAGGCGTTGCTGCGCGTGCTGGAGCAGGGCCAGCCGGGCGAGACCTACGCGATCGGCGCCCGGCAGCCGCAGCGGAACATCGATGTGGTGCGCGGCATCTGCGCCATCCTGGATGAGATCGTGCCGGACCGGGCCGGCAAGCGGGAGCGGCTGATCCATTTTGTGACCGACCGGCCGGGGCATGATTTCCGCTACGAGATCGATCCGAGCCGGGCGCAGGCGGGCCTGGATTGGCGGGCGGCGCATGATTTCGGGCGCGGGCTGCGCCGGACGATCGACTGGTATCTGGCCAATCGGGCATGGTGGGAAGGGATAAGGGCCAGGCGGTATAAAGGGCAGCGGCTGGGCACCGCGGCTTGAGACAGAGCATGTTCTTTTTTGAAAAAAGAACCCAAAAACTTTTGTACTCTGTGCATGAGCTGGGCGGATTGTTGCGTACCAGTAACTAGCTGTTTTCATTTGAGGTGGGCAACATGAACATGAAGGGCATCGTGCTGGCAGGGGGCTCCGGCACACGGCTGCATCCGATCACGCTGGGATCGAGCAAGCAGCTTCTGCCGGTTTATGACAAGCCGATGATCTATTATCCGCTGACGGTGCTGATGCTGGCCGGGATACGCGACATACTGGTGATTTCCACGCCCGAGGATCTGCCGCAGTTTCGCCGCCTGCTCGGCGACGGCAGCGGGCTCGGGGTGAATTTTTCCTATGCCGAACAGGCGCGGCCCGAGGGCATCGCGCAGGCCTTCCTGATCGCCGACGATTGGCTGGCCGGCCAGCCCTGCGCGCTGGTTCTGGGTGACAACCTGATTTTCGGCGAGCACCTCTCCACCTCGTTCCGCGCGGCGGCGATCCGTCCCGAGGGAGCGACGGTGTTCGCCTACCAGGTGCGCGATCCGGAGCGGTATGGCGTGGTGCAGTTCGACGAGGCGGGCAACGTGGCGGACATTCTGGAGAAGCCACCGAACCCGCCCTCCAGCTGGGCGGTCACCGGCCTCTATTTCTACGACGCGCGGGTGACGGAATTTGCCAGGGCTGTAAAACCTTCCGCGCGCGGCGAGCTGGAGATCACCGATCTGAACCGGCTATATCTCGAGGAAGGCTCGCTGCATGTGGAGCGGCTCGGCCGCGGCTGCGCTTGGCTCGATGCCGGCACGCCGGATAGCCTGCTTCAAGCCGCGAGTTTCGTGCAGACCATTCAGTCGCGCCAGGGGATGTTGGTGGGCTGCCCGGAGGAGGTGGCGTTCCGCATGGGGTTCATCGATGCGGCGGCGCTGCATGTTCACGCGCGCCGGCTGGGCAAGACCGAGCTTGGCCGGGTACTGCGCGACGTGGCAGACGGCGTGCACGCCTGAGGCTTCGGGCGCCGGGTGGTGCGCCTTTGGTGTGCGCAACGATGAAGGGGGCGCGGTTATGCTAGGTCTGGTGCGGCGCGGTTGGCGCCGATTCGTCCGGAGGCCCTGAGTGAAGATCGAGGCGTTGAATATCCCGGACGTCAAACTGTTCACGCCAGCCCGGTTCGGTGACGAGCGTGGCTATTTCTCGGAAACGTTCTCGGCGCCACGCTTTGCCGAGGCGGGGCTTGTCGCCCCGTTCCTGCAGGATAACCAGAGTTTTTCGCGCACGCGCGGAACGCTGCGGGGGCTGCACTGCCAGGTGGCGCCACGCGTGCAGGGCAAGCTGGTGCGGGTGATACGCGGCTCGATCTGGGATGTGGCGGTGGATGCGCGGGCCGGCTCGGCCCATTTTGGCCGGTATGCGGCGGCGATCCTGTCCGCGGAAAACGGCAGCCAGCTTTGGGTACCGCCAGGCTTCCTGCACGGGTTCTGCACGCTGGAGCCGGATACCGAGGTGATCTACAAGGTCACCGAGCTCTACGACCGCGAGGCGGAACGCGGCGTGATCTGGAACGATCCGAACCTGGCACTCCCCTGGCCGGTGGATGGCGGCGAGGTGGTGCTATCGGAAAAGGACCGGGTGCTGCCTGCGTGGGACGCAGCTTCGGGCTGGTTTTCCGCATGAGTGGCGGCATCCTGGTAACGGGCGGTGCGGGCCAGCTTGCCACGGCCATCGCGAGGCAGAGGCCAGTTTCAGTGATCGGGCGGCCGGAGTTCGATTTCGACCGGCCGGATAGCATTGCCGCTTCGGTCGCGGCGGCGCGGCCAGCGCTGGTGATCAACGCCGCCGCCTGGACGGCCGTGGATGCCGCCGAACAGGCGCCGGAGGCGGCCGACCGGGCGAACCATGGGGGGGCGGGCTTGCTTGCAAGCGCCTGCTGCGCGTCCGGCGCCCGGCTGATCCATATTTCTACGGATTACGTATTCGATGGGACAAAGGGCGCCCCCTATCTGGAGAGCGACTCCCCCTGCCCTGCCAGCGTGTATGGCGCCACCAAGCTGGCGGGCGAGGCGGCGGTTCTCGCGGCCTATCCGCAGGCGGTGATCCTGCGCACCTCCTGGGTGTATGCGCGGACGGGCAAGAATTTCGTGCTGACGATGCTGAGCGCGGCCAAGCGGATGCCGCGGCTGCGGGTGGTCTCCGATCAAAAGGGCTGCCCAACGAATGCCGACGATCTGGCGCGTGCCTGCCTCGCCGTGGCCGACCGGCTGCTGGCGCTGCCGGCCGAGAGCGCGGCGGCGATGGCACTTGGCGGCGTCTACCATGCATGCGGACAAGGGGAGACAAGCTGGCATGGTTTTGCCGAAGCCATTTTTGAGGAGGCTGCCCGGCATGGCTGGCCGGCGCCACCGGTCGATCCGATCCTGACGGCGGACTGGCCGACGCCGGCGCGTCGGCCGGCGGATTCCAGGCTGGATTGCACCAAATTGGCGGACATGTTCGGGGTGCATCTGCCGCAGTGGCGGCCGAGCCTGGATGCGGCGATAGCCGCCATCTGCAAGTCCGCGCTTGCGGTTGCGGGGGCCTGAGACGTCGCCATGGGCCAGGCACCCCACGTCGCCATCCTGCTATCGACACGCAACGGCGCCGCATTCCTGAACGAGCAGCTGGACAGCCTGCTGGGGCAGTCGCATCGCGATTGGCAGATTTATTGGCGGGATGACGGGTCGAGCGACGAGACGCCGCAACTGATGCGGGATTTCGCCACCGGCTCTGGCGCCGGGCGGGTGATGGATCTGAACGACAATCTGGGCCATGTCGGCATCACCGCGAGTTTCATGGGTTTATTGCGCAAGGCGCCGCGCGACCGGATTGTGGCCTTCGCTGACCAGGACGATGTGTGGCTGCCTGAAAAACTGGCGCGCGGGATCGCGGTGCTGGAGGAAGTGCCGGCGGAGGTACCTGGGCTGTATTGCGCGCGGCAGCATCTGGTGGCGGCCGACCTGCAGCACGTGAAGGATTCACCGCGTGTGCGAGGGACGCTCGGGTTTCCGCAGTCGATGACGCAGAATGTGGCGACCGGCTGCACGGTGATGCTCAACGGGCCGGCGGCCCGGCTGCTGGCCGATACCGACAATCCGGCCGATACGCTGCATGATTGGTGGGCCTATTTGCTGGTGAGTGCGGCCGGCGGCGCGGTGACGCTGGATGATACGCCGACCGTGCTCTACCGGCAGCACGCGCATAATGCGGTGGGCGTGCCCCTATCGCCGGGTCGTCGGGCCTGGGCGGCCCTGCGGCGGGGCCCAGGCGTTTTCATGAAGACATTCCGCGCGCATATGGAGGCGCTGGAGGCCCAGCAGGAGCGTCTGACGCCCGCTTCCCGCGAGGCGCTGGGTCTGATTTCCGCGGGGCTACATGACGGGTTCCCCTTGCGACTGCGCGCGCTGCGCCATCCGGGGCTGAAGCGCCAGAGCTGGGCGGAGACGCAGCTGTTCCGGCTGTGGTTTCTGCTGGGATAAAAAAAAGGTGGGCTGCGGAGCAGCCCACCCGATCGTGTCTATTGGTTATGCCTCATTCGCGGATGGCCATGGCTGGAGTACTGAAGTCTTTTGCGTCCACCGGGTGGGCTGTCGCCTTTTCGGCAAAAAAGAACTTCCTTAGTGATGTATCCCTGACCAGACCTTGCGCTTCACCGCATAGGTCAGCCCGCACATCAGGGCGAAGAACCCCACCATGCGCACGCCCATGTGCTTGCGCTGCTCCATTTCCGGGTTTGAGGCGAAATAGAGGAACTGGGAGACATCGGTCGCCTCCTGTTCCAGGCTCGCCTTGGTGCCATCGGCGTAGGTGACGGAGCCATCGCTGAGCGGGGGCGGCATGTGGATCAGGTGGCCAGGGAAATATTTGTTGTAATAAAGGCCGTCGGGCACCTTGAAGCCAGCCGGTGGGTCAACGTACCCGGTCATCAGCGCGCGCACATAATCGGCGCCCTCGGCGCCCTTATAGCGCGCCTTCTCGATCAGCGAGTGGTCGGGCGGCAGGGCGCCGTTATTGGCTGCCCGCGCCGCCTTGTCGTTTGCATAGGGCGAGGCGAACGCGTCGGAGGGCAGTGCGGGGCGAGTCGTCGGGTCGCCCTGGTCGTTCGGCTCGCCAGGCACAGTGTGCTCGGCCGCGATCGCCTTGATCTGCTCCGTGCTCAGCCCGATGCCGGCCAGATTGCGATACGACATCAGCTTCATTGAGTGGCAGGAGCTGCACACCCCATCCCATACCTGGAAGCCACGCTGGGCGGAGGCACGGTCGAACGTGCCGAATGGCCCCTCAAAACTCCATTTATGCGGCGGGGGCGCGATCATCTCCTGCGCGCGCGCCGCAAGCGGCGAGGCCGCGGCGGCACACAGGATGAGTGCGGTGATGAGACGCATCAGACTTTCTCCATCGGCTTGGCCGCCGCACCCGTCGGCAGCGGTCCGCCACCACCCGGGAAATCATGCTTGGGCAGAACCGCCTTGCTGATGCTTTCCGGCAAGGGAAGCGTTTTCTCGATGTAGCCGAAGGCGGGCACCAGAACCAGGAAGTGAAGGAAATACCAAGCCGTTGCCACCCGGCCGAACAGCACCACCGACCCCTCCGGCCTCTGGCCACCACAATACATGAGGACGAAGAAAGCCAACACCGTTACCAGCAGCGAGGCGCGATACATCGGCCGGAAGCGCGCGCTGCGCACCGGCGACGTGTCGAGCCATGGCAGGATGAACCACACGAGGATGGAGCCGAACATGCACAGCACGCCCAGCAGCTTGTTCGGCACCGACCGCAGAATTGCGTAGAACGGTAGGAAGTACCACTCGGGCACGATCTCGCTCGGCGTCTGCAGCGGATTGGCCTTGATGAAGTTGTCCGGCTCGCCGAAGAAATTGGGAGCGTAGAAAACAAGCACCGCGAAGATCAGGAAGTAGAAGGCCATGCCCACGCTATCCTTCGCCGTATAGTACGGATGGAAGGGCAGCGTGTCCTGCTCGCTTTTGACGTCGATGCCGAGCGGATTGTTGGAGCCGGTGATGTGCAGCGCCACCACGTGCAGGAACACCACGCCGGTGATCATGAACGGGAACAGGTAGTGCAGGCTGAAGAAGCGGTTCAGAGTCGGGTCGGACACCGAGAAGCCGCCCCAGAGGAGCGTCACGATCCAATTGCCCACCAGGGGAATGGCGGAGAACAGGTTGGTGATGACAGTCGCACCCCAGTAGGACATCTGGCCCCAGGGCAGCACATAGCCCATGAAGGCGGTGGCCATCAGCAGCAGGAAGAGGATGACGCCGCTGATCCAAAGGATTTCGCGCGGGCTTTTGTAGCTGCCATAATACATGCCGCGGAAAATATGGATGTAGATGATCATGAAGAACATCGACGCGCCGTTGGCGTGCACGTAGCGCAGCAGCCAGCCGTAATTCACGTCGCGCATGATGCGCTCCACACTGTCGAACGCGTGGTTCGCGTTGGGATCGTAGTTCATTGCCAGGAAGATGCCGGTGGCGATCATGACCAACAGGTTGATCGTGGCGAGCGCCCCGAAATTCCAGAAATAGTTGAAGTTCTTTGGGGTGGGGAAATTCCCGTATTCCTGGCTCATGAGCGTGATGATCGGCAAACGGGTGTCGATCCAGTTCAGAACCGGGTTTTGAATGGTGCTTTTGTGCAAGCCGGCCATTGGCGTCAGGTCCTCAACACTCGCGGAACGAGGCGCGCCACGATAGGCGTGTCCCGGCGCCGGGCAGTTGGCGGCCACGGCGCTTCGACCCCTAATAGGGGTGGAGTTTGCAGCCTGCAATTGGTGATACCCCGCCGATTGTGCGGGAAACCCTAAAATTTGCGGCGCTGCGGCAATTTTTTTGCAGGCGCCGGCTCTCGGAAACGCGGTGGCGACAGGCTAGTGTGCCAGCCATGGATACCGACAGCACCGCCCTCTCCGCCCCTCCCCACGCAGCGATGAAGGCTGCGGCACGCGCGTGGTTTGAAAGCCTGCGCGACCGGATCTGCGCCGAATTCGAGGGCATCGAGGACGCGCAAACCGAGGGGCCGCTGGCCGATCGGGCACCTGGGCGATTCGTCCAAAATCCCTGGCGGCGGCCCACCGAGGATGGGTCGGATGGCGGCGGCGGGGTGATCAGCCTGATGAAGGGCCGCGTGTTCGAGAAAGTGGGGGTGAACGTATCGACCGTTGCCGGTGAATTCAGCCCTGAGTTCCGCGGGCAGATCCCGGGCGCGGCGGAGGACCCCCGGTTTTTCGCGACCGGCATCAGTCTGGTGGCCCATCTGCAAAACCCGCACGTGCCGGCGGTGCACATGAACACGCGGATGCTGGTGACCACCAAGGGATGGTTCGGCGGCGGCGGCGACCTCACGCCGATGTTCTGGGACACGTCGGAGACCGCTGAAGACCGAGCGTTTTTCCATGCCGCCTTCCAGGCAGCCTGCGACCGGCACGACCCCTTCTATTACGAAAAATTCAAGGCATGGTGCGACCGCTACTTCCATCTTCAACATCGCGGCGAGCCACGCGGCGTGGGGGGCATCTTTTACGACCATCTGTTCACCGGCGACGCAGAGGCCGATTTCGCGTTCACACGTGATGTGGGCGAGGCGTTTCTCGCCGCTTATCCTGCGATCGTGCGGCGGCGGGCCAAAACGCCCTGGACGGAAGCCGACCGCCAGCACCAGCTTGTAAGGCGCGGGCGGTATGTGGAGTTCAACCTGCTATACGATCGCGGCACCACCTTCGGGCTGAAGACCGGCGGCAATGTGGAGGCTATCCTGATGAGCCTGCCGCCCGAGGTAAGATGGCCCTAGAGAGCAGTCTAAAAGACAAATAAATCAAATACTTAAGGAAGGATGTTCTTTTCTGAAGAAAAGAACCAAAAGATTTTTGTTCCTGCGCCGCCTCCACGATGGCGGCCATTGCCGGATTCGATCCGCTGGTGCCAGGACGAAAAATATGGCCGCATGACAACCGCGCTTTTGTTTCTGCTGATCATCCTGCTGGCGCTGCTGAACGGCGTGTTCGCGATGGGCGAAATGGCGCTGGTATCCGCCCGCCGGGCGCGGCTTGCCGTGCTCGAAGGCAAGAAAGTGCGCGGCGCCAAGACGGCGCGCGAGCTGGCCGACGATCCGCAGCGGTTCTTGCCCACCGTACAGGTGGGCGTGACCTTGGTGGGCATTCTCTCGGGCACGTTCGGCGGCGCGCGCATCGCGACCGCGATCCAGCCGGCGGTGGCGCGTGTCCCCTATGTGGGCCGGGCGGCGGAAGGCGTGTCGTTAGCGCTGGTGGTGATCTTCATCACCTTTGTAACCCTGGTGCTGGGCGAGCTGGTGCCGAAACGGCTGGCACTGCGGGCGCCAGAACAGGTGGCGGTGCGGCTGGCGCCGGCGGTTTACTGGTTGGCGCGGGCCAGCGGCCCGGTGGTGTGGCTGCTGGGCAAGGCGTCCGACTTGGTGCTGCGGGCGATCGGGCATGGCGGGTCGACCCGCCAGACGGTGACGGAGGAGGAGCTGAAGGCGCTGCTGGCCGAAGGCACCCAGGCCGGCGTGCTGGAAACCGGCGAGCGCGACATGATCGAGCGCGTGCTGCGGCTGGCGGATAAGCCGGTGCGCGCGATCATGACGCCGCGCAACGAGCTGGTGTGGATCGACCGCACCGATCCACGGCGGGACATCGCGGCGACCCTGAAAGCCGCCCCGCATAGCCGTTTTGTCGTGTGCGACGGCTCGATCGACAACGTGGTGGGCGTCGTGCAGGCAAAGGACATGCTGGACCGCATCCTCGACGGCAAGGATCTTTCCATATCCGCGGCACTGCGCCAGCCGATGGTGGTGCCGGATACGGTGAGCGCGCTCGATGCGCTCGAACGGCTGAAAAGCGATGCGCTGGGGCTCGCCTTGGTGATGGACGAGTATGGCAGTTTTGAGGGCGTGGTGACGGCCGCCGACGTGCTGGAGGCGATTATCGGCGATCTGGCGGAGCCGGGGTATGGCACACCCAGCCAAGCAGCCGAGCAGGTTGCTGGCGAGATGATGATGGACGGGATGACCCCCGTGGACGAGCTGAAGGCCCGCCTGATGCTGCCCGACCTGCCTGCGGAAGGCAGCTATCACACGCTGGCCGGCCTGATCCTCGCCCTGCTGCGCCGGGTGCCGCATGCCGGCGACCGAATCGTGTTCGGCGGCTGGCTGTTCGAGGTGCTGGAGATGGATGGGCGGCGCGTGGTGAAAGTAAGGGCAAGCCGGGAAAAGCTGGCGGAGGCATGACTGCACACACCCTCGACGTGCCGGACACGCGGGAGATTGAAATGGTGGGCTGCGAGCAGCCCGACCTACGGGTCTCGGCGGTATCGGCGCAGAGCCTGACTTCTGGGCCAAAAGAAGCTGGGCGGGCGCTTTATGCCGACGTCAAGCGGATGATACTTGGCGAGATACGCACCGGGGCGTGGCCGCCTGGGCATAGGCTGCCTTCGGAAAACGAGCTGGTGCGGCAATTCGGCGTGAGCCGGATGACGGTCAACCGGGCGTTGCGCGAACTTTCCCTCGAAGGGGCCATCCTGCGCAGGCAAGGCGCCGGCAGCTTCGTGACCAGTGCCAAACCTGCAGCCGATCTGCTGGAAGTGCGCAATATCGCCGACGAGATCGCCGGCCGTGGGCACGCCCATAGCGCATTCGTCGTGCTTGCCGCCGCGGAGGCCGCGACCGCGGACGCTGCCGCCAGGCTTGGGCTGGAGGCTGACGCCCAAGTGTTCCATTCAATCCTGGTGCATCACGAGAACGGCGTGCCGGTTCAGCTGGAAGATCGGTTTGTTCATCCGGCGGCGGCACCGGACTATCTGGCGCATGATTTTACGCGGGTGACGCCGAATGAGGTGCTGTCGCGCGCGGCGCCGCTGAGCGAAACGGAGCATTGGGTGGAGGCGGTGTTGCCGGCTCTCTGGGAGAGCAAGCTCTTGGGGGTCGCCGCCTCCGAGCCGTGTTTGCTGATGCGGCGGCGCACCTGGTCGGGGCCGCTTGTGGTGAGCGCGGCTCGGCTGCTGTATCCGGGCGGACGCTACAGGCTGCATGGACGCGCGGCGCTGGGGCCGCCGGTGGATCGGTGCGCTGATGGACTTCGTCCAGCCTACAAGGGCTGATCCAGCGGCAGTAGCGCCGGCGCTGCCACAACTGGGCGGCAGAAATCGGCCAATTTCGCGCCTATGGCGCCGGCTAGCATGAGGCCGGCCATCGGGATGGCGGACCCGTTGGTGATCCAGCCGACCACGAAGCCGCCCATGCCGCCGATGGTGAATTGCAGCATGCCCATCAGGGCGGAGGCGCTGCCGGCCTGGCTGGCGTGATGGCGCAGCGCGCCCACAGTCGCGGTGGGCGACAGAAATCCGTTGAGGCAATGCGTCAGCGCCAACACGACGATGAAGGCCGACACCGGCGCGTCGGCGATCGCCAGGGCCAGAAGCAGCAGTGCCATGCCGAGATACAACGAGCTGACCCGGCGCAGCGTGCCATCGATGTCGAACCGGCGGACCAGTTTCATGTTGAGCTGGGAGCACACGATGTACATGCCCGAGACGCCGCCGAAGATGAGGCCGTAGGCGCCAGGCGACACATGGTAGTGGTCGATGAACACGGTCGGCGAGCCGCCGAGATAGGCGAATAGCCCGAACGCGTAGCACGACATCATCAGCACATGGGTGATGAAGCCACGTTCGCCGCCGATCCGCAGATAGCGGGCGATCATGCTGGCCGGGTGGATGGGGATGCGCCCGGTGCGCGGCAGCGTGTCGGGCAGGGCCAGTGCCGCCAGCAGCAAGGCGAGCGCGCCATAGCCGGCATTGATCCAAAAAATCACCCGCCAGGTCGCCACCTGCAGAACCAGCCCGCCCAGGGTCGGCGCCAGGATGGGAGCGGCCCCAAGCACCAGGATGAGGCGGGACATCAGGCGGGCGGCCTCGTGGCCCTCGCTGATGTCGCGCACGATGGCGCGCGGGATCACCATGCTGGCCGAGGCGCCGATCGCGGCGACAAAGCGCCAGGCGCACATCGCCGCGATGCTGCTGGAGAGCGCGCAGCCCGCGGTGCCGGCCGTGTAGAGCACGGTGCCTGCCAACAAGGGCAGCCGGCGGCCAAAACGGTCGGCGAGCGAACCCTGGATCAGCTGGCCGAACGCCAGGCCCAGCACCCATGTACCGAGGGTGTATTGCGCACTGCCGTCTTGTGCATGAAAACTTGTCTCGATGGCGGGAAAGGCCGGCAGATACATGTCGGTCGAGATCGGGCCCACCGCCTGCAGGAACCCGAGGAGGATCGGCAGCCAGAATGGTATGCGCCGCATCGTCTCAGAATTTTCGGGCGATCGGCGGCACGAAGAGTGGTGCGGTGTCCCACGGGAAGAGTATCCAGGTATCTTGCGGCACTTCGGCGACGAAATGATCGGCGACCGCCTTGCCGGCGGGCTTGGCGTAGAGGCAGGCGAAGCGGGCGCGCGGCAGCAGGGCGCGCACATGGCGCGCGGTGACGCCGCTATCCACCAGGTCGTCGATGATAAGGAAGTTTTCGCCGTCGCCGGCGGCCGTGGGTGCCTTGAGCACCTGCGGCTCGATTTGGGTGCCGGCTTCCTCGACGTAAGAAACGACCGACACGCTCTCCACCAGGCGGCATTCCAGCTCGCGCGCCACGATGGCGGCCGGGATCAGCCCGCCACGGGTGATCGCAACGATGCCCGAGAAGGGCGTATACGGTATCAGTAGGCTAGCCAGGCTGCGCGCGTCACGATGCAGTTGATCCCAGGTAACGGTCGCATAAGTGACGCTGCTGGGCGTGAGTTGCGGTGCGTCGCTCATGTCGAGCTGCTTCGGAGACCAAAAGTTTTTTGGTTCTTTCTTTCAGAAAAGAACATGCTTGCTCCGCCTTTACTCTCAGAAAAGCCGCCCACCGTCTGGCAATGGGAAATCCGGCCTGATCAGCACCACCTCGCCGTTCTCGTCCGGCAGCCCAAGCGTGAGCACCTCGCTCATGAACGGCCCGATCCGACGTGGCGGGAAATTCACCACGGCGCAGACTTGGCGGCCGATCAGCTGATCGACCCTGTAATGGACGGTGATCTGCGCGCTCGATTGCCTGGTGCCGATATCGCTTCCGAAATCGATCCAGAGGCAGATCGCCGGCTTGCGCGCTTCGGGGAACGGCTTGGCATCGGTGATCGTGCCGACGCGGATGTCGAGTTTGTCGAAATCGTCGATGCTGGCTGGCGCGGACATGTGCGGTGCATAGGCCTTTCGCGGCTGGGCTCCAAGGGGCTGGGCTCCAAGGGGCTGGGCTCGAAGGGGCTGGGCTCGAAGGGGCTGGGGCCTCCGCCAACATGGCGTGACGCACGGAGGTGGACTGCGTCCACCCTGCCGTGTTGTGTCGGGGTTCAGATTGTTTGGGTGGCGCATGTTCTTGTTGGCCGAGGTGTTGGGGGGCGGGGCGTTGGGTTGGCGGCAGGCGGGGGTTTTGGGGGTGGCCGATGCGGCGGGGGGGATCGTGTTGTCGGGGGGCGATGCGGATCGGGCGATCTTTCCCCGCTCGGCGATCAAGGCGCTACAGGCGCTACCGCTGGTAGCCTCTGGCGCCGCGGAGCGATTTGGGCTTGGGGGCGCGGAGTTGGCGTTGGCCTGCGCGTCGCATTGCGGGGCGCCGGAGCACGCCGCCACAGCGGCTGGAATGCTCGCACGGGCCGGGCGGGATGCGGCGTGCCTGGAATGCGGCGCGCATTGGCCGAGCAGCGGTAGCGCCGCACGCGCACTGGCGGCGGGCGGCGAGGCGCCGAGCGCGCTGCATAATAATTGTAGCGGCAAGCATGCGGGCTTCATCTGCGCGGCGGTTGCTGCCGGGCGCGAGACGGCGGGCTATGTGGCGCCCGATCATCCGACCATGCGTGGTGTGACAGAGGCGGTGGCGGCGGTGACGGGTGCCGATCTTGGCGCGCAGTCACCGGCGACCGATGGGTGCTCCATCCCGGCCTACCGGATTCCTCTGCGCGCGCTGGCCACCGGTTTTGCGCGGTTTGGGACTGGAACTGGGTTGCCGGACGAGTTTGCGGCGGCCTCGGCGAGCTTGCGTGCGGCGGTAGCGGCGTATCCGGCGATGGTGGCCGGCAAGGGATTGTTCGACACGGTCGTGACCGAAGCCCTCGGCGAAAGCGGTTTTGTGAAGGTGGGCGCCGAGGGGGTGTATTGCGGGGCGCTGCCGTCGCTGGGCCTGGGTTTTGCGCTGAAATGCGACGATGGGGCGGCGCGCGCCGCGGAGGCTGCGGCGGCTTGCCTGCTGCGGCATTTTCTGGGCGCCGGCCCGGTGCTGGACGGGCTCGCGGCGCCGGTGCTGACCAACTGGAACGGGATTGAGGTGGGCAGCATTCGTCCTTGCCTAGTGTCCCGATTCCGAAGTTCGTTGGATTGAAATACGGTCGGAATCGGGACACTAGCGCTTAGTGTCAGTGGCCTGCTTACCCCTACGCCCGCCGTGATGAACGGCGAACTTCAGGGGCAGGGCAATTGCTCTTGATTGTCAGTGGCCTGCTTATCCCCTACGCCCGCCGTGATGAACGGCGAACTTCGGGGGCAGGGCAATTGCTCTTGATTGTCAGTGGCCTGCTTATCCCCTACGCCCGCCGTGAAGAACGGCGAACTCCGGGGGCAGGGCAATTGCTCTTGATTGTCAGTGGCCTGCTTATCCCCTACGCCCGCCGTGAAGAACGGCGAACTCCGGGGGCAGGGCAATTGCTCTTGATTGTCAGTGGCCTGCT
>Ga0116226_10000059_pt1 | contig 75916 bp, 65 predicted proteins | sample S1TSphfallax_FD_89692 | JGI IMG/M metagenome (GOLD analysis project Ga0116226, IMG submission 89692) | Host-associated microbial communities from peat moss isolated from Minnesota, USA - S1T2_Fa - Sphagnum fallax MG | ecosystem: Host-associated > Plants > Peat moss > Unclassified | place: USA... | reverse complement strand
TTGCGAGCGGCGCCAACTTTGTCTTGACGCTGCCGGCGAATCTCGCGGCCCCGCCCGTGATCACGGGTCTGCCCGGCGGGGCCACGGCGTCCTACGCCGCCGGCACGGGCATCGTGAGTTTCGTCGGACTGCCGAACAGCCTCGCGGCCGGCGGCAGCGTCGGGCCGCTCGCGATCAGCTACGTGCAACCGGGCAGCGCGACCTCCACGGTCATGGCTGGCCTGACCGCGGCGACCAACGATCCGAACACCGTGAACAACACCGCGACGGTCACGGTCGCGGGTTCCGCCGAAGCGGATCTGGCCGCCGCGCTCACCTTTCCCGCAAGCGTCAACGCGGGACAAGCCGTCAACGGTACGGCATCGTTCACGAACAATGGCCCGAGCACCGCAAGTGGCTTAGGTCTCACTTTGACACTGCCCGCGAATCTCACCGCCGCGCCGGTACTCGGTGGCTTGCCGGCCGGTGTGTCCTATAGCTACGCCGCGAGCACGGGCGTCGTCAGCTTCAGCGGCCTGCCCGCCGGCCTCGTGGCCGGCGGCAGCATCGGGCCGATCGCGATCAGCTACGCCCAGCCGGGTGTCGCCACCTCGACTGTGAGCGCGACGATCAGCGCGACGACCAACGATCCGAACACGGCGAACAATTCCGCCTCGGCGACCATCACGGGCCTCCCGGAGTCGGATCTCGCGGTCTCGCTAGTCCTCCCGGCGAGCGTCAACGCCGGCCTCCCGGTCACGGGCACGCTGACCGTCACTAACAATGGCCCGAGCGCCGCGAGCGGCGTCGGCTTGAGCCTGACCGTGCCGGCCAACCTAGCCAGCACCCCGACGATTGGCGGCTTGCCGGCGGCTGCCGGCTACACCTACACGGCGTCCACCGGACTCGTCGTCTTCAACGGTCTGCCGACCAGCCTGTCCGCCGGCGCCGGTATCGGCCCCCTGTCCTTCAGTTACGTCCAGCCGGGCAGCGCCACGTCCACCGTGAGCACGTCCGTCGCCGCGACGACCAATGATCCGCACACGGCGAACAATACAGAGACCACGACGGTCACGGGAGCGGCTGAGGCCGACATGGCCGTGAGCTTCAGCTTGCCGAGCAGTGTGAATGCCGGACAGACGGTGGCCGGCACGGTGCTCTACACGAACAACGGACCGAGCACGGCGGCGTCGACCACGTTCAGCCTCACGCTGCCAGCGAATCTCGCGACCGCACCGACCTTGAGCGGACTGCCGAGCGGTGCGAGCGCCGCCTACGTTGCCACTACCGGCGTCGTGAACTTCACGGGCCTGCCGACGAGCCTAGCGTCCGCCGCCAGCGTCGGTCCGATCACGATCAGCTACGTACAACCCGGGGACGCAACCTCGACTTTGAGTGCATCGGACGGCAGCACGACTGGCGACCCGAACGCTACGAACAACAGTGCCAGTGCGACGGTTGGCGGCCTTGCCCAGGCCAAGGTCGTCACGACGCTGAAATTTCCGGCCAATGTCAACGCCGGGCAGGCGGTCACAGGGACGGTGACGTATTCCAACAGCGGGCCGAGCACCGCAAACGGCACGACCTTCGCGATCAGCTTGCCGCCCAATCTCGGCGCGGCGCCGATCCTGAGCGGTTTGCCGTCAGGCGTGGCCTATACCTATAACACGAGCACGGGCGCGGTCGTGTTCGTCGGCATGCCGGCGACCTTGCCCGCCGGCGGCACTGTCGGACCGATCACGATGACGTACGCGCAACCGAGCTCCGGCACTTCGACCGTCACGGCGAGCATCACGACGACGACGCTCAATCCGAGCAGCTCGGGAACCAGTGCGACGGCGACGATCAGCGGATCGGCGATCGCGGACGTGGCCGCGGTCTTGAGTTTCCCGACTAGCGCCAATGCCGGCCAAACAGTCACCGGTACGGTGACGTTCAAGAACGCCGGACCGAGCACGGCGGAAAACGTGAATTTCAACATCGTGCTGCCCGCGAATCTGCCGCTGCCGCCGGCGCCGAGCCTCCCGACTGGCGTGGCTTACGTCTACACGCCGAACACGGGCAAGGTCAGCTTGCGCGGCGCACCGCTGAGCTTGGCGCCTGGGGCGAGCTTCGGTCCCATCACGATTTCCTATGTGCAACCGGGCACCGGGAACTCGTCGGTCTCGGTCGCGATAGCAAGCACGACGACCGACCCGAATGCGGCCAACAACGCGGCGACCGCCAGAGTGTCCGGTGTTCTCGAAGCGGACGTCGCCGTCACGCTCGCGTTCCCGTCCGCCGTCAATGCGGGACAGACCGTCGTCGGCACGGTGACCTACGCGAACGAGGGGCCGAGCACGGCGAACGGCATCGCCGCGACGCTCGGCCTGCCCGCGAACTTGTCCGCCCCGCCGGTCTTGAGCGGATTGCCGCCGGGCATCACCTACAGCTACGCCGCGAGCACCGGCGTCGTGACGCTCGCCGGTCTTCCCGCGACCCTCGCGAACGGCGCCGCCCTAGGACCGATCACCGTGAGCTATGTACAGCCCACGTCGGGCAGCTCCACGATCCACGCTGGGATCACGACGACGACCAGCGATCCGCAACCGGCCAACGACGCGGCGACCAAGGCGATCACGGGCGTGCCGCTCGCGGATCTTGCTGCGGCGCTCGCGTTCCCCGCGCACGTGAACGCCGGCCAGCAGGTCACGGGCACCGTGCTGTTCACGAACAAGGGCCCGAGTTCCGGTACGGGGCTGGTCTTCAGTCTCGGCTTGCCGGCGAACCTCTCGGTCGCGCCCACTTTGAGCAATCTGCCCGCCGGCGCGAGCTACGCCTACGATGCCCTCACGGGCGTGGTGAGCCTCACGGATCTGCCGACCACGCTGGCCGCGGGCGCGAGCGTCGGACCGATCACGATCGTCTTTGCGCAGACCGCGTCGGGTACGGCAACCATCAGCGCGGGCGTCAACGGCGCGACGCAGGACCCGAACCCGGGCAACAACCAGGCCAGCGCCACGGTCACGGGTTCCGCGGCCGAGCTCCGGGGCACGGTTTACCTGGACAACAACCAAGACGGACAATTCGATGCCGGCGATACACCGCTCGCCGGAGTCACGGTCGACCTCGTCGCCGGCGGTCGTGTCCTCTCGACGACGACGACGAACGCCGCCGGCTACTATTCCTACGCCGGTGTTGCGGCGGGCGCATACAGCGTGGCGGTCACGCCTGCCGCGGGCTATCTCGCCGCGTCGCCCTCGCCGGTCGCGGTGAATCTCAACGGCACGGCCGAACTTACCGTGAATTTCGCAGAGATTCGCTCGGCTGCCGTCGGCGCCTTGGTGCTGACCAAAGCCACTCCGCTCGTCAACATCTCGGCCGGTCAGTCCGTGCCGTACACGATTACCGCGACCAATGCGCAAAGCGCGGCGATCGAAACCGTGACGGTGACCGATTTGATCCCGGCGGGCTTCAGTTACCGGATCGGCAGTGCCGCGGTCAACGGCGTCAAGACGAATCCGACTCTCAATGGCCGCATGCTGTCCTGGACGCATCTCAACTTCGCGCCGGGCACGAAGATGACCTTCACCTTGGTGCTCACGGCGGGCGCCGGCGTGACCGGCGGCGAATATACGAACCAGGCCATGGCCTATAACGGCCTGACCGGGAGCCTGATCTCCAACGTCGCCACGGCGACCGTGCGCCTGAGCGGCGATCCGACCTTCGACTGCCCGGATCTCCTCGGCAAAGTCTTCGACGACGCCAACGGCAACGGCCGCGAGGATCCGGGCGAGAAGGGCATCGCGGGCGTGCGCTTGGTCACTGCGCAAGGTCTGCTCGTGACGACGGACGCGGAGGGGCGTTACCACATCGCCTGCCCGATCATTCCGTCGGCCGAAGTCGGCACGAACTTCATCGTCAAGTTGGATGAGCGCACGCTGCCGACGGGCTACCGCCTCACGACCGACAATCCGGAGACGGTGCGCCTGACGCCAGGCAAGGTCTCGAAGCTCAATTTTGGCGCGTCCATCGATCGCGTCGTGCGCATCGAACTCGGCGCGGGTGCCTTCGACAGCATCGAACTTCGCCCCGAAGTGCAGAAGCGCATCGCGGCGGTGCTCGCGACGCTCGAAGGCCAGGCGTCGATCGTCCGGCTGGCCTACGAGGCCGTCGACGAGACCGACGATCTCATCGAGGTCCGGCTCCAGGCGAGCAAGACGGCGATCGAGGCGATCTGGGCCGACCATGCCGAGAAGTATCCGCTGCGTCTCGAGGAGGACATCGTCCGCGGCGCCCGGCCCGATGCCGCTATCCCCGGAGTGCAGCCATGAGCACGACCGCCGCCATCCGCGCGACTCCCGCCATGAGCCGCGCAAGCCATTGCGCCTACGCGCGGCTGCGGGCCACGGCCGTGGCGCTCGCCGCCGTGATCGGATTCTGCTGGATCGTCCCGGTGCCCGCGCAGGAGAGCGCTGCGGCAATCGTCCCGCGCTCAACGAGCGATGCGCCGCCCAACACAGAACGTACGGAACCAGGCAGGCCGCCGTCCGACGCAACGCGTATCCGCCTGCTCGTCGCCGCGGTCAAGACGTTGCCGACGACGGCGCCGACGACCGAGATGCCGCTCGTCGAATCGACGGCGCAGTCCAATTTTCAGTCCGGCAGCGACGAACTGACCGACCTTGCCAAGGAGTCTCTCGCGGCGCTCGCGATGAAATTACGCGACGACAAGGTCGACCGGATTCTGGTCACGGCGGACACCGATTCCGTGCCGCTCACGCCCGCTGCGCACGATCGCTTCGGGACGAACCAGGGCCTGTCCGAGGCGCGTGCGGCCCGCGTCGCAGAGTACCTGGAGTCGGCGCTGCAGCTGCCGGAATCGGCGTTCGCGATCACCGGCTACGGCTCGACCCGGCCGCTCGCGAGCAATGCGACCGCCGAGGGCCGGGCCCGCAACCGTCGCGCCGACGTGCGGGTTTGGGCGCGAGCACCGGCGCCGCCCGCCCTCCCGGTCGCCGTCCCGCCGCCGCCAGTCAAGGAGACGGTCTCGAACTGCATCGGCGATGCAGCGGACCAGCTGGCGCCGGTGCGGATCACCGTCGATGGCAAGCCCTTGGATACCCGCGAGGGCAGCAATCCGGAAGCCGGCAACGAGGCTGATCGCCAGCGTTGCGTCGACGTCGCGCTTGCCCGCGCCGACGTGCAGGTACGCTTCGATCCCCTCGACCAGAAGCCTTTCCTCAACGTGATCGCGATCCCGCAGCGCGCGATCGCCGGCCAGCCCGTGCGCTTCACGAGCTATGCGAATTATCCGCGCTTCATCGAGCGCGCCGAGATCCGCGTCTTCGCCCAGGATCAGAGTACGCAACAAAGGCCGCTCAGCGTGATACCCGTCGCGATCGGCGGCTCGACCGAATGGGTGCCGCCGGCGCTCGGCGATTCCTTGCTGCGCGTCACCACGGACCTCGCGAAGCCGAAGTTCCTGACCTACGTTCTACGCGTCTACGACAAACAAGGGCGCTTCGACGAAACCAAGGCACGGCGACTCGACATTTCCGCGACACCTCCGGACGTCAAGGTCGACCAAGCCCAGCTCGCGCGTGATCTGGAGCGCGCCGCGTATGGCGACAACACGCTGATCCTGCGCAACATCCCGATCGAAGGCGGTGCCGTCACCGTCAGCGGCAAGAACGTGCCGCCCGACGATAAGGTCTACGTCCAGGGCATGCCCATCCCGGTCGACGGCCAACAGCACTTCGTCGCCCGCGAGATCCTCCCCAGAGGACCGGAACAGGTCTCCGTGAAAATCCTCAACGACCAGGGCGAGGGCCTCGAGTTCACGCGTAATCTCTCGATCGCCGTCGATGATTCCTTCTTCGTGGGTCTCGCTGATTTCACGGCCGGCGCGCGGAGCACGAGCGGTCCGATCGAACTCGTCACGGGCGAGGGCGATCTGGCGCGCCACGACTATGTCGACGGTCACGTCGCGTTCTATTACAAGGGCTTGATCAAGGGCGAGTGGTTGCTCACCGCCGCTGCCGACTCGCAAGATCAGCCGCTACGCGACCTTTTTAGCAATTTCGCCAGCAAAAATTCGCAGGACCTTTTGCAGCGGATCGACCCGAGCCGGTATTACCCGGTGTATGGCGACGACAGCACGACCGTGCAAGATGCGCCGACGTCGGGCAAGTTCTACGTCCGCCTCGACAAGGGCGAGAGCTCCGTGCTCTGGGGCAATTTCCAGACTCACATGACCGGGACCGAGTTCGTTCAGTACACCCGCACGCTGTACGGCTTGAGCGTCAACTACCGCTCACCCGAGACGACGAGCTATGGCGAGAAGCAACGCACGGTCGACGGCTTCTGGGCCGATCCCGGCACGCTCGGTGCGCGCGAAGAATTGCGCGGCACCGGCGGCTCGGTCTATTACCTGCAGAATCAGGACATCTCGGTCGGCTCCGAGCAGATCTGGGTGCAGGTCAGAGACAAGGACTCCGGCATCGTCGTCGCACAGACCATGCTCGTACCGGCTCAGGACTACGACATGAACTACATCAACGGCACCATTCTGCTGCACAGTCCTTTGTCGACGACCTCGGACGTCGAGACCGTCGTGCACAGCGGTGGTCTCGACGGCGACCCGCTTTATCTCGTCGTTACTTACGAATACGTGCCCGACTTCTCGAGCCCCAGTTCCTTGGCGCTCGGCGGCCGCTACAGTCAGTGGTTCGACGATCACTGGCAGCTCGGCATGTCCGCGTATCACCAGGGGGAGCCCGGCGAGGAACAGGACCTGAAGGGGATCGACGGCACGTGGCGCTACGCCGCCGGCACCTACATCAAATCCGAGTTCGCCCATTCCGATGGCCCGGGCACGCCGACGCTCACGTCGATCACGGGCGGTCTCTCGGTCGACACGCTGACCAGCAACAGCGGACCCGCGAACGCCGAGCGCCTCGAGGGGGCGGTCGACTTGTCCGAGGTGACGGATTCCGTGAAGGGCCGCGCGAACGCTTATTACCAAGACCGTGACGCGAACTTCTCGGGACCGGGCCAGATCACCCCGGGAGTAGGCGTGCATCAGGAGGGGGCCGCGCTGAATCTGCCCGTCAACGGCACGACCCAGATTCTCGGCAAGTTCGACAGCACCGACTCCTCGGCGCAAACGGTGCACAGTGGCGAGATCGGCGCGGAGCACAAGCTCGACGCGCATTGGCGGGTTACCGTGGGTGCGCGCATCGACGACATGGAAACGCCGGTGCCGAATGCCAGCACGATCCTCTCGCAGAATGGCTCACGTACCGACGTGGCCGTGACCGTGGGTTATCAGTCCGTTGCCGCCAAGCCCATCGATCCAAAAAAGGCAGCCGAGGCGAAGGTACCTGATCCCAAGCACCCACCCGACCCGAGCAAACCCGCCGACAAGGACGTGCCGAAGAGCGTCATCGCCGGCGCTCACGAGGGCTGGGATGTCTACGGCTTCGTGCAGGACACCGTCGAGCACACGGAATCGCGACGGGAAAACGATCGCACCGGCTTAGGGGGCAGCTACCAGATCACCAAGGACCTGCGCACCGGCGCAGAGGCCTCGGACGGCGACCTAGGGTTCGGCGCGAAATTGTCGACCGACTATCAGATCGACAAGCAGAGCAACTTGTACCTGAATTACACGCTCGCGGCCGATCAACCCGATGCGCTGTACGTGGGTCGTGAGGGCACGCTGACGACCGGTACGCGTTATCGCTACGACGACGCAACCAGCGTCTACGCCGAGGAGCGAGCCCAGGCCGGAACAGGCACGGACGGCCTGACGCAGGCCTACGGCGTGGACTTCAAGCCCAGCAAGCACTGGACCTATGGTTTGAAATTAGAGAACGGCACGATCTCCGACCCCGTGGCCGGCGACATGTCGGTGCAGGCGATCGCCGGCAGCGTCGGTTACACCGAGGGCAAGATCAAATACAGCAGCGCGCTCGAGTGGCGGTCGAACGGGTCCTCGATCGTGGGCAATTCGCGCACCGAGCTCTCCCGCAACAGCCTCACGGTTCAAGTCGACCCCGACTGGCGCTTGCTCGGCACCTTGAACCTCTCCCAGACCGACGGCGTCGCCAACACGAGCTTGAACGCGAACTATCAGGAGTTCGTGATCGGCGCGGGCTGGCGGCCGATACACGACGATCGCTGGAACTCTTTGTTCAAATTCACCATCTTGAACAACGTGCCGTCGACCGATCAATTGACTACGGCGGGCAATACGGTCGACTACGCGCAACATAGCCAGGTGATCGATCTCGACACGACTTATCAATTGACCGGCTGGTTCGCCGTCGGCGTCAAATATGCCTTGCGTATCGGTGATCTCAAACCGACGCTCACCGTGGGCGACTGGTTCGCCGACCACACGCAACTCTGGATCTGGCGCGGCGATCTGATCCTCGTGCGCAACTGGGATGGACTCTTCGAGTTACGGCGCTTGAACGTGCGCGAAACGGACGACGTGACCTATGGAGCGTTGGTTGGCGTATATCGGCACATTGGCGATCATCTGAAGATCGGCGTCGGCTACAATTTCACGGACTACTCGGACAATCTTGCCGACGCCGGCTACCGCAGCCACGGATTCTTCTTGAACACGATCGGGAAATGGTAGCCGGCCTCGATAGGCCGCGCAGTCTAGCGAACCGTAGCGGCGATTTGCGCCAACCCGCCTTCGATTGCCTCGCGGGTCGCCTCGGTGAGCGCGCGGGCATCCATGCCTCGCGGGTCGATCGGCCTGCCGATCCTGACCCGGACCGTTCCCGGCTTTTTCAGGAACCCGCGCCGTGGCCAGAACTCGCCGGCATTGTGAGATACCGGCACGACGAATCGTCCCGACTCGATCGCGAGCAGCGCGCCGCTGATGCCGTATTTCCTCGGTTGTCCGGCGATCACGCGCGTGCCTTCGGGGAAAATCACCACCCAGAGACCGTCGTCGAGGCGCTCCTTGCCCTGAGCAAGCACCTGGCTGACCGCGCGATGTCCCGCGCCGCGATTGATCGCGATGGGTCGCAGCAGCCGGATACCCCAGCCGATGAAGGGCAGCCACAGCAGTTCCCTCTTGAGCACCCACACCTGGGCGGGAAACAAGAGGAAATGCGCCACGGTCTCCCACGCCGACGTATGGTTCGACATCACGATGTGATTGCCGGTCGGGATGTTCTCCGCGCCTTCGACTTCGTAAGAAAGTCCGCACGAGACGCGCAGGACGAACAGCAATTGGCGTGCCCACGTCTGGGCGATCGCGAACTGGAAGCGATGCGGCAGCCAAAAGCAGAGCGCCATGAAGCTCCCGAACAGACAGGCGGAAACGATCATGTAGCTCGTGAACGCGAGCGAGCGCACATACTGCATCCGGATTCGCTCAGCCCGGTAAACGCGAGAGGTCGGCGATACCGCTAAAGGCGCTGCGAACTTCGCGCAGCAAGGCCAGACGGTTGCGACGCAGCGCCAGGTTCTCGTCCATGACCATGACCTCGGCAAAGAAGGCGTCGATCGGGCCGCGCATGCCCGCGAGCAGACTCAAGGTTTCGCCGTACGCGCGGCGGCGCATGGCATCCTCGGCCGGCGCACGTACTTCCAGCAGCGCGCGATGCAGGCCGTGCTCCGCCGCCTCGCTGAAACCCTCGCTCGACACGACGACGGCCGGATCGAGTTCGGTCTTTTTCAGGATGTTCGCGATGCGTTTGTTGGCGGCTGCGAGGATCGGTGCGTCCGGCAAGGCCGAGAACTGCCGCAAGGCCTGCAGACGCGCGTCGATGTCGAGCGGCGAGCGCGCGCCGACGCCGAGCACGGCGTCGACCATCTCCGTCGTCACGCCGTCGCCGCGCTCGAGCATGAGACCGCGGAGGCGCTCCATCATAAAGCTGAACACCTCGTCGACGGTGCCGGCGCGCTGCACGGGTTGCGCCGCGACGGAGCTCTCGGCAAGGGCATACAAGTCGAGGTCTAGACCGCCCTCCAGCACGATGCGCAAGATGCCGAGCGCGGCGCGTCGCAGGCCGAACGGATCTTTCGCACCGGTCGGCTTTTGATCGATCGCGAAAATGCCGACCAGCGTGTCGAGCTTGTCCGCAATGGCTAGTGCCTGGCCGGTCTTGGCGCGCGGCAGCGCGTCGCCGGCATAGCGTGGTCTATACTGATCTTCTATCGCCATACAAACGGCTTCGCTTTCCCCCTGGCCGGCGGCGTAATAGCGTCCCATCGTGCCCTGTAATTCGGGAAACTCACCGACGATGCTGGTCATGAGGTCCGCCTTGGCGAGCTGCGCCGCGCGGTCCACCTCAGAACCCGCGCCGATCGCGGCGCCGATCTGGGTCGCGAGCGCCCGTACGCGCAGCGTCTTGTCCGCGTAGCTGCCGAGTTTGGTCTGAAACGTCACGCCGGTGAGCTTGGCGGCATGTTCCTCGAGGCTCAGCTTGCGGTCCTGGTCCCAAAAGAAGGCGGCGTCGCTCAAGCGCGGGCGTACCACGCGCTCGTTGCCGGCACGCACTTTCTCCGGATCGCGGCTCGCGATGTTGCTGACCGTGATGAACCAACCGACCAGATGGCCATCCATGCCCTCGACCGGAAAGTACCGCTGATGGTCTTGGACCGTGGCGATCACCACCTCGCGCGGCAGCGCAAGGAAGCGCTCTTCGTAACGACCCGCGAGCGGTACCGGCCATTCGACGAGGGCGGTGACTTCGTCGAGCAGTGCGTCCTCGATCAGGGCCTTGCCGCCGAGTTGCGTCGCCAGCTTGGTCACGGCGCTGCGTATCGTCTCGCGCCGCTCCGCAAAATCCACCACGACCTTGGCGCGGCGCAGACGCGCTGCATAGCTCTCCGCGCTCGCGAGGACGATAGGCTTCGGGGCATGAAAGCGATGACCGCGCGTGATCCGGTCCGCGCGCAATCCCAAGACTTCGGCCGGCACGAATGCGTCGCCAAACAGGAGAACGATCCAGTGCACGGGGCGCACGAATTCAGTCTTGCGTGCGCCCCAGCGCATGCGCTTAGGCGTCGGCAGCGCCGCGACCGCTTGATTCAGGATCTTGCCGATGGCGGCGGTCGTCGCGACGCCGCGTTCGGTGCCCTGAAACGCCAGCCACGCGCCTTTGTCGGTCGTCAGCCGCGACAGGGCGGCGACTTCTACGCCGCAGCTTTGCGCAAATGCGCGAGCGGCCTGCGTCGGCGCGCCCGCCGCATCGAAGGAGTTGGCGACCGGCGGACCACGCCGCTCGATGCGGCGATCCGGTGCCTGCGGGCGACAGCCGGAGATGAGCACCCCCAGCCGTCGTGGTGTCGCGAAACTGCGCACCGCGCCGTGCGGTATACCGGCATCGGCAAGCCCTTTGACGATGCTCTCGGTCAGCGCCTTCGACAATGCGAGCAAGCCGACCGGCGGCAGTTCTTCGGTGCCGATCTCGATCAGCAGGCTGCGCGGCGCATCTTCGCGAGGCGCGCCGGTGCTCGTCGCGCTCATGGTGTGACCCGTGCCGGCGCGGACTCGCGCAGCAAGGGGAAGCCGAGCGCCTCGCGGCTGTCGCGATAGCTCTCGGCGACGCCGCGCGCGAGCGTGCGCACGCGCAGAATGTAGCGCTGCCGCTCGGTGACCGAGACCGCATGGCGCGCGTCGAGCAGATTGAAGGCGTGCGAGGCCTTGACCATCTGCTCGTAGGCCGGCAACGCCAATTTATCCGCGATCAAACCTTGTGCGGCGGCTTCCGCCGCATCGAACTGCCGCCGCAGCACGGCCGTATCCGCTTTGGCGAAATTGTAGGTCGATTGTTCGACCTCGTTCTGATGGAAGACGTCGCCATAGGTGATCGTGCCGAATGGACCCTCCGCCCAGACGATGTCGAAGATGCTCTCCTTCCCTTGGATGTACATGGCCAGACGTTCCAAGCCGTAGGCGATCTCACCCATGACGGGCACGCAGTCGAGGCCACCGACCTGCTGGAAGTAGGTGAATTGCGTGATCTCCATGCCGTTCAACCACACCTCCCAACCGAGACCCCAGGCGCCGAGCGTCGGCGATTCCCAGTTGTCCTCGACGAAACGGATGTCGTGGGTCAGGAGATCGAAGCCCAGGTGGCGCAGCGACCCCAAGTACAGTTCTTGGAAATCGTCGGGCGACGGTTTGATGCACACCTGAAACTGATAGTAATGCTGCAGGCGAAATGGGTTTTCACCATAGCGCCCGTCGGTAGGGCGACGCGAGCCTTGCACATAGGCGGCGCTCCAGGGTTCCGGACCCACTGCGCGCAGAAAAGTCGCCGCGTGAAAGGTTCCTGCCCCCATCTCCATATCGTAGGGCTGCAAAATCACGCAACCCTGCTCCGACCAATATTGCTGCAATGCAAATATCAGGCCCTGAAAAGTCTGCGGAGGCGTGGGGATCTTTGCCATAAGCTGGCTCGTTGGTTGAACAAAGCGAGCGAGTATAGCGACGTGGGCCCCGGACTGTATTGAACCCTGGCGAAGGAGCAGTTCATGCACCGATTTTGATCAAAGCGAAGAGCAGACGGGTAAACGATCGGGAATCGTGCATACCGATCCCCATTTTGCGCCCTAATAGTGCGTCAATATGCGAATTTGCATTAAATGAGTGCAGAATGGGGCCAGTTTTTATGGGGCAGCGCCGCAAGTCCTTGATCGGCCGCGCTCCCAAATGTGGCACGCTAGCTGCATTGCCTTCTAGCCCGGCGTCTACCGGCCTGATCATCTCTACTTTACGTACCCCCTTGGAGGACAACCGTGACTCCCGCTGATGTTCTAAAACTAATTCAAGAAAAAGACGCGAAATTCGCGGATCTGCGCTTCACCGATACGATCGGCAAAGAACAACATGTAACCATCCCGGCGCGGCTCGTCGACGAGGGCTTGTTTACCGACGGTAAGATGTTCGACGGCTCGTCGATCGGCGGTTGGAAGGGGATCAACGAATCGGACATGATCCTCATGCCGGATGCTTCGACCGCCGTCATGGATCCCTTCTTCGAAGAGACGACGGTCAACATCCGCTGCGACATCATCGAACCGGCAACGATGCAGGGCTATGAGCGCGACCCGCGTTCGCTCGCAAAGCGCGCCGAGGCCTACCTGAAATCCACCGGCATCGCGGATTCGGCCCTGTTCGGCCCCGAGAACGAATTCTTCATTTTCGACAGCGTGAAGTGGAACGCCGAGATGCGCGGTTGCTCGGCCGAGATCGATTCGGTACAGGGTGCATGGAACAGTAATAAAGAGTACGAGGACGGGAACCGAGGCCATCGACCCGGCATCAAGGGCGGCTATTTCCCCGTGCCCCCCGTCGACGCGTTTCAGGACATCCGCAGCGCTATGTGCCTCGCACTCGAGGAAATGGGCCTGAAGACCGAGGTGCATCACCATGAAGTCGCCACCGGCGGCCAATGCGAGATCGGCGTCAATGCCAACACCTTGACCAAGAAAGCCGACGAAGTCCAAATCCTGAAATATGCGATCCAAAATGTCGGCCATGGTTATGGCAAGACGGTTACGTTCATGCCGAAGCCCCTCGTCGGCGACAATGGCAGCGGCATGCACGTCCACCAGTCACTGCAAAAAGACGGCAAGGCGCTGTTCGCGGGCGATAAGTACGGCGGCCTGTCGGACATTGCGCTCTATTACATCGGCGGCATCATCAAACATGCCCGGGCGATCAATGCCTTCACGAACGCGAGTACGAACAGCTACAAGCGGCTGGTTCCGGGCTTCGAAGCACCGGTCATGCTGGCTTATTCGGCGCGCAATCGTTCCGCCTCGATCCGCATCCCCTGGATCTCGAACCCGAAGGGACGCCGGATCGAAGTCCGTTTCCCCGATTCGACCGCGAATCCGTACTTCGCGTTCGCGGCGATGATGCTCGCGGGCTTGGACGGCATCCAGAACAAGATTCATCCGGGCGACCCGGCCGACAAGGATCTCTACGATTTGGAGCCGGAGGAGGCCAAGCACATCCCGACGGTTTGTCATTCGCTGGACATGGCTCTCGAGGCACTCGACAAGGATCGAGCCTTCTTGAAGGCCGGCGGCGTTTTCACCGACGATGTCATCGACGCCTACATCCAACTCAAGATGAAGGACGTGACCCGCCTGCGCATGACGACCCATCCGATCGAATTCGAGCTCTACTACAGCCTGTGAGCCGACAGCCTGCCGCTCCGGTCCATAGGGTGACGGCGGTCACGCCGTCGTCACCCCGCTTTGTGGCCGGGAGGGGATAGGGCTATGCTTCTCTCTCATGTATCTCTTGCAGCGACTGCTCGCGCTAGGCCTGATTGCGTCGTTCTCGGCGCACGCCGCGGTCGTCTACAAGTGGGTCGATGCGGACGGCGTCGTGCACTTCTCGGATCAGCCGGTTCCCGGCTCCGAGAAGGTCGTCACGAGCGCGGCTTCCACGCACATGGGAACGGTGCCGGTTGCAGCGCCGGCCAGCGGCGGCGGACCAGCGACTCAGGCGCCTCCCGCCTTGCCGGCGGTATTCGCGATCGTGTCCCCGAACGCACAGCAAACCTTCGTCAACGAATCGGTGCCCGTGCACTTGGATCTGCAGCCTGGGTTGGCCGAGGGAGAAACCCTTTCCTGGAAGTTGAACGGCCAAGAGTTGGCCGACCAAACGGGCCTGCAGTTCAATCTTTCGGACCTGCCGCGCGGTGCTTACAACTTATCGGCCACGCTCGTGGATTCGAACACCCAACAAACCATCACGTCCACCAGCATCACGTTCTACGTGCAGCAACCTTCGATCCTCTCCCCGCAGCACAAATAGCCGCGCTGACCCGCGGTGGCCCGGGCCGCTCTCGTGGCCGCTGAACTGCACGTCGGATCGCTGCATATCAATGGCACCGATTTACTCGATGCGCTCGTGACGAGCGTGTTCGTCCTCGATCGCGATCTGCGCGTCGATTATTTGAACGCTGCCGCCCAGACGCTCGTGGCCCTGAGTCCGAATCAAGCCCTGGGCCGGCCGATCAATGAACTGACGCGCGGCGCAGAGACGCTGCTGCCTTTGTTCGACCGCGCGCGCGCCGGTGGCGAAGGCGTGGTGCAGCGTGAGCTGGCCTGGCCGGGACCGGGAGGGGTGGATCGGATCCTGGACTGCGCGGTTACGCAGGTGGTGATCGGCGCAGATGTCTCGCGGATTCTGCTCGAAATCGAGGACATCACCCAGCATCGACGGCTCACTCGGGAAAACGCGCTCCTTGCGCAACTCGGCGGCAGCCGCTTGATGGTGCGGCAGCTCGCGCACGAGATCAAGAATCCCCTCGGGGGGCTGCGCGGCGCCGCCCAATTGCTCGAACGCGAGTTGCTCGATCCGGCTTTGCGCGAATACACGCGCGTGATCATCAGCGAAGCCGACCGCCTCACCAATTTGCTCGATTCAATGCTCGGGCCGGGCAGACCTCCGGCCAAACAACTCATCAATCTGCACGAGCTGCTCGAGCGCGTGTACCACTTACTGCGCAGTGAAGCGGCCGAGGGCGTGCGAGTCGAGCGCGACTACGATCCCAGCCTGCCGCCGCTCACGATCGATCCGAACCACATCATCCAGGCGATGCTAAACCTCGGCCGCAACGCTTTGCAGGCGCTCTCGGGCGCCAAAGTGTCCTCGCCCAGACTGGTTCTCAGAACCCGAGCGGCCATCAACGTCAGCGTCGGCTCCAAACGCCACCGTCTCGTCGCTTCGATTCAATTCGAGGACAATGGCCCGGGCGTTTTGCCAGAGATTCGGGACACGATTTTCTACCCCCTGGTCTCCGGTCGCGCCGACGGTACGGGTCTCGGACTCGGTATCGCGCAGGATCTCGTGTCTCGTCACGGTGGTCTCATCGAATTCGACAGCGCACCCGGCAAGACCGTCTTCACGATTTCACTGCCCATGGACTCCGTATGAATGCAAAGCCCCTGCAAGTTTGGCTGGTTGACGACGACGCCTCGATTCGTTGGGTGCTGGAGAAGGCACTCAAGGGGAGCGGCATGGTCGCAAAGACCTTCGATCAGGCCGACAACGCCCTCAGCGCCTTGCGTGCCGACACGCCCGACGTACTGATGACCGACATTCGCATGCCCGGCCGCAGCGGCCTCGATCTACTCAAAGAAATTCAAGTGGCCTGGCCCGGTTTGCCCGTGATCGTCATGACGGCCCATTCCGACCTCGATGCGGCGGTGGCCGCTTATCAGGGCGGCGCTTTCGAGTACCTGCCCAAGCCTTTCGACATCGATAAAGCCGTGGATCTGGTGCGCCGGGCCGCGCAACAGGCGACCGTGTCGACCGATGTCGAGGCGACCCGTCGCAGCATCCCGGAGCTGCTCGGCCAAGCGGCGGCGATGCAGCAGGTATTTCGCGCCGTGGGCCGCTTGTCCCGTTCCAGCATGACGGTGCTGATCACGGGCGAATCGGGGACGGGTAAGGAGCTCGTCGCCCGCGCATTGCATCGGCACAGCCCGCGTTCCAGCAAAGCCTTCGTCGCCTTGAATACCGCGGCTTTCACCGCCGACCTCCTCGAGTCCGAGTTGTTCGGTCACGAGAAAGGTGCGTTCACGGGAGCCGACACCCAGCGTCGGGGCCGCTTCGAACAAGCCGACGGCGGAACTCTGTTTCTCGATGAGATCGGCGACATGTCGCCGGCGCTGCAGACGCGTTTGCTGCGCGTGCTTGCGGAGGGTGAGTTCTACCGGGTCGGCGGGCAGACGCCGGTCAAGGTCGACGTGCGCGTGATCGCCGCGACTCATCAGGATCTCGAGTCCCGCGTCAACTCCGGCCATTTCCGCGAGGACCTCTTGCACCGTCTCAACGTGATCCGCATCGAGATCCCGCCGCTGCGGGAGCGGCGCGAAGATATTCCGGAACTGCTCAAGCATTACCTGAGCGTCGCGGGCCAGGAACTCGGCGTCGAGCCCAAGCTGCTGATGACCCAGGCCGAAACCGCCTTGGTCACCTTCGACTGGCCCGGTAACGTTCGGCAACTGGTCAATGCCTGCAGGCGCCTGACCGTGACCGCTCCCGGACGCGAGATCCGCAGCGAAGACATTCCACCGGACCTCGGCGGCGCCTCGGTCGGGGTCGCCGCCAGTCACGATTGGATGGCGAAGCTGTCGCATTGGGCCGAACAGGAACTCGACGCCGGCACGCAACGCCTGCTCGATCAAGCGGTCCCTGAAGTGGAACGCATTCTGATTCGCGTCGCCTTGCGCAAGGCCGACGGACTCAAGCAGGAAGCGGCAAAGCTCCTCGGCTGGGGCCGCAACACGCTGACACGCAAGATGCGGGAGCTCGGCATGGAGGATGCCGCTTGAGCGCACGCCGCCGCGCTTGAACCCCATGCGATAATCGCCGCCCATGAGCGATTTCATCAAACATACGTTCGAGACCCCCGAGCGCAGCTTGTACGGCAACACGATGGCGGAATGGATCGCCGCCGGTATCATCGTGCTCGCGGTATATTTCGGTCTGTGGTTCCTGCGTGGCCTGATCAAGGCGCGGACCAAGCGCTATCTCACCGGCGAGTACGCGATGCCGCTCCGCATGTTCGCCTACCTGCTCGCCAACACGAAGCAAATCCTCTTTCTGGCCCTGGCACTGTATGCCGGCAAGGAGAGCCTGACGCTGCCCGCGAAGCTAGAGCTGCGGCTGTCGAACGCGGTGCTGATCCTGCTGTTACTGCAGGTCGGACTCATGGCGGGTCGTTCACTGCGTTTCTATCTCGAAATAAAGGAGCAGCAGCAGGGTCCGGATCGCTCCTTCGCAGGCTCCCTCGACATCATTCATTTCCTGGCGCGGATTCTGATCTGGTCGCTGCTGATCCTCGTCGCGCTCGACAATCTCGGGATCAACATCACCGCGCTGCTCGCCGGTCTCGGTGTCGGCGGCGTGGCCGTGGCGCTCGCCTTACAAAACATCCTCGGCGACCTGTTCGCGTCGCTGTCGATTGCGCTCGACAAGCCTTTCGTGGTCGGCGACTCGCTGACCATCGATAGCTTCACCGGCAAGGTGGAGCACATCGGCATCAAGACCACCCGGCTGCGCAGCGAAACCGGCGAACAAATCGTCGTGTCGAATGCGGACATCCTCAAGAGCCGGGTCCGCAACTATGGGCGCGCGCAGGAGTTGCGCACCGTCACGACCTTGCGCGTCGCCTACGACACCCCCTCCGAGAAACTCGAGGCGATCCCCAAAATGCTCGAACAGATCGTCACCGAACAGGCAAACGCCCGATTCGAACGCTGCCATTTGAAGAACTTCGGCGAATGGGCCTTGCAGTACGAACTATCCTACTTTCGACAAAATCCGGATCAATATCCCTTGCTCGACCTGCAACAGGCGGTGAATTTTCGCATCATCGAACGATTCCGCCGCGAACAGATCGAGTTCGCCCTGCCCACGCAGCGCGTGGTCACGACGCCCTGAGCCCTTGTTTCAAGTCGTTCTGTTCGAACCGGAGATTCCGCCGAATACCGGCAACATCATCCGGCTGTGCGCCAACCTCGGCGCGACTCTGCACCTGATCAAGCCCTTGGGATTTCGCCTCGACGACAAGAGCCTGCGCCGCTCCGGTCTCGATTATCACGATTTGACCTCGGTGCAGGTGCATGTAGATTTCGATGCGTGTCTGGCGATGCTCGGCGGATCGCGTTTATTCGCCGTCGAGACCGAAGCTTCCCGCCGCTACGACACCCCAGATTATTCGCCCGGTGATGCGTTTCTGTTCGGACCGGAAACACGCGGACTACCGCCGGCAACGCTCGAGAGAGTCGGCGGAGAGTATGCCGTCTCGATTCCGATGCGACCGGCCAGCCGCAGCCTGAATCTGTCGAACGCGGTTGCGGTCGTGCTCTACGAAGCCTGGCGCCAATGCCACTTCCGTATCAAGCCGTAATGCGTGCGACGCGCACGCTACCCGCGGGGAGCGAATCGGGGTCGCTCGAGCGGCGACCCAACGGGCAGACACAATGCACGCGAGTCCCACCGCCCTTGCGACGTTTGACCTGCAGCGTTCCGCCGAGGACGCCGGCGCGGTAGCGCATGATCTTGAGCCCCATGCCGCGGCCCGGGGCGACGCCACGGCTGCCTGCCGTACCGACCCCGATCCCGTCATCGGAGATCACCAAGTTGATCAGTTGCTTCGCGGTGCTCAGGCTGACGAGTATGGACCGGGCCCGACCGTGCTTGGCCGCATTCAGGATTGCTTCCTGCGCGATCATATATAAATTCGTTGCGCCGGCCTCGTCGATCCCGAAATCGCCGGAAGTCGACAATCGCAGGCGCACCTCACAGCCGAGCGTACTGCGCGACCATGCAGCGAGCGTGCCGAGAGCGGCCGCGATGCCGCCACGTTCGAGCGTCACCGGCGACAGTCCCATGGCCATCTTGCGCGTCGTTTGGATCGCGTGGTTGACCAAGGCGATGGTGTCGTCGAGGACCGACCGAGCGTCGCCGCCACCCGTCTCGACCCGCAGCGCGACGCTGCGGAGCATCAAGGAAATTCCCGTGAGCTCCTGGCCGAGACCGTCATGCAGGTCGCTGCCAAGGCGGCGCCGCTCACGATGAGCGCTCTCGGTAATTTCCTTTTCGAGCTGCTTGCGTTCGGAAACGTCTTGAACGACGTATAGCGTTTTCTTCGAGCCGGATACCTCGATCGACCCGGTCAGGATTTCGCCCGAAAATTCGCCGCCGTCGGCGCGGCGCAGATTGATCGCGCGCGTACCACCCCGTGCGCTGAAGCGTGCCAGCCATCGATCGATCGCCCGCGTCTCCAAATCCTGCGCGAAGTCGAGCAGCTTCAGGAACGGAATGCCCTTCAACGTGGCGTGCTCGTGCCCGAACATCCGGTCGAAGGCCGGGTTCGTGAACTCGACGCAGCCCTCGCCGTCGACGAGCACGACCCCCTCGCGCATCGTCTCCAAGATGGTCGCGAGTCGCGCTTCGCTCTCGCGCACCGCTATTTCCATGCGTTTGTGGGCGTCGACGTCCAGGCAGACGCCGACCATGACGAGGTACTCGCCAGAGGGGTCGCGCTGCGTGACGCGACCGCGTTCGTGCACCCAGCGCCAGCCGCCTTCGCGGGCCATGATGCGGAACTCGACGACATAATGGTCGGTGATGCCGTGCATAGCCTCTTCGCTGAGTTTCTTGTAGAGCGGCGCGTCGGCCGGGTGTATCCGTTCGAGCCAGACCCGTTGCTCGCGGCCGTTGTCGTAGGGCTCGATGCCGTGCAGTTCGCACCAATCATTGAACCACCAGCAGCTGCCGTCCGCGCGCACCTCCCACAAACCCAGCTCCGTACCCCAGACCACGGCTTCGAGGCGCGCCTCCGACTCGCGCAAAGCGAGGGCCGTGCGTTTGCGCGCATCGATGTCGATGGTCACGCCCGTGAGACGCAGTGCCTTGCCATCGGCATCCCGCGCCGTCGCCATGCCGCGGCTGGAGATCCAGAGCCAGGCGCCGGAGCGCGTGCGGACCCGAAATTCCGCTTCGTAAATCTCGCTGCGACCGGCGATGACATCGTGATAGCCGTTCGTGCCGGCGAGATCATCGGGATGGATCGTCGCATCCCAGCGCGCGCCGTGTCCGGCGCCCGAACAAGGATCGATGTCGTGTTGGTTGCACCAGTCGTTCCACCAGGTCAGTTCGTCGGACTCGACTTTGACGTCCCAGAAGCCGAACTCGGCGCGTTGCGCGGCGAACTCAGGCCGCGAGCTGCCTTCTTGAATTGCGCTCGCAAGCACGGCGAAGTCGGGCAGTGTCTCGCGGCCCTCGCTGACGTCCTCGAAACTCCAGACGACGCAGTGAACGTCCTGGAAGATCGCACGGCGCATCACGACGCGAGCTTGCACCTCGTTCACAATGCACCGCACCATTATTCTTTGCACCCTGCCCGACGATAGCGTGCGTTCGTGCAACCCGCCGAGCGCCTCCGGCGCCACGGACTCGACCAGGCAGAATATCGAGACTTGGTCCGTGTGTTTCGCCTGCTGGCCCAGCATCGCCGCGAGTGGTCGACTGCAGTACGCAATCGTTCCTCCGGCGCGGGTCACGGCGACGCCATCGGCGACATGGTCGAGAAGAGCGAGCGACTCCTCCGTGAGCAAAGTCGCTATCACTCGGGTGCTCGGCGCAGATTCCGTTGCATCTAGCGGGGATCTTAAACGAAGCCGAACTCGAGGCGAAGAGATTCATGCCAGCGTGCCACCGTGACGGCGCAACGTAAGGGCGCAGAATGCTTTTGTTGCGGTGCATAATCGGCAGCGGGCGTGGCGTGTTCACCCTGTCTCTTTGACCACCCGTCGCCCAAACAGTACTGTTCGACGTGTCGCGCCGCACCGGCGCACGTCCGTGCCGACCAAAGGATCCGCCGCATGAACAAAGCCGCCTTGATCTCGTCCACCCTTTTGCTGTTCGCCCATGCGTGGGCCGACGGCGCATCGCCGCCCGCCTTTGACGTCGCTGCCGCCAATCGGCGCATCGACACGATTCTCGACAAGGATTACCCCCACCTCGACGCGCTGTACAAGGACATTCACGCGCATCCGGAACTGGCTTTTCAAGAGGACCGCACCGCCGTTTTACTCGCGGTGGAGATGCGTAAACTGGGATTTACCGTCACCGAGCACGTCGGTAAGACCGGCATCGTCGCGCTGTATCGCAACGGTGCGGGTCCGACGGTGCTCGTGCGCACGGAACTCGACGCGCTGCCGATGGAGGAGAAAACCGGCTTGAGTTATGCGAGCCACGCGCAGCAGTTGCTGGACGGCAAGTCCAGCTTCGTCGATCACAGCTGCGGCCATGACTCGCACATGGCTTGGTGGCTGGGCACGGCCGAGGCGCTGCTGGCGATGAAGGATCAATGGCACGGCACGCTGGTCTTCATCGGTCAGCCGGCCGAGGAAATCATCAGCGGCGCCAAGGCCATGCTCGCCGACGGTTTGTTCACGCGGTTTCCGAAGCCCGATTTTGCTTTCGCCGCACACGTCGGGCCGACGGCCTATGGCACCGTGTCCATCAAGGATGGCGCGGTGAGTTCCGCCTCGGATTCCATCGACATCGTGTTCCATGGGCGCGGCGCTCATGGCTCGATGCCGGACAAGAGCATCGATCCCGTGGTCATGGGCGCGAATTTCGTGGTCGCCGTCCAAGACGTCGTCAGCCGCCAGAAAGATCCCCAGGCCTTCGGGGTCGTGACGGTCGGCAGTTTTCAGGCGGGCACGGTGGAGAACATCATTCCAGACAAAGCGGAACTCAAGCTGACGCTGCGCTCTTATTCGCCCGAGGTGCGCACCGGCCTCCTGCAGGGCGTCGAGCGAACCGCACAGGGTGTCGCCACCATGGCCGGAGCGCCGGCACCCGATGTCACGCACGTGCACGGCACCGCGTCCGTACACAACGATGGTCGCCTGGCCGCGGACGCGGACCTCGTGCTCAAAGCCGTGTTCGGCGACAAGCTTACGTTCATCCCGGCCACCGTGCCGGGCTTCACCGCGAGCGAGGATTTTTCCGAGTTCGTCGATGCCGGTGTCCCGTCACTGTTCTTCGGGATCGGCGGTGACGATCCGGCCATGCTCGCCGACTACAAGGCGGCGGGCAAGCCGGTACCCGTCAATCATTCACCCTTCTTCGCGCCCGTGCCCGAGCCCACGATTCGCACGGGCGTCAAGGTACTGACGCTTGCCGTGCTCATGGTGACGACGTCTTAGGCGCGCGCGGCGAACGAAGTGCACCACCCGCCGGCCGGCACTTGTTTGCCGGCGAACACCATGCATGGGCCCCAGGCATCCGTCGGACCACCCTTGAACTGCACGCATTTGCGGCAGACCTGGCCTTTCAGATGTTCCGGGTAGCGTGCCCTGTCGACCGTCGCCGCGTCGAGCGAGAAGCCCACCGCACGCGCGGCGGGATCGTCGATGCTGATGTGCGGTAGATCGCTGGCGGAAGCCGCCAACGTGGAATTGCCGACTTGTCCCGCGTCGGCATCCATTGCCGTCGCGTGCGACCGTTCCGGCGCGGCCGCCGCGCTGCTCTCGGCTTGTGGCTTGCCGCAGGCCTCGAGTCCCAAGATCGGGATCAATACGCTGCTCGAACCCAAGACCTTGACGAAGTTGCGACGACTCTCATTAAAATGCTTTTCTCCAGCCATGGATGTCTCCTCGCGTGCGATGCGTGTTATCGATCAATGTTGTATGCATTTCCCCGAAATGCGCTTCATCCAACCATCCTCTGCAAGAGTTGCGGTGATGGTCGCGATAAGCCTATTCCCTATATAAATTTTCGCAAGTCCGGTTGCCCGGACCCGCCTCGGGGGCGGCGCTGGGCGCCCTGAGTCTTACTGCTAGAATGCGGGCGGCCGCCACCGGAGGGCTAGTACTTGCCTGCAACCGAACCCCCTGATTCCTTGGTTCCGCGACCGTCGGTTTTTTTGAGCTATGCCTCCGAAGATCGCGAGGCGGCGCGCCGACTGCGCGATGCCATGCCGGCCTATGGAATCGACGTCTGGTACGACGAAAGCGAATTGGGGGGAGGCGAGGCTTGGGACCAGAAAATCCGCCGGCAGATCCGCGAATGCGACTATTTCATGGCGCTGGTCTCGGCGCAGACCGAGGCGCGTCACGAGGGCTATTTTCGGCGCGAGTGGCGGCTCGCCGTCGAGCGCACGCTCGACATGGCCGACGATCATCTGTTTTTGCTCCCGGTCGTTCTCGACGACACGGATCAGGCTGCGGCCCGGGTGCCGGAGAAGTTCCTGATGGTGCAATGGTTGAAAGTGCCGCGCGGAGAACCTACTCCGGCACTCGAGGCCCTCTGCCGGCGCATCGCCAACGGCAACCCGGTCGAGCCGCCGCTGCGCAAGCCGGTTGGTGTGCAACAGCCTGCTGGTGTGCAACGGCCGAATGGTCTGCAACGGCCCGCTCCCTCGGCCGAACCGCTCGGTCTCGAGTTTCCGCGGGAGGAGCCGGGCCAAAGACTCCGGTTCCTCGCCCAAATCGCGATCTGGCTGGTACGTTCGGCCTGGATCGGCTTCAAGCGACTGCCACGCTGGATTCGCATCCTCGCCTACGTATGGCTGGTTTTCGTGTTCGTGTCACGGTGCGACTCTCCCCGGCACAAGGCCGCCGAGGATTCGACTCCGCAGAATCTGGAGAAGCTGCGGGGGATCGCGAAGAGCTACGAGTCCGGAGCCGACAAGAACGATCTCGCGAAGCTCGGCTCCGCCGTCGCCGCCGAATTTTCGACGGACGACGATGACGCGACCACTGCCGCCGCCCACAGCCCTTTGCTTGCGATCGCATTCACCGCCCCGCCCGAGGACGCATCCGCACAGTCGCTGGCTAACGAGACTTTCGTGATGGCCTATGGTCTCGCCGTGATCTCGAATTCCGACAAGGTGGGTTTGAGCAAGGATCCGGCCGTCAAACCGGATCTCACCTCCGCTTTGGCGCTGGGACGCGCCAAGCAGGCGACCTACGTTCTATGCGGCCGCATCGCCGCCGTCGACGGAGTGTCGCAGTTCAAGATCGAGATCGCGAAGGTCGCCGACGGCAGCCTCGTCTGGTCGAAAGCCTATCCCGTCGCCGCCGTCCAGCCGGCAAGACTCGCGGCCGAGACCGTCGCGCACCTGCCGTCCCTTTGAGGCGCGCTCGACCACTGCCTCACTCGGTCTCCGGCCGCATCTCGCGACCCATCAGCGCCTGCACCGCCTCGCGCACGGCCTTACCCTCGTGCATGACCCGGTAAACCTCGCCGCAAATCGGCATCTCTACCCCCAGCCGTGCTGCGACTTCGTTGACCGCGCGCGCCGCCGCGACGCCCTCGACGACCTGATCGAAACTCGCTGCGACGGCGTCAAACGCGCGCCCGGTCCCTAAGGCCATGCCGAAACGCCGGTTGCGGGATTGATCGTCGGTGCAGGTCAGTACGAGATCACCGAGACCGGCGAGACCCATGAACGTGTCGCGTTTCGCACCGAGCGCGACTCCCAGCCGCATCATCTCGGCGAGACCGCGCGTGATCAGCGCCACACGAGTATTCGCACCGAAACCCATCCCGTCGGCGATTCCGGAACCGATCGCGATGACGTTCTTGACCGCACCGCCGACCTCGACGCCGACGATGTCTGTCTGGGTGTAGGCGCGAAAACGAGGCCCCGATATCGCGTGTGCGAGTTCCGCGCCGAACCCCTCATCGGCGGAGGCGATCGTCATCGCGGTAGGCAGTCCTGCGCCGACCTCTTTTGCGAACGTCGGACCGGATACCACGGCGCAGGGTCTTGGACCCAGCAATTCCTCGGCTACTTGGTGAGGCAGCAAGCCCGTGGTGAGCTCGAATCCCTTGGTCGCCCAAGCGATCCGCGCCGTCGCGCGCAGCGCGGGCGCGATCGTGGCCAGAGTCGAGCGAAAGGCATGCGAGGGTACGGCCACGAGGACGTCGCGCGCACGGCCGAGGACGAGACCAAGGTCAGACGCGACGGACAGAGGCGGTGGAAAGGTGGCGTTCGGCAGGTAACGCGCGTTGCAGCGGTCCCGCTCCATCGTCGCCGCCTGTACCGGGTCGCGCGCCCATAGGAGCGTCGGGTGACCTTCTCGCGCCAGCTGAATTGCCAGCGCGGTGCCCCAGGAGCCCGCGCCGATAACCGCCATCGGTTCTGGGCGCGCGGCTTGCATCGAGACCGTCTCCTTGCGCCTAGTTGACCAAGCCGGGCTGCTGTTGGTTCGACGCTTCCGATGCCTGTGCGAACAGTGCGTCGAAATTGACGAGCGGCAACAGAAAATTCGGGAAACCACCCTTCGTGATCAAATCGGAAATGACTTCACGGGCATAGGGAAACAGCACGCTAGGGCAGAAACTGCCGATCAGCCGTTTGTAGTCCTCGAGCGACGCGCCGTTGACGACGAAAATTCCGGCTTGCTTGACTTCGACCAGATAGAGCGTCGCATCGCCCTGCTTCGCTTCCAGCGTAATCGTGAGCAGCACCTCACGCACGTCCGGAGCTACCTCCTCTGCGGTCGTGTTCATGTTCATCTGGAACTTCGGTTCCCAAGACTGATTGTTCGGCAAACGCGGGCCGTTCGGCGACTCGTAAGAGCAGTCTTTCAAATACACGGTCTGCAAAGTGATCTGCACGCCACCGACGTTCGTCTGCGGCGTCGGTCCGTTGATGTCGGTCATCTATCCCCCTGAATTAGCCGATCGAGCTCGCCGCTGCGATCGAGTGCGAAAAGGTCATCGCAGCCCCCCACATGTCGCGCACCGATGAAGATTTGCGGCACGGTGCGCCGTCCGCTCTTGTCGATCATCTCCGTACGCAACGCCGGGTCATCTTCGACGTTGATTGCAGTGAATGTCACATTCTTCTGGCCGAGCAGCTGCTTTGCCCGCTGACAATACGGACACCACAGGGTCAGATAAATCTTGATCTCCGGCTGGCTCATTTGCCGACTTGTTTGTTGGCCGGCGCCGATTTCGCGAGCGGGAGATTGTCCTTGAGCCAGGCGTTGAGGCCGCCTTCGAGGTTGAACACCTTCGTGAAGCCGAGTTTCGCCAAGGTTCGGGCGGCCGAGGCTCCTTCGCGGCCATCCTCGCTGTAGGTGATCACGTTCTTGTCGCGCCACTTCTTGAGGGCATCCGCCTCGGCCGGCAACGACGCCGCGGGCACGTTCCGCGCCTCGGCGATGTGGCCAGCATCGAACGAGTCCTTGGTCCGCAAATCGATCACCAGCGCGCCTTGGTTCATGAGTCGGACGGCCTGCATCGAGCTCAAGGCGGCGAAAGCCTGCACGCGTTCGCGGAGCTCGTACACGAGCACGACCACCGCCGCCACGACCGCACCGGCGACGAGGTAGGGATGATGACTCGCATATTCGAAGAACTGCTGCATACGGCAAGAATCACTCTCGTTTTTTCGGGGCGCAAGTATAGCAGCGGGTACAAGGCTTGTATGCTTGGTGTCCGCGATGAAACCTCCAATCAGCATCTTATGTATTGCCGCTGTGCTTGCTTTTATTGCCACCGTGCTCGCTTTGCCGCTGTCGGCAGCTCGGGCAGGCGCAGGGGCTCCGCCCGCAGTGGTCGAATCGAGCCAAGCCAAGGCCAAACTCGCCGCGTTGCGGGCGCGTATCGAGCAGTTGACGCAACAGCGGGCCGGCGAACTCGCCCAACGAGATGTGCTCGGCGCGCGCCTGCGGGAGGCGGAACTCCTCATCACGGACAAACGGCGCAGCCTCGACGTATTGCATGCGGCGGTCACCATGGCCGAGAGGCGCCGCAGCGTGTCGATCGCCGAGGCGTCACGTACCCGCGCAGAACTCGATACCGAGCGAGCGGCCCTCGCCGGTCAGGTCGTGGCTGCATACATGCTCGGCCGCCAGGAGCAACTCAAACTCTTGTTGAGCCAGAGCGATCCGGCGGCTCTCGGCCGGCTGCTCGCGTATTACGGTTATTTCGGTCGTGCGCGCGCCGCCCACATCAACACCATTCGCGCCCGACAGCAGCAGCTGGAAGCAATCGCGGTCGAAATCGAGCGGCAATCCGCACGTCTCGAGACCTTGGCCGGCGACGTGGTCCGGGAACTCGCCGAACTCGAGAGCGCGCGAACCCTGCGCGTCAACGCGCTCGCCGCGCTTGCAACCCAAGTCAAGACCGGTGACGAGGAGCTCGCCAGGCTCAAGCACGAGGAACAGGCGGTCGAATCCTTGCTCGCGGAGCTTGCCAGCGTGCTGCAGCAGTTCCCTCCCGACGGCGCCCAGAACTTCGAGCAGCTCAAGGGCAGGCTGCCCTGGCCGGTCGTCGGCAGGCTTGTCGCAAGTCCACACGATCTACCGAACGGCATCGTCATCGAGGCCACAGAGGGCGCCAAGGTGCGTGCACCTTCTGCCGGCCGCGTGATGTATGCCGATTGGCTCCCGGGCCTCGGTTTGCTGTTGATCATCGGTCACAGCGACGGATATCTCAGCCTCTATGGACACGCCGAAGTCCTGTATAAATCGGTCGGCGATCGCGTTGCGCCCGGTGAGGTGATCGCCGGCCTGAACGACGCGGCGGGCCGCTCCGCGCGGCTTTATTTCGAGATCCGTCAAGGCCGCAAGGCGCTGGACACGAGAGCCTGGCTCAAAAAGAATCCCTAGCGCGAGGCCGCGATCGAGTTCAGGGTCCTAGCCTGCCGATGGCGCCGCGGCGTATGCTTCGACGCTCGATGCAGCAAAGAACCCGCAATGCTCTCTATTTGGGCCTCGGCGCCATCCTCGGCCTGTCGCTCGGCTTGTCGCGCGGTGTGCTCGCCGACAAGCCAGCCGCACTCGGCGCTGGCATGCCCTGGCAGGACGCGCAACTGTTCGCCGAGGTCCTCGAGCGCGTCAAACAAGACTACGTCAACCCGGTCGACGACCATCAGCTGCTGCAAGCCGCGGTGCGCGGCATGGTGTCCTCGCTCGATCCTTACTCGGCATTTCTCTCGGGCGAGGATTACGAGGACATCAAGATCAGCAGCTCCGGCGAATACTCGGGTGTCGGCATCGAGGTCGCGTTGCAAGACGACGAGGTCGTCGTGATCGCACCGCTCGAAGGCTCGCCCGCGGCGGCCGCGGGTATCAAATCCGGCGACGTCATCGTCACGATCGACGGCGTGGCCGTCAATACCTCGAGTCTCGACGACACGATCGGTCGCATGCGCGGCAAGGACGGCAGCACGGTCAAGATCGGAGTCGAGCGTCAAGGCAATGCCGAACCCTTGTTGTTCTCGGTCAAGCGTCAACGGGTGGAACTGCACAACGTGCGCTCCGACCTGCCGGAAGCTGGATATGGCTATGTGCGGATCGCACAATTCAGCGAGACGACGGGCGAGGAGATGAATGTGGCACTGCGCGCGCTGCGCAAGCAGAACAAGGAGCCGCTCAAGGGTCTGGTGCTCGACCTGCGCGACAATCCCGGCGGCGTGCTCGAAGCGGCCGTGGCGGTCGCGGATGCATTTCTCGATTCCGGGGTGATCGTGACGGCGAAGGGTCGGACGCCCGATTCGACGTTCGAAATGGATGCGACGCCGGGGGACGTTCTCCAAGGCGCGCCCATCGTGATCCTCGTCAACGGGGGCTCCGCTTCCGCCGCCGAAATCGTTGCCGGAGCGCTCAAGGACAATCATCGCGCGACGCTCATGGGGCGGACCACCTTCGGCAAGGGCTCCGTGCAGACGGTCATACCGCTGAGCGCCGAGACCGCGCTCAAGCTGACCACGTCCTTGTACTTCACCCCCTCCGGCGCTTCGATCAACCACAAGGGCATCGTTCCGGACATCGAACTGTCGCGCGACGACCAAGCTAGACCCGAGACCGATACTGCCGTGCGCGACGATGGCGACGTGCGGCGGGCGCTGCAGGAGTTGAAGGCCCCGACCGTGTCGCGCGGCCCTGCCGTAACTGCCGCGCTGCCAAAAAGCCCTTGCGGCAAAACCTGCAATCTGTAAAGTTAGGGGCACGTCACGGCGTAGTCCGATTGACACGTGCTTAGCTGCACTATCTTAAGTTCAATAGAGACCGGCCTGATGACACCTGCACCGCGAGCGAGAAAACAGCTGATCCACGCTGCTGTCGTGCTTATCCTGGGGTTGACGTCCTTGCATGCGGGGGCCAGGGTCGCGCACGAGGCACATGTTTCCCAGCGCGACCCGAATCTGCGGTCCGCATCCGTGCTGGTCGTCGATCCCGCAAACTCCTCGGTTTTACTCTCCAAGAACGCCGACGTCGCGGCGCCGATTGCCTCGATCACGAAACTCATGACAGCCTTGGTCGTGCTCGATGCCGGTCAGTCGCTGGATGAGCCGATCGAAGTGACGGCCGAGAGCCAAGATTTCGGCAAGAACTCGTTCTCGCGCCTCAGTGTCGGGACGGTGCTCACGCGTGGCGACATGATGCATCTGGCACTCATGGCGTCCGAAAACCGCGCTGCGCACTCGCTCGGTAGTGCTTATCCGGGCGGAGTTTCGGCAATCGTGCGTGCCATGAACGCGAAAGCGCGAGCGCTCGGGATGACGACGGCGCGTTTCGTCGAACCCACCGGCTTGTCGAGCGACAATGTCGCGAGTCCCGAGGATCTGGCGAAACTGGTGATCGCCGCCTCGCGCAATCCGACGATCCGAGATTTCTCCACCGACCCAAGCTACGCGGTCCGCGTCAAGAATCATCTGGTCGAGTTCCATAACACCGACCGGCTCGTCTCGAACCCGACTTGGAACATCGTCATTCAGAAAACCGGCTATATCACCGAAGCCGGGCGGTGCCTCGTCATGGAGACCGTGATCGAGGGCCGTTCCGTCGTCATCGTGCTGCTCGACTCGCTCGGCAAGTACACCCGCCTCGCAGACGCCACGCGCGTCAAGAATTGGCTGCAGTCGGTCGGTATCGGGGCGCGTTTATCCCAGGTCTCGATGCGCTGAGTCGTCAGAATCCGACCGCTTGTCGCACGGCGCCGAAGAGTCCGCCGATCAGCAGGACCAAGACGGGAAACATGCTGAGCCCGAAGCCGGGTCCCCGCTTGGCGGGATCCCGCACGTAAGTCGCCGCATAGATCTCGCGCCCGCCCAGATAAATGACCCCGAGCACCGCGGCTGCCACCGGGCTCAAATAGCGGCTGAACAGGTACAATCCGGGAATCAGCGCGAGCAGCAGCTCCAAGGTGTTTTGTTGAACCCGGAAGTAACGCTCGAAGATCTCGTTACCCGTCGTCGCTGGCGCCTTGACGCCGTACCGTCCGCGCGCTCCGGCAACCTTCATCGCGAAAACGATGAATTGAAGAACTGCGAGTATGGTCACGATATCAACATAGGCCATGGATGTTCTCCTGCGAATGGGCGATTCTAGCACTCTCACAAAGCGGACCCTTTTATGAATGATCGCCGTACGTCGCGCCGTTCCGGTACCCGCGGCTATGCGCACCTCGTCGAAATCGAGGCGCCCATTGCGCGGGTTTGGCGGGCCTTGACCGATCCCGCGCTGATTGCGATCTGGTCGGGTGTTCCTGCCGAAATCGATGCGCGTCAAGGTGGTGTCTATCGCCTCGGTCGGCCCTCGGCCGGTGGACGGGAAGCGCATATCGACATCTTCGAGGTCAACCGCCGGTTGCGGCTCATCTATCTCGCTGGACCGGACTTGCCGCGCAGCGACAGCGCGATCGTCGACGATTTCTTGCTGGACATGCGCGCCGGAGAAACATTGACCTCGCTGCGAGTGCTGGGGTCCGGCATCCCCGAAGACGAGATCTGGAATCAGTCCTATTCGAAGATTCGCCTATCCTGGGAGCGTTGGCTCGCGCGCATGAAGGTCACCCTCGAGAGACCGCCCGAATCGAAGAAGCCGAAGGCGCCGCCGCCGCCGGTCGATGCGCCCTTGCCCGGTCTCGATTACTGAGCGGAAGGAGCGTCGGCGGTGCTCGGTTTTCTGGTACGCGCCGCCATTGCCGCCTTGGGGCTGTGGCTCGCGACTGCGTGGGTGAGCGGCGTTTCGATCGACACGCCCGCGACCCTCGTGCTCGCGGGTCTGCTCCTAGGGGTGGTCAATGCGGTCGTGCGTCCGGTCGCGATCCTGCTGACCTTGCCGATGACCGTACTCACGCTCGGCTTCTTTTTGCTGATCATCAACGCCGGCATGATCGGCCTCGTTGCCTGGATCCTGCCGGGCATGCACGTGGCTGGATTCTGGTCGGCCTTTTGGACCGCGGTCATTGCCAGCGGCGTCAGCGTCGTGGGTTCTTGGTTCGTGGGACCCAAGGGCAGGGTCGAGATCATCGTCCGGCGGCGCTGAGACGCGGAGCCCGTCGTGGTTTGCCTGGCAGCGTCAGGATCGCGACGCCGACAAGGATCACGATCATGCCGGCTACCTGGGTTGGCGCTAGTTCCTCGTGCAGGAATTCCCAGCCGAGCACGGCGGCAATCGCAGGATTGACGTAACAGTAGGTGCCGATCAGCGCGGGAGCCGCGTGCAGCGTCAGCCAGCCGTAGGCCGTGAAGGCGAGACAGGAACTGAACAGCGTGAGATAGGCGAGCGCGATCAAGCCCGGCAGGCTCGCCGTCCAGGCCGCGACGTCGCCGTTTGCCACGCCGAGCGCACAGAACAGCATGCCCCCGCACAGCAATTGCATCGCAGTGAACATCAGCGGACTGACCTCGGTCTCGATGCTGCGGTAATACAGGGTACCCAAGGCCCAGGCGAGACAAGCCCCCAAGGCGCCCGCTTGCGCGAGCAAGTGGCTGCCGACCAAGGGACCCTTCGGCACCAAGGTCAGGGCCGTGCCGATGAAGCCGATCACGAGACCGACGATGGCGCGCGAGTCGAGCGGAATCCCGCGCCTGCCGAACACCCCGAGGCCCGCGATCCAAAGGGCGGCCGTGCCGTTCAACAAGGCCACCTGATTACTCGGGATCGTACGGACCGACCATGCGTTCAGGCCGTTACCGGCGAATACCATCAGCAGACCCATGACGATGCCATGCCGCCACGCAGTCCAGCCGCGCGGCCAGGCATCGCCAGACCAGAAACGACCCACCAAGGCCAATATGCTGGCGGCGGTCACGAAGCGCAGCCCGCAGAACAGCAGGGGCGGCAGATGGGTCACGCCGATCTTGGAGACCAGGAAGCTCGAGCCCCAAACGAGATAGACGATGGCCAAACAAACCAGAAGCTTGGGCTGATGCTGATGAGCGCCGCGCATGAACACCGGTCGCTCAGCGCAGGGCGCCCATGAGTTTCTTCACCGGTTTGCTGAGTATCAGCAGCACGAGACCGAGGCCGACCGAGAAATAAACGATATGCAGATATTGGCCCGGCATGGCGGCGAGATTTTCCGCATCGAACTCCCCCGCGATCAGTCCTGCCGCGAGATTGCCGAGCGAGATCGACAGAAAGAACATGCCCATCATCTGCCCGACGAAACGCTTCGGCGTCAGCTTCGTGAAATAGCTCAGCCCCACGGGGCTCAAGCACAATTCGCCGAAGGTGTGCAGCAGGTAGGTGAAAATCAGCCAGTTGGGCGAGACCTTGGAGCCGCCGGCGACCAGGGTCGACGCGGCGACCATCAACAGGAACCCTGAGCCCATGAGGATCACGCCGATCGCGAATTTCGCGGGCACGGAGGGGTCGAGCTGGCGGCGCGCGAGCGCCACCCAGAGCCCGGCGAAAGCCGGCGCGAACACGACGATATAAAAAGGATTCAGCGACTGGAACCACTCGGTCGGTATCGTGAAGTGCAGCAGCGAAACATGGCGATCCGTGTAGCGCTCGGCGAATAAATTCAAGGAGGAGCCGGCTTGCTCGTAGCCGGCCCAAAATGCGGCACTACCGAGAAACAGCACGACCAGCACGATGCCGCGCGCCCGTTCCTCGCGGGTAAGCCCGCCGAACAGCAGATAGAAGGCGAAGTACAGCACCGACATGGCGACGATCAACGCCGCCGCAGCATGTGCAAGCGTCACCGGCGCGACGACGATCCAGCCGAGCGCGAAAGCGAGCAAGGCGACGGCGAGGATGCCCGCACCGATCGAGAACCGCCACCAGAGCCGGACCCGTTGGGTCGCTTCCAGGGTATTCGTGTTGTAGAGTCCGGCTGAACCGAGATGGCGGCGCGTCAGCACGTACTGGACGACACCGATGCCCATGAACAGCGCGGCAGCGGCGAAGCCGGCGCGTGCACCGTAGCTCTCCTGGGCGGCGCCGGTGACCAAGGGACCGAGGAAGGACCCGACGTTGATCCCGATGTAGAACAGGGTGAAACCCGCGTCGAGGCGGGCACCGCCTTCAGGATACAATTCGCCGACCATGGCGCTGACGTTCGGTTTCAGCAGTCCGACGCCGATGACGACGACGACCAAACCAAGATAGAAGCCCGTCGGCTTGCTCGACAGCGCGAGCACTGCGTTGCCGAGCGCGATGATCAGGCCGCCGAACAATACCGCCCGCCGTGCGCCGATCAACCGATCGGCGACCCAGCCGCCGGGCAACGCGACGAGATAGACGGCCGCCGTGTACAAGCCGTAGATCGCCGTCGCGGTCTTGTCGTCGATGCCGAAGCCGCCCGTAGCGACCGCGCCGACGAGGAACAGCACGAGCAGCGCCCGCATCCCGTAGTAGGTGAAGCGCTCCCACATTTCCGTGAAAAACAGCGTGGCGAGACCACGCGGATGGCCGAAGAAAGTGGAACTCACTAAGCCTTTGCCTCGCGCTCCGCATCTTCCTTCGCCCGGGCGGCGAGTTTGTCCTTGAGCAGCAGCTTCGCCATCACGATGCCGATTTCATAGAGCAGGTACATCGGTACGGCCATGAAGCTTTGCGAGACCGCGTCCGGCGGCGTCAGGAAAGCAGCCACGATGAATATTCCCAGTAATACGAATCCCCGGTTCTTGGTCAAGCTGGCGATTTTAACGAAGCCCGTCCAGACCAGCAGCACCGTTGCCACGGGGACTTCGAAGGCAACACCGAACGCGAGCAACAATACCATCACGAAATCCAAATAACTGCCCATGTCGGTCATCATTTGCACGCCGGTAGGCGTGGTCCCGACGAAGAACCCGAGCATCGCCGGAAAAACCAGAAAGTAAGCGAACGCGGCGCCGATGTAGAACAGGAGGACGCTGGAGAGCAGCAGCGGAATGGCCAGTTTCTTCTCGTGGCGGTAGAGGCCCGGGGCAACGAAGGCCCAAGCCTGATAGAGGATCACGGGTATCGCCAAACCGATCGCGACCACGAACGCGAGCTTGAACGGCACCATGAACGGCGAGACGACACTGGTCGCGATAAGACTCGCGCCCATCGGCAATTTGTGGATCAAAGGCTGGGCGACGAACGTGAACAGCTGATTCATGTAGATCGCGCAGGGAATGAAGCAGATCAACACCGCGAGCATCGCCTTCATCAGTCGGTCGCGCAGTTCCAACAAGTGCGAGACCAGCGTGCCCTCCGCCAGTTCGCCAGGGTCCTCACCCGATTCACTCATCGTTGGGCTTGATGCTGCTCGCAGGAGCGGGTGAATCGACGGTCGGGGGCGGCGGCGGCGCGGCCGCCGAGGGTGCCACGGCTTGGGGTGCTGATGCCGCTTGCTCGTGGGCGTGCATCATCAAAGGCGAGTTCGGGTGGGGGGCCGGCGGCGCCACGCCGGGCGCCCCGGGCACAGGCGCGGTCGGCACGACGTCGGGCGGCAAGGGCGTCGGGTAGGCAGCGGCTTGCGCAGGCGACGGCGGATTAGCCGGCGAGGCCGCCTTCGCACGCTCTTTCAACAGCTCCTCGGCATTGACCTCGCGTTCGAGCTGCTCCGTCAGCTGCCTCGCCATGACGCGGGCGCGACCCATCCAATTGCCCACTTGCCGTGCGACTTTCGGCAGACGCTCAGGCCCCAGCACGACGAGTGCGATGGCCGAGGTGAGCATGATTTCCGACAAGCCAAAATCGAACATCGCTCTTACGCGTTGGTCTTCGGCGGCACTTTGACTTCCGCTTCGGTTTTTTGCGCGGTTGCGAAATCAGCGTCCTTTTCTTGCTTGATCTGCTTGAGCTGTTCTTCGGTCTCGCCTTCGTTCATCGCGTTCTTGAAGCCCTTGACCGCCGAACCGAGATCCGAACCGATGGTGCGCAGGCGCTTGGTGCCGAACACGACGAGCGCGATCGCGAGGATCACCAACAACATTTTTGAATCGAACATGTGTTACTCCGATTCCGGGTTAAACCGGTGTGAACCGTCATGATACGCCAATCATATTATGACGTAGACCGCCGTCGGCTCCTGCGCGTTCGGTCCCATTTGACGTATCGAGGCACAGCCCAGCTTCAGGTCTCCAACCAGAAGGTGACCGGACCGTCGTTGACCAGCGACACCTGCATATTGGCGCCGAAAACCCCGCTTGCAACCGCCGGGTGCTGACTTTGTGCCAGCTGCTGCAGACGCACGAACAAACGGTTCGCCTGTTCCGGCGGCGCAGCAGTCGAAAAACCGGGGCGGGTGCCCTTGCGGGTATCGGCGGCGAGGGTGAACTGCGGCACCAGCAACAGCCCACCCCTCGAGTCTCGGAGACTCAGATTCATCCGTCCTTGGCCGTCGTCGAAGACCCGATAGCCGAGTATGCGCTCGAGCAGACGCTCGGCATCCCGGTCGACATCCGACGGCCGGACGCCGATCAGGGCGAGCAGTCCGGGACCGATCTCGGCAACCGTCGCGTCGGCAATGGACACCCGGGCTTCGGAAACGCGTTGCATCAAGCAAATCATGGGCTTAGTAGCAAGGACCGGCCACTCAACCGGGTCGCGGTTGCGTGCAACCCGGGGTCGCGCCGTCGCGCCCGCTCATTTGCGCCACAAGGTGGGCGTGAACAGCACGAGGAGGGTGAACACCTCGAGACGCCCGAGCAGCATCGCTGCCGAACAAACCCAGGTTTGGAAATCGTTGAGCACCCCGTAATTGGCACCCGGTCCGACCGCGCCCAAGCCTGGGCCCGCATTGTTGATGCAGGCGACGATTGCCGACAGCGCCGTGATGAAGTCCAGGCCGCTCGCGAGTTGCACGAAGATCAAGGAGGCGAGGCTCATGAAATAGAGAAAGACGAAGGCGAGGACCGCGAAGACGACGCGATTGGCGATCACGCTGCCGCCGACTTTCAGAGGTCGGACGAGATTGGGATGCACGAGTTGGTTCAACTCGCGGTTAGCCTGTTTCGCGAGGATCAGCGTGCGGATCATCTTGATGCCGCCGCCCGTGGAGCCGGAACTCGCGACGATGGAGCTGAGGAAGATCATCCACATCGGCGCAAAAGTCGGCCACAGTGAATAGTCCTGATTGTGCAGCCCGCTCGTCGTCGCGATCGAAATGACGTTGAACGAGGCGTAGCGCAGGGCCGTCGGAAAATCCGCATAAATGCCTTTGAACAGCAGAAACCCGGCGAGGCCGAAACAGCTTATGAACAACACGCCGAAGATCGCCTTTGCCTCCGAGTCGCGGAAGTAGGCGCGCACGCCACGCTGGCTCCAGGCCAGATAGTGGGTTGCGAAGTTGAGCGCCGCGAGCACCTCGAACGCACTCAGCACGAGTTCTATCGGCACCGAGTCGAAATGCCCGATGTTCGCGTCGTAGTTCGAGAATCCCCCGAGCGAGAGCGCCGAGAAACCGGCGCAAACCGCGTCGAACCACTGCATGCCCACCAACCTCAAGGACAGAATGCAACATACCGTGAGGCCGGCATAAACCGCCCACAGTAGCTTCGCGGTCTGGCCGATACGGGGCGTCAATTTGCTGTCCTTCATCGGACCCGGCATCTCGGCACGATAGATCTGCATGCCGCCGACTCCGAGCATCGGCAGGATCGCGACCGCGAGGACGATGATGCCCATGCCCCCGATCCAGCTCAGCAGGTGACGCCACAAGTTGATCGAGCGCGGCAGAAACTCGAGGCCCGACAGCACCGTGCCGCCCGTGGTCGTGAGCCCCGATGTGGCTTCGAAATAAGCGTCGGTGAAATGGATCGGCAGATAGCTCCACAGCGGGAAGCCGGCGACGGCCGGCAGTGCCACCCAGGTCAGGGCCACGAGCATCAGACCGTCGCGTGTCTTCAATTCGCGTTTGAAGCGCCGGGTGCCGAGCCACAACAAAGCGCCGATCACGAAGGTCGCGAACGCCGACACCACGAACGCCCACAATGCCGGATCCAGGCCCCAGATCGCGAGCACCAGCGGTGCGAGCATGATCACCGCGACCACCATGATGACCATGGCGAACACGTGGGCCACCGGCAGTAGGGTGTCTTTCACAGAAACGACGCGGAGCCTTGGAACAGCTTCTCCACGGCCTCGAGGTGCCGCCGGTCCGTGAGGAACAGGATCAAGTGATCATCCGGCTGCACCGTGATGTCGTGATGCGCGATGATCACGTCCTCACCCCGCACGACCGCGCCCAAGGTCGTACCTTCCGGCAGCGTGATGTCCTCGATGCGCCGGCCGATGACCCGGGAGTTGTCCGCGTCGCCGTGCACGACGACTTCGAGCGCTTCCGCGGCGCCGCGCCGCAGGGAATGCACGCGTACCACGTCGCCGTGGCGCACGTGGGCGAGCAGCGAGCCGATCGTCACGGTCTGCGGCGAAATCGCGATGTCGATCGAGCCGCTTTCGATCAGCTCGGCGTAAGACGGCTTGTTGATCAGCGCCATGACCTTGTGCGCGCCGAGACGCTTGGCGAGCATGGCCGAGAGAATGTTGGCCTCCTCGGAGTTGGTGAGCGCCGCGAACACGTCGGCGCTGTCGATGTTCTCTTCGAGCAATAAGTCTTCGTCCGCCGCGTCACCGTGCAGCACTGTCGTGGTCTTCAGCTGTTCCGACACCCGGCGCGCGCGCCGATGATCGCGTTCGATCAGCTTGACTTGATTCTTCGCCTCGAGTTCGCTCGCCAGCCGGAACCCGATGTTGCCGCCGCCGGCGATCACGACCCGGCGCACCGGCGCCTCCTCGCGCCGCATTTCCCGCATGACGGCGCGGATGTCCTTGCGGGCCGCGAGAAAAAACACCTCGTCGCCGTCGACGATCACGGTCGAACCCTCGGGCTTGATGCTCTTGCCGGCACGGTAGATGGCCGCCACACGCGCATCGATGTTCGGGATGTGCACGCGCAGCGTGCGCAACTCCTCGCCCACGAGCGGGCCGCCCTGGCGGGCGCGGATCCCGACCAGACGCACGCGGCCGTCCGCGAAGTCCAAGACCTGCAAAGCGCCCGGGTAGCGAATCAAGCGGGCGACGTACTCGGTGACCAATTGTTCCGGGCTGATCCAGACGTCGACGGCGACGCCGTTCTCGCCGAACAGTCGGTCGCGTGCCGTAAAGTCGGCCGAGCGCACGCGCGCAATTTTTTTCGGCGTGCGGTACAAGGTCCATGCGATCTGGCAGGCCAGCATGTTGACCTCATCGCTGTTGGTGAGCGCAACGAGAATGTCGGTGTTGGCGATGCCGGCCGACTCCAGAACGCGCGGACTAGCCGCATTGCCGGTCACGGTGCGAATGTCGAGACGATCCTGCAGATCCCGCAGGATCTCCTCGTTCGAGTCGATCACGGTGACGTCGTTCGCCTCCTCGCGGGAGAGGTGGTAGGCCGCGGTTCTACCCACCTGGCCTGCGCCGAGAATGATGATTTTCACGATGGATCTACTCTACACGACCTCGAGATTGGCATAGGACAGCATGAGCCACTTCGTCCCCTGTGCTTCGAAATTCACCTGGATCCGCGCCTGCGGACCGGCGCCCTCGAAATTGAGGACGACGCCGTCACCGAACTTCGAATGCCGTACGCGGCTGCCCATGCGCATCGCGCCGCTGCGCCCTTCGTCGAGCCCGCCGTCACCACCGCCGTGCAGGCCGCTGGCTCGGCTCGTGAACGCCGGTCGGGAGACCTGCAGTCGTGGCCGGATTTCCTCGATCACATCGGCGGGCAACTCACTGATGAAGCGTGAAGGCTGGCCATAGGTGTCGACGCCATAGAGGCGCCGTTGCTCGGCATAAGTGATGTACAGCCGGCGCATCGCGCGCGTCGTCCCGACGTAGCAGAGGCGCCGTTCCTCTTCGAGCGAACTCAAGTCGGCGACCGAGCGCTGGTGCGGAAACAAGCCGTCCTCCATGCCGGCGAGGAACACGACCGGAAACTCCAAACCCTTGGCCGTGTGCAGGGTCATCATCTGGATGCAATCGTCCCAGGCGTCGGCCTGGCCTTCGCCCGACTCCAGGACCGCATGCGCGAGAAAGGACTCCAGGGGTCCGAGTGCGATGTCGCCCGCCTGCGTCTCGACGATGTCCGGAGAAAAGCCACGCGCTGCGCTCACGAGTTCCAGCAAGTTCTCGACACGACCCTCGCCTCTTTCGCCTTTTTCTTTCTTGAAATGCTCGATCAGACCGCTGGCCTGGATCACCTGATCGACCTGTTCGTGCAGTTCCAGGCCGCGAATCTCGACGGCCAGTCTGTCGATCAGCGACAGAAAGGCTTGCAGCGCCTGGGCGGCGCGCTGCGGCAGGCCGCTCGCCACGCAGGCATGCGCGGCGACCCAGAGCGAACTGCCCTGGGTCCGGGCCAGATCGCGCACCGTATCGAGGGTCTTGGCACCGATGCCGCGGGTGGGGAGATTCACTACGCGCTCGAACGAGGTGTCGTCGGCGCGGCTCGCACAGAGACGCAGATAAGCGAGCGAGTCCTTGATTTCCGCGCGCTCGAAGAACCGTAGTCCGCCGTAGACCTTGTAGGGCATCCGGGCATTGAGGAAGGCTTCCTCGAAGACGCGCGATTGGGCGTTCGAACGATACAGGACCGCCACGTCGCGGCGCAGTCCGCCTTGCTCGACCCACTCACGGATTCGGTTGACCACGAAATCCGCCTCGTCACGCTCGTTGAATGCCGCGTAGAGCCGAACCCGCTCGCCCTCCTCGCCGCTGGTCCAGAGCGTCTTGCCGAGCCGACCCTCGTTGTTCGCGATCAGCGCGTTGGCGGCCTTCAAGATCATGCCGGTCGAGCGATAATTCTGTTCCAGCTTGTAGAGTGCGGCGGCGGGAAAATCGCGGCGAAACTGGTTCAAGTTCTCGACGCGCGCACCCCGCCAGCGGTAGATCGATTGATCGTCGTCGCCGACCGCGAATGGCAGCCCGGCCGGGCCCGAGAGCAACGTCAGCCATTTGTACTGAATCGCGTTCGTGTCCTGAAATTCGTCGATGAGCACGTGGCGGAAGCGCTCGCGATAGTGCTGCAGCAAGGGCGGGTTGTCGCGCCAGATCTCGTAGGCCCGCAGCAGCAACTCGGCGAAATCGACGACGCCGGCGCGCCGGCAGGCATCCTCGTAGGCTTGATAGATCCGGATCAGCTGCCGTCGCGTCGGATCGCCGTCGTCCTTGAGGTGCTTCGGCCGCAGACCTTCGTCTTTCTGCGCGTTGATGAACCACTGGATCTCGCGCGGCACCCAGCGCGTCTCGTCGAGGTCGAGCGCTTTCAATACCTTGCGCAGCAGCCGGGACTGATCCTCGGAATCGAGGATTTGAAAGCTCTGGGGCAGCTCGGCTTCGCGCCAATGCATCCGCAGCAAGCGATGGGCGAGACCATGAAAAGTCCCGATCCACATCGAATGGGCCGAGAAGCAGAGCAGTTTCTCGATGCGCGCCCGCATTTCGCCGGCGGCCTTGTTCGTGAACGTCACCGCCAGGATCCCGTGCGGCGATACGCCTTCGACCTGGATCAACCAGGCGACCCGGTGAACCAGGACGCGGGTCTTGCCGCTACCGGCGCCCGCGAGCACGAGGGCGGGGGCGAGCGGCGCACCCACGGCTTGCCGCTGCGCGTCGTTGAGCGAATCGAGAAGATGCGAAACGTCCATCAGGGCGCGGATTGTACTTGCGCGCGTCCTTCTTCGGCGAATTCAATGAGTGCGATCACGAGCGACAGCACCACGGGTCCGACGATGATTCCGATCGGCCCAAACACGTCGATTCCGCCCAGCACGCCGACGAAAACGACCAGGGTGGAGATCGGCGCACGCCCGGAAATCAGCAGGGGTTTCAATACGTTGTCGAGCAGAGTGAGCATCAGACCCCAAACCAACATGAAAATCCCGAAGCCCCAGCGGCCATCGAAGAACAACCATATCGTCGCCGGTATCCAGACCAAGGCGGTGCCGCCGACCGGCAACATGGCGATCAGCGCTCCGAGGACCCCGAAGACCACGGGCGAGGGCAGGCTCGCGATGCTGAAGCCGATCCCGAGGACCAGGCCTTGCAGCAGCGCAGTCAAGCTCGTGCCGAACACGATGGCGCGTGTCACGCCGCCCAGCTGCGCGAACAGCCGCTGCTTGTAGTCTTCTTCCATGGGGATCAGCTTGCGCGCCCGGTCTATCATCGCGTCGCCATCGCTCAGGAAATAAAAGAGCAGAAACAGGGTCACGGCGATCGCGAACAGCGAACTCAAGGCGCCGAGAAAGAACGTCCCGCTCAGAGAGGCGGCGCGTTGCAAGAATTCGCGCGTGCCGCTGACGATCCATCCCTGCACCTGTTCTGCTGAAATCGAGGTATGTGCCGCCAACCACAGATTGATGCGCGCGAACACAGGGAACTGCTGCAAGTCCGCAAACGTCTTGATGTCCATCCCGGCGGTGGCGGTCTGCAACTTGCGCAACAGCGCCGAGATCTGGGTGACGAAGGCAAAAGAGAGCGCGGAGAGGGGCAGAAGCACCACGACCGGGGCCAGAATCGTCAGCAGCGCAGCCGCGAGCGCCCGGCGGCCACCGAAGCGTCGCCGTAGCCGGATATTGATCGGGAACAGCAGGAACGCCAAGAACGCCGCCCAGGCTAGCGCCTCGGCGAAGGGCAGGAAGATCCGCAACAGGGCGTAGCCCAAGATGGCCGCGACCGCCAAAGCAAAGACCCGCTGATAAAACTTGCTCGTGACGGCCATCGTGCGATCCTAGCATTCTTGTTCGATCTCCCGCGCCAATCGAGTCTCCCGCGCGGACCCCGAAATCGGCATAATCCCGCGATGCGAACACTTACGATCAACGATCGACCCGTGGAGGTCGATGCGGACCCCGAGACACCCCTCTTGTGGGTCTTGCGCGATCATCTCGGCATGACCGGCACCAAGTTCGGCTGCGGCAAAGCCTTGTGCGGCGCCTGCACCGTGCACGTCGACGGCACGCCGATGCGCTCCTGCTCCCTGCCCCTTGCCGCCGTCGCCGGCCGAAAAATCGCGACGATCGAAGGCCTATCCAAGGACCGCGGCCATCCCGTGCAGAGGGCCTGGATCGAGCTCGACGTACCGCAATGCGGTTACTGCCAGTCGGGGCAGATCATGTCGGCGGTCGCATTGCTCACGCAGACCAAGAATCCAACGGACGCCGACATCGACGCCGCCATGGCCGGCAACATCTGTCGTTGCGGCACCTACGCGCGCATACGCGCGGCCATTCATCGGGCTGCGGAACTGACACGGAACGGCCAATGAGCCCGCCAGAAGCGCGTCACGTCGCTGCGTCAGGTCGTCCCGAAGAGACGGGTCGGCGCGACTTTCTACGTGGCGCGGCTCGGCTCGGCGGTGGCCTCGTGCTCGCCCTGGTACTTCCGGCCTGCGCCCCGAAACGCGCTGCCAGCGGCATGCGTGGCGCCAGTGCCGGCGGTACCGGGGGACAGGTCAACGCCTGGCTCAAGATCGCTGGCGACAACACGATCACGGTGCTCGTCGATCGTTCCGAGATGGGGCAGGGGGTCTATACCGCTCTGCCGACGCTGCTCGCCGAAGAACTCGAGGTGCCGCTCGCCAAGATCCGGATCGAGGCCGCGCCGGTCGGCGATGCCTATATCAATGTCGGTAACGGCGGCCAGGTCACTGGCACCAGCAACAGCGTCTCCGATGCCTGGGACAAACTGCGACTCGCCGGCGCCCGCGCCCGCACGATGCTGATCAGCGCCGGCGCCGACGTCTGGGGCGTTGCGCCCGCCGAGTGTCACGCCGAGGCCGGAACGGTCGTGAATGCTCGCGGCGAAAGCCTGACCTATGGTCAGCTGGCAGAAGCGGCCGCAAAGTTGCCCGTGCCGAAGGACGTCCCGTTGAAGCCGGCGGCGAAATTCGCCTTGATCGGCCGCAGCCTGCCTCGGCTCGATACGCCGGACAAATGCAACGGCAGCGCCGAATTCGGCATCGACGTGCGGCGACCCGGCATGCTCTACGCGACGCTCGCGCAGAGCCCGGTGCTCGGCGGCAGCGCCAAGGAGTTCGACGACTCCGCCGCCGCCGCTTTGCCGGGCGTGCGCAAGATTCTGCAGACACCGACCGGAGTGGTGGTCGTCGCCGATCATTTTTGGCAGGCGGTGAAGGCTCGCGATGCTTTGAAGATTTCCTGGCATGCCGCTGCCGAGACCACCGCGCTCGACGATGTCGCGATCCGTTCGCGCTTGCACAAGACGCTCGCGACCGATCCCGGGAAAGCCGCCCGCAGCGAAGGCGACGTCGCCGGCGCACTCCGCACCGCCGCCTCGCTACACGCGGCCACCTATGAATTACCGCTCCTCGCTCATGCCACGATGGAGCCGATGAATTGCACGGCCGACGTCACGGCCGAGGGTTGCGATCTCTACGTGGGAACCCAAGTGCAGCAAATGGCGCAGGCAGCGGCGGCGGAAGCTGCCGGTCTGCCGCCGGAGCGCGTGCGCGTGCACACCACTTTGCTCGGCGGCGGCTTCGGTCGCCGCCTCGAGATCGATTTCATACCCGCTGCGGTCGCCGCCTCGAAAGCCGTCGGTGTCCCGGTCCAATTGATCTGGACGCGTGAAGACGACATGACGCACGACTATTACCGGCCGCCCGCCGCGATCCGGCTCGATGCCGGTTTCGACACGAGTCACAAGCTCGTCGCCTGGCGTTTTCACAGCGTCAGTCCCTCGATCACGGCGCGCTTCGCACCCGACACACCGGATCCCTTCGATTCCGTCGTCGAGGGGGCCGCGAATACCCCCTACGCGGTACCCAACCTCAGCGTGAACTACACGCGCCAGGAAATCGGACTCGGCGTCGGCTACATGCGCTCCGTGAGCCACGCGATCAATTGCTTCGCGATCGAAAGCTTCATGGACGAACTCGCGCACGCCGCGGGCAGGGACCCGCTGAGTTTTCGCCTGGAGTTACTCGACCAGAAGCCACGCCATCGCCGCGTGCTGCAAGCCGCCGCCGATCTCGCCGGCTGGGGGCAGGCGCCCGCCGGTCATCATCTTGGGCTCGCGTTGATGGAGGGCTATACGACCGTCATCGCACAAGTCGCGCAGATTTCGATCGAGCAGGGCGCGCTCAAGATTCACAAGATCAGCTGTGCCGTGGATTGCGGTCAGATGGTCAACCCGAAGATCGTGGAATCGCAAATTAGCGGCGGCATCGTGTTCGGACTGTCGACCGCACTCTGGGGCGAGATCAACGTCGCCGGCGGCCAAGTGCGCCAGCAGAACTTCAACACCTACCGCGTCGTGCGCCACAACGAGATGCCGGAGATCGTCGTCCAGCTGCTCGACAGCACCGAGCCGCCCGGCGGCATCGGGGAGCCCTCGGTGGCGCTCGTGGCACCCGCCCTCGGCAACGCGATCTTCGCGGCGACGGGACAAAGAATTCGGGCGCTGCCGCTCGCGGCGCAGAAGTTCGTCAAGATCGCGTGAGTGCGACAGGGATCACTTGTCTGACGTACTTGGAAAATTGAATTAGTCGTCTGAACTCAGTTTGGACGCTCGCGTGGTGGGCGAAGACCCACGCGCTCGTGGTCTTGGCTATGACCAGCACCGGCTTTGCATCGACCCTGGCCGAAGTGGATAACGGGTCGCCCGTTCACCTCACACTCGGAACGCTTGGGTTTGCCGACTCGCTCGACCAGTTTCCAATTCCCCGGACGATCTTCCGGCTGAACGACCGAATCTACTTCTACACGCAGGTCTCGTGGAATCCCGCCAAAGCCCCGGCGGGCGTTCACCACCTGATCTACAAATGGATCACTCCGGGCGCTCCCGTGTTCAGCTTTGGGGCGGACAAGGAATTCAAAACCGTCCCGGTATCGTGGTCAGCCTATTTGAATGGCTCGCATGTCGGCATCGGCCATCATCGCGCCGAGCTTTGGATCGACGATCAGCTGCTCGATAGCCACGAGTTCGAGATCGTGCCGGATACGGCCCCCGTTACCCCCGAAGTCGAGGTCGCACACGCGCTGCTGGATTCGGTGCATCACGAAGTGCCGTTGCGCGACGCGATCAAGGGCTATGCGCGCGCATTGCTGCTGGCGGGGGATACGGAAAACTTCGAGCTGGATACAGCGCGCCTGCGCAGTTCCGGCCAAAGGACTCCTGCGGGCGCCTGGCGGATCTATTACTACTACCACTGCCTCGACGATTTCAGCCGCACGGACGCTGCGAACCCCCAGTGGGCCCAGCTCGAAGCGACGACCTCGCGCTGGCTCGCGGCAGCGCCGGATTCCCCGGCCGCCGTAATCATGGCCGCGAATGTCTTGCTGCGGCATGGCTGGGCGTATCGAGGCGAGGGATTTGCCGACAGCGTCTCATCGGAGTCTTGGGGACCCTATCAGGCGCTGCTTGAAAAGGCAGCGCGGGTGCTCGATGAACATCGAGCTGCTGGTTCCGCAGATCCAGAGTGGTATGCATTGCGCATCGACATCGCGAAGCAGCAGCGTGCCTCAGAGGCGCGCATTCTCGATCTTGCCGAGGAGGGACTGCAGAAGGCCCCCTATTACTATCCGATTCACTATACGGCCGTCGATGCGATGGAGCCGAAGTGGGGCGGATCCGAAGAGAGCGTCAAGAATTACGTGCGCCTGGCCGTAGAACGCTCGCGCGACGGCGAGGGAACTCAGGCCTATGGCCTGATTTATGTCCACATTGCGCGAAGCGCGCAGAGCCCGCTCGTGGACCTGAATCTCCTCGGCGCAAAGCGCGAGCCTCTCGAGCAGAGCCTTGCCGAGATCCAGAGCGCATATCCCGACGAGTTCAACCGTGAAGTTGCGCGCGGCATCTACTGTTTTGCCGGCTTCAAGGACGACTTCATCGCACTCGGGCACAGGTTGGAATCTGATCACTATCCGGTTGCGTGGTGGGACACACCGGAATGGCGCAAAGACTGCGAGGATCTATTCTTTCTCGGCAAGGAGCCCGAGAACCCATCGTTGAGCTACCAGATCAGCGCTTGGCTCAGTTTCCTTCGAGGATTCGGCGCCAATACCTGGCGGGCGGTCAGTTTGATCGCCCTCGCCGCGATCCTCGTGCTCGAGTGGTGGCAAGGTCGTCGTTTTCCTCCGATTCCGAGTTCGCCTTCGCCGGCTCCTGCGCCGAGCCCACAACACTTCGACGCACGCCGTTATCCACGCACGTACCTTCTACGGCCAGGACCCTGGTCGTTGTCCTTGCGTTTCGCGTTGCGTATCCTGGTGATAAGCACTGCCGTGGCATGGATGCTGGCAACGATATTGAGCGTGAACGGCACGCAAGTTCTGGTCGGGTTCCTCGCCTGTATCGTTGCCGCCCTCGGTAGCGGGTGGATCGTGTACGCAAGGCTCATGAGCCGGTTCGTCTTGTTACCGGACTCGCTCGAACTCGTCGGTCCAGGCGGGCGCCGTCGTGTACCACGAGCGGAGATCTTGCACTGGGCATATCGGTCGGCACAGCGAAATCCGAGCGCAGGGATCCGGATAACTTTGCAGGCCGGCGAGATCCTCGAGATTCCGCCCCTCGCTGGCGCCGACGAGTCGTTCGCGCACTGGTTCGAGCAGTTACCCACCGCGCGGGTGGATGCGTGAGCCTCGGGGGCACTGAAAACTCGTTCAATGCGGCGCCGGTAAGTCAGCTTCGGTTCGTGTCGACGCCGCCGCGCGTCGCTAAACCTCATCGTTAGACCACGTGAAAACTCGCCTCACGATCGTCACGTACTCAAACCGAGCGAAGTGGGTCATTTACCCAACCGCTACACTGGTGATGATCAATTTCATCGTTTTTGTCGCCGGGAGCGCTTACCTTGGCGGCGATGCTCTCAACGGTTATATCCAGGCGGGCCATTATTTCCTGTGCGCACACGGACAATGCACCCAAGTATCAAGTGCTACGTGGCACTACAGCTTCTGGCACGCCTACGCCGCGATGGGCGGCATCTTGCTGCTGTTTGGTGAAGTAGCGCTATTTTTGAACCTCGGGGATATTGAATGGAAATAGGCGGCGCACCCGTGGCTAAGACCTCCCTATACTGGTTTCCCGCAAAACGTTACGGATGGGGCTGGGGACCGCCGACGTCCTGGCAGGGGTGGGCGGTCTTGGCTGTGTGGCTCGCCGCTACAATAATTGCGGCCTTTGCGTTCTTGCCAAAACGGCCGGTGGCATTCCAACTGTCCGTAGCAGGATTGGTGTTCGCGCTGATCTTGGTTTGTTATGCAAAAGGTGAGCCGCCGTCCTGGCGTTGGGGCGACCGCAACTGACTTGCCGCGACGCCCGCGGTTTAACCTCGGATTATTTGAACTGGTCCACAGTTTCCCGCCGCATGCGACGCGAGTCATGCACGTCATCGAAACACCCCCGACGATTACATTGCGTCATCACGCGATAGCGCTTGGTGGTTGTCCCGGATAGGTTCTTGCGAGGTGTTGCCCATGGTCTTCAAAATCCGCGATCGCATTATGTTCAGCGCTGTCGTGGGCGCCTTGATGCTCCAGTCAACTGCGGAGGCAGCCGGGAATCCCGAAAAATCCGGCTTCATCGTGGAAGCGAGCGCGACCGAGGTTGCCGTACGCGCTGTGCTAGCCGAGGGTGGCGAGGTCACGCGTGAGTTGCCGATCATCGACGGTGTGTCGGCCTTGTTGTCGCCTAGCCAGGCTGCGCATCTGCGCGCTCGAATGGACACGAAGATTTTCGCGGAGGCACCGCTCCGGACGCAAGCGACGTCGGCGAGTCAGCCGCTGCCCGATACGACGCCGGATATCTACCAACGCGCGATGATCGGGGTCAACGACCTCGCTGCCGAAGGAATCAATGGCACGGGCGTCACCGTTGCGGTCCTCGACAGCGGGATTTTGCAAAAGACTACGCTTTCTTACTTGACGGAAGATTCCAATCATAAGAACCGCATGGTCGCTCAATTTGATGCGATCAAGAACGTTGTGGTTGATGCATCGCATCCCTGCAAATCGTTTCCTTGCGCCAACGACGATTACGGTCACGGCTCGCATGTCACCGGCCTGATCGCAAGTTCCAACACCACCGATGCAGTACTGAATGGGCAGCCCCAAGGCATCGCGCCCATGGTGCATCTGATCAGCGTCAAGGCGTTCGATAGCACCGGCACGGCGACTTATTCGAACGTGCTGAATGGTCTGAACTGGATCTACGCCAATCGCAACACTTACGGCGCGATCCGCGTGGTCAACATGTCATTCGGCGCGACGCCCCAATCCTTCTACTGGAACGATCCGATCGACCAAGCGGTGATGAAACTCTGGCAGGCCGGCATCGTCGTCGTGTCCTCGGCCGGTAACTTTGGTCCTGCAGCCCAGACGATCGCGGTACCGGGCAATACGCCTTACGTGATCACGGTCGGTGCGATGACCGACAACTTCACGCCGAACGACCCGACCGACGACGGCGTGACATCGTTCTCCTCGGCCGGGCCGACTTATGAAGGGTTCGTCAAGCCCGACATCATCGCACCGGGCGGCCATCTCGCGGCATTCATGGACAAGAGCATGCAGGTGCTCCCGTCCAAGTACCCGCAGTATGGATCGACCGACGCTAATCTGTTCATCATGTCCGGCACTTCCCAGGCAGCGGCCGTCACGACCGGTGTCGTCGCACTCATGCTGCAGAAAAATCCGTCCTTGACGCCCGATCAAGTCAAGTGCCGGCTGATCTCGACAGCGGAGACGGCGGTCAGTTCCTCGGGTTACGCTGCCTACAGCGTCTACCAGCAGGGCGCTGGCAGGATCAATGCCTACGCTGCGGTTCACAGTCAGGCGACTAACTGTGCCAACCAAGGACTCGACATCGCGGCCGACATCGCAGGCACCCATCACTTCTGGGGTCCGGCCCAACTCAACAGTTCGAATGGCAAGTACTTCGTCGTGAACCCGCAAGGCACGCCACTCAACAATGATGGCTACGTTTGGGCGCCTTCCTTTGCCAAGGCGCAAGCGTACGGGTGGAACAACGGCTACATGTGGGTCAACAACGGGTACCTGTGGAACTCCGGCTTCGTCTACACGCAGAGCAGCAACGGAGCGGCCGGCGTTTCGGGAGATGACGCCACGGAAGAGGCGAGCGGCTACCTGTGGAATAACGGTTACCTGTGGAACCTCGGCTATCTCTGGAACAACGGCTATCTGTGGAACAACGGGTACTTGTGGAATCTGAGCGACGTGACGCCGGCGTCCGCACCGACGGCCGTTGAATCGTGGAATGCGCAAGAGTAACCGCACAGCACGAACGCTCGTAGTCTTCATCACCCCGTAGTCGTTTCTTTTCGATACGGGGAATGCCACCAGGGACCTTCGCGGCTCGATCACGAGTTCGCGAACCATGCCGCTCCACCAAAGGATGGTCTCCATACCATCCTTTTCTTACGGCGCATCGCACGCGACGCTCCCGCCTCGCCGATGTGTCCAACCGCGCATCCACGTCGCAATCTCCGTGGACTTTGCACGATCACGCGCGTTTAATTGGTCCGGTCGGCATCAAGGAGCAAAAATCATGACCGAGTCCAGCCACTTTCTATCGCCACCGCGGTTCACACGCAGAGCCTTGTTGATCGCGTCGGCGGCTATGTCTGCAGTCGGCGGTGCGATGACGGCGGCGTTCGCATCCCCGTCGGCCGCGGACCCGACGCCACCGCCCAGTGGACCCTTTTCCCTGCCGCCGCTGCCTTATGCGGACAACGCGCTGGATCCCGTCATTTCCGCGACCACGCTGAGCTTCCATTACGGCAAACATCACAAAGCCTATGTCGACAATTTGAACAAGGCTGTCGTCGGCACACCCATGGCGGAGCTACCCCTGGAACAAATCGTCAAGACGACTTATGGCGTCGCCGACAAGACCGGTATCTACAACAACGCTAGCCAGGACTGGAACCATACCTTCTATTGGAAGAGCCTGCGTGCTCAGGGCGGCGGCGCGCCGCCGCCGGTATTGCAGCAGAAAATTGACGCCTCTTTCGGCAGTCTCGACGCCCTCAAGAAGGAGTGGCTCGCAGCCGCGACATCGCAGTTCGGCAGCGGTTGGGCCTGGCTGGTGCTCGACGGTGACAAGCTCGCGATTACCAAGACTGCCAATGCCGACTCGCCGTTGACCCGCGGTCAGAAACCACTACTCACGATCGACGTTTGGGAACATGCTTATTATCTCGATTACCAGAATCGTCGCGCCGACTACGCGACCGCTGTACTCGACAAGCTCATCAATTGGGGGTTTGCCGCGGACAATCTGACGGCTTGAAGCAATAGGGCCCCGCGTGATGGGCCCCAGGTTGGTCGGTTCCGTACTCTTGATGCCGAGCCGCGATCGCGCACTTCGATACGCTCCGGGCGGGGCGCCGGTCACGGGGATCGACGCAAATTCAGAACTTGAACAATAAATAATGATCGACGATCAAGGCGACGAACAGCAGCATCAAGTAGGTGATCGAGAACCGGAAAGTGCGCACCGGCAGATCCGGACGCAACCCCTTGTGCAGCTCGAGCGCGTACCACAGAAAACGGGCATCGAGCAGGATGGCCGCGGCCAGATAAATGAAGCCGCTCATGCCGACGAGGTAGGGAAGTAGGGTCGCGAGCACCAGCAAGATCGTATAGAGCACGATCTGCAGCCGGGTGTAGGGAATACCGTGCGTCACCGGAAGCATCGGGATCCCGACCTTGGCGTAATCGTCACGGCGCGCGATCGCCAGCGCCCAAAAATGCGGCGGCGTCCACGTAAAAATGATCAGAAACAACAGCAGCGATTCGGCGCCCACGTGATTCGTCACGGCCACCCACCCGAGGATCGGGGGAGCGGCGCCGGCGGCACCGCCGATGACGATGTTCTGCGGCGTCGCGCGTTTCAGCCAGAGCGTGTACACCACTGCATAGCCGATCAATGAGCCGAAACTCAACACAGCGGTCAGCGGATTGACGCCGAACCACAGGATCCCCATCGAGGCCGTGCCCAAGAGGCTCGCGAATAAGATGGCCTGCCGTTGTAGGAGGTGGCCGGTCGGCAGAGGCCGTCGTCGCGTGCGAGCCATCTGCCCATCGATGCGTTGATCGATCACGTGATTGAAGGCCGCGGCGGACCCGGAGGCCAGCGCGATCCCCAAGGATCCCAACAGTAGGGCCTGCAGCGGTATCATTCCGGGCGAGGCGAGCACCATGCCGACCACGGCCGTGAACACGATCATCAGGCTGACCTTGGGTTTGGTCAATTCGAGGAAATCCCGCCAACGGCTTCCCGCAACGAGGGCCGTCGGAGCACTCACCACAGCCGCTTCGCTCAAGGGGGGATTATCGGGTAGGCTCGCCACCGTATAAGTTTACCATGCTGGTCGTCCCGGTCGGCCTGAGCGAGTGCAGTAGTGTGACCATGGCAAGCACCAAAAACGCCGCCCCGGCGTTGTGTAAAGTCGCCACGGGGAGTGGCACACCCCAGTGCACCGTCGCGATACCGAGCGAGATTTGGAGGATTACCGCAACGAACAGCCAGATTCCCGCCCATCGGACGCGGCGCGTAGCGCCGCGCACGGCGGCCGTGATGCCGAGAACCAGCAAGACCGTGCCGGCCACGACCGCGCCCATGCGATGCGTCCAGTGGATGGCGACTCGCGCAGTACCGCCGAGGATGCCGCCCTCGTAATCGATCGCGAGCCCACGCCACAGTACGAAGGCATTGCGGTAGTCCGTCTTCGGCCACCAGGATTGCTGGCAAGTCGGAAAGTCGGGACAAGCGACCGCGGCGTAATTGGTGCTGGTCCAGCCTCCCAGCAGGATTTGCATTACGAGAACGATCAAACCGACGAGAGCAAACGCGCGCAAACGGCGTTCGACGCGCAAACGAGGACGGGATTCCGGCGTCAGGGCGAGCCACCAGAGTATGGCGAGCGTCGACAGCCCGCCCACGAGGTGAGCCGTCACGATCAAGGGCTTCAGCAACAGCGTGACCGTCAGGGCACCTAGGGTCGCCTGCAAACAAACGATTGCGAACAAGGCGATGACCGGCAGCAGCGGTTGGTCGGGCTCTTTGCGCTTGCTGATGGCCCAGCCGGCGAGCACCGCGATGATCGTGACGAGGCTGCCGGCGAAATAGCGGTGCACCATCTCGTGCCAGGCCTTGGCGAAACCCTGATCCGCCTGCGGATAGACATGTCCGTAACAGCCCGGCCAGTCGGGGCAGCCGAGTCCAGCGTCGGTCAAGCGCACCCAGGCGCCGAGCACGACCACGAAAAAGGCGAGCAGCGCGCCGACCAAGGCAAGGCGCCGAAACCACGAGGCGCTGCTGCTCATCGCGGCCGCAGGTGTCATCGTTGTCTGCTGGGTCATGGTGCAGTGCTGCCTGGGTTAGCCGACGTGAGAAAGTTTGAGGAGGCGTTTCATGTCTTCGAGCAAGCCCTTCGGCGGAGCATCCGGGGCATACCACATCATCAGGTTGCCGAGCGGGTCGACGACGTAGATTCTTCCCGCCTCGGTGACCGCCATGGCGGCGAGCAGATTCGGATCGGAATCGGCGCGCAGCGTGATCAAGTCCGGATGATCGCGCTGCAGGAAGCCTTGGTCGCAACAGCTGCCGGTCGCGAGGAACACGCGTTGGACGCGCGTCATGTCGCGATCGAGCGCGAGTCGCACTTGGCGCGTGTCGTAGAGTTTCTCCTGGCACTGCGTGGGGCAGTCGCCGGGGCCGACGAACAGCAGCGTCCATTTACCGGCGCTCGCCGCGGGCAGCGAGCCCGCCGGCAGTTCGCGCGGCGGCTCGAACAGCACCCCTCGATTCACCCGACCGAGGGGTTGCAGCTCGCTGTGCCCATAGTAGAGATAGAACGACAGGCCGATCGGTGCAAAAAACAACACGGCGAGACCAAGGAGCAAGCGCCGCTGGCGGCGATCGCGCCGAGGATCAGATGCGTGAGTCGTGGTATTCATGGGGGTCTCAACGGCGCTTTACATTGGTGACGGCGTAGATCACGGTCAAGGCCGCTGCCAGGCCGAACCATTGCACCGCGTAGGCGAGGTGGCGCATGGGCGGGAAGCCGGGAGGCGACCAGACGCGTCGATAGCCGTCGGCTTCGCCGGCGTCCAGCAGCACGAGTTCGGCCGCCGACGTCCAATCGCGGCGCGGCAGCACCGACGCGAGCTCGGCGAACCGAGGAAAAGTCGCCACGATCGGATAGGGCGGTACCAGCGGTGCAGGCTGTCCCATGGCTATCCCTGGGCTCGGCAAATGGTCGACCCGACCATGCAGCGTGCGTTCGCCGTCGGCAACCGCGACGTCGGGTCGCAGGCCGCGGCTCGGGCCCGTGCCTATCCAGCCGCGATTGACCAGCAACCATCCGCCGCCGCTCAGTGCGAACGGAGTAATGACGTAGTAGCCCGCGCGGCCGTCGTCGCTGACCATGTTGTCGATCAAGATCTGATGGCTGGGGTCGTAATGCCCGCTCGCCTCCACGTGTTGGAAGCGTTGCAGCGGAGGCGTCCCGCGTTCCAACATCCGGGTGGCGTCCGCGCCCGTGGCGAACTCGTCGAACAAGTGCTGTTGCTCGTGGGCTCGTCGCAGCTGCCATCGGCCCAGCGACACCAACAGCACGAGCAGCGCGATCGTCACGAGCGTCGTGAACGGTCGCGGCGTAAACATCCGGGTTCCTAGCGGGATTTGCACGATATACTTCGTTCATTCATGGGCGACACAGCCGAGGGACCGTGCAATTCAAATATCTCGTGATTCTGTTCCTCGGATTGATTCTGTTCAGCCTCTTCAAGGCTTTATTCCATCTGTCGAGCGCGAAGCCCGGTCAGGAAGGGAAAATGGTCGGTGCCCTGGCTTGGCGCGTCGGTCTATCGGTGCTGCTATTCGTGCTTCTGTACGTGGCGTACTACGCCGGCTGGATCAGTCCGCTGCACCACTAAGGTCGCAGCGGTTCGACGGCGCGGCGTTTCAGAGCCAGTAGACGAAGATGAACAGCCCCAGCCACACGATATCGACGAAATGCCAGTACCAGGCGGCGGCCTGAAAGGCGAAATGCTTTTTCGGGGTCAGCTGACCCTTGAGCACGCGCGCCCAGATGACCGAGAGAATGATGGCGCCGACCGTGACGTGCAGACCGTGGAAACCGGTCAGCATGAAAAACGTGGATCCATAGATGCCAGTGCCCAACTGCAGCCCAAGCTCCGTGTACGCTTCGTGGTATTCATAGGCTTGAAAGCCCACGAACACGAAGCCGAGCAAAAACGTAAGCCCGAGGAACAGCTTGAGTCTGCCGCGCTGCCCCACGATCAGCGCGTGATGCGCGATCGTGACGGTCACGCTGCTAGTGAGCAGAATCGCGGTATTGAGCGCCGGCAACCCGATCGGCGAGACCACTTCGAAGCTTCCATCGGCGTGCGGCCCCAAGGCCGCCGGTCCGTTCGTGGGCCAGCCGCCCCGATAGTCGTGCCACAGAAATAAGTTGGTGAAAAACTTCGTGCCGTCGCCACTCAACCAGGGGATTACGAGGTTGCGCGCGTAGAACAGAGCGCCGAAGAACGCCGCGAAGAACATGATCTCGGAAAATATGAACCACATCATGCCCATGCGGAAGGAACGATCGACCGCCGCGTTGTACAGGCCGCTTTCGCTCTCCTTGATGACCGTGCCGAACCAGAAGATGAACAGCGAAGCCAGCATCAAGAAACCCGGCAGGACCGACCAGACCGGCAGCCAGTCGTTGAGCCACGCAATCGCGCCCGCCATGAGCACGAACAAAGTCACCGAGCCGTACAGCGGCCACGGACTGCCGTGGGGGACGTAATAGATCTCCGTTTCGGGGGCTTGCGCTTGCGCCATGAATAGCTCTCTGCGGCGATTTGAACCTGAGTTCGTAGTTTAAACGAGCCGCGCTATTGATGCGCTACGTATTGCTGAGTCGAATCGTAGATGGAATAAGACAAGGTGATCTTGTCGATATCCCGCGGCAGGCCCGGGTCGACGATGAACCGCACGGGAAGCTGGCGCGTCTCGCCGAGTGCGAAGCGCTGCGGACTGAAACAAAAGCACTCGGTTTTGTGAAAATAGGGTACGGCGGCGCGCGGCGAGATGCTCGGTACGGCTTGGGCAACGGACGGGCCACCGCTCAGATTTTTCGCAAGAAATTCCTCGTCATAGAGCTTGCCCGGATGCACGCGGATCGCGGCCTCCACCGGATGGAAGTCGAAGCTGCCGACCGAGGCCGGATCGGCGACGAATTCGATCGTGACGGTGCGATTCGGGTCGAGCGCCTCGACGGCCGACTCCTTGCCGGTCGCTGCCTCCGCGTTGCCTATGCCGGTGAATTTACAAAACACACCGTAGAGCGGCACCAAGGCCCAGCCGAACGCAAAACTAGCCGCGGTCATCAGCAGCAGACCCCGGATCAGCCCCCGGTTCGCGCGGCATCGCTCCGGGGAACTCATCAGTGCTTGCTGCGATAAATCGACATCACGATGAATGCCACGTAAAACCCCATCGCCAGCGTCGTCAACAAGAGTGCGCCGTTGCGAATCCGTCGCTTCTGCGCGCGCGCTTCGCTCACGAATGCGGCGCCTCGGCCGCGTCCAGAACCGGCGGCGTGGTGAAGCTGTGATAAGGCGCGGGCGAAGGGATGGTCCACTCGAGACCGATGGGCCTGGCACCGTCCCAAACCTGCGCGCTCGCCTTCTTGCCGCCGCGGATGCACTGGATCACGGCGATCGCGAACAGGATCTGCACCAAGCCGAATCCGAAGCCGCCGATCGAGGACACCATGTTCCAGTCGGAGAACTGCACGGCATAATCCGGCACGCGCCGCGGCATGCCGGCAAGTCCGAGAAAATGCTGCGGAAAGAACAGGACGTTCACGAAGATCGTCGAGAGCCAGAAGTGCGTCTTGGCGAGCGTCAGGTTGTACATGTTGCCGGTCCACTTCGGCAGCCAGTAGTACACCGCGCCCATGATGGCGAACACGGCGCCGGGCACCAGCACGTAATGGAAGTGGGCGACGACGAAATAGCTGTTCTGATACTGGAAGTCGGCGGGGACGATCGCGAGCATCACGCCGGAGAAGCCGCCGATCGTGAACATGAACAGGAACCCGATCGCGAACAGCATGGGCGGCTCGAAGGAGAGCGAACCGCGCCAAAGAGTCGCCGTCCAGTTGAAGACCTTCACGCCCGTCGGCACGGCGATCAACATCGTCGACATCATGAAGAACAGCTGTGCCGCCATCGGCATGCCGTCGGCGAACATGTGGTGACCCCAGACGATGAACGACAAGAACCCGATCGAGGCGGTCGCATAGATCATCGAGGTCGCGCCGAACAAGGGTTTGCGGGCGAAGGTGGGAATGATCTCCGAGACGATGCCGAAGGCCGGCAAGATCATGATGTACACCTCGGGATGGCCGAAAAACCAGAACACGTGTTCGAACATCAGCGGATCACCGCCGCCGGCTGCATTGAAGAAACTGGTCTTGAAGAAATGGTCCATGAGCAGCATCGTCACGGCGCCCGCGAGCACGGGCATGACGGCGATCAGCAAATAGGCGGTGATCAGCCAGGTCCAGCAGAAGATCGGCATCTTGAGCAGCGTCATGCCAGGCGTACGCATGTTCATGATGGTCACGATCACGTTGATCGCGCCCATGATCGACGAGACGCCCATGAGATGAACCGCGAAAATCAGCATGGGAAAGCTGTCGCCGGTCTGCAGCACCAAGGGCGGGTACATCGTCCAGCCGCCGGCGACCGCGCCACCCGGCACGAAGAACGTCGACAACAGGATCGTGAACGCGAACGGCAACAGCCAGAAGCTGAAATTGTTCATGCGGGGCAGAGCCATGTCCGGAGCGCCGACCTGCAGCGGAATCATCCAGTTGGCGAGACCCACGAAGGCCGGCATCACGGCGCCGAAAATCATCACCAGCGCGTGGTTCGTGGTCATCTGGTTGAACAGCACCGGATCGACCAGCTGCAGTCCCGGCTGGAACAGTTCGGCGCGGATGACCATGGCCATCGCTCCGCCGACGAAGAACATGATGAGGCTGAACACGAGGTACATCGTGCCGATGTCCTTGTGGTTGGTCGCGAACAACCACCGCTTGATGCCCGTTGCAGGCTGATCGTGGTGGTCGTCGTGGGCGATCTCGTGTGCGTTGGCCATGGGTTTGAGCACTCTAGTGTGAAATGTCGGGTTTAATTCAATCGGGCAATGTGGACGGGCTCGGCAGCGGGGCTTGTCGCCGGAGCGACCGCGGGAGTTGACGGCGGCTGCTGCGCGGCCTTTTGCTCCTCGACCCACTTCTTGAAGTCCTCGGGCGTACGGACGTCGACGACGATGGGCATGAAACCATGGTCGCGGCCGCACAGGGCAGCGCACTGGCCGCGGTAGATGCCCTCCTTGCCGGGCGTCACCTTGAACCACAATTCGTTGATGAAGCCGGGAATCGCATCACGCTTCGCGCCGAAGTCCGGGATCCACCAGGCATGGATCACGTCCATCGAGGTCAGCAGCAAGCGCACTTTGGTGCCGCTCGGTACGACCATCGGCTTATCCACCGACAGCAAATAGTTCGGCACGGACTTCGGATCGATGCCGGAATGCAGCTGTCGAGCGAAATTCGAGTCCTGCGCCAGCGTCGAGAAATAGTCGATGCCCGTGGCATCGTTCATGTATTGGTACTGCCATTTCCATTGGTAGCCGGTGACACGGATCGACAGCTCGGAATTGCGTGTGTCTTCCATCTTCAGAATGGTCTCGGCGGCCGGCACCGCCATGAATACCAGGATGATCACGGGAATCGCCGTCCAGATGACCTCCGCCTTGGTGCTGTGGACCATGGAGGTGTCCGCGATCGCGCCCTGGGATTTTCTGAATTTGATCAGTGAAAAGATCATCGCCCCGAAAACCACGACGGCTATGCCGACGCAGATCCAGAACACGAACATGTGCAAGTCATAGATCTCGTGAGAGATGTCGGTCACGCCCATCGGCAGGTTGTAACCATTCGATGTGTTCGGCGACAGGTTTGCATTCATCTCGACTAATCTCCCAACCTAAGATCGATTTCGAGCGGCGGTGACTCGTTGATGCCGCCCACCAGCACGCGCAGCCGTCGCGCCAGGCGGCCCTTTTCCTCATCGGTGAGGAAATGCCCCACCTCGAACGACCGTCCATGGCTCTCGATCATGAGACGGCAGGGGCTGTGCCCGGCACCCGGCGTGCGCAGTCTAACCTTCGCCCAGTGACGCGCAAGCTCTTGTTTCGCCTCGCCGGTCGGGGAGCGCGTCACCAGACTGATGCGCGAGTCCGTGACCAGCACCGTTTGCGAATGGAAGCGCCGCCGCAGACCCGACTGTAAGGCGAGACCCAGGCCCAGCATCTCCAGGGCCCAACACACCAATACGGGCCAGAAACCCTGCCAGGTGAACAACAAGGCTACCGTGAGCGAAAACGCGCAAATCGACGCGAAAAACGCCGCCGCGGTCGCAGGAGTCAGCGAACAGTTCGGCGCGAGATCGATTCGCTGTTCCATTGAGCGCGGAACTCTACGAGAGCTGGATCATCGCGGCAAGCGAAAATCCGGTAATTCGCTCAAGAGCTTATGCACATCGTCCACGGTCTGCCCGCGGTATAGGGCTGCGACCGCGCAGTGGCGCTTCAGCGCCGGGCGCCGCTTTTTAGCTGTGTCGCGCCAAACGCCGGATAGAGGTCGCCCAGAGCTTGGGCATAGCCGATCCGGGACATGATTTTACCTGTCTCGGGGTCGTCGACGCCGGCCGCAATCGCCGTTACATCGAGGGCGCGTGCCAGCGCGGCGACCGCCTTGCAGCTGCCGAGGGCCGCGGGGTCGCGTTGCGCCGCGACGACGATGGCCCGATCGATTTGCAGCCCGGCGACCGGCAGCCGCGGCAGGATCGAAAAGGAACTGGAATCGCGTCCTACCTCGTCGATGACCAAGCCGGCACCGAGCTCGGCCATCTCGGCGAAGGCGCGCTCGGGACGGCTCAGAGTCGCCAGTGTCCGCTCCGCGATCCGCAGCTCGAAGCGACCGAAGGCGGTGCCCGTGGCTGCCCCGAGATTGCGGCAGTCGCGCAGTAATTCACCCGAGGCCACATGCTGGCGCAGAGGACCGAAGGAGATGGCCACGTCGTCGCCATGACGCTTGCGCAACTCCGGCAGATCCCGCAGCAATCGTGCAAGGCTCGCGCGAGAGACTTCCGAAGCGAGGCCCGTGGCATTGGCGATGGGGAGAAAATGTGCCGGTGGAACCTCGTCCTGCAGCGGATGGATCCAACGCATATAGGCATGGATGCCGGTGAGCCGGCCGCTCTCGAGGTCATGCCGTCCCAGGTAGTGCAGTCCGATCTGACCCTCTTCGATCGCGCGGCGCAATTCGCGCTCGATGTCCAGCCGTGCCACCGGCAGCATGTTCAGCGTATCGGAATAGAATCGGATCGAGCCCGCGGCCGAACGCCGCGACTCGAGCATCGCGGCGCGCGCGTGATCGAGCAAGGCCTCGGTGCGCCCCGCGTCCTGGCCGAGTATGGCGATGCCGACGAACGGCGCTAGATGGAATTCCGCGTCATGGATCTGGATCGGCTGCGCGACCGCCTCGCACAGCGCCGCTGCCGCTTTGCGCAGCTCGTCGCGATCCGGGCATCCCTCGATGACCGCGCCGAGCATCGACTCGCCGAGCCGGCCGATGTACTGATCGGCGCCGTCGGGCAAACGCTCGAGCACCTCGGTGAGGATGCGCTCGCGGATCGAAAAATCGATCAAGCGTCCGACGTCCGTCAGACCGTCGAGCAGGATCACGCACAGCGCGAGCGACCGTTCCCGCAGGTGCGCGTCGGCGACCGAGCGACGCAGTCGCCGCATGAAACCGCGGCGCTGCTCGACGCGTGTGCCCGGAACCGCGGTCCCCGGCGTCGCGAGCGTCGACGCGCCGCCGACCTGCCGGATCACGCACAGAGCACGGCGCGGCGCCTGCGCACTCAGCCGCACGTGGTAACTGTCGCCACCGATGAGGATGTCCGCCTCGCAGGCGTTGCGATCCGCGACGGCGCGTTGGGCGAGCCGCATCACGGATTGCGCGGCCGATGCGTCGATCAGCTCTTCGATGCGTCGGCCCTCGAGTTTGCCCGCGCCCTGCAGGAAGGGCATCTGTCGCCCGCCGCGCGCATGCAGGATCACTCCATCGGGGCGCATGAATGCGACCAGATCGGGCAGTGCGTCGAGCAGGCTCTCGTCGTTCATTGCGGACCGGGGCTGCGCGGATTGCGCAGCAGGTCGACCGTTTCGTTCGGGTTCCAGGGCCTGCGTTGTACCGTGAGGTAGCCGCCCGCTTCGAGTCCGGCCGCATCCGCGGCCAAAGCCGCGGTCACCGACGGCAGCGATGCGATTTTCTCCGTCCCGCACCAGCCGACCCAGGTATTGCGATCGCTTTTCGCCTCATAGAGCGCGACATCGGCGATGCCTAGGGTTTCTTCCCAATCGAGCAGCCGAGGATGGTCGACGATGAACGGAAACGGCGCGAAGCCGATCGAACAACTGGTGCGGGCGACGAGTCCGTCGCCGACGCGAAAGATCCGCTTCGAGACGGAGGCGCGCACGCGCTCGGCGAGCGTGCCGGCCACCGCCATGTCCGCATTCATGCACAGGACGACGAACTCGTCGCCGCCCCACCGCACGATCAGGTCGATGGGCCTGAATTCGCGCCGCAGGATCTCGGCGATCTGGATCAGGACCGCATCGCCGCCCTCGTGCCCGTACTGGTCATTGATCGGCTTGAGGCAGTCGAGGTCGATCACCATGAGCACGAAACGGGGCGGCGGCTTGCCGCTCGCCTTCTCCTCGGCGCTGAACAAGTTTGTCATGGCGTCGTGCAGACAGCGACGATTGCCGAGGCCGGTCAAGGTGTCCGAGACACTGGCTGCGCGCAGTTGCTGGTTCGCGCGCTCCATGTCGCGATTGCGCTCCGCGAGTTCCGCGGTCCGCGCATCGACTTCGAATTGCAGACGCCGGCCGTAGGCTTCCTCGCGCCGCAAGCGTCGCTGCTGTGAAATCCACACGCAGGCCAGGAGCGTGAAGAACGCGCAGCCATAGAGGGTCCGTGCCCACCAGGTCGCCCAAGGAGGCGGTGCGACCCGCACATGCAGCGCGATCGGCGTTTCGCTCCAGCGGCCATCGGCATTCGCGGCCCGCACCCGGAAGACATAGTCGCCGCCGTCCAGATTCGTATAAGTCGCCTGCCGGCTCGAGTCCGCGCTGACCCAATCCTTGTCGAAGCCATCGAGGCGGTAGGCATAGCGATTCTCCTCCGGACCGGAAAAATCGAGCGCGGCGAAGCGGAACGTCACGACCGAATCGCCGTAGCCGAGCTTCAGTTCCTGAAGCATCTCGGGGGCGGGCGACGCCGGTTTGTCGAGCTTCAGTATTTGCGTGAGCACCGTCGTCGGCGGCTTGTCGTCGAACTGCAAACGCTCGGGCAGGAACGCGTTGTAGCCGTTCGCACCGCCAAAATAGAGCGTGCCGTCCGCGCCGCGATAGTGCGCACCGAAGTTGAACTCGTCGCCCTGCAGACCGTGGCTGCGGCGGAAGCTGCGGATCATGCGGTCGGTCGGACGGAATTCCGCCACGCCGCGGTTGGTGCTCAGCCAGAGATTTCCGGACGAGTCGGACTCGATTCCGTAGATCGAGCTGTTCGGCAATCCGTCCCCTTCCGAAACGTTGTCGAAGCGCAGACCGTCCTTGCCGAATGGCGCACCGAGCGCGTGATCGAGACCGCCGCCGCGCGTGCCCACCCAGATCCCGCCCGCATCGTCGACATGCACCGCCCAAATCGTGTCCGCGCTGAGCGAACTCGGCTTGCGCGGATCGTGCCGGAAATGCGCGAAGCGGCCCGTGGAGGGGTCCAGAACGTCCAAGCCCGATCCGTCCGTACCGATCCAAATGAGGCCCGTCCGATCCTCGGCCAGCGCGGTCGCGCGATCGCCGGCGAGACCACCGGCGTCATCGTGCCCGAACGGATAGCGCACGACTTGGTCGGTGTCAGGATCGATGCGCGCCAGGCCGCCGCCGAAAGTACCCACCCAGATACGGCCGCGCGAGTCGCGTAACAAGCTCATGACGCCCGGCGCCGGCAGAGACGCCGGATTGCTGCTGGAATAGTCGAATTCGGTGGTCCGGCCGTGCACCGGATCCAAGCGCTGAATGCCCTTGTTCATCGTGCCGATCCAAACGCGATCGAACTCGTCCGTGACCAGCGCCATGACGGTGTCGTCGCGCAATGCGAGCGGCGATTTCGACGCATGCCGCAGGCGGGTGATCGAGCCGCCAGGCTGCGCGATCGCGGCCACGCCCGCCCCGAACGAACCCACCCAGAGCGTGCCGTGCGGATCGACGGCAAAGCCCGTCACGTTGTCGGCTTCCGGATCGCCGAAACGATGATGACCGAATGACCAGGAGCGGGGATTCCAGCGGGCGATCGCGCCGTTTTTCATGCCGATCCACAGGAGACCGGTCCGGTCCTGGAACAGCGTGGTGACATGGCTGTCGGGCAGGCTCGCCGGATCCGCCGGGTCATGCCGCATCACGGTGCAGTGTTCCGTGCGGCGATCGACCAAGGCCAATCCGTCTCCGGTGCCGACCCAGAGCCGCTGCGCCGTGTCTTCCAAGATGGCCGTGACGCGCGCGGCCGGCAGACTGGCCGGATCGTCATCCCGGTGGCGCAACAGGCGCAACCCGCCGGTCTCGACGTCCAAGCGCGCGAGTCCCGCCTTCATGCCGATCCAAAGCACGCCATGCGAATCGAATTTCAGGGCGTCCACGCGGACGCGGCCGCTCTCCGCCTGCGTGAGTTGCGCCAGGCGATCGCCGAAATGCTCGATGTGACCCGATGCGAGATCGAGCCGATCGAGTCCGCTCGCCGTGCCGACCCAGATGCGCCCGGATGGACCCTCGGTGACCGCGAACACGGTATCGTCGCTAAGGCTGTCGGCCAGCGCTGTATCGTGGCGATATTCGTGAATGGGGTGCTGATCTGCATCGAACAGGCGCAGTCCGGCGCCCCGCGTACCAACGAGGAGCTTGCCATCGCGCGTGGGCAGCACCGCCTGCACTTTCGCGTCGCCGTCATTGGGATCGAGGACGCTCGGACCCGCTACGCGAAAGGTCCCGAGCTGCTCCTCGCGCCAGGCGAGTCCGCCGCCGTCGCTGCCGATCCAGAGCCGTCCCCGCGCATCGAGCGTGAGGGTCGAGATCCAGTTGTTGGGCAGGCTGCCTCGGTCTTGGCGGGCGTGCATGAAATGGCGCCAGTCATAGCCATCGAATCGATCGAGGCCGTCCTCGGTTCCGAACCAGAGGAATCCCTGGGTATCCTGGGCGATTGCCATGATCGAGCCCTGAGACAGGCCCGAATCGCTGCCGACACGCGCAAACAGCATTTCGTTCGGCTCTGCCGCGAACGCGCACGACAGGCAAACGGCGGTCAGGAGGCCTCCGAGCGCCGCCCATCCGCGGGCCTGAAGCGTCCGTCTCGACCCTCCTGGCGAAAATGTATCCTGGCGCTGGAGCACGGCAAAACCTGGTTTTCCGATTGGCTCAGCAACAATAGAGGAAGGTCACCGCGACCGCTTGGCGCAAGGGCTAGATTGGAACCTGGGTCACACCAGTGGACCGTGATTTACATCACGTTTTTCAGTTGAGCAAATCCGCCAATTCCAGGCCGTCCGCAACCTCGTCTGCGGATGCGGACGGCGCATGCGGCAGCACGCCGAGGCACGGGGCCGGCACCATGGCCCGCAGATACTCCAGATTTTCATCGCAACGCCCAAATGTTGCCTCGACCCGGCTCCCAACCCAGCCTCGCAGCGGCAGCCCACGGGCGGCAATGGCCTGCACGGTCAGCAGCGCATGATTCAAGCAGCCTAGACGCATTCCGACCACGAGCACGACGCCGAGCTGCCAGCGCTGGGCGAGGTCGGCGAAGGAGCGCTCCGCATCGATGGGCACGAGCCAACCGCCCGCCCCCTCGACGATCATTACGTCGCTCTTCAGACAGAGCCGCTCATAAGCTCGGTCCAGCACGGCAAGATCGACCACCGTGTTCGCGTCGCGTGCCGCGATATGGGGAGCGATCGGGGGAGCGAAGGCATAGGGGTTCACCTCTTCGTAGGTCGCCCGGATGTTCATTGCCGCGCAGAGTGCGAGCGCGTCCTCGTTGCGCAAGCCGGCGGACGTGGGCTCCGACCCGGAGGCGATCGGCTTCATCGCCCCGACGCGCAAGCCGCGACGCGCGACGGCACGGCACAAGGCGGTGGCGACGCGAGTCTTGCCGACCCCCGTATCGGTGCCCGTGACGAACAAGCGCAGCGCAGTCACGGCTGGCCGCGCCTACTAGGAAGCTGCCGACGCAACGCCGCCACGCCTATGCTCGTCGTCGCGCCGTCCGACTGCGCCCCGGCCGGTCGCGGACTCGGTGTCGCCGGCGCCCAAGCTTGCGCGAACACGACTTCGTAGGTTGCCGGCAGCCGCCCCTGGTCGCGCGTGGTTTCGTAGGCGGATCGGAGGCGGGCGTATTTATCCTTGCCGGTCAGGCCGCGCGGTCGTCCAGCCGTGAAGTTTCTCGCGCCCAATCCCTTCAGATCTCGCCCGAGCGCGCCCAGATCCTCGTATTGCAGCGTGTAACGTTCGACGTCGAGAACCGGGGCCGCGAATCCCGCACGCACGAGGCCATCGCCGAGATCGTGCATGTCGATGAACCGGTTGACGTGGCTGTGAGCGTCGACCGCGTCCCAGGCGCGCCGCAATTCGCGCAGGGTATCCGGGCCGAGTCCGCTGCAGGTCAACAGGCCCCGGGGCGCCAGCACCCGCCGAAACTCGGCAAACAAGCGGTCGGGCTCGCACCACGGTAGCAACAAGTTGCTGAAGATCAGATCCACGCTGCCGTCCGGCAAGGGGAGGTCCTCGGCCGAGGCGCCTATCCGGTCGAAGCGGCGGCGCCAGGAAAGCCGTGCCTTGGCGGCCTTGAGCATTCCGAAGGACGTATCGATCGCCAGCACCCGGGCGCGCGGATAGCGCCGGGTGAGCGCGCGGCTCGCGTGTCCCGTCGCCGCGCCGGCATCGAGCACCAGCCGCGGTGTCAGTGCCGTAAGTTCCAAGCGCTGCAACATCTCCTCGCGGATCTCGGTTTGCAGCACGGCGACCGCATCGTAGGTTGCGCTCGCGCGGTCGAAGGAGCGGCGCACCGAGCGGCGATCGAGTGCGTAGGCCGTCTCAGGATCCAAGGGGTTCGGCGGACGCAAAGGGTTCGGCAACGATTTGCAGCCGTGCGAACAGCGCCCGATCGTGCGCGGTGTCGGGGTTGCCGGTGGTCAGCAGTTTCTCGCCGTAGAAAATCGAATTGGCGCCTGCCAAAAAACACAAGGCCTGCAACTCGTCGCTCATCTCGCCCCGGCCCGCCGACAGGCGCACGTGCGCGCGCGGCATGAGGATCCGGGCGACCGCGATCGTGCGCACGAAATCGAATGGATCGAGACTCTCGGCGTCGGCGAGCGGCGTACCCGGCACGCGCACCAACTGATTGATCGGGACGCTCTCGGGATGCGCGGGCAGGGTGGCGAGCGTGTGCAGCAAGCCGGCACGATCCAGGGCCTCCTCGCCCATGCCGACGATGCCGCCGCAGCAGACGTTCATCCCGGCGTCGCGCACCGCCTGCAGCGTGTCGAGGCGGTCCTGGTAGGTGCGTGTCGTGATGATTTTTTCGTAGTACCCGGCCGAGGTGTCCAGATTGTGATTGTAGTAGTCGAGCCCGGCCGCCTTCAGTTCGCGGGCTTGCTCGCCCGTGACCATGCCGAGCGTCGCACAGGTTTCCAAACCCAAGTCCTTGACCGCGCGGATCATCGCGGTGACCTTGCGCAGATCTTTTGTTTTCGGCGAGCGGTAAGCGGCGCCCATGCAAAACCGTGTCGCCCCGGCCGCCTTCGCCGCGCGCGCGCGCGTCACGACCGATTCGAGTTCGAGCAACTCTTCGGCTTCCAGGCCGGTGTCGTAACGCAGGCTCTGCGGACAATAGGCGCAGTCCTCCGGGCAGGCACCCGTCTTGATGCTGAGCAGGGTGCTGACCTGCACGGTGTTCGCCAGCTGAAACCGGCGATGCACTCGTTGCGCCTGGAATACCAGGTCCATGAAGGGCAGCGCGAACAAGGCCTCGACCTCGGCGAGCGTCCAATCGTTGCGTACCGTCATCTCGTTGCTTACGGGCATCGTGAGCATGGGGGGCCAGTCTCCGGGCGCGGGTGTGATCAGCCGGCGACGCGTTCAGCCGGCGAGGCGCAGTATTCAGGCGCCGCGCGGCTTAGTCAACCAAGAACGGCCGCCTCGGTTGACGAGGAGTGCCCGCGCCTACTTAAAAATGTAGTTCAACAGAATCCCGATGAACACCGACATCCCGAAATAGTGATTGCCCTGAAAAGCGCGAAAGCAATCGGCGCGATCGCGGTTCCTGATCAGCCACAGGTGATGAACGAAGAAGATTGCGCCGCAGGCCAGCCCGAGCCAGTACCAGGTTCCCAGGCGTGTGATGCGACCGACCAGAAACAGCGCAAGGAGCGTCATGGCCTGCAAAGTCGCGATGATGTGCCGATCCGAGTCGCCGAACAGGATCGCGGTCGAGCGCACGCCGATGCGCAGATCGTCGTCCCGGTCGACCATTGCGTAAATCGTGTCGTAGACGGTGACCCAGAGGAGATTCGCGAGGAACAGCAGCCACCCGACCTTGGGCACGTGCTCGAGTTGGGCGGCAAAAGCCATCGGGATGCCCCAGCCGAAGGACAGGCCGAGATATAGCTGGGGCACCGACAGGAAGCGCTTGATGAAGGGGTAACTGACGGCGAGGAAGGCCCCGGCGACTGCGTATAGCAGTGTCAACTTGTTCAACTGCAAGGCGAGCGCCAAGGCCGCGAGCGCCAGCACCGCGAACAGGATCAAGGCCTCGACCGGCGAGATTCGGCCCGCCGCCAGCGGTCGATCCCGGGTGCGCAGCACGTGCGGATCGAAGCCGCGGTCCGCATAGTCGTTGATCACGCAGCCTGCGGACCGCATCAAGACGACGCCGCTCACGAACACGGCGAAAATGCGTGGATCGGGTTTCCCGATGCCCGCGAGCCACACGGCCCAGAGCGTCGGCCATAGCAGCAACCAGATCCCGATGGGCCGATCCAGACGCATCAGGCGCGCGAATTCGACACCGGTCGCGACGATCTGCGGCAGGATCTCGGTGGTCCAGGGGTGAAAGCGGACGCGGTAGACGAACCAGCGCCAGCGTGCCACGACGATGTCGGCGAGCTCGTCCCCGGTACGCGGCAGCGGCACGGCGTCCGCGCTCCTTAAAGTCGGCCCATGCAGGGCAGGAACAGCTCCTGGACCAACAGCGGAGCGGCGCGCAAAGCAAGCTTCGAGCGCCGGGCCCACAGTCCTGCGGGCCGAACGTCGGCGGCCCCGAGGGCCCGCGCGCAGAGCACGTGGGAAGCCGGCAGCCATGCATATTCGTAGGGGCTGCGCTCGAAGCCCGACAGATCGCTCAAGGTCTCGCCGAGCGCCGCATCACCCAGCTCGGCAAGCCAGGGATGCTGTGTCAAGGTCGAATCGGGAACCGCGGTTTGAGCGTAGACCCAGACCCGCTCGTCGCAGCGCATTTCGACGTCGCGAAACAGTCCCGCATTGTCCGTGCAGGCAAGGCCGCTGCGCAGGTCGGCCGAGAGCAGGCCGGTGAATTGCTCGACGAGACTCAAGGAAAAGCGCTCGCCGCATACCGACTTGAGCCGTCGGGTCAGCAAGCCCTTGCCGATCAGCCAGGGGCGCAGCACTCCGTCGACACTCAGCTGGCCCAGCCGCTCGGCCGGAAGCCAGCCGGTTGCGGGCAATTCGGAGGCTTTTCCTCTGTTCATCCGAACATTCTACCCGACCCGTCCATATTGCTCAGCCACGCCGACCCAGCGGCGCACGAGCGGCGCGACGTGTTGCGGCCACTCCCGCAGTAGCGTCTCGGCGGCGAGTTGCACGCGCGGCAGTAAATCGGCATCTCTGCCGAGGTCCGCCACCCGCATTTGCGCCAGGCCCGTTTGGCGGGTGCCTAGCAATTCGCCCGGACCGCGCAGCTCGAGATCACGCCGGGCGACTTCGAAGCCGTCGTTGGTCGCGCGCATGACCGCGAGGCGCTCACGCGCCACGTGCGACAGGGGCGAGCGGTACAGGAGTACACAGGAACTCGCATGCTCGCCACGGCCGACGCGGCCGCGCAGTTGATGCAGCTGCGCGAGCCCCATCCGCTCGGCATTCTCGATCACCATGAGGGTGGCGTTCGGGACGTCCACGCCGACCTCGATCACCGTCGTCGCCACCAGCAACTGGATCTCTCCCGCCTTGAACCGCTGCATGATCGCGGTCTTCGCTGCCGCGGGCATGCGCCCGTGGACCAGCCCGACCCGCAGTTCCGGTAGCGCCGCCGCGAGTGCGGCGGCCGTCTCCTCGGCTGCCTGGTAGGGGAGTTCGTCGGATTCGTCGATCAACGGACACACCCAGTAGGCCTGCCGCCCCGACAGGCAGGCTGTGCGGATGCGCTGCACGACCTCGTCGCGGCGTTGCTCGGCGAGCACGACCGTCTGCACGGGACTGCGTCCCGGCGGCAACTCGTCGATCACCGAAACGTCGAGGTCCGCATAGGCAGTCATCGCGAGCGTGCGCGGGATCGGGGTCGCCGTCATGATGAGCTGATGCGGCTGGTAGCCGCCCGTCGCGCCTTTCTCCCGCAACGCCAAGCGCTGATGCACACCGAAGCGATGCTGCTCGTCCACGATCACGAGCGCGAGTGCCGCAAAGGCGACGCCCTCTTGGAACAGGGCGTGCGTGCCGATCACGATCGGGACCTCGCCCGCTGCGATCAGCCCCAAGGCCGCGGTTCGCGCCTTGCCCTTGAGTCGGCCGGTCAATTGAGCGACGCCGACGGCGAGGGGGTCGAACCAACGATGAAAGTTCAGAGCGTGTTGCTCAGCCAGGAGTTCGGTGGGGGCCATCAAGGCGACCTGGCGTCCGGCTTGCAGCGCGCGCGTCGCGGCAAGCGCCGCGACCAGCGTCTTGCCGCAGCCGACGTCGCCTTGGACGAGGCGCAACATCGGCTTCGTCAGCGCGAGATCCGCCTCGACGTCGGCCAAGACGCGCGTTTGCGCGCCGGTCAGACGAAAAGGCAGCCCGGCCAGCAGGCGGCGTTTCAGCGTCTCGTTCGCCGGCAGCGGCCAGCCCGGGTCACTCTGGATCCGTTTGCGCAGCAATTTCAAGGACAAGTGATGGGCGAGCAGTTCCTCGAAGGCGAGGCGTCGTTGGGCCGGATGCCGCCAGGCGAGCAATTCCTCCACCGGTGCATCGGCCGGCGGCCGATGCACGTACGACAGGGCCGTATGCAATGCCGGCAGCGCGGCGTCGGCGAGCACGGCGGGCGGCAGCCAATCGGGCAGGTCCTCGGCCGACAATTGATCGAGCGCGAGGCCCACCAACTGACGCAGCCTGCCCTGGGTAATACCCTCGGTCGCCGGGTAGATCGGAGTCAGATGGTCCAGGGAATCCTGGGCCGCGGCGGCATCGACGCGTCGATATTCGGGATGGATGAATTCCAAGCCTTGCGAGGAACGGCGCGCCTCGCCAAAACAGCGCAGACGCAGGCCCCTCGCCAGCGCCTGCTGCTGCTGGGCCGAAAAATAGAAAAATTTTAGCGTTAGGAATCCCGAACCATCGGCGATGCGGCACAACAATTGTCGGCGGCCGCGAAAACTCACTTCGGTGAGTTGCACCTCACCTTCGACGGCCGCCCGTTGTCCAGGCAGGAGCTCGCCCAAGGGGACGATCTGCGTGCGGTCCTCGTAGCGCAGCGGCAGGAGAAAGACCAGGTCCTGGGTGGTCTCGACGCCCAGCGCCCGCAGGCGCAGGGCGAGGGCCTCGCCGACGCCGCGCAGCGCGGTGACCGGCCGTGGTTCATTCACAATGCGACGATGCACTCCACTTCGACTTGCGCATTGCGCGGCAGAGACGCGACCCCCACCGCAGCGCGGGCCGGGTAGGGTTCGCGAAAATACTCGGCCATCACCCGGTTCACGAGCGCGAAATTGGCAAGATCGGTGAGGAAGATCGTGACTTTCACGACCTCGTCGAGGCTCGCGCCGGCGGCGAGCACGATGGCCTTGAGATTATCGAATACACGGCGCACTTGCACTTCGATGTCGCCAACCACCATCGACTGGGTCGCTGGATCGAGCGGAATCTGGCCCGAGACCCACAGGGTATTACCGACTCGTACGGCCTGCGAATAGGTGCCGATCGCCGACGGCGCGTCAGGCGTGGAGATGATTTGTTTGCTCATGATTCGATCCGGTGGATGGGTTATGCGAGGCTGCGAAAGACGCGCTGGACATCCGGCATGCGCCGGACCGTCTTGATGATGCGCGCGAGATGTTGGCGGTCGTGCACCTGGAGTTCCAAGGTGAGCGCGGACATATCGGCGTCGCGCTCCTCGAGTATGACGTGGTCGATGTTCGTCTCGGTGCCCGCGACGCTGGCGGCGACGGCGGCGAGTACGCCGACGCGATTGCTCACCTCGAGCTGGATCTCGGAGCTGAACAAGCGGTCATGCGTGGCCTCCCACGCGACCGAGATCCATTTTTCCGGCTGTTTGCGATACTCGGCGAGATTGCCGCAGTTCTGGCGATGGATCATGACGCCTCGTCCCGTGCTCAAGTAGGCCATGATCGGATCATTCGGAATCGGAAAGCAGCAGCGGGCATAGGTCACCACCAGGCCTTCGGTTCCCGCGATCATGAGCGGGCCGCCGGCCGGCGCCTTCCTGTCGGCTTCGTCGGTAAGCGGTTGGAGCCGTCGCGCCACCAGGGGCGCGAGGCGTTCGCCGAGACCGATCTTTTCGAACAGTTCCTCGGCGTCGCGTAGATTCAGCTCCGTGACCACGGCATCGATGTCGGTTTGCGGAATCTTCTTCAGGTTCAGGGAAAATTCCTCGAGCGCGAGCCCGAGCATGCGACGCCCAAGTTCGGCCGCTTCGCCGCGCTTCATGTTCTTGAGGTATTGCCGGATCGCTGCACGGGCCTTAGCCGTGACGAGGAAGCCCGACCAGGACGGGTTCGGCGTCGCACCCTTCGCCGTGATGATCTCGACGGTCTGGCCATTGCGCAGCGGCGTACGCAAGGGCACGAGTCGCCGGTCGACCTTCGCGGCCACGCAGCGATTGCCGACATCGGTGTGGATCGCATACGCGAAATCGACCGCCGTCGCGCCGCTCGGCAGGCGCAAGATCTTGCCTTTTGGCGTGAACACGTAGACCTTGTCCGGGAAGAGGTCGACCTTGACGCTCTCGAGAAATTCCTCCGAACTGCCGCCTTCCTGGATCTGCACGAGATTGGCGAGCCATTCGCGTGCCCGGTCCGCCTCGACTCCCCCATAGACGTCGCCGCCGGACTTGTATTTCCAATGCGCCGCGATGCCTGACTCGGCGATGCGATGCATTTGTTCGGAGCGGATCTGAACCTCGATCGGAATGCCGTTCGGTCCGAACAGGGTCGTATGCAGAGATTGATAACCGTTGACGCGAGGAATCGCGATGTAGTCCTTGAAGCGGCCGGGCATCGGTTTGTACAGGCTGTGCACGATGCCGAGCACGCGGTAACAGGTGTCGGCCGAATCGACGATGATGCGAAAGCCGTACACATCGACCATTTCGTTGAGCGAGATGCCCTTCGATTGCATCTTCTTGTAGATGCTATAGAGATGCTTTTCGCGGCCCTCGACGCCGCCGCCCATCTCCACTTTCTTCAGCGCGCCCTTGATCGATTCGGCGATCTTGCCGATGAATTCCTTCTGGTTGCCGCGGGCGCGTTTCAGTTCGCGCTCGAGGACCTTGTAGCGGTAGGGGTAGAGGGCGCGGAAGCCGAGATCCTCGAGTTCGAGCTTGACGGCGTACAGACCCAAACGTTCGGCGATCGGGGCATAGATCTCGAGGGTTTCGCGCGCGATGCGGCGCCGCTTGATCGGTGGCATCGCGCCGAGGGTGCGCATGTTGTGGGTGCGGTCCGCGAGCTTGACCATGATCACGCGAATGTCGCGCACCATTGCCAGCAGCATCTTGCGGAAGCTTTCCGCCTGCGCCTCTTGACGATTCTTGAACTGGATTTGATCGAGTTTGCTGACCCCGTCGACGAGGTCGGCGACCACCTCCCCGAACACTGAGGCAATCTCGGCTTTTGCGGTCGGGGTGTCCTCGATTACGTCATGCAGGATGGCCGCAACCAAGGTGTCGCCATCGAGGCGCAGGTCCGCAAGGATGTCCGCGACGGCTACCGGATGGGTGATGTACGGTTCGCCCGAAACCCGCTTCTGGCCTTGGTGCTTCTCAGCGCCGTATTCATAGGCCTCGCGCACGCGTTCGATTTGCGCGGGCGGAAGGTAGGTTTCCAGCTTGTCTAAGAGCTGACTAATCCCCGTGGAGCGTCTTCCACCGGGTAGGAAACCAAGTATGGAAGACGCATAGTCCATCGGTCCTCTGCAAAGCTCGGGGTATTAATCCCCTAAGCCAAGTTGCGGCGCGCGAAAATCCGCCGGTAGATCCAGTTCGCTGACGACCTGCTGAACCGGCTCTTCGGGTTCTTCGAGCATCTCGAGCGTGATATTGCCCGCGGCGATTTCCCGCAAAGCGACGACCGTAGGCTTGTCGTTCTCCCATTCGACGGTCGCCTCGGCGCCGTTGGCGAGGCGACGAGCCCGTTTCGCGGCCAGCAACACCAGGTTGAACAGGTTCGGTTCGTTCTGCAGACAATCTTCGACCGTGATGCGCGCCATAGCGAGTCTTTCCTCAAAGTAGGCTGACCATCCTAGCAGAGAAGCCTGGATGCGAATAGCTGTCCGCAAGCTGAAAGGACGGCCGCAAGCTGAACGGACCGGCTCGCGCAAGCGGGCTAGCGGCGCCGCGCTTGCAGCTTTGCCGACTGTTCAGGCCAGCAATTCGGCAGTCAGCGACCGGATCGCCGGGCGGTCGGCGCGCAATGGCTCGCCTCGGCCACTCACGATCGCGTGCAAATCGTCGAGCGCCGTCTCGAATTGATCGTTGACGACGACATAATCGAATTCCGCCCAATGGGACAAATCGCGGACGGAGTCTTGGAGTCGTCGGCGAATCACGGCATCCGAGTCGGTGCTTCGCTGCCGCAAACGCTGTTCGAGCGAGGGTCGGGACGGCGGGAGGATGAAGATGCTCGCGGCCTCGGGCAGCCGGCCGCGCACTTGTTGCGCGCCCTGCCAGTCGATTTCGAGCAGTAATTGCTGGCCCGTCGCGAGGTTTCTGCGCACCGTCGCGAGCGTCGTGCCATAGTAATTATCGAAGACGCGGGCATGCTCGAGGAACTCGCCGGCTGCTACCATGCGCTCGAATTCCGCCGTGGAGACGAAGTGATAGTCCACCCCCTCGCGTTCGTTAGGGCGCGCAGCGCGCGTGGTGTAGGAAACGGAAAAGCGCAGCTGCGACTCCCGCTCCATCAAGGCTTTCACGAGGCTGGTCTTGCCCGCGCCCGACGGCGCAGCGATCACGAAAAGGCGCCCTTCGGCGCCGGTCTGCGACCGCGCGCCGGGGTCAGTCGAATTGAAATTATTCACGCTTGCTCGATGGAGAGAGGCTGCCGGGAGATGGGAAACGATGCTGGAACCTGAAGGTCACGCCCCGCTAAGGGCCGACGTGAACTGCCATTCTACCAGTCGACCAATGGCGCGGCGAAGCGCGCCATGACCGACCGAGGAGCCAGCATGCGCGCGAAGTCTCATCTCGCAGTCTTGGTCGGTACGGCAGCCCTGATCACGCTGATGGGCGGCGGCGCGGCCGATGCCGCTACGACGAGCGCCGCGGGCGCGCCAGCCCCGCCGCCGACTGCCGCGGCCTACGGCAGCAATCCAGGGGCCGGCGCCAGCTTCGTTGCCGGGGGAACGCGCTTTTACTTCGAGAGTTATGGCGCAGGGGCGCCGATGCTGCTGATTCACGGCAACGGGCAATCGATCGAGAGTTTCAAAGAACAGATCGGAGAATTCGCGATCCACCACCGGGTGATCGCGATGGACAGCCGCGGACAGGGCAAATCCCAGTTGGGCACGGCGCGGCTGACCTATGAACTGATGGCAGAGGATAGCAACGCGCTGCTCGATAACCTCGGGCTCAAGAACGTCGACGTCTTGGGCTGGAGCGACGGTGGCATCATCGGCTTGTTATTGGCGATCCATCATCCGGACAAGGTCGGCATGCTCGCCGTCATGGGCGCCAATATTCAGCCCGATGGTGCCTATCAGTGGGCGGTGGAAGGGATTGCCCGCATGCGTAAGCGCATCGAGGCGCAATTGCCTGGCGCCAAGAACCCAGAGGCTTTGCAATTTCAGCTTCAGTTGCTCGACTTGCTCGGGAACCAGCCGCACATCCCGCTGAGCGATCTGGCCAAGATCCAGATTCCCACGCTGATCATGGCGGGCGATCGCGACGTGATTCGCGATGAGCATACTCTCAGCCTTTTCCATGCGATCCAGAAGTCGCAGCTCGCCATGTTTCCGGGCGCAACCCACATGATTCCGGAAGAGGATCCCGCGCGCTTCAACAAAACCGTGCTGGACTTCTTCGACAAACCGTTCGCGATGCCGGATTCGAAGGACTTGGGTTGGTTCGACTGACAGGCGACGCCATTCGATCACGGCGCGGGGCTCTCATTTTGGGTGGGGCAGAGAATATTCGAGAGCGTAGGAGTGCTTGCCATCGGCGATGTTGATGATGAAGCATCCGCTGATGCCCACGAGATCGCCGGTCCCTGAGCCCGGAACCACCTCGACGGTCATTCTTGGGCCCTTGTCGTCCATCGTCCCCAGGTGTTGTAGCGCGAAGCTGCCATGCTTGCCCTGCAGCACGCCAGTGACGACTTCGATGGCGACGTATCCCGCGAAGCCCTTTTTCGGGTCCCCGCCGGAAAACATCTCGCCCTTGGTCGTGGCTTCCAAGTCGCCATGGATCTCTTTGTTGATCGAGTAGCGGTTCAGGCCATCGGCAGGCGCCGGGCTCAAGGGCACGATCGCCACCGTAAAGCTGCCGCGCGCGTGGCTCGTCATGGAAGGGTCCTTAGTGTTTCTGGTTATC
>Ga0116226_10000058_pt1 | contig 76331 bp, 65 predicted proteins | sample S1TSphfallax_FD_89692 | JGI IMG/M metagenome (GOLD analysis project Ga0116226, IMG submission 89692) | Host-associated microbial communities from peat moss isolated from Minnesota, USA - S1T2_Fa - Sphagnum fallax MG | ecosystem: Host-associated > Plants > Peat moss > Unclassified | place: USA... | reverse complement strand
GATTAATCACTGTGTCAACGACATTGCCGCCAGTGCCGCCCGTTCACCTTGGACAACGCATGTATTTACAGATGATGGTGCGAACAAGTCGCTCGCGAATATGACGCGCTGGGTTGGATTCAGATCGTTTTCGAATGTTTTTAGGAGCGCACAGGTCCCAGGTTCGGTAATGGTGGCGGCGACGGGCCAGCGTTGAATGTGCTTGACCTCGATCAATTCTGAAAAGCCGGGAATGATATGATCGATGCGGGGGATCGCGTCTGCAAAAATTTCCTCATCGGAGGCATTGAGCATGCGCTGCCCCCACTCGTCTTGGAAGAAGACTGAAACCAGGCCTTTGCCTGCCGGCGCCCGCCCTGTGCCTTTAAGATGGTCCATCACAAGGGCAGCGACGTGTTCATCAACTGTTGAAGGCACTTCGATGATGAGCGCATCGACACCAGGATCTTGTCGAAGGCCAAAATGCAGATTGACGCTGACCGAATATCTTAGGTTCGAGAGATAGCTCAGCTGGCGCTGGGAGAGCATGTTCCGGCAAAGATCTGCCACAACCTTTCCGTCGGCGGCAACGATGACGACGTCGGCCGTCTCGGTACTGCGCTGACCTTCATGATCCACCAAGGTTAAGTTGGCATATTTCTCTTCCTGGGTAATTTGCTCGACCGTTACGTTAAACTCGACCGGCAGCGTTTTTGCCATTTCCGCGGCAAGACGGTCCATGCCGCCCTGCAGACAAAAGCTCGAATTGCTCGAAAGATTTTTCATGTTCCAAAGGAATTCAATTATGGAGGTTTCCTTGGCGTCGTTTAGATACAAGGCTTTTAGTGTTGGTTCGATGACGTAATCCAATAACTCCTGTGTCAGATGCAAGTGCGCATAGGCGTCGACAGATCCGGTATCGAAAGGTGCTCCCCCGGAGATTGTGTCGAACCCGAGCACGTTGCGCGCCCGCCAGATATCGTAGGCAACACGGAGAAGTTTCAGCTTACTTTTCCATGATACAAGAGATGTTTTGAGCAGACTTGCTTTGAGGTTGCTCATATCAAGAAGATGCATTTTCTTATCGCGCGGAATCGCAATTTTTCCGGTTAAGTGATCGATCAGATGATGTTTCTTCGTATCGGAGATTAGCTTGAGGACCGCTTTATAGCTCGAAGGAAGAATTCCTGCACCAACATCGATTGTAAAGCCGTCTTTACGGACGGTTCTCATCCGGCCGCCGACAAAATTCTCGCGCTCAAAAATTCGGACTTTCCAGCCTGCTTGCTGTAATCGAAAGCCGGCGGTCAATCCGCCGATGCCGGCACCAACGATGAACGCAGTCTTGGTCATTAGAGCTGCTCCCCGAGAAAGGAATTCAATTTTTTATGCTTTATTTGGTTGTAAAAATGGCGCGGTATCAAAATAATCCCGCCAGGCGACAATTTTTCCATTGGCGAATTCAAATACGCCTGTAACGCGAACGCCATGCGCTGCATGCGATCCATCGGCTCGAATAGCGTGGTCAATGCGCTCGCAAAAGACAATATTTTGAGCGGCCGCTATGTTCAATATTTCGACATCGAAGGCGACAAAATTTCCTTTCTTGCTAAAGCGTTTTAGGAGGTCGACTGCTTCGTCTGGACCCTTTGTTGTCACAAGACCGATATTTTCCCACAAGGCATCGGAAGAGAGATATGCATGCATCGCGCGATGCAAGTTTTCCTCAGCGGGGCCCCAGCTTGCAAAAAAATTTCGAATCAGGATGGTGGAATCCAGCATCTTGGTTGGCGCTCCGGTAGTTTGTTGATCGTGTTATATTTCCGGTTTTCAGAAGAATGTTGAGCGATGCGGTTTGGCATCGGTGGTGATTAAGAGTAGATGGTCAATGCGTTTCGCCAATGGCAATTTTAACGAGATATTCGGGGTTAGACGGCAACGTATTTCCACGCCAAACGACATGTAGATCTGGGCGAACCAAAATCAGATCGCGTTGGAAAACCTCACCTATTAAGGCGACATTGATATCAATAATCTCAAACGGTACGTTTTTGCTTACGAAAGCTTTTTCAAGCGGCGCGCAGTTCTGTTGTAGGTTGCCAAGTCTTAGCAACGTATAGCCTGTTCCTAAAAGGTCATATAGTGCCACGCCGTCTTTTAGCCAAACATGGGGTAAATGCGCCCCAGGCCATGTTGTTGGATTGTATATATAACTATCATCATGAGGGGGGTCGCCAGATTCATTAAAAATTACGGCTGAACGATATATGTAGCCCAAATCGGCCCCGACCATCTCATAAACACGACGGTTCAGCGGGTCGGCCGCTTTAACGAACGTCTCGCGCATGGTTTTACCCTCCGGAGTATCGAGACGTATCGCATTCGTAATCGGCATGGCACGCCACTTTGCGACACCCTCAACAGCATGGGAAACAGCAGAAAGATTTCTGCGTGCAACTGCGCCACGTTCGGTATTGTAGGAATTTAAAAGCTCTGGTCCGCCCCAGCCTTGTAGCACAGCGGCCAATTTCCAGGCGAGGTTCACGGCGTCGCCTATTCCGGTGTTCATTCCCAAGCCTCCCGCGGGAATGAAAATATGGTTCGCGTCTCCGGCCAAGAAGACACGGCCTTCGCTATGGCGTTCCGCCACCAACATGTGTTGCACCCATTGGCCCGCATGGAGAATTTCGGGTTGGATGTCCAGGCCCGTGAGACGGCGTATCTCTTCAGCCAGATCTCCGGTGGGTGGCGTGACGGTATGATAAGCAAAATGCTTGCGATCGTCTTGAACGATCAGCGTTCCGGCTGCGCCGCCCCCGGCGCCTAGGCCTGCGAAGCAGTAATGTCGTCCCGGTGGAACCTTTGCCTTTTCATACAGATCATCACTACGGAAAAACACATTGGTGACGGTGCCGAGCTGCGCGCGGCCTTCCATCTTGATTCCAAGCTGCCGGCGAATGCTGCTGGAAGCGCCGTCGCAGGCGACGAGGTAGCGGGCGGTGATGTTTTCGGCTTGACCGTCAGCCGTGTTCTTAGCCTCAACTTCAACACGGTCGTCATCTTGATGAAATTTGATGAATTCCATGCCGAATCGTATGGTGATGTTGTAGAATGTCTTTAGTTGCGCTAAAAGCAACGGTTCAAGCGTATATTGCGAAATAAGCTGGTAGGGCTCCCGGGGTGTGCTGCCATCCGTGGACGCGGCAATATGCTTGCGCGCAGCATCGACCGATGGATAGCTTTGCTGAAGGAGCGGCGGCTCGGCCATCGAGGTGACGATCATCACATCCATCGGAACGTCCGCGGGATAACCTGCGGTGCGGATCTGGTCGATGACCCCGAGCCTGCGGAAGATTTCCATTGTTCTGGGGTTGCTGCGCTCCATTTTTGGAAGCCTCAGCGGCTCAAGTTTTGAGTCGATCAGGACCACGTTGACGCCGCGCAGGCCGAGATCCAGCGCAAGCGTCATGCCGATGGGTCCAGCGCCGACGATCATCACCTCGAAATCGGCCGATGAGGAATTTTTTGCCATTTCTATTCCCATGGTCAAACGGTGCCGATCACAATGCTGCGGCGCAGAGGCAGTTAAGGCGAGATAAGAAAGGCTGTATGGTGACCAAAGCGTGATCCTTTTTTGGCGCGGGCATATTGTGGTTCCTCAACGGTGCCGTCGCATGACGTACGGGCGATTATTTTATTGATCTAATTTAGAGGCGATCACGACTTTCGTATAATGCGCGGATGATATAATAGTTATATAGTGTGCGCACCTCGGGAACACTGCGCCTGCCCGGCACCAGGTAGAGCGGGGTTTAAGGCGGTTGAGGATGTCGGAGGCGCAGCCAGGCTTAGGCGGGTGAATAAAAATATGAATAAAATGAATTTTGAGGGGTTGGATCTGAATCTCTTGCTGGTTTTGGATGCTCTCTGCAGCGAGCTTAATGCAACAAAGGCGGCCAGGAAAATTGGGTTGAGCCAGCCTGGCATCAGCCGGGCATTAGGGCGTTTGCGGAAGTATTTTAATGACCAGTTGTTCATTCATACAGCGAGTGGTCTTCGGCCCACCGCGCGCGCTGAGGCCTTACGCGGACCGCTGCATGACGCGCTTTCAACGCTTGGGCATGCGCTTGCATCGCCGACGTTGGAGTTGCAGGACTGGTCGGGTGCAATACGTATTGCCATGTTGGACATGGAAGAGTTTTTGCTGTTGCCGAGGCTGTTGAACAGGGTAAACCGGCTGGCGCCTAATCTCCGATTGGAGGCGGTTCCGCTCCTTGGACTCACTGTCGCCCAGCTTCAGGAAGCAAGTGTAGACTTCGCCATTGGTCCGATTCCGACGGCGAGCGGCCCGTATGTGAGGCAGAAATTATACGCCGATAAATTTGTCGGTATCGTGAATGCATCGAGCGCGATTGCAAAGGGTGAGTTTACTTTGGAGGCCTATGCTTCCGCGCGCCACCTTCAACTAGGCTTGATGGATTCCGAAGCGCCAACTCAGGTTGAGGCCGCTTTGAAGCGCGTTGGGATAAAAAGAAATATTGTTTTGCGATCCCATAGTCTTGCCGCTGCTTTTTTTATTCTGGCCGATACCGACCTTATATTGACGATACCTCTACGTGTCGCGGAGCATTTTGCATCCATCGCACATCTGAAGATACTGGAGTTGCCTACCGCCATGGATGACTTGGTGGTTTACCAATTATGGCATGAACGCAATCAAGACGATGCTCGCCATAAATGGTTTAGAATGCAAATCAAAGAAGCCATAGCAACGCGGGATAAAGGCCTTCGGCGGAATCGCGGTGCGCAGAGTTAGCGACGCCGAAATTACCACTCGTGCCGCTAGCGATGTTTTGAAAACTCTGCTGATATCGCTTCCAGCATTCGGAGGAAAACCATGACAGCCCAGGTTATTTTTTTTGTGGAGAAAATCCATGACAGGGAGGGCCTCAAAGCATATCAAAAAGCCGCCCATCCCACGCTGGAAGAGGCCGGGGGGCGCGTTATTGTGGCATACGGACGGCAAGAAGTTGTCGAAGGTTCCGATCTTGCCGGCGTGGTCGTCGTCGAATTTCCAAATTATGAAGCCGCCCAGGCCTGGTACCATTCGCCTGGCTACACCCAGGCCGCGCATCTGCGTAAGTCAGGGGCAGCCGAATGCCATGCCGTCATTGTGGAAGCCCGCCCTGCTTAGACGTCGTGTTGGGCATAAATGACGAGGAATATAACATAGGGGGCGAGAGGCCCTGCCGCCGTCGACATCCGCAAGCCTGGGCAGTCGGTGCTTTGTGGTTTTCTGAAATTCGTCGGCATGGGGACTTCTTCAATAAGTTGGGAGTAATTTTGGTGGAGCGGACTATTCTTGTAACCGGCTCGGCTTCTGGCATTGGCGCCGCGACATATGCGCTGCTCCGCGGCCAGGGCCACCGTGTCATCGGTGTGGACCTGCGTGATGCGGAAATCGAAGTTGATCTTTCTAGCGCGGCCGGCCGTTCAAAGCTTGCCGCCGAGGCCGCGCGCATGGCGCCGGGAGGGCTAGATGGTGTAATTGCCGCCGCCGGTACACATGCGCCGGATGCGGAGTTGGTCGTCTCGGTTAATTATTTTGGTGCGGTTGCGACCTTGGAAAACCTTCACCAGTTGCTTATCCGCTCCAGCCGTCCGCGCGCAGTCGTCATTTCCTCTACTGCAGTACTCTCGCCCATTGATCAGCCGATCTATGATGCCTGTTTGGCGCATGACGAAGCACTGGCGCGCGCCCATGCGTTGAGGATGTCGGCGAACGCTTATGCTTCCAGCAAAAAAGCCCTGGCCCGTTGGACACGCCAGTCTGCTGTTTCTGAAAAATGGGCAGGTTCGGGTATTCTGCTCAATGCCGTGATGCCAGGCACCGTTAAAACCGCGATGACGGCGCCGGTCCTCGCCACCGCCGAAGGACGAGCTGCGCTTAAGGTACTGACACCGATTGCCACGGCAAACTATGGGGAGCCCGTGGAAGTGGCCGAAATGCTGGATTTTTTGGTAAATCTTAAAGGCAACTACGTGGTCGGGCAGTTGATCTTCGTCGATGGCGGCACTGATGCGATCCGGCGGCCGGAGGTGTTTTAGGCCGGTAAGTCTTGCGTCTTGACAAAGCTGACGCAGGTCGGTGAGAAGGGTAATAGTAAGCCTGCGAATTAGATGGTGGGTACCAACTACTGGTCGGCCGATCTTGCGTTGGAACGGCTCGCAAGTGGCAAACGCGGTTGCGTCTAGCGGGCCTCAACGCGCTCGCTGGTTGGAATAATTATAGGGGGATTGCAGAATGCGAGCTGTCAGGTTCGAGAGCGCCGGTTTGGACGCTATTAAAATTGTCGATATGCCTGATGCGGATCCCGGGCCCTATGAGGTTCGGCTTGCGATGAGGGCGGCGAGCTGCAATTTCCGGGACTTGGTCGTGGGCTCTGGAAAGTATCCGACGGCGAAATTTCCATTGGTGCCGTTATCCGACGGGGTTGGCGTTGTGGAAGCGGTCGGCGAGCGGGTGAAAAGGCTGAAACTCGGCGACCGGGTTTGTCCGATTTTTGCGCCGCGCTGGCTCTCCGGGGCACCGACGGATGCGGTGACGTCGCCTGCACTCGGCGGCGAGATTGACGGCGTGCTACGCCAAAAGATGGTGGTGGACGAGCAGGCGGTCGTGTTCGTGCCAGAATATCTAAGCGATGCCGAAGCGGCGACGCTGCCTTGTGCGGGGGTGACAGCATGGTCGGCGCTTGTGGCATTCGGACGTGTCAAGCCGGGTGATACCGTGCTGATCGAAGGAACAGGTGGTGTTTCGCTGTTTGCGCTGCAGTTTGCCAAGCTGGCGGGGGCAAGGGTGGCGTTGATTTCCTCCAGCGATGAGAAGCTGGAGCGCGCGAAGGCGTTGGGTGCTGATATTACGTTGAATTACCGCGATACGCCGGAATGGGGCGCGCCGATTGCGAAACTGACCGGCGGTGTGGATATCGTGGTTGAAACCGTCGGTGCGGCGACGCTGGGACAGGCGCTGGTCGGAATAAAAAAGGGCGGCCGTGTCGCGCAGGTCGGGTTGTTGAGCGGTGTCGGCGCGTCGCTGCCGTTGCATTTCTTTATTCCGCGCGGTGTTTCCATGCAGGGCATTGTGTTGGGCGGCCGTGACCGGTTTGAGGAGATGGTTCGCGCTATGACGCTGCACCAGGTAAGGCCGGTGGTTGCTGAGACTTTTGGATTCGACCAACTGCCGCAGGCTCTGGGGACGTTCCTGCCAGGGGCCGGGCTTTTTGGGAAAATTGTGCTCGATATTACAGCGTAAGCATCGCGGGAGGAAACAATGAACGGCAAGTGGGTTTATCTGGGACAGCGCAATCCGCGTTTGTCGCGGGCGCAATTTGTCGAGCGGTGGCTGAAGCATCGTAAGATGGGCGCGCCGCCGGCGATGGGTGCGGAGTTCTTATCCGCTGATTATTGCGCCGTGCGGGAGGACGCGCCAGCACTTGTCGGGATCTCCGACGAGTATGACGCGGTGGGGTTGTTCGCCTTGCGCGATATTTGTGCCATCCCATTGGTCGCGGGATTTTTGAAGCAGGATTATATTCAGGCGGATGAGAAGCGGTTTTTCAATGCGACCTCAGATTCCTTTTCGATGTTCTGCGCTGAGAATATTCTGCGCGATGGGGTCGAGACGAAGACGGTGTTGATCCAATTCTTGCGCCGCAGGGCGAATGTCGGCGCGTCCGCCTTCCGGAGCGAATGGGAGGAAGGGCATGGCGCGGTGGTAAGGGACGGATTGCCTGCGCTGCGCCGGTATATTCAGAATATCGTGATCGCGCCGCCACCGCCGGGATTTGGCTATGACGGCATTGCGGAGCTTTGGTTCGATGATGTGCAAAGTGTTGCGGAATCGTCTACGGCGCTGAACGGGCTCATGGCGGCGGAATTCGTCGACCCAAAAACGTCGTTTTGCGTGCTAACCGATTTGGTGATCGGCAGGCCAAGGTAATAGCCTTGCGGATGTTGGTGGCGAAGGACGCTGCCGGCGATGTTGTATTCTAACGCCCCTGCCAGTTTGGCTTGCGTTTTTCTGCGAAGGCGCGTGGGCCTTCCTTCGTGTCTTCCGCGACGCGCCATGTGGCGAATTCAGGGTAGCTGGCCTGAGCTTTGAGGGCCTGCGCCAGAGAGGCCTCATCCAGCCCGCGCATCATGGTGGCTTTCGTCGCGCGTATGGCGAGGGGTGCGGCGCGCAGGATGGTCTCGCACCAGCGTTCCGTGGCATCCCGGAGCTGTTCAGATGGCACAACCTCGTTGACAAAGCCGAGCGCCAGGCCCTCCTGCGCCGAGACGGGCTCCGAGGTGAGCGCCATAGCCATGGCGCGTTTCAGGCCGATCTGCCGCGCCAGGCGATGAACGCCGCCGCCGAGCGCCACCGCACCGACCAGAGGTTCGGGCAACCCAAAGGAAGCATTTTCCGTGGCGATGATGAGGTCGCAGGCGAGTGCCACCTCGAAACCGCCGCCACGCGCGATGCCGTTGACAGCGGCGATGACGGGCTTGGCGAGGTCGTAACGCTCGATGAGGCCGGCATAGCCGTTCTTGGGATAGGTATTGCCGGTGATGCCGTTCTGCGCGGCGGCTTTCAAGTCGCTCCCGGCGCAGAACGCGCGTTCGCCCGCCCCGGTGACGACACAGATATACTGGCTGGAATCCTCGGCAAATCGGTCGAAAGCCGCTTGCATCTCGTGGTGCATCGCCGGGGTAATCGCGTTCAGCACCGCCGGGCGGTTCATCGTGATGGTGGTAACGGGGCCTTTTGTCTCGACGAGGATATATTCGAAAGACATGCCTCAGCCTAGGCGGAGGCGCAGACCCGTCAAGCCCCGGAAGCTGAGCGAGGGGATGAATTCCAGCTTTTCATCCAGCACCGTGACGTTGGGAAAGCGTTTGAAGAACTCGGGAAAGAATTCGCAGAGCTGCATCTTTGCCAGGAGATGGCCGATGCAATGATGAATGCCGCCGCCGAAAACCGTCATGCGGTCGTTATTCTCCCGGCTCATGTCCATGGTTTCCGGATTGGTGAAGACGCGCGGGTCGCGGTTGGCGGCGGCGGTCATCAGCCAGACGATGTCCCCCTGCTTGATCTGCTGGCCGTGCCATTCGAAATCCTGCGCCGCGATGCGGTTGAAGGCGGTGGACATGGCGACATAGCGCATCACTTCGATAACGGAATCAAGAATGCGATCCGGCGTGTCGAGCATCTGATGGCGGGCTTCAGCGTCGCGCGCCAGGGCGGCGATTCCCAGCGACATGGTGTTCATAGTCGTGTCATGCCCTGCGACGATGACGAGGTAGCAGATACCCAGCAGCTCTGCCTCGCTCAGCCGGTCCTCGCCCTCATGCGCCAGAACGAGCTGGGAGAGGAAATCCCCGGTGGGCGCGGCGCGGCGGGCGGCGATAGCGGGCAGGAAGACTTCCTGCATCTCCCGCAGGCTGGTCTCGACGCCGTCCATCACCTCGGGCGAGGGGGCGACGACGCCGCCCAGGCCGATATTGAACGACACGGACCAGCTTCTGAGCTTCGGCAGCACGCTTTCCGGCAGTCCGAATTTGTTCAGGATGACGCGGCCGGTAATTGCCCGGGCCACTTCCTCTAGAAAATCCACCTCCTCACGGCCTTCGATGCTATCCAGTACGGAGGCGATGACATTGCGGGCCATGGGCCGTAGGTCTTCCACGACCTTGCGGCTGAAGGCCTTTGTCATCAGCCTGCGTAAACGGGTGTGCAAAGGCGGGTCGGCGTTGATGATCCAAAAGGGCAGGGTGCCCACCATCAGCGGGTAGCGCTTAGCGAACATTTCCAGCTCGGCCGGGCCGAAGGAGCGCGCCTGCATCCGCACACAGGAAAGCGGGACTTTGGCAAGAAAGCCATCCATCACATCCTCATGGCGCGTGACGAGCCAGCCATTGGCAGAGTCGCTCCAGGTGATGGGCTGCGCCTCACGTATGTCGTTCAGGCCAGAGAGGATGTCATTGCCGAGTTCAGCGATTTTCGTGAAGTCGAGTTGTGTGGAAACGTTCATCCTAACCTCGTTTATTTTGTGTTCTGTCTATTTTGCTAAATGATCCGGGCTTCACGGAACGCTTCAATCTCCTGCGGCGTGAAGGCAAGTTCCGTCATGATTTCCGCCGTATGCTCGCCGATCGTGGGCGCGCGGCGGTAGAGGGAGACGGGGGATTCCGACATCATGATAGAAGACATGCTGATTGGAGCAGAGCCGTGCGCGCCGGGATATTCCATGGGGGTCAGCATCCCGGTTTCGCGCACATGCGGATCGTCCAGCACGTTCTGCGGCGAATAGACAGGCCCGGCGGGAATGCGTGCCGCTGCCAGCAGCTCCAAAGCTTCCGCCGTGGTGTATTGTGCGGCCCATTCATGCGTGCGGTGGCTGAGGATTTCGCCGTTCCGGGCCCGCAGATCGTCGGTTTTGAAACGCGGGTCCTCCAGCCATTCCGGCTCACCCATCAGCCTTGCCCAGCGCTCGAAAAGCGGGTTGCCGACGGTCTGAATCTGGATGAAGCCGTCCTTGGTGGGGCTGATATCGGCGGGGCAGCTGGATTGTGCCCGGTTCCCGCTGGCGGTGCGGTTCACCTTGGCCATTGCCTGCTCGATCAGGTTGAAGTTGAAGACGGTGACGGCGGAGTTGAACAGGCTGGTGGCGACTTCCTGGCCGCGCCCTGTCTTGCGGTGCTCCAGAATCGCGGCCAGTGTGCCGAAGGCGGAGAACAAAGCCGTCGACCAGTCCACCCAGGAAGCATAGGATTTGGCCGGTTGGCCGGGCTGCCCCGAAAGATAGGTGGCGCCGGACATGGCCTGGCCGATACCGTCGAACCCGACGCGGTTGCCGTAGGGGCCGGTCTCTCCAAAGGCCGAAATTGCGGTGAGGATGATGTCCGGCTTGATGGATGCCAGATTGGCATAGTCCAGCCCCATCTGCGCCCGCGTATCTGCAGGAAGATTGGCGATGACGACATTGGCTGAGGAGACCAAGCGGCGAAAGATTTCGCGGCCTTCGGCTTTCATCGGGTTCAAGGTGAAGCCGCGCTTGTTGCGGTTCATTTGCAGGAAGCAGGCGCCGTCTCCGTCATCCGTAACCGGATATTGGTAGCGGTCGTCGCCGCCGGAGACGCGCTCGATACGAATGACATCCGCGCCGAAATCCGCCAGCATGGCGGCACAGCAAGGCCCGGCGATGTAGCGCCCGAAATCGAGCACGCGCACGCCTTGGAGTATGGTGTTCGTCATGGCTTAACGCTCGCCGAACAGGCTCTTGCCGATGATCTGCTTCATGATCTCGGCGGCACCCCCTGCAATGCGGACGATGCGTGCGTCGATATAGGCCCGGGCGATCGGGTATTCGAGCATGTAGCCGTAGCCGCCGAAGAATTGCAGGCATTCATCGACCGTCTTCACATGCAGGTCGCAGGCGTAAAGTTTCGCCATTGCGGCATCCACCGGGTCCAACTCGTTCTTCATGAACAAGGCGATGCATTGGTCGACCAACGCACGGCCCGCCACGGTCTGGGTCGCGAGTTCAGCAAGTTTGAAGCGGGTGTTCTGGAAATCGCCGATGGTCTGGTCGAAGGCTTTGCGTTCTTTGGTGTAGTCGACCGTCCACTGGATCGCCTGTTCGGCGACGACGATGGAGCGGATGGCCTGGGTAAGACGCTCGCGCGCTAGCTTGGTCATCAGCAGCGAGAAGCCCTTGTTTTCCTCGCCGAGCAGGTTGCTGGCCGGAACGCGCACATCGTCAAAAAACAGTTCGGACGTGTCCTGCGCCTTCAGGCCGATTTTCTTGAGGTTTTTGCCGCGCTTAAAGCCCGGCCGCGTCGCTTCCACGAGGATGAGGCTGACGCCGCGCGCCCCTGCGGCGAGGTTGGTTTTGCACGCGACGACCAGAAGATCGCAGTTCTGGCCGTTGGAAATATAAACCTTCTGGCCGTTGATGATGTAGTCATCGCCATGGCGCACGGCGGTGGTGCGTATGGCTTTAAGGTCGCTGCCGGCGCCGGGTTCGGTCATAGCCAGGGCGCCGATGACTTCGCCGGAGATCATTTTGGGCAGCCAGGTTTTTTTCTGCGCTTCCGTTCCGAAGGAGGCGATATAGGTCGCCATCATGTCCGAATGTACGGTGAAGCCGGGGCCGGTGATGCCGGCGCGGGCCAGTTCCTCAATGACAACGGCGTTGTAAAGAAAATCTGCGCCGGAGCCGCCATATTCTTCTGGTGCATCGCAGCAGAGAAGGCCCGCTTCGCCAGCTTTCAGCCAGGCTTCACGATCGACCTTACATGCTTCCTCCCATTTTTCGTGATGGGGGACGAGATCCTGTTCCACGAATTTACGGACCGAGGCACGGAACAGCTCATGATCCTCGGTAAAGATGGTGCGCTTGATCATTGAGATTGGAAGCTTCCTTACTGTTAGCATGTAGGTTATATTTGTGCGCAGGTTACGTCAAGAATACAGCGCCGATGAGAGGCCAAGGGAGAGAGCGAAATGCAGCAGATTGTAAAAATGCAGCGTCATGGAGATGTTGCGGTCATCACCATCGACAATCCGCCAGTGAATGCGCTTTCGCACGGGGTGCGGACCGGGCTGCTGGAGATATTGCCGGGCGTTGAAGCCGACGCGGATATTAAGGCGATTTTGCTGGTTTGTGCGGGGGCGACGTTCAGCGCAGGCGCGGATGTTCGCGAATTGGGCGCGCCACCAAAGGACCCGGTGATGGCCGTGGCGCTGGCGGCGCTGGATGGAAGTTCGAAGCTCACCGTGGCGGCGATTCACGGCCAGGCGTTGGGGGGCGGGCTGGAGACGGCCTTGGTGTTCGATTACCGCTGCGCCTTGGCATCGGCAAAACTGGGACTCCCGGAAATCAAGCTGGGGCTGCTTCCCGGTGGCGGGGGCACGCAGCGTCTTCCGAGATTGATCGGCATTGAGGCAGCGGCGGATATGATTCTCTCCGGCGATGCGGTGCCGGCGGGCAAGGCAAAGGCGCTCGGCATTGTTGATGAAGTGATCGACGGGGATTTGCTGGACGGGGCGCTGAGCTATGTGCGGCGGTTGCTGCATGAGGGCGCGCCGCGCCGACGGTTGAGTGCGCAAAGCTGTACAGTGCCGGATGGATTTTCGTTCTCCGCACGCCGGGCGAAGGCACTGAAGGACGCGAAGGGCTTGCCCGCCGCGGCTGCGATTGTGGATGCGTTGCAGGCGGCCGCTGAGCTTTCCTTCGAGGAAGGGCTGGCTGAGGAAAAGCGGGTGTTCATGATCGTGCGCAACTCCGTCGAATCTGCTGCGATGCGGCATTTGTTTGCGGCGGAGCGGGAGGTCGCGAAGATCCCGGGGATTTCCAAGGATCTGCCGGTTCGGGCGATGGAATCCGCTGCCGTGATCGGGGCCGGGACGATGGGGGGCGGGATTGCAATTTCACTCGCCAATGCGGGGATTCGCGTGAGGCTGATCGAAGTCAGCGATGCCGGGCTGCAGCGGGGCTTGGGGCAGATCAAAGGCATTTACGATGCTCAGCTGGCGCGTGGACGCATGTCCACCGACGAGCGCGACCGGCGGCTGGCGATGATTACGCCGAGCCTCGTCTTTGAGGATGCCGGCCAGGCCGATATCGTCATTGAATGCGTGTTCGAGGACATGGCGGTGAAGCAGGAGATTTTCGCGCGGCTGGGTGGCATTGCCAAACCCGGCGCGGTGCTTGCAACGAACACGTCCGGCCTCGATGTGAATCTGATTGCCGAGGCAAGTGGCCGCCCGGGTGACGTGCTGGGGCTGCATTTTTTCAGCCCAGCCAATGTGATGCGGCTGGTCGAGGTGGTGCGCGGTGCGAAGACCGCGCCGGAAGTGCTGGCCACGGCGATGGCGCTGTGCAAGCGCATGGGCAAGATCGGCGTTGTCTCCGGTGTTTGCGACGGGTTCATCGGCAACCGCATGCTGCGCGGCTATCGCCGCGAGGCGGAGTTTTTGGTGCTCGAAGGCGCTGCGCCGCAGCAAGTGGACAAGGTGCTGATGAATTTCGGCATGGCGATGGGGCTGCATGCGATGGGGGACATGGCGGGCCTTGATATCAGTGCAGCCGGGCGTAAGCGTTTGCGTGCGGCGGGCGTGTTGAAGGACCCAAAGGTGGGCGCCGTGCAAGACCGGCTGGTGGAGATGGGACGCCTGGGGCTGAAGAGCGGGCAGGGGATTTATCGCTACGAGCCTGGCTCCCGCGCGCCGCTGCCCGACCCCGAGGTGGACGCGCTGGTGGCAGCAGAGGCGTTGCGGCTGGGCGTGGCGCGGCGAGAGATCGGCGACGTGGAAATTCTGCATCGCTGCCTGTTGCCGTTGGTGAATGAGGGGGCAAAGATCATCGCCGAAGGCATTGCCCTGGGGGCAGCGGATATCGATGTGATTTATTGCAACGGCTACGGCTTTCCCCGGCATCGCGGCGGGCCGATGTTCTGGGCGGATAGTCTGGGGCTGGGCGAGGTGGTCGGGGTGATGGAACGATTCCGCGCTGAGCTTGGCCCGGAATACTGGACGCCGGCGCCGCTGCTCGTGGAATTAGCGGCTGCCGGGAAGACATTTACCGGGGAACCGCGGGGTTAAACTCTGATCGTTTGAGGTTGAATCGCGCCTGCGATACAACCTCAAATGTGAATTAGCCTCAGATATAAAGTAAAATCGCGTTCACACAGGCGCGCCTGCATCAATGTGACCCTGTCGTGCTCTCGCGGGTAGCGCCGAAAGAAAAACGCGGAGAATGATCGGTCTGAAAACGGTCATTCTCCCGCTGGCAACCCAGATTAACGAGGTTTTATTATTCTTTTGTTCGCAGAAAATGCTGCGGCTCTAAACCTTCTCGACAGCGTTCGCGAGTTTCTTGAGATCCGTATTTAGGTCCGCTAGCACGCTGGGCTCGATTTTGGCGTGGTTATGGACAAGCTCCGCGATCGGGCGTTTCCATTTCGCCTGATTGACGGAGATCGCTCCGGCAATGCGGCCGCCCTTCAGCTGGAAGGCGGTGAAGGATTTTGTTGCGGGGTCGCCGCGGAAGATTTCGGTCTCGCCTGATCCTTCTCCGGTGATCTGGATGTTGAGGTCATATTGGTCGGACCAGACCCAGGGGCGTTCCTCATAGGGTGTTTGCGCGCCGAGCATGGCATGAGCGGCGGTGGTCGCCTGGTCGATCGCGTGGCGCCAATGTTCTGCCCGGATATGCTGGCCATGGGCGACGGATTCGAAGCGCGCGACATCGCCGGCGGCGTGGATATCTGGATTGCTGGTGCGCGTGAAGCGGTCGATGATGATGCCGTCTTCCACGCGCAATCCGGCTTCCTGGGCGAGTTCCGTGATGGGCTCGGCGCCGATGCCGGCGATGACGGCGTCCGGCTCCAGCCGGATCCCGCCTTCAAGTTCAAGAACTGCCCGGCCGTTGATGCAGTGCATGCCGGTGATTTTCGCGCCGCAGCGTATGTCGACGCCTTTTTCGCGATGATAGGCGGCGATGAATTCGGAGATTGCGGGCGAGACTGAACGCGCCATCACGCGGGGGGCGAGCTCGATCACCGTAACCGCGCAGCCAAGCGAGTTCGCCGTGGCGGCAACCTCCATGCCGATGACGCCCGCGCCGATGATGGCGATTTTTGCGCCCTGGACGAGCAGCGGTCGTAGGGCCTCACAATCGTCCAGCGAACGGAGGTAGAAGACCGGCGCGCCGGTCGTTTCCAGCAATCTGAGACGCCGCGCGCGGGTACCGGTGGCGATCAGCAATTTGTCATAGCCGAGCACGCGGCCTGATTGAAGCGTGACCTGATGCGCGGCGGGGTCGAGTTTTGCAGCACCGTCGCCGAGGATGAGATCGACGTTATTCTCAGCGTACCAGGTTTCCGGGCGGAAATGGATTTTCCTGGCGTCCTCAGATGTCAGCAGGGCGGTTTTGGAGAGGGGCGGGCGGTCATAGGGGCGGTGCAATTCATCACTGACCAGTTGAATGCCGCCGGTATAACCGGCCTCGCGCAAGGTCGCGGTGGCGGTGTCGCCCGCGAGGCCGCCGCCGATAATGACAATATTGTTGATCTGGTCCATGTCGTTTTCCTCTTAGCCGACGGCGCCGCTCTGGCGCAGCCGGGCGATTTCTGCGGGGGCGATGCCCCATTCGGCCATTGCTTCATCCGTATGCTGTCCGGGCAGCGGCGGTGGGCGGCTTATGGCACCCGGGGTTCGGCTGAAGCGCGGGCCGGGTGCGGGTTGCAGCGCGCCATTGTCGATATAGACGCCGCGCGCCTGGTTATGCGGGTGGGCGGCCGCTTCAGAAAGCGAGAGAACGGGGGTGACGCAAGCATCCGTACCATTGAAAATCGCTTCCCACTCGCTGCGGGTTTTGGTTTTGAAGATGTCGGCCAGCTCCGCTTTCAGGGAATCCCAGCGCGAGGAATCCATCTGCCCGTTAAAGCGTTCAGGGTCGAGATTGGCCCCTTTGCAGAGCAGCGCATAGAATTGCGGCTCGATCGCGCCGACAGCCATGTATCCGCCATCCGAGGTCTCATAGACTTCGTAGAAATGCGCGCCAGTATCGGTGAGGTTGGTCCCGCGTTCTTCCTTGAGATGGCCGACCGCGCGCATCATCAGCACGGCGCTGAGCTGCAATGCTGCCCCCTCGATCATGGCGGCGTCCACCACCTGGCCCTGGCCGGAGGTGCGGGATTCAAGCAGGGCGCAGACGAGGCCAAAAGCGAGAAAGAGGCCGCCGCCGCCCATGTCGCCCACCAGGTTCAGCGGCGGTAGCGGTTTTTCGCCTTTGCGGCCGATGAGGTGGAGCGCGCCCGAGAGGGCGAGGTAGTTGATATCATGCCCGGAGGTCTGCGCCAGCGGGCCGGTCTGGCCCCAGCCGGTCATGCGGCCATAGACGAGCTTCGGGTTGCGGGCGAGGCACGCATCCGGGCCGAGGCCCATCCGCTCGGTAACGCCGGGGCGGAAGCCTTCGATGAAAATATCGGCTTTTTCGACCAAGCCGAGCAAAGCCTCGATGGCTTCCGGGTGTTTGAGGTCCATGGCGATGGAGCGTCGGCCACGGTTGAGAATGTCGCGCGCGGGGTCGATGTCGATCGACCGAGCGCCGCCGGCTTTACGGTCGATGCGTAACACGTCCGCCCCCAGATCCGCCAGCAGCATGCCGCAGAACGGGGCGGGGCCGATGCCCGCCAGTTCGATGATTTTAACGCCGGTTAAAGGGCCCATGGCTTGCGCTCCCGGCTCAAATTGTGCGCGCGATGGAGAGGCGCATGATCTCGGACGTGCCGCCGAAGATGCGCGTGATGCGCGCGGCGGTATAGAGTTTGGAGATTGGGTATTCGTCCATATAGCCCGCGCCGCCATGCAGCTGCACGCATTGGTCGACGACGCGGCCCTGCATTTCCGTGATCCAGAGCTTGGCGATCGCGGAGCGGGTATTGTCCAGTATGCCTTGCGCAGCCAGCAGCAGAGATTCGTTGATAAAGGACCGGCCCACGGCGAGTTCGGCTTTCAGCGTGGCGAGGGTGAATTGCGTGTTTTGGAATTCAATGACTTTTTTGCCGAAAGCTTCCCGGCTTTTCACGTATTCCACCGTCAGGTCGTAGGCGAGCTGTGCTTCAGCGAGGGCGCGCGCGGCGATGGTAAGACGCTCGCGCGCCAACTCCGACATGAGGATGCCGAAGCCTTGGCCTTCCTCGCCGAGACGGCAGGAGACGGGCACGCGCATGTCGTCGAAGAACAGTTCGACATTATCGCCGGCCTTCATGCCCATTTTTTTGAGGTTGCGGCCACGGCGCAGGCCGGGGGTTTTGGTGTCCACCAGAAGCAGGGAAATACCTTTGCTGCCCTTCGAGGGATCGGTTTTCACGGCGACCACGGCGAGGTCGGCGACTTGCCCGCCGGAGATATAAACTTTGGAGCCGCGCACGATGTAGTGGTTGCCATCGCGGGTGGCGGTGGTGCGGATGGCGGCAAGGTCGCTGCCGGTATTGGGCTCGGTCATGGCGACGGTGGTGACGGCTTCGCCGCTGGCGATTTTCGGCAGCCAGTAATGTTTTTGCTCTTCCGTACCGAAATTCAGGATGTGAAAGGAGGGCAGGTCCGATTGCAGGCCGACGCCGATGCTGGCACCGCCTATGCACGCGCCAAGTTCTTCGGCGACGACGATATGGTGGATAAAGTCGCCCCCTGGGCCGCCATATTCTTCGGGCAGTCCGGCACCCATGATGCCCGCCGCCCCGGCTTTGCGCCAGAAGTCGCGATCCGGCACGCGCTGCTCCTCCCAGGCTTCGACATTCGGGGTGAGTTCGCGCGCAAGGAAATTGCGCACCGTGTTGCGGAAGATCTCATGGTGTTCGGAATACGGAGATTGGATGTTGCTCATGTCCCGCGCCTCAAGTACCGGTGAAATGCGGGGGGCGGCGCTCGAAGAAGGCCTTTAGACCGTCTTTCACATCGGCGGTTTGCAACGCGCTGCCGCCATACAGCTCGCCTTCCAGATGGCCTTGCTGGAGCAGGGAATTGTCGAACGAGGCATACATCAGTTTTTTGATCAGCCCATAGCCCAGAGTCGGGCCTTTGCAGAGCCGCTGCACGAGTTTGTCGGTCTCTTCGCGAAGCTGCGATTCCGGAACGACGAAATTGATCAGGCCGATTTCTTTCGCCTCCGGGGCAAAGATGCGCTCGCCCAGCAGGGACATTTCCAGCGCCTTGCGAAGGCCGATCTGGCGGGGAAGAAAATAGGTCACCAGACCGTCATTGCTGCCGCCATGCAGGATATGGGCCGCCCAGAAGAAGGCGGTGTCGGCCGCGATGACGAGGTCGCAAGCGGCGACGAGGCCGAGGGCCGCGCCCGCCACACCGCCTTGCACGCTGGCGACAACGGGCTTGTTGAGCCGCTGCATGACGCGCACCATGTGAACGTAATCCAGAATCGGCAATTCGCCGTCGCGCGCGCGCTGCGCGTCTGTCAGCTTGTCGAAATCCACGATGGTTTCAAGGTCGCCACCGGCCATGAAATGCTTGCCGTTGCCGCGCAGCAGGATGCAGCGGACTTCAGGCTTGCGCTCCAGCTCATAGAGAAAATCGCGCATCGCGATGTTCTGGTCCGGATGCATCGCATTGGCTTTGTCGGGCCGGTTGAAGGTGATGGTGGCAAGCGGTCCGTCGATTTCAAAAATCGGGTGTTTTGCGTCTTGGCTCATGATTTTTCCTCGTGTTATTTTTTAGTTTACCCGGCGTGCTGCCACGCCTGGGGTCATCAGACGATGCCGCGCCCGACCAGGCCGTGTCCGGCCATCGTGGCGGGGTCTTCAAATCCGTAAGGTTCGTAACGGCCGTTCAGGAATACCTCGATCTGCGCCATGCCGGTTTCCACGGAGCCGTCAGGCGCACGCAACGTAATATTGGCAATATGCTCGACGCCGAAGAGTTTGCGCGGATGTGTCTCGCCATAGAGCGTGTGTTCGGTGGGCTGGTTCGCGAAATCGAACTCGTCCCATTCCATCACGGGGTCTTCCGGCCCGTGATAGGAATGGATGGTGCCGCCGTCGCGCCAGCTGCCGAGATGATAGCCGATGGGCAGAATGACGTAAGGCGGGGCGGTGACCTCGAAGCTCATTTGCCATTCACGCCCCGCAGCGTCCTCGATCTCGAGCGTGCCGGAAGAGACGGAGCGTGTCCCAGGGGTGAATTTGAGCTGGTGGCGGGCCCCCGTGAGGGTCAGGCGGGGGCGGTCCCACCCATCGTCGAAGCCACCTTCGAAGGCGATCCCGAAGGCGTCGTTCATCTCAATCTGGCGGCCTTTCTCATCCTCGTGCAGATGGAAATGGCCGGAGCGCTGATCGGTGAGAAAGAAGACTGAGAAACGGAGTGCGCGTCGGACTTTGGGTACTTCCGCCGGCGGTAGATGTCGTGCGGGAGGCGCGAATGGCGGGCGGGGTTCGTAAATGCCCCAGGAATGGTCGCGCACTGCGCCCCATTCGCCGCGTTTCACTTCATACCGCACGCCGTTCAGGGCAATCCAGCCTTCGGCCTCGCCCACTTGGTTGTAGCGGGACTGGTCCGTGGTGCGGCGCCCGCGCGACATGGCAAGATGATGCGAGGAGAGATGGGCAGGTGCCAGGCCGAGCCAATGCAGATTGAAGGTGAGGCCGGAGGGGTTTTCGTCCAAGGTGAGATGGACATCGCGGAACGGTTCCACGAAATTGTAGCGCAGCGGCCCGATCTGCGTGTCGCAATTCTTGCGCCATTCGCGGCTGAGGCGCAGCGTGCGTTCCACGCCGCGTACGCTGAAGCCCGCATGTCCGCCGATGATGTCGGTATTTGGGTTGACGCGCATGCCGGTCATCATGAACAGGCCGAGCGTGGGGTTGAACACGCCGAAATAATAGCCTTCATCCCAGGCGGGATCCGATGCGGGGACGTAGCTGAAAGGGTAGGGGGATTGATGAATGGGATACTCATCGTACTGCGTGAGTTGCATTTTCTTTCCCTAGGTCATAATAAGCTTACTTACTAAACGCAGTTTTGTACCCGAAATAGGGTTTAATGCAAGCGGGCAAACCGCGCTGGAAAGAAGGGGAGAGGAACGGCATGCTGAAACCCGAACAGGAAGTCAGCGCGAAATATCTGCGCACGTTGCGCCAGACGTTGAGCGAGGTGATTTTGCCCGAGGTGGCATCTGCTGCCGGCCGCAACGCCTTGACCCTGTGCGATTACGTGCTGGTTCGGATGATTGCGGCGCTGGACGAGGTGCCAGGCGTACAGGCCGACCATGAAGGAAGATTTGCGACGTTGCTCGGGCGGGCAGTGGATCTGTCGGGGGAGGCATTGCGCGGCCCAGCGGTCGCCCCTGACCGTGCAGCGCGCCTTCAGTTGGCGATTCCAGGCCTTTTTGAGGGGGCTGGGGCAGCTGGAGCTGCGGCGCAGCAGCTTGGGCTCTTGGCTGAGATTGGGGCGGCGGAGGATGCGCTGCGGCGGGATTACGAGGCGGCGGCGAAACGCGCTGGCGAGGTGAAGCTGCCGATGCCGGCCTCGCTGGGTGTAACGGGTGAGGCGGTGCAGGCCTATCTCGACCAGAAATTCAGCCAAAAGATAAACCTGCGCAGCTGCTACCAAATTCCTGGCGGGCGCTCTAAGCTTACCGTTCTGCTGGAGGTTGAGCCCAATGACGTGCTGCCCGAGGCGATGGTGATCCGCATCGATGGGCCCGATTCGGCGATTAATACGACGGTATTAGATGAATTTCCGATTCTGGACGTGATGTATAAGTCCGGAATTGCAGCACCCGAGCCGCTATGGGTGGAGGCAGACGCGAATTTTCTGGGCGCGCCTTTTCTGGTCATGCGGCGCATGCCTGGGAAGGCCGCCGGGGATTTATGGGCGGCCGAGCAGGTTTCTCCTGCGATTGGCGTCGCACTGGCGCAAGCGCTGGCAAGCGTGCATGGCGCGCGAATTGAAACCGTATGGCCTGAAGCACCGCGCGATGCCCGCACCGCGGTGGCGGAAATGTTAGGCAGTTTTGAGTCCGGCTGGCGCGCGGGGAACAGCACGCCATCGCTCGCCATGGAATGCGCCTATGGCTGGCTGAAGCGCCAGCTTTCACGAATCGAGGGGCCGACAGTGACGGTGCATGGCGATGCACATTTCGCCAATCTACTTGCACAGGGCGACGAACTGGTCTGCCTTCTGGACTGGGAATTCACGCATCCTGGGCATCCGGCGGAGGACCTTGCCTATTGCAGGACATATGTCGAGAAAATTATGAAATGGGATGACTTCATGCGGCATTACCGGGCGCATGGCGGGCTACCGGTGAGCGAGGCGCAGCTCGAATTTTTCGCCGTATGGGGTTATCTGCGGAACGTTACCTTCAGTGCCAACATGCTGAGGGATTTTAACGACGGCAAAGTGCATGGGATACAGAACCTCGCCATCGCGCTGAACACGCGGTCGAGGCTGGAGGCGCTGCTGGCGCACGAGGTGGCGCGTGCGCTGCAGCGCGAAGCTGCGGGGTAGACCGCCATTCAGAGCGATTTTTTGGCGATTTTCACAGGATCGTACGGCGTGCCGAAGGGGGGATAGCCGAGCTGGTCGCGCACCGGGGTGAAGGTGCCACCCACCGTCGGGCCGCGCTGCTGCCAGTTTGCGCCGTCCACGACCAGAATTGCCCCGGAAATGTAGTTCGCGAAGGGTGAACATAGGAAGGTCGCCGCCCAGCACAGCTCCTGCAACCGGCCGAAACGGCCGCCGGGAACGCCGGCCTTTGCGACGATGCTTTCCACGACATCGATTTTCAAATCGTTCTGGGGAAACATTCCTGGCACCAGCGTGTTCACGCGAATGCCGTAGGGCGCCCATTCGACCGCGAGGGAGAGGGTGAGGTTGTGCACCCCGGCTTTGGCGGCGGCGGAAAGAGCCTGGCCTGGGCCGCCAGTCCAGGCTGTGTGCGCGCCGATATTTAGAATGGCGCCCGGCCGGCCGGCCGGAATGGCGCGGCGCGTGAATTCTCGCGCGCAGTAATAAGCGCCTTCCAGCACGATGCCTGTGACGGCTTTAAAAGCGCGCGGGCTGAGATCCTCCGCCGCACCCGGCACGTTGCCGGCGGCGTTGTTCAGGAACACGTCGATCGGACCTGCCTCGTTCTCGACCTTGTCGAAAGCGCTTGCGATTTCATCCGGGTTGCGGACATCCATGGCGGCGATGATGGCGCGCCCGCCCACCGCTTCAACTGCCTTGCGGCCTTTTTCAAGGCTTTCGGGGTTACGGCTGAAGATGGCTACTGTTGCGCCGAGCCGCGCGAACTCCGCAGCGAACCCCCGGCCAAGGCCGCCGCCGCCGCCGGTGATGGCGACGATCTTGCCCTCGAACGTGCCCTTCGGGAGCATGGTCGTCCCCATTGGAGGCGGCTCCGGCAGTGCGCCGCCGGTGGAGACTTTTATCTTGGCAAGAGCGGCGGCTACCGCCGCTTCGTCGATTTCATAGTTCACATTCATCTCCCCAGCGGCGCTTTCCCGCCATTTTGGTTTCAAAGCGTGCGGATAACCGTATCGAGCTGCATTTCGGATACGCCCATGGCGTAGCGATGGCCGCGTGCGGCGGCCACCAGTTTCGAGATTGGATGTTCGTTGCTGAAGCCCATCGCCCCGTGGAGATGCGCGCAGATATCCGCGATTTCGACCTCCATCTCCGTACACCAGAGTTTGGCCATGGAGGCATACTCGCCGGAAAGTCTGCCGTCGCGCGCGGCGATAAGGCATTTATCGACGAAGGCGCGGGCGACCGCGATGCGCATTTTTACGGTGGCGAGGCGTGTTTTTACCGTCGGTAAGTCGAACAGGGTTTTGCCAAATGCTGCCCGGGTTTTGACGAAATCCAGCGCCATATGGAGGGCCAGCTCGCTGGAAGCAACGGCGCGGGCCGCGTAGAGCGTGCGGGTGAGGGTCAGCGTGCGGGCTGCTGCGCCGAGGCCTGAAGCGGCGGGGCCGCCCAGCAAGCGGTCGTCGCCGACCGTCACGTTGTCGAAGAATAGCTCACCCAGATTGCTGCAACCGCGAAGCATGGTCTCGAATGGTTTGCCTTTGGTGACACCTGGCGCATCGGCATCTACCAGGAAGAGGCCGAAGCGCGGGCGCGTTTCGGCTTCGTCGTGAATTCTTGCGACGAGCAGACATAGGTCAAGATGGTTGGCGTTGGTGATCCAGGCCTTGGCTCCGTTGATGACCCAGTGGTCGCCGCGTTTCACGGCGGTGGTTTTCATCGACGTCATGTCCGAGCCGGAATGCGGCTCCGTGAACAGTCCTTCTCCCACGACATCGCCACTCGCGAATCGGGGGAGCCATTGTTTTTTCTGTTCTTCGGAGCCGCCGAGCAGGATGATATACGCGGAGGCATCCGTGTCGAGCCCGCTATCCATGCTGGCTCCGGCGGGAGAATAGCCGTGCTCCTCATAGCACACGGCCATGTGAAGCAAATCGCCGCCGCCGCCGCCATATTCTTCGGGAATGCCAGGACAGAGCAGGCCGGCCTTCGCTGCTTTGCGAAAGATTTGACGATCGAAGGAGCCGGCCTTCTCCCAGGCCATGATATTCGGCTCGATTTCCTGCGCATAAAAGCGTTTGACCTGGGCGCGAAATGCGACATGGGTTTCATCGAATATCGCACGTTCGGCGTGGTCGATTTGCATGGTCTGTTTCCTTGGAGCGGACACTTATTAAGCTTGCTTTTAATAAAGTTCCTTACTATTACGCTGCTGCGCCGTCAAAGCTTGTTTTGCAACTTGGCGGGCGATGGGGAGCGAAAGCCGATGCTGGCGAATTGTCCAAATCTTCGTGATTTTGGCGGTTATGAGACGCTGGATGGCCGACGCGTCCGTGAAGGAATGTTGTATCGCGGCGGCACGCTCTCGAAACTCGATACGCGGGACCATGAACTTGTCTCGGGGCTCGGCATAAGGCTGATTTGTGATTTGCGACAAGACGATGAACGCGCGCACGAACCTTCGCGCTGGTGTGAGCCTCAGGTGGAGGTTCGGACATGGGCTTACCATTCGCTCACCGGTGGGCTGATGGCTCGGCTTGCGGCTCCCGACGCTACAGAGGAAGAGGCAGTCGCAGGTATGAAAGCGTTTTACGCTGCACTGCCGGATATGCTTGGCGCTGCGATTCGTGACATTTTTGCGGCGATTGCCGAAGGTGCGGCGCCGATTCTGATTCATTGCTCAGCGGGTAAGGACAGAACGGGGGTCGTTGCCGGCTTTGTGCTTGAAGCCCTGGGCGTACCCCGGCCGATGGTGCTGGCAGATTATGCGCGCTCCGCCGAGTTGGTGGACTATGAGGCGATTTTGCGGGCGGACCCCAAGAGCGGCCTGGGGCTGGCACGGGGCGGGGTCTCCATGGCGAGCCTGCCAGCGCGGATACGGGCACGGCTGCTGGCCTCGGATGAAGCCTATCTCGCAGCCGCTTTTGCCAGCGCCGAGGCGCAGGCTGGAACGGTGCTGGCGTTTTTAACGCGCGTGCTGTGCGTACCACAGGCGGTGGTTTCCGGCCTTCGCGCCGCGCTTCTGGCGTGACTTTGGTCTCCGCCGGTAACCCCTGGTTGTCTGTTATTGGTTAGCATTAAGATAGTAAAATAGTCAAATGATGACCTAGCGAACTATATTGACCGCCGATAAATTGTCATCTATGGTTTAAAAAAGATCCGGAGGGAAGATCATCAAAACGGTGGAAATGTCCGTCCATCATAATCCTGGACGGTTTTTGCGTTTGTTCTGCGGCTGCTTCTTGGCGAATGATGTCGGCCATTGTTGTGCATGCGTGATTCGTCTCTCGATAATGTCACGTATCTCATGAGTTTTCGTTCTGGATTTAGGCTACATTAGCATCGGGGTGCGGACTAGGGAGTGTTGACGAAGCACCAAAGGCTTGGGTCTGGCTATGCGTTCAATTCAAAAATAATCGCAATATGGGGGCGTAAATGACTAAGGAAAATAAGGTGGGTTTAAGAAATTTCAGTCGCCGGATGCTGATGGCGACGATGCCACGGAACTATATGCATTCTGCAGCTTTGATGACGTTGGGTGCGGCTGGTGTGCTGGCGCTGGGAACGCCGCATACTGCAAGCGCGATGAATTTATATACCGGTACCTATGACAGCCAGGATGTCACGGTTAACCTTGAAACGACGGTGGAATATTCGAATATTTACCGCGTCAATGATCCTTCAGCGATTCTCGCAGGGCCGACGAATGCGAACGGCAATGACGGCGACAGCAACTTCCGGCACGGTATCGTTGACAACACGTTTGACATTGTTCCAGTTTTTGACATTAAAGTTGGAAATTACGGCGTCCATGTCAGCGGTGAAGCCTATCTCGACACACCGTATTTGCAGAAGAATAAGAATAACGAACCGGGCACTTTTAACCCGTACACGACCGGCTCGAATCGTGATTTCACGAGTGCCACGCGCAATATCAATGGCGAAAATGCCGAGCTGCTCGATGCGTTTGGCTACGGTACGGAATATTTCGGCGCCGATAATAGTCAAGCCATTACGTTAAAGATTGGTCGCCAGACATTGCTTTGGGGGCAGAGCCTGTTCTTTACCAGCAGCGGCATTGCCGCTGGGCAGGCGCCGGTTGATATCATCAAGGCGCAGAGCCTACCCAATCCGCAGGCACAGCAATTATTCCTGCCGGTTGGTCAGGCGGCAATCACCTATCAGCCGAATGCTGTTTTGACCTTCCAGGCTTATTATCAGTTCGAATGGGAGCCTGATACCTTCCAAGGCTCCGGCGCCTATTTCAACAGCGGCGACTTCTTGGATAAAGGCGGCCAGCGTTTGATTCTCGGGCCTGGCGTTTATGCGTATCGTGGCAAGGATAACCGCCCAACGCATAACGGGCAGTTTGGTGTTTCGTTGCAGGCGACGCTTGGTAATTACGATCTTGGATTTTACGCGCTCCGATTTGATTCGAAAGCGCCAGAAATCTATCTTGGCCTGCCCGCGCCAGGCCAGCCGGCGAACTCGGCCGGCACCTATCACCTCGTCTACCCACGCGATATTGCAATTTACGGCACGTCGCTCTCAACAACCGTCGGACCCGCCAATGTCGGCGGTGAAATTTCCGGCCGGACCAATATGCCCCTCGATAGCGGTATTGGCCTGCTTTATAATCCTTTGACATTTGCGCCGGTGGTGGCCAATGCCAGCTCACACCCGCTCTATGCAGTGGGCGATACGATCGACGCGCAGGCTTCGGCCATTTACATCTCTCCGGCCATTCCGTTTGATCCGGGCGGCGTAAGCATCGATGGCGAAGCTCAGGTTGGTCACCTTCTTGAAGTTACGGCAAATAAATCAGCACTCGCCGCCGGGCGCGATTCCACGGCAGGCAAGTTCGAGGTTGTGATCTCGCCGACCTACTACAACGTTCTGCCGAACTTAGAGGTGCAATTCCCCATCGGCATTTCCTATAATCTGTTTGGCCGCTCGCAGATCGACCAGACCGAAAACCATGGAACGGGCACGTTCAGCGTTGGTGTGACGGCAACCTATCAGACGACCTGGATTGCCGGCCTTACCTACCAGGATTATCTGGGTGCGGCGAATACGGTGCTCAACGCCGATGCAGACCGTGGTTATCTGTCCTTCAACGTCCAGCATACTTTCTGAGCCTAGGGAGCGAAAAGATGAAAAGACGCCAATTTGGATTTTTGAGCGCTTGCAGCGCTACGGCTCTGGCTGCTGGATTGCCGCGCGTTGCGCGCGCGGGAGTTCCAGCCGATCAGGCCGCGCAGCTAAAGACCACGCTGACACCTTTTGGGTCTGAGCGTGCGGGTAATGCCGATGGCAGTATTCCGGCTTGGCAGGGTGGATTGACGCAAACCCTGCCGGGGTGGTCGCCCGGGCAGCAGCAGCCGGATTATTTTGCCAGTGATGCGGTACTGCTGACGATCGATAAAAGTAATGTCGCACAATATAGCGATCAGCTCTCTGTCGGCGTTGCGGCGCTGATCCAGAAGTATGACGGCTTCAACGTTAAAGTCTATCCGACCCATCGCACGGCCGCAGCTCCGCAATGGGTGTATGATAACATATATCAGAACGCTTTGAATTCGGCGCTCGATCCCCGAGGCCCCCGGTTTGGGTTCACCGGCGCTTATGGCGGAAACGCATTCCCCATTTTGGACTCAGACCCGGATAATGCAGGTGCTCAGGTCATCTGGAACCACATCACACGGTGGGACGGCTCGAACACGACGGCTTCCTATTATACATTTATCGTTTCCAGCGGAAATATCTCACTGGGCGGTATTTTTGTGCTGAAGGATTACTATCCGTATTACCAACAGGATGGTTCACTGGCCAATTTTGATGGTTGGTACGAAAAGATTCACCTTGATTATACGGCTCCCGCGGTCAATGTCGGTCAGGTGTTGTGCGAGTGGACTTCGACCAATGCGCTCGATCGTCCGACCCAGGCATGGGAGCTGCTGAACGGCCAGGGACGGGTCAGAAAAGCGCCGGAACTTACCTATGATACGCCGCAGGCGACCGGTGGTGGCGTCATCAACTACGATGAGAGCTACGGGTTTTATGGTGACCCGCATAAATATAATTGGAAACTGCTCGGCAAGCGCGAGATGTTTATTCCGTACAACAATAACGGTTTGATTCGGTCAGAGCCGAAATCGGTTCTGCAGGAGAACTTTGTGGACCCCTCCGTGGTGCGGTATGAAAAGCACCGTGTCTATGTTGTGGATGCAACATTGGCGCCGGGCGAGCGTCACTCGATTCCGCATCGGCGTGTCTATGTCGATGAGGATAACTGGCATGTCGTGCTGGCGGACGAATGGGATGCCAACGGGAATTTACTGAAGATTACCCAATGCCCGAGCATCAATACGCCAGATCTACCCGGAACAATTTTCGGACAGATCATGGTTAATAACATTCAGTCAGACCAGTATACGGTTGGGCCAGGGTTGTTTACCTCGGATTCCAATCCAGGGTATAGCTTCGCGCCGATAAATCAGGAGATATTCAATCCGCAATATATCTCTGCCTCGGCGCAATTCTGAGCACGGCCTTTAGACTTGGAGATGAAGGTAATTTAGGTCGTATTTTGAACTAAGTTACCGGGTTACGCGTAGATGCTGCGCGAGCTGAACCTCGCGCAGCATCTGTCAGGAGTAGGATATTTGGTATTCGATACAGCACTGCCTGGGTGTAAAATAATAGGTGCTCGGTCGCGCGCGGGATTTTGCGCGATTTTTTTATGGGTTGCGGTCCTGGCCGGCGGCGGGGTGTTTCAACAGGCTAAGGCTGAAACAGGATTTCGCCCGTTAGACGAAGCAGCGATTCCGGTTAAGGCGCCGGCATCGGGATTCCTGATTGCGATCGCGAATGCTGGTCCGAGGTTGGTCGCGGCTGGCGATGAGGGCGTGATTATTTATTCGGACGACGATGGTAAAACCTGGAGTCAGGCATCGGTTCCGGTGAGTGTGGAAATCACAGCGCTCGGCTTCGCGTCGCCGGAGATCGGCTGGGCCGTCGGGCAGTATGGCGTGATTCTGCATACCCAGGACGGAGGTTCTACCTGGCAGATTCAGCTGACTGGCATTCAGGCAAATCAATTAACAATGGCTGCTGCCAACCTCGCGGCTTCTGACCATGATCCGGCGCCGGCCGCGCCGCTTGCGCAACGCCGCGCACAGCATTTCCTCGACGGCGGTCCGGATAATCCGTTTCTGACGATTTGGGCGCCGACACAACAAGAGGCGATCGCTTTCGGAGCGTATCGCATGGCGATGAAAACGACGGACGGCGGCAAGACATGGACAGATTGGAGTCTGCATGTCGATGACGCCTATAGTCATAATCTTTATGGCGTGGCCGATGCCGCCGGTGCGATTTATCTGGCCGCTGAGACCGGGCTGGTTTTCCGTTCTACCGATGGGGGCAACACATTCCAGGAAGTGACTTCGCCTGCCGCAACAACCCTGTTCGGCGCGATCGATACAGGTGGAAATGGGGTGTTTGTCTATGGTGTTGCGGGGCAAGCTTATCGAAGCGATGATGGCGGGCAGACATGGACCAGCATCTCGCTTGGCGCTTCGTCGAATATCACGTCTGCCGTTGCGCTGAGTAACGGCTCGCTCGTTGCCGCCGATGAGTATGGAAATTTCTATATCAGTCGAGATCATGCGAAGTCTTTCGTGCAGGCGCGGATTTCAGCGTCGATGGCGGTATTCGATATGGTTCAGGCAAGTGATGGCGCGCTCGTGGCCGTCGGGAATGCCGGCGTACAGCGGATCTCGCTGGATGCGCTGGGTGCCGATTAGGTTGGAAGGGAATTCGTGGATAATATGAGGTTTGATCCGTCACCCGTCATCGCCAAGATCGAGAATTTCGACCGTGGTTCTGGGTCTTTTCTGGAGCGGCTGTTGTTCAACAACCGTCCGGTTATTCTGCTTGCCTGCATGCTAATCACGCTTGGTCTGGGGTTTGAAGCATTTCAGACAAAGTTAAGTGCAAGTTTCGATAGCATGATTCCCACGCATCAATCCTTCATTGTGAATTACTTCAAACATTACACAGACTTGCAATCGCAAGAGAATGCGGTTCGGATTGCAGTGACGGCTGACCAAGGCAGCATCATCGACGCCCATTATCTTTCGGTACTGCAAAAGATCAATGATGAGGTCTATCTGCTGCCAGGCGTCGACCGTCCGTTCATGACATCGCTCTGGACGCCGAATACGCGTTGGATCGCGGTGACACCGGATGGGTTGAGTTCCGGGCCGGTGATGTTCGACGAGTTTAACGGCAGCCCGCAGCAATTGGCGGTGGTCAGGCAGAATATCCAGGAAACTGGAAAGATCGGGCAGCTGGTGAGTCCGGATTTCAAATCCAGCATGATCTATGTGCCCTTGATGGAGAAGGATAATCTGACGGGTAAGCCGTTGGATTATGGTGCATTGGCGCGCCAGCTCGACCAGATCCGCGCGAAATATGCCGGCCAGGGCGTTACGCTGCACATTGTCGGTTTCACGATGATCGTCGGCGATATGATCAACGGTCTGGCACGGATCCTGGTATTTTTCGGTGTCTCGATCGTGCTGGCGACCTGCGTGCTCTATTGGTATACGCGCTGCGTACGCAGCACGGCACTGGTGGTGATCGCGTCCCTCACCGCTGTGGTGTGGCAGCTTGGCTTGCTGCCGCTGCTCGGGTTCAGCTTGACCCCGTACTCCATATTGGTACCGTTTCTGATTTTTGCCATCGGCATGAGCCATGGCGCCCAGAAGATGAATGGCGTGATGCAGGATATCGGCCGTGGAACGCATCCGTTGGTGGCAGCCCGTTACACGTTCCGTCGTCTGTTTCTGGCCGGATTTGCAGCGCTAACCTGCGATGCAGTCAGCTTTGCGGTGTTGCTGACGATTCAGATCGATGCAATTCGTGAGCTGGCATTGATCGCGAGTATGGGCGTTGGGATTTTAATTTTCACCAATCTCATCATGCTGCCGATGTTGCTGAGCTATACGGGCGTCAGCGCGCAAGCGGCGCGGCGCAGCCTGCGCAATGAGGGATCGGCCGAAAATGGTCGGGTTTCACATCCGGTTTGGAATTTCTTGGACCTTTTCACCCGGCGGAAATATGCGATGATCGCCGTGATCGGCGCATTTTGCCTCGGTGTATTTGGTTGGGCTGTCGGGCGGAACGTCCAGGTTGGGGATTTGCACCAGGGTGCGCCGGAGCTTCGGCAAAATTCACTCTATAACCGCGATAATGCTTATATTTTGAATCATTATGCGATTGGCAACGATACATTTATTGTGCTGGTTGATACCCCCGAAAATGCGTGTTTTGGGGCCGATACGATTCTGGCGATGAACGATCTGGGCTGGCGTCTGGAGCAGCTGCCCGGTGTGGAAACGGCATCGTCCGTCGCCTCGTTCGGCCAGGATGCGACGATGCTGCTGACCGAGAATTCGCCGAAATGGCATTCCATTATCGATAATACCGGTGCAATTGGGGATTTTTCGCAGTCGGTTCCGACATCGATGGTGAATTACAACTGTGACTTCGATCCGATTTCGGTCTCGCTTCGTGACCATAAGGCGACGACGCTGAACGCCGTGGTCGATACAGTTCAGAAGTTTGTGAAGCAGCCCGAGAATATAAGCCCGGATTATATGATCTCGTTAGCCGGTGGGAATGCAGGAATTGAGGCAGCGACAAATATCGTCGTGGCGGCTGCAAATCAGAAGATGCTGTATCTTGTCTATGCAGCGGTAATCATCTTCTGCTTCGTGACCTTCCGGTCCTGGCGTGCGGTGCTATGCGCGGTCTTGCCGCTGATTTTGACATCGCTTCTGGCGCAGGCATTGATGGTCTGGCTGGGGATCGGAATAAAAGTCGCGACATTGCCGGTGATCGCACTCGGTGTCGGAATTGGCGTGGATTATGCGCTTTACGTGCTGAGTGTCGTATTACGCGAGTTGCGAGCCGGCGCCAGCCTATCCGATGCATATCATCGCACCTTGCTATTCACCGGAAAGGTCGTGTTGCTCACCGGCTTTACCCTGGCGGCAGGGGTAGTGACATGGGTGTTCGCGCCCATTAAATTTCAGGCGGATATGGGCCTTCTCCTGGCATTCATGTTTTTGTTGAACATGCTGGGGGCGCTCGTCCTGCTTCCGTCACTGGCATATTTTCTCTTACCGCAATCCGGCCAGCCGAAAGCAGGCTGATATTATCGACAATGATTGAGGGCGATGTTTAAAGGGGCGCGACATGTATTCAGCCGAAATCGAGGAAATTGATTTCCGTAAGATCGCAGAACTGGGAAACCGCTTGCTGCCGGCGCTGGACCGGATGCGGGAGGAGGCGCCCGTTATTTGGAGCCCTTCGGCCAGCGCGTGGATCGTGACGCGCCATGCGGATGTGGTGCAAGCTTTCGCCGGCGAGATTCCGCTTTCCATGGAGCGGTTCTCGAGCATGGCGTTCGGCGCCATTCCGGTGGAAGAGTTTTTTGAAAAACTGCCAATCACGGCAAATACGATTCCGCATTGGATCGTCAATATGGACCCGCCGCGGCATACGCGTTTGCGCAAGCTGATGACGCGCGCCTTCAGCCGCAAGGTGATCGAAGATGTGCGGCCATTCGCGCAGGCGACGATTAAGCGAGTGCTGGATGGTTTGACCGCGCCGTGCGATATCGAGTTTTTGGACCAGGTGGCGCGGGCGATTACCGGGCGGGTGATTTTGCATCTATTTGGGTTGCCGGAGACTCATCTCTCGAGTTTCCAGAAATGGTCTTATGCCCTGAATACCGCGCTGGGTGCGCCGCAGCCGCCGATGCATGCCATGGAGGCGGCCGAGACCGCGCTGCGCGAAATGCGGGACGTATTTTTGCCCGAGATCGCCGCCCGAAAGCTGCAGCCGCGTGAGGATTTCCTTTCCCAACTCGTGCAGGCGCGGGACGGGGATGACCGGCTCGAAGAAGAAGAGGTGATGGGCATCTGCTATGTCGCGCTGATCGCCGGGCATGACACGACGATGAATTCCATGGCCCTTGGCGTCGATACCTTGCTGCGTCATCCAGACCAGATTGATTACATGCTGTCTTATCCGGAGGGCATTGTTAATTCCGTGGTCGAGATTACGCGGTTGAGCGCCATGTCAACCTCGCAGCCGCGCGCTGTGGCGAAGGATTTCGAGTGGCATGGCAAGCAGCTTCGGAAGGGCGATCTGGTACTGGTCATGGTGGCGGCGGCAAATCGCGATCCGCTGGTATTCGACCATCCGCTACAGCTGGACTTGTCTCGGCCGACTGAAAAAGTGGTGACATTCGGGCCTGGGATTCACCATTGCATCGGCCATTTGCTGGCGAAAATGCAGCTGGGAGAGTTTTTTCCGGCGTTTTTCAGCCGGTTTAATGCACAGGTTCTGGATGAATCCTTGCGTTTCATTCCTTCCATCGCGTTCCGTGGGCTGGAGTCCATGCATGTGCGCTTGACCGAGAAACAGGGCTGAGCTGCCCGATTTTTGTTGTTTGATAGATATTGCCCGGCGGAGGTAAATGAATATGATGAAAGATATTCCGGACGTTGAAGGTTGCGGGCCGGCTTTGAAGGATCGGATTGGAATGACTGCGTTGAGATTATGCCTTGTGAGTGACGTTAAGCCCGAGCAGCCGCTGCAGGTTGTGGTTGAAGGCCATGACCCGTTTGCCGTGTTCAGCGTCGAAGACGAGATTTATGTGACGGATGATTTTTGTACGCATGGCAAGGCGTCGCTGAGCGACGAGGGCGAGCTTGATGGGTTCAAGATTCTCTGCACCTGGCATGACGGTGCCTTCGATATTCGTACCGGCGAGATATTGTCTCGCCCTTGCACGGAAAAGCTGCGGACCTATAAGGTGACGATCGAAGATGGGTCGGTGTTTATCGATCCTGCATAAGACTTTGGAGGCGTTGAACGTACAACGCCTCCCTCTTTTTGCTGCCTAGCGCTACTGCCCTTTATAGACCGGGGGCCGCTTTTCCTTGAAGGCGTCTACAGCTTCGATGATATCGCTTGACATGAGCGTGATCTGTTCGAGCGCCAATGAATAGTCGAAAACCTCGCCGGCACGCTGCTGCGTTACGCGATTGAGTGCGCGTTTGGTGTGCTGCACCGCCAGCGGCGGCAGGCTGGCAATCCGCTCGGCGATGGCCTTTGCAGCCGGCAATACCTCCTCCGCCGTATTCACCAAATCGGTGATCAGGCCGCGCGCATAGCCAGCCTCGGCGGTGATGTGCTGCCCGGTGAGGAGGTAGCGCTTTGCCCAAAGCATCCCCATGGCCTGGGGCCAGACGACGCAGCCGCCATCGCCCGCGACCATGCCGGCGACCACATGAGCGTCGGAGAGCCGGGCCTTCGGCTGCGCCACCACAGCGTCGCAAGCGAGCACGATATTGGCGCCGAGGCCATGCGCGTCCCCATGCAATGCGACGACGATGGGGACGACATTGTCCATGAGGGTCTTCATCAGCGCCAGGCCTTGCTCGTGGAATCGCTTGCGCGTCTCGGGCTCGGCCTGGATGCGATAGACCTCGTTGAGATCTCCGCCGGCAGAGAAATGCTTTCCAGCGGCGGCAAGGACCACGGCGCGGATGTCGCTCTGGCCTTGCAGGCTTTGCAGCACTGCGATCAGATCGTGATGCATCTGTTCGTCGATCGCGTTCAGCTTGTCGGGCCGATTGAGCGTGATCTGCAGGACATTGCCGTGGGTCTCGGCCAGGATAGAGTCATAGTGAGCCATGATGGGCCTTTCCGTTAGAGGTCTGCATTGTGGTCATAGCATCGAGCTGCCGCCATTGACGCTGATGGTCTGCCCGGTGACAAAGCTGGCCGATGGGGTGGCCAGATAAGCGACCAGAGATGCCACCTCATGCATTTCGGCGAAGCGACCCATCGGGATCGTGCTGGTAAGCTGGTTGATGTCGCGAATATTGTGTTTTTTGTACATCTCGCTGTTCGGGTCAAACATCTCGCGAATTTCGGGCGTCAGCAGCCCGGAAGGGGCGACGGTGTTTACCGTAATGCCTTTTTTGGCGAACTCGCGGGCAAGGCCAGTGGTCATCGCGTGAACGCCGCCTTTCGCAGCGTTGTAGCCGGCATGGCTATCCAGCCCGTTGCGAACGCTCTCGGCGCCGATATTAATGATCCGGCCGTAATTCTGGCTCACCATATGCGGCAGCACGGAATGGCAGCACCATATCGTCGTCCACAGATTACGATCCAGCGTGGCTTTGAAAGATTCCGCGTCGTGCTCCAGGAAGGGGCGGATCACGCCGCCGCCGGCATTGTTCACGAGCACGTCGATCTGGCCCCAGGTTTCCATGGCCATTTCCATCAGCTTCACGGCGTTGGCCTGAATGCTGAGATCGGCTGCGAAAGAGGCCTGGTCTGCGGCGCCGAATTCCTGGGCAATGGCGAGCGCGCCGGGGAGCCCCTCGGCATTCACATCCGAAAGCAGCAGCCTGGCACCGGCAGCGGCGAAATGGCGCACGAATTCAAGGCCGAGGCCGCGGCCTGCGCCGGTGATGATAACAACAGCGTTCGCCAGTGATGCATTGTTTTTCAGCGTCTCTGCTGCATGCGCGTTCATGCTCGTTCCTTCCCCCTTGTTCATCCGGTCCGCCCGGCTTTTGGCAAATGCGATGGGACGGATGATGTGGTATAATTGTTTCTGTAATGCCTTGACAGCAGCTCCGCAAGGAGGTGAGTTAGATAACAATAAGCCTGCTTATCGCATGGCGTTGCCGGAAATCTGGCGAAGGGGAGAAAAGCCTTGAGTGATGCGTTTCCATCAGGTGTAGCCGTGGTCGCCGGTGGTGCGGGCGGTATCGGGCGTGGGATATCCGAGAAGCTCGGCGAGCAGAAGAGCAATGTGGCGGTGCTGTACCGGCGCAACGAAGCCTCCGCGAAGGATACCGTCGCGAGCTTGCAGAAAATGGGCGTTGAGGCCGCGGCCTGGAGCGTGGATTTGCAGGATAACGCGGCGGTGACCCAGGTGATCGGCGAGGTTGCCGAGCGGTTTGGCCGGATTCATACCGGCGTTTACGCGGCTGGGCCGACAACGGTGGTGAATCATCTGAGCCGCATTACGCCGGAGCAGCTTCTGCATGTTTTGAACGGCGATGTGCTGGCGTGTTTCAACTTCATCCATGCCGTATTGCCGCATGTACGCACCGGCGGCGGCGGGGCCATGATCGGGCTGACCACGATGCAGCTTGACCGGATGGAATTGCGGGGGTCGATGTCCTCAGTCCCGAAAGCGGCGATCGACCGGATGTTTCAGGTGATCGCGAAGGAGGAGGCGCGCTTTGGCGTCCGCGCGGCGACGGTGCGCTCCGGATGGGTTGAAGTCGGGCTCGGACAGGCGATGATCGAAACCCAGCTAACCCCAGAGATCAAGCAGATGATGATCAAGGATATTCCGATGAAGCGCATGGGCGAGCCGGGCGAGATCGGCGAGGCCGTGGCGTTTCTGGCTTCCAGCCGCGCCGCCTACATTACAGGTGTTTCGTTGACCGTGGATGGCGGCCAGCATCTTTGAGGCTTTGCGGATTATTGTGCCATTAGTGGAGTGAAACCATGCTGACCGCGCTCGACGAAAGCTTTATGCATCAGGCGGCGTTGCCGTTTGAGCTTTGTGCCACCAGCGATCATCGGTTTTTTGATCGTACGGTCGTCACTGCGACGGCGCCGGATGGCTCTGCCGGGCTCATTCTCGGTATGGGTGCCTACAAGAACATGAACGTACTCGATGGCTTTGCCGCGGTGCAGGTGGACCGGGCGCGGCAGCATAATCTGCGCATGTCCCGCGCTTTGCGGCCTGATATGTCGCAGCGTCTCGGGCCGCTGCGCATTGAGGTCATAAAACCTTTTCAGGAAATTCGTTTTATTCTGGAAGCGAACGACGCGCCCTTCCAGTTCGACATGACGTTTGAGAAATTTCTTGAGCCCGTGCTGGAGGAGCCGCATATCCATCGCGCCTTTGGCCGGGTGACGCAGGATTACCTGCGGTTCAACCAGTTGATGACTGCGAAGGGTGTTTTGAACATTGAGGGCAGGGATCATTTGGCGTCGCGTTGGTTTGGCTGGCGCGACCATAGCTGGGGTGTGCGGCCGGGCGTGGGCGGGTTCGAGCCGCCCTTGCCTGGGGTAACGGATGCCTTCCCCTCCGCGGCGCGCGCCGGTGGCAAGGGGATGGTACTGTTTTATGTCGGCTTCAATGTTGGCGATGAACTGGGCGGCGGGATTCAGGTGATCGAGAATGCCGAAGGGCAAGGAATTTATTTCACGGGGCATTTCGGTCCGCCCGCCGGCGCAGCCTCAAAAGTGAAAAGCTATGATTGGGAGGTCGAGACGTTTCCCGGAACGCGCGCGCCAAAGCGGTTGCACGTGCGGGCTGTGACCGAGGATGGCGAGTCCTATGACATCGTGGCCGAACCGGTCTCGCGCCCTTGGGTGTACAAGGGGCTTGGCTACGACGCCGGATATAATGACGGCAAAGGCCAGGGCGTGTGGCGCAGCGACGCGCTCTCCAGCGAAATCGATATGTATGACATTTCGGACCCCGAAGAGGTGGTGATGCCGGGCGAGCGGCGGATACGGCCTAACCACCGGGAAATTGCCGTGCGGGTCGTGGTGAATGGACGCGAGGGGATTGGCTATATGCCCTTCATCGCCATTGGCGATGTTGCCAAGCTCAGGCAGGGATAAGCATGGATCAGGCTCGGCTCGAATCCTATTTGCGGACAAAAATGGGTGAGGTGCGGATTGAGCGGATGATCCGCTCCTTTCCGGGGTTTTCGCGCGAAACCTGGCTGGTCTGGTTTGCCGGCGGGGACGGCGTGGTGGTGCGGGTGGAACCGCCCGGGGGCGGGCTGGTGCCGACCCCGTTCATTCGTGAATGGCAGGTTTATGAGGCTCTGGGCCGCACGTCGATTCCGGTGGCGCGGGCGCTTTGGTACGATGCGACACCGGAGCCAACGGATGGGCGGCCGCTTTTTGTGCGCAAGCTTGTCGAGGGGAGCACCTATCTGCCGGGCTTGCAGGATGACACGGCACAAGCCGCCCTGCGCCGCCGCCGCGTGGCGGAGGAGCATGCCGAGAAACTCGCCATGCTGCATACGCTGGATTGGCGCGCGGCCGGGTTTGGCGAATTCCTGACGGCGCCGGAAGCGCCGAAGGATGCGCTGCGGCATGAGCTGAAAACCTGGGAAACCATCTGGCACCGGGTGAAGACGGAGCCATTTCCGATTGTGAGCGAGGCGCTCGGCTGGTTCGAGGCGCATCTGCCGAAGGGCGGGGGCGCTGCGCTGAGTTTATGCAAGGGAAATAACGGGATCGGCGAAGAAATCTGGCTGGATGACCGCATTGTCGCATTCAGCGATTGGGAACTGGCCTCGATCGGCGATCCGGGCGGCGATTGGGCGCTTTCCCAGGGCATGCTGGAGCTTTGGGACCGGCAGAAGATATTGCGCTATTATGAGAGCATCACCGGCTTTACGCTGCCGCAGGAGAATTTTGCGTATTACCGCGTTTGGGATATTTTCAAGACCGTCTGTGCTCTGAATGCCGGGCTCGGTGCGTTTCTGAATGGCAAGAATACCGTGCTGGCGCGCGCCACGCTCGGTTTTGGCAAGGTGAAACTTTTTGAGCATCTGCTCGGGCAGGTACTGACTATGGAACTCGACGAGGCGGCGGAGTTTGTCGTGAAATGGCGGAAGAATCCGTATCATGACCGCCGCGTGAGTGGAGGCTAGGCGATGAAACCCAACACGCGCGAAATAATTGAAAACATCATCAAATCGCTTGATGAGGTGGTATTGCCGGTGGTGGAGGATAAGCAGGCGGCAAGCAGCCTGCGCTCGGCACGTACATTGCTCGACCATCTGGCGCGACGCGTGGAAGGCGACGCGGATATGCTGCTGGCCGATAATGCGGATGCGCTGGTAGTTTTTACCACCATCGCATCGCGCTTTGCCGGGCAGAAGGCAGCATCTTCCATTCAGGCGTTTTTGAGTACCGGGGGAGATGAATCGGCGCAAAGCATTGCGACGCTGCAAGTCCGCAATGAGGCGATGCAGAATGTTATTGATCTGGCCCTGCGCGGCTTGCCGCCCGCCGGCGCCGAAGGCGCCGATGAAGCGGCGATACGTGCCGAGTTGCGCGCATATTTGGGCCGCAGGTTGGCGCGTGAGCGGGATATGATTTTTCCGGCCTTCCTAGGCACGCCTTTTTAGCGGCAAACGGAACCGATATATTTCGATTTCGCGCCGGACTGTAAAGTTTTTTGAAATTGAAGGCCCATTGCAAGGGCGTGGAACGAGGGGTATAGATAGTTCGCATGCTTTATATATTTTCAGCGCACGCGATTTTGTCCGCAACGCTGGCCGGGTGATGCAATGTTTGTAATCGATAGCCATGCGCATCTCGTGCCGCAGCATTTTCCGGACTTGCCGCCGGGCGTGCCTGCCCATGAATGGCCCGTGATGGAGCCGCTTGCGGACGGGACAGCGCGTATGTTGATTGACGGCAAGCCGTTTCGCGTGTTCGAGGCGGCATACTGGGATGTTCCAGGGCGGATTGCCTATATGGATCAGGAGGGAATCGATTTTCAGATTCTCTCGCCCTTGCCGGAATTGCTCGGTTACTGGTTCGACGCGCGCACGGCGGCAGCTGTAGCTGCGCATGTGCATGAGACGATTGCGGCTGCCATTGCCACCGCACCGGAGCGGCTCGCGGGGCTTGGGATGTTGCCGTTGCAGGATGTGGCGCTCTCGGTGGAGATGGTGCCTAGCCTTGCTGCCTTGGGACTGCGCGGCGTGCTGGTGGCCTCTAACATCAATGGCGTTTCCATCGCCGATGCGCGGTTCGACCCGGTATTTGCTGCGCTGCAGGATTTGAACCTTGCAGTCTTTGTGCATGGCTATCGCCCCGCCGGTGTGGAGCGGTTGATCGGCTCGCCATTGCTGCCTGCGGTCATCGGCGTGCCGCAGGATACGTCTTTGGCCATTGCGTCTTTCATGATGACGGATATTTTTAGTCGGTTTCCAAAGCTGAGGCTTGGCTTCGCGCATGGTGGCGGCACGTTCGCGGCCGTGCTGGGCCGGATGGATCATGTATGGCATGGTTTTGAGGAGATGCGCGGCGTATTGAAGACCGCGCCGCGCGATTACGTGAAGAAATTTTTCTTTGACACGGTGACGTTTGGCCCGGAATACCTAAGTTATCTGATAGAGATGTTTGGGCCGGAAACATTGATGTCCGGCTCAGACGGGCCGACACCGATCGGCCAGCGTGGACTTCAGAAATTCGTTATGCAGGCCACAAGCGGCGATTATGCCGTTGGGCAGAAAATACTTTCAGAAAATGCCGTCCGATTTTTTGGGCTTGAAGACTTATTGGCCCGGCATAAGGCGGCATAAAATCTGGCTCAATGCCAGGTGCAGTTTAGGAAACCAAAATGACCAAGACAGCAGTTCAGCTCGACGATAAATATCTGCAGGAGGACGGCCGGCTCTATCTGACCTCGATGCAAGCGCTGGTGCGTTTGCCGATGGTCCAGCGCCGGCGCGACGTGGCGGCAGGGCTGAATACGGCGGGGTTTATTACCGGCTATCGTGGTTCGCCGATCGGGACGTATGACGGCGCACTCTGGGCCGCGGGCAAGCTGCTGAAGCAGCATCACATCGAGTTTCTGCCCGGCGTGAACGAAGAACTGGCAGCCACGTCCATTCGCGGCGCGCAGCAGATGGAATGGTTCGACCAGCCGAAATATGACGGTGTGTTTAGCCTTTGGTACGGCAAGGGTCTGGGCGTCGACCGCGCGACCGAAGCGCTTAAAATGGCGAATTTCGAGGGTTCGGCGAAGAAAGGCGGCGTGCTGGTTGTGGTTGGCGACGACCATGGCGGCAAATCCTCCGCGACCGCGCATCAATCCGAACAGGCGCTCGAATCGGCGATTATTCCGATCCTCTACCCGTCCAACACGCAGGAGATTCTGGATTACGGTCTCTATGGCTGGGCGATGTCGCGCTATTCGGGTGCATGGATTGCGCTCAAAGGAACGAACGACACGCTTGAAGTAACGGCCTCCGTTTATGCCGAGGGCGAACGCGCGAATATCATACTGCCGGGCGATGCGGATTTCAAAATGCCGGCGGATGGGCTCAATCTGCGGCGTAATGATTTTCCGCTGCCGCAGGAATTCCGCGCGGTCAATCTGCGTCCTGCCGCGGCGCAGGCCTTCGCGCGCGTCAATGGGCTAGACAAGGTGATCATCGACGGGCCGCGCCGCGAACTGGGCATCGTAACATGCGGGAAGCCGTATCTCGACGTTCGTCAGGCCTTGCAGGATTTGGGCATTGATGATGCACGTGCGGCGGCGCTGGGCATCAGGCTCTACAAGCTCGCCCTTACCTGGCCGGTGGACCCGGTGGGGATGACGAGATTCGCACAAGGGCACAAGCAGGTTTTCGTCATCGAGGAGAAGCGCGCTTTTGTGGAAAGCCAGATCTCCCGGATGCTCTACAATATGGATAGCCGCCCTTCGCTCGTTGGCAAACTCGATGAGTCTGGGAATGTGCTGCTCCCCGCAGCTGGGGATCTGAATGCAGCGATTATCCGCGAGGCGCTGTTCTCCCGGTTACAGGCCTTGGGCTTGGCGGATGCAGCGCTTGAAGAGCGCATGGCGCGGATCAAGGCGGGGTATGAGAAAGGCGTCAACGCCGTTGGCTCGAATGTCATCCGCACGGCCTATTTTTGCTCCGGCTGCCCGCATAACACCTCCACCAAGGTGCCGGAGGGTTCGGTGGCGTTCCAGGGCGTCGGTTGCCATGCTCTTGCCGCCTATTTCATGCCGGATCGTCCCCATGCCTGGACCGGGCAGATGGGCTCGGAAGGCGCCATGTGGCTGGGCCTCGCACCGTTCACCGAGGGCGTGAAGCATGTGTTCCAGAATCTGGGAGATGGAACGTATTTCCATTCCGGTATTCTTGCTATTCGCGCCGCCGTCGCGGCCAAGCGGAACATCACCTATAAACTGCTCTACAACGATGCGATCGCCATGACCGGCGGCCAGCCGCTGGAAGGCGAGTTGAGCGTTCTGCAACTTGCCCAGCAGCTCTACTGGGAAGGCGTGAAGCCGGTGATTGTGGTCACCGACGAGCCGGAGAAATATCCCAATGTAACCTGGCCCGCAGGCACGACGATTCACCATCGCGACGAGCTGGATAAGATCCAGAAGGAATTGCGCAACGTGCAGGGTGTGTCGGCGATGATCTATGATCAGACCTGCGCCTCCGAGAAACGCCGCCGCCGCAAGCGTGGCAAATTCCCCGACCCGAATAAGCGCGTCTTCATTAATCCGGATGTCTGCGAAGGCTGCAATGATTGCTCCGTGCAATCCAACTGCGTCTCCGTGCAGCCGTTGGAGACCGAGTTTGGCCGCAAGCGCGTGATCGACCAATCCAGCTGCAACAAGGATTTCTCCTGCCTTAAGGGCTTCTGCCCGAGCTTCGTGACCGTTGAGGGCGGAGCACTCCGCAAAGCCGAGAAGTCCAGCGGCGCGCAGAGCTATGAGTCGATTCTGGCCCGTATTCCGCGCCCGGAAATTGCACCCATGGAGGACCGTTACGACATTCTCGTCACGGGTATCGGGGGCACCGGCGTGCTGACCGTGACCGCGGTGCTGGGCATGGCGGCGCATATCGACGGCAAGGGCGCGACCATCATGGATATGACCGGGATGGCGCAGAAGGGCGGGGCGGTGTTGAGCCATCTGCGCATCGGTGCACGGCCGGAGAGCATTTTCGCGCCGCGCCTCGGGCCAGGAATGGCCAGCCTCATACTGGGCTGTGACCTAGTGGTGACGACTGGCAAGGAGACGCTGCAGACCGCGCGGACGGGCGAGACCCGCGCCGTGGTCAACAGCCATGTGGTGCCGACGGCGCAGTTCCAGGCCAATGCCAAAATGGATTTTGGCAGTGCGAGGCTAACGAAATCCATCGACGATGTGATCGGCGCCGACCGTACGCGGTTTGTCGATGGTACAACGCTGGCCACGCGCATTCTGGGGGATTCGATTGCCACCAACATGTTCATGGCCGGTTATGCCGCACAATGCGGCTGGTTTCCGCTCTCCATCGAGAGCATCGAGGAAGCCATCCGGCTGAACGGGATTGCTGTGGAATCCAATTTGCGGACCTTCGGTTGGGGTCGGATTGCAGCGGCGGACCCGGAAGCGGCGAAGGCAGTGGCGGACAAGGCGGCTGCCGGCACGGAACCCGCATTCTCGCAGACGCTGGACGAGCTGATCGAAAAGCGCGTTGAACGTCTGACGGCGTACCAGAATGCGGCTTGGGCGAAGACCTATCGCGATGCCGTTGAGCGCGTGCGTAAAGCGGAAGCTGCGGTCGCGTCCGATACGGCGCTGACTGGCGCGGTTGCACGCAACCTCGCTAAGCTGATGTCCTATAAGGACGAGTATGAGGTGGCGCGGCTGCATGCCAGCAGCGCGCAAGCGGCGCGTGTGGCAGCGCAGTTTGAGGGGGATTTCAAACTGAAATTCCATCTCGCACCGCCGCTGATTGCCCGGAAGGACCCTTCGACGGGGCGGCCGCGGAAGATGGAGTTCGGCGGCTGGATGCTGCCGCTCTTCAACCTGCTTCAAAAGGGTAAAGGGCTGCGTGGCTCCGCCCTGGATATCTTCGGTTATACGCAGGAGCGCCGCATGGAACGCCGGTTGATCGCCGAATATCAGGCGATGATCAGCGATCTTATCACCCGGCTGACACCGGCCAATCTCGCGACGGCAGTGGCGCTGGCCGAACTGCCGGATGAGATCCGCGGCTATGGTTATGTGAAGGATGGCAACGTGGTGAAGGCCGAGGCGAAGAAAGCCGAGCTGCTGAAGGCCTTCAACGCGCCTGCCCCGGCACGCCCGGAGCTGGTAGCGGCGGAATAGCCGAAAAAACGGCGTCGCTTGTTTAGAGCGTGACGACATTCAGTTGAACCCCGCGCGGTTCAACTGAATGTCTGAGCCGCGCCTTAAGAATAGCATATACCGAGCGTCACGGCCTTTGCCTTTCTGGGCACTCCCGGTCAGCGCGAGCCGCACACAAAAGCAGCCTTGCGCCCTATTTGTCTTGTTCAGCCAAGGTATGACACCAGGGATCGCTTCCATCCGTCTCGCGGAAGCCGTAAAGGCTGCCGGCGTTGCTCATCAAACAGCTTTATGGCGGCTCGCTCCAAAAAATCCATCGCCTGCTAAATCAAAAAAGGCGCTTCCGAAACAGGAAGCGCCTTTTTTCTTAGAGTGCGATGAGATTAAGATGAACCGCTCGCGGTTCAACTTAATGTCTGAATCACCCTCTAAGCTGTGATTTAGAGGCGGATTCGGACATTAAATCGGATCGCAAAGCGATTCGATTTAATGTCATCCGGCTCTAGCCGAGAATGGTATCTTTCTCGTCAGAGAATGATCGAAACCTTGCCTTGCGGGATTAGCGCCTCCAGGTCCAAGGCCACGCGCTTGGAGCGGATCAGGAGGTTTTCGCCGTCGCGGACCAGCACGTAGCGGATGTTACCGGGGTAATGCGAGGTGACGCGGTTTTTTGTGCGAAAGACAAGGCAATTGGCGGTGGCCACGATCTCGGTGCCGTTATCGCTTAAGATCCGCACATTGGTGTAGAGATGCCGGGTGAGGGATTTCGGAAATTCCACATGGGCGGAAGTTTTGTTCAACCGGATCACGCGCTGCTCCAGCCGCTCGCGGTCGTCAGCGATCAGGAACATCGTCGTGTCCGGGTCCAGCGAGAATGGGTTCGCCACACCGGTCGGCGTGACCTCATAAACGCAATCCTGGGTGAACAGTCCAACCCAGCCGTTGAGGTCCCAGGCATCGAGATGCGCTGCTTCGTCAGAGATGAAATCTTCGACTTCCAGCCTCGTCTGGGTGAAACGGCGGACCGTTGCTTTGTTGATTTCGGTCATTGGATCTTTCATGGTTTTCGTTCCGTGATCAGGCGACGGCGGACATGATTTTATCGTATTGCGACCAATAGGCCCGCATCTGTAGCTCATTCATCAGCTTGTCTTCGCCGGATGGGGTTTCCTCGCCAGCGGTGAAGCCTTTTGAGATGTCGTTCCACGGAATTCCGCCCATCTCATAGCCGCGCTGGCAGAGTTCCAGCATTTCCACGTCATCGGGTGTTGCGAAGCCGCCTGGTCCTAGGAAGGAGAGGGCGCCCTCGATACGAATGCGGCGCAATTCCGGCGCCTCGTTCACCGGCCCTAACGGCCAGGCGCGCACGACCATTTCGTTCACGGAAATCGGAATCATGCTGCGGATGAAAATCGATTGCTGGTCGTTCATCACGGAGTTCGGGAAGATCACCATGTTCCGGTGCACCTGAGAGATCAGATGGCCACGCTCAGGTCCGACGCGCTCGATCAGCTCGGCCTTGGCCTCGTCGATCAGCTCACGCACCGTCTCGCCCCAAACCGGCAGCCATTGCGCCAGCGGCCGGCCCGCCATGATGTCGATCTCGAAACAGGCATGGCCATTATCCAGGCCCCGACCATACCCCGTCGCCTTCATCTGCGTAACACCGGCGAGGCGGGACATCTGATAGTCGATATAGCTGCCATGGGTGGCTTCGAGATGGTAGCCGTCATAGCTGTTCTCGCACATCAGCTTGTAATTGGCCTTGATGTAGTATTCCTGCATGCCGCCGATGACTTCGAGCCCGGTCCCGGAATGCTGGGCCAGCATGTCGATACGATCCCCGGCCGCGCCGAGATAGTCATCGAGCGGGATGGCATCGGCGTCGAAATTCACGAAAATGAAACCGCTGCGGATTTCGAGCCGCGGCACTTCCTTCAGATTGTAAATCCCGTCTGCGTTGAAATCCTCTTCATAGCCGAATGCTGCATTCTGGGTCTGCAACTCGCCGTTGTTTTTGAAGGTCCAGCCATGATACGGGCAGGTGAAGGATTTTTTGCTGCCGACCGGCTCACGGCAAATCACCGCACCACGATGCGGGCAGGTGTTGAAGAAGGCGCGGATCTCGCCGGCACGGTCGCGCGTGAGAATCAACGTGGCGTCGATGACCTGCCGGGTGATGAAATCATTGATCTTCGGTACTTCAGACACATGCGCGAAGTACAGCCAGGATTTGCGGAGCAGATGCTGCTTCTCAAGCTCGAAAATCTTCGGGTCGGTGTAAACCTGCCGGCTGACCTGGAAGCGACGCTTTTGCGGGTCAACGCGGATGAATTTGGATTCGTATGGCTCGGACCATTTCATGGCGCTATCCTCTTGCTTAGCCGAACAGGCTTATTTTACGCTAGCTAACATATTAATTGGTCCGTGAACAGCGTCTTATGCGGCGCTGTTCTCGCGCTTCGGTTTAGCCGACCGTCTCGGCCTGCTTTGCGGTTTCGATAATGCCGTTCTTAGTGAATTCGGGTTCCGGCCGTGCGCCCCAGACGTCGAAATCTTCCGGCCTGGTGGACATTGCGCGCGGCGCGCGGGCGCCGGTTTCGGGAAACTGCTCCATGCCGAAGCTGTATTCCCAGGTCAGACCGTCCGGGTCCAGATAGTACAGGAACACGCTGCCCGAGGTCGGGTGGCGGCCCATGCCGAAGACGATTTTAATCTGGTTCTGCTGCAGGCGGTAATAGAGCTGCCCGATATCATCCATATCCGCGACCATGAAATTGATATGGTTGAAATGCGGCTTGCCGGTCGAGGATCTCGCCAAGGCAAAGCTATGATGATTCGGATTGGGCCAGGCGCGCATCAATGCGGCGAATTTGCCGACATAATCCGACACTTTGAAGCCGAAATTCTGCTCGTAATGTTTGGCCCCCGCCAGCACGTCCGGCACGCTGATGGCGAAATGGCCAAGGCGCTGAATTTTCGCGAGGCGCGAAGGGAAGGGGGCGATGACCTGGTCCATGCCCGAGTAGAATTCGAACTGCGCGCCGGAGAACGGATCGTTGATCCGGAATGCCGGGCTCAGGCTGAGGTTGAGGGCGATGCGCTCCTCCTCCGGCACCCAGGCCGGGTGATAGCCGAGATCGGAGAAATGCCCGAAGGCGAGTTCGACGTCGTTTTCCGATTCCAGATCCCATGCGCCGCGCTTATAGCCGGCGACATCGGATTTATAAAGGACCACGCAGTGCCGGTCCGGGCCGCAGCGCAAGAAACGCTCGCCGTTCGGGCCTTCGCCGGTATGCTCCAGGCCTACAATGTCATAGGCGAAAGCGGCGGTCCGGCTGACATCGGTAACGTTCAGCGCGACATAGCCGGGCTTGCGATAACGAAATGGCACCATTTCCTGAAACTCCCTTTTATTCGAACGATGTTAAGTCTTGCCGAAGACGCGGGCAATGGCGGCGTCCATCCGGCTAAAAACGTCGGCTATTTCGGGCACATCCGAGATGGCTGACCACCAGGCCTTCAGCCGTGGCTGCACGTTGAAAGGTGCTGTGCCGCCGAAGGCCGGGTACATCCGGGTAAATAGCAATGCCAATGGCGCCATGGCGATATCTGCAAGCGAGAGTTCTCCGCCAAGCGCGAATGTTCCCTCGTCAAACAGCCGAGTAAGTACGCCGTATTGCACATCCGCCGCATCCATGGCGGCACGGCAGATCGCCGGGTCGGGTTTGCCGGTTCGCAGTTGCAAAAAAAACGGCCAGACTGCGCCCATGACGTAGTGATCATGCGCCAGCATCACCCCACGAATGGCCGCGCGGCGCTCCGGCGATTGCGGCATCAGCGGCGAGCCGCCAGCCTTATCGACGACATATTCCATCAAGGCCAGCGACTCAACCAGAACCCGGTCATCCAAGGAGATCGCAGGCATTTTGCCGAACGGACTGATTTGCTTCATCGTATCGGACCCCGCCCCGCCGGGCGGGGTGAGTTCGTCAAAGGCGATGCCGGTGAACTTGCATACAAGACGCACGCGCGCGCCGAACGGCGACAAATCGGTGATATAGAGTGTTGATGCCATCTTATGACTATCTCTTCCTGGTGGCTTCGCGGTACCCGTTCAGAGAACGATGGATTGTTCCGACATTTCCCGCATAATTATTAATAGGCTTATAGTAAGGTAGATAACAGTCTGGCCGAACTCACGCAAGTCCCGCTTTATGGCGGGGGGATCAGCCCGGAAGCAGATTGCGCTTGGCGCGCGTCAACAGGTCGATCAGCAGTTTGCGGTCCGTTGGGCTGAAACCTTTGAGGATGCTGCGGTTATGGCTTTGTTCGACTTCCTGCATCTGCTGAAGTAGCCGATGGGATTGCGGGGTGAGAAAGACGTGCTTCACGCGCCTGTCCTCCGGATGGGCGCGCCGCTCCACCCAGCCGCCAGCTTCCAGCCGGTCCACCAGCCCGCCCAGCGTCACTTTGCCGACATCCAGCAGTGCTGCCAACTCCGTCTGCATCATACCGTCCTTGCGGGACAAATGAGCCAGAACCCACCATTGGGACCGGGTGACGCCCAATGGACGCATCAGCTGGTCGAACACGTTGCGGCGCAGCCGGGAGACGTCGTGGATCAGGAAGCCCAAGCGGAGGTTCAACATATCCGCGGTAGACGCGCCGGGGACAAAAAGCAGTTCCGACAGGTTTAGCTCCTGGGTATCCGCCGCCAGGTCACCCAACTTGGTCAAATCTTGCACCACTTCTCCTGCATCAGCCCATGGATTCACGGACTGTAACTTTATGCCGGAGTTCACCATATCGTATGGTATGACAGCGCACAATAGCGACACTCATTATACTTAAGCTTATTACTGGACGAGTCCCGGGCCGGGTGCGCGCCCAATCGCCTGCATGTCACGTACGAATTGACCGATATCGGCATATTCACGCCAAGCCGTGATCAGCCCGTCCGCGATTTCGAAAATTCCCATGAGGGGAATGTCGACACGGCCGTTTTCATAGATGAAGCTGTCAACGCGTTCCGTGAGGACAACTCGCCCTGAATCGTCAGCTTCGATAGCTTTGAAAACCCAGCGCATCTCCTGAACCGCACGCAGATTGGGGGTAATGAAACGGCGCACGGCTTCCCTTCCATGTATCGGCGGAATTGGGATGTTCTGGTGCACGACGGATTCGGAGAGCATTGCCACAACCGCGTCCGGGTCGCGCGCTTCCCAAGCCTTTCCAAAGGCGAGAACGAGGCTTTTGGCGGCCTGCTTCATGTCTGTCATGTGGGGTTCCTGCGCGCGACGCCGGCGCTGCGTTACGGAGAGTAAGGTGAGGATGCGATCTATTCGTAGCCAAACGATTAATGTCAAGACCAATTTCGATGGCGATAAAGCGGCGTGTGTCAAGGTTTTAACGGGAGAGCGCCTTGCAGAAATATGTTGATATGTGCAAAATTTAATCAACAGACTGGATCGAGGGTTCGATTCCTGGAGCTTTTGAACACGACAACTAGGATACATGATACAATGGCGGTTAACGTAACGAAATCGGTGCCCGACAGGAAGGTCACCGTGGCGGCGGTGCCTGAGCGGAAGGTAACACCTTTGAATGCGGCGGCGACGCGCGACCTTCGGATCGGCTTTCTGATCCACGATGTCTCCAGGCTGCGCCGCAACACGTTCGATCAATATATGAAGCCTCTCGGGGTCACGCGCTCGCAATGGTGGGTCATTGCGCATTTGTCGCGCAAGGACGGCATGATGCAGACCGAGCTCGCCAGCCTGCTCGATGTCGGCAAGGTCACGTTGGGCGGCCTGGTGGACCGTCTGGAAGCCGGCGGCTGGATTGACCGGCGGCCGGCACCCGGAGACCGGCGCGTGAAAAATGTCTTTCTCACCGAGAAATCGCTTGGCTTGTTGAAGGAGATGCGCGCGGTTGAGAGGGTACTCAATCAGAACGTCCTCAAAGGTTTTAATGCCGAGGAGCGCAACCAGCTGGCGGATCTCCTCACCCGCGTGAAGGCAAACCTCATCGGCACGCTGGATAAATCGCCTGCGAGCGATGAGGGGGCAGATGATATCTAAGCCCTGAGGGGCTTTTTTAAGCGTTCCATCCCCATTTGACGGCCCGTTATTTTGGTCGCATACTTACTGTAAGGAAGTGCATAATAAGTGGCGGGGGATAGGATAAATGCCAGACACTTTGGAAGTGTTATCAGCGGTATTTCGGGATGGTGATAACCAGGCCCGTTTAGAGAAACTACATTTCAGTGGTTTACGTGACGATGAGGTGCTGGTCCGGATTGTGGCCGCAGGGATATGCCATACGGATCTGACGTGCCGGAGCGGTTTCATGGCGGCGCCCCGTCCGGTTGTCCTGGGACATGAGGGCAGTGGAATCGTCGAGCGCGTGGGTGCAGCGGTGCATTCCGTTGCGCCGGGCGATCCCGTCGTTATGAGCTTTCTCTCCTGTGGCGACTGCGCGCGTTGCGCGGGGGGCGAGCCTTCATACTGCCTCCACTTCTTGCCGGGAAATTTAAGCGGCCGCCGGCCGGACGGCACCACCGCGCTGTTCGCGGATGACGGCGCGGTCTCGGGGCATTTCTTCGGGCAGTCTTCCTTCGCGACCAGCAGTGTTGCAAATATCCGCAATGTCGTGAAGGTTCGGGCGGATGCCCCGCTGGAATTCCTCGGCCCGCTGGGTTGCGGCATTCAGACCGGTGCGGGCTCCGTGATGAACGTGCTGCGGCCAAAACCGGGGGAATCGCTGGCGGTGTTCGGTGCTGGCGGGGTCGGTTTGAGCGCAGTGATGGCGGCCGTGGTGGAAGGCTGTTCGCCGATCATCGTTGTGGAGCCAAACGCGGCACGGCGTGCCCTGGCGCTGGAATTGGGGGCGCATGCTGCGCTGGACCCGCTGGGCGAGCCGGACGTCACCGGAAAGATCAAGGAGCTTACCGGCGGCGGCGTGAACCATATTATCGATACCTGCGGCATCCCCGCCGTCATCGGGCAGGCAATCGCTTCGCTGGGCATGCATGGACAGATCGTGCTGCTCACCGCGACGTCACTGGAGGCCACGATTACCCTGCCGATCCTGGCACTCGTCGGCGGCGGCGTGCGGATTTACGGGGTTAACATGGGCAATAGCGTGCCGCAGGAATTCATCCCGCGGCTTGTCGACCTGTTCATGGCAGGGCGTTTTCCCATCGACCGGCTGATGAAGTTCTATGATTTCGCCGATATCAACCAGGCGCTCGCGGATCAGGAGCACGGCCTGACGATCAAGCCGGTTCTGCGCATGGGCTGAGTCCGGGCGTTCATTTTTCGTATTCAAACGTATGGGGCCAATATGGATAATATAGTCGGGCGGAATATGGGCGAGATTGCGGGCGCCGGCGATCAGCTGATGTGGATCGACGGTGAGGCGGTCGCGGCGTTAGGCGGCGGGACGATCGATGTTTTCAACCCGTCAAACGGCGAGCGTATCGGCACTTCGCCCGCCGGGCAGAAGGCGGATATCGACCGTGCGGTTCAGGTCGCGCGGCGCAGCTTCAAATCTGGCGTATGGTCGCGTATGCCGGGGGGTGAGCGCCAGAGAATTCTATGGCGCGCCTCGGACATTCTGGAATCCCGCGCGGATGCGATTGCTCAGGTGGAAGCCCTGAATGCCGGCCAGCTTTATCCCTTCGCGCAGGCGATGGTGCATGGCGCCATTGGCATGCTGCGCTATTATGCCGGCTGGGCCACGAAAATTCATGGCCTGACGTCGGAAATCTCTGGTCCCATGGGGCAGTTCCACGCCTATACCTTGCGCGACCCGATCGGCGTTGCCGGGATGATCGTGCCATGGAACGTGCCGTTCGGGCTGGTCGTCACCAAGCTCGGCGCGGCATTGGCGGCTGGTTGTTCGTGCATTGTCAAGCCGTCGGAGGAGACGCCGTATTCCGCGCTGATGCTGGTGCGGATCCTCGAAGAGGCCGGCGTGCCGAAAGGTGTCGTGAATGTCGTGACCGGATACGGCCACGAGGCGGGCGCGGCACTGACGGAACATCCGGATGTCGATAAAATTGCCTTCACCGGTTCCACAGAAATCGGCAAGCGCATTGTACGCGCGGCTGCGGGAAACCTGAAGAAGGTGACGCTGGAATTGGGCGGCAAATCCCCCGTCATCATGTTCGATGATGCCGATCTCTCGAAAGCCATTCCCAGCACCGCCATGGGTATTTTTCTGCATTCCGGACAGATCTGCATCGCCGGGTCGCGGCTCTATGTACAGCGGAAGATTTTCGACCAGGTTCTGGAAGGTCTTGCCGGCGCTGCGGCAAGTTTAAAAATCGGCGATGCGTTTGATCCCGCGACGCAAATCGGCCCGCTGATTTCGGGCAAGCAACGCGAACGTGTGAGCGAACTCGTGACAAGCGGTGTGGATGGCGGTGCATCGATTATTGCTGGCGGGCAGGTTTACGGTGAGCGCGGGTATTATTTTCAGCCAACCATCCTTGCTAATCCAAAGCCGGATTCCCGGGTGATCCGCGAAGAGATTTTTGGGCCGGTGATTACCGCCAATGTCTTCGATGAATTCGACGAAGTTCTGGATGCGGCGAATGACACGACATTCGGCCTCGCATCGACCGTTTACACAAGCGATATCAGCAAGGCGCACCGGGCCGCCAAAGCCTTGCAGGCCGGGTTTGTTTGGATCAACTGCCATTTTGTGTCCGACCCATCTCTGCCTGGCGGCGGCTTCAAGCAGTCTGGCTGGGGTCGAGAACTGGGCGCGGAAGGGCTGGACGCTTACCTGCAGACCAAGTCCGTTTTTACCTCGCTGAACGGCTAACTCGGATGCCGCGTGAGATGCCAAAAATGGTCTTGACCTTTAATGTGTGCAAGCTTACTAAAATGGTATATCACGCGGTTCACGGCGCATCGGCGTAACAAGAAGTCCGGAATATGGGGGCGATAATGTCTAAAGAAATCGGGATTGTTGCCTATGGCGCCTATGTCCCTCAATTGAGACTTCGCCGCAGCGCGATCACGCAAGCCAATAGCTGGGTTAATCCGTCCTCAAAGGCGCAGGGTAAAGGCGAGCGGTCTTTCGCGAGCTGGGATGAGGATGCGGTGACGATGGCGGTGGAAGCCTCGCGCGATGCGCTGGGGGATTTTCCACGGTCCGCGATCTCTGGCGTTATTTTCGCGTCGACGACTGCGCCTTTCGCGGATCGGTTGAATTCGGGCATCGTGGCAGGCGCGTTGGGCGCTGGTGACGACGTGACAGCGTTCGATGTAAGTGGCAGCATGCGCGCGGGAACATCCGCGTTGATCGCAGGGCTTGGTCTTGCGGCGTCAAATGAAGGGGCGGTGGTGGTTGCCGCGGCTGAGCGCAGGCGGTCCAAGCCTGGCAGTTCGCAGGAACTGGGCAATGGGGATGCCGGCGCGGCATTGGTTTTGGGGCATGAGAATATCATCGCGCGCGTGTTGGCTCGATTCAGCGTTACCCGCGACTTTGTGGATCACTTTCGTGCCACCGGCGATGCGTATGACTATGGCTGGGAAGAGCGGTGGGTGCGAGAGGAGGGATACCTCAAGCTCGTGCCGGAGGCTGCACGTGGCGTGCTTGAAAAAGCGCAGCTGAACGCACGAGACATCGCCACCTTGGTACTGCCTTCTCCACTCGCAAAAATAGAGCAGGCGGTCGCGAAGAAGCTTGGAATTCCCGATACCGCCATCGCCGACGGGTTGAGCGCAAAGCTCGGCTATACCGGGTCGGCGCATGGTCTCGTGATGCTTGCTGGCGTGCTGGAAACCGCGAAGCCGGGGGACCGCATTCTCGTGGTTAATTTCGCCAATGGCTGCGATGCGCTGATTCTCGAAGCCACCCCCGAGATTTTGGATTTTAAGCCGCGGCGCGGTCTCTCGGGCTGGCTCGCGGCCGGCAAGCCGGTCGACGATTATATGCGCTTCCTCTCCTATAACGGTGAGGTCGGCATGGAATGGGGCGCGCGCGCCGAATTCGGCAATAAATATGCGTTGACGATGGAATACCGCTTCAGCCGAGACATGCTCGCCTTTATTGGCGGGCGCGATAAGGCCACGCGCGTTGTGCAATTTCCAAAAACCCCCTTGGCCGTGGCACCGGATGCCGCGGCGGACCGGGTTGCAGCCTATGAAGATGTACCGCTGGCCAATCTCCAGGCAAAGGTTGTCGCCTGCACGGCGGACTGGCTGACCTATCATCCGAGCCCGCCATTCTATTTTGGTCTGGTGCAGTTCGATAATGGCGCTCGCGTGCAGATGGAATTTGTCGATGTTGCCTCCGGGAGTATCGAGATTGGCGCTGCTGTGGAGATGCTGTTCAGGATCAAAGAGATCGATAACGTCAGGCATTATCGTCATTATTTCTGGAAGGCGACGCCTGCGACCGGCGTTGCGGCCCAGAAGCTGGAGGCTGCACAATGAGCACGGGCATTCGCGATAAAGTCGCCATCATCGGCATGGGTTGCTCGCAGTTCGGCGAGCGGTGGGATGTCGGTTCCGATGAGTTGATGGTGGAAGCATTTGTGGAAGCGCTCGGCGATGCCGGCGTTACCCGCAACGAGATAGACGCCGCCTGGTTTGGCGTCTCCTGCGATCCGATCAATGTTGGCAATTCCTCAGTGCCGCTCGCCGTAGCACTTCGTCTGCCGAATATTCCGGTGACACGCGTTGAAAACATGTGCGCGACGGGAACCGAGGCCCTGCGCGGAGCTGCCTATGCCGTCGCTTCGGGGGCCTGCGATATTGCGCTGGCACTTGGCGTCGAGAAGCTGAAAGATACAGGCTATGGCGGTCTGCCAGTGCGCACCAAGGGGTTGTTCAACGATCTTTGGATGCCTTATGGCTCAGCGCCGGGAACATTTGCCCAGCTGGCAGGAGCCTATTCCGCCGCGCATGGTGTGCCGATGCCAGACCTCAAGCGCGCCATGGCGCATGTATCCTGGAAAAGCCACGAGAATGGAGTGAAAAGTCCAAAGGCGCATTTGCGCAAAGCGGTCTCTATGGAGACGATCCTGAACGCGCCGCTTATCGCCGAGCCGCTCGGGCTTTTCGATTGTTGCGGCGTGTCGGATGGTGCGGCCTGCGCGATCGTCACAACACCGGAGATCGCGAGATCGATGGGCAAGGCAAACCCCGTGACGATTAAATCCTTGCAGCTTTCTGTCTCCAACGGTCAGGAGTCGAGCTATAAGGATTGGGACGGCTCCTACGTGGTCAACACAAGGAAGGCTTCTGGACGCGCATATGAAGAAGCCGGCATCAAAAATCCTCGCGAAGAGCTGAGCCTGATTGAAGTGCATGATTGTTTCTCCGTCACAGAGTTGGTAACGATGGAAGATCTCGGCATTTCGTCTCCGGGCGGCGCGCCGCGCGACATCATGGACGGATTCTACGACGCCGATGGCAAAATTCCGTGCCAGATTGACGGTGGATTGAAATGCTTCGGCCATCCGATTGGCGCCTCGGGTCTGCGCATGGCGTATGAGATGTATCTGCAATTGCAGGGCAGAGCGGGCGAACGCCAACGGAGCGATGTACGCTTTGGTTTGACCCATAATCTTGGCGGCACGCCGATCAACAATGTCGCTTGCGTCGGCATTTTCGGCCGCCTGGGAGACTGATCGCCATGGCCGGGCTTTATTATGAGCAATTCGAGCTGGGCCAGAAATTCACGCACGATATCCGTCGCACCGTGACGGAGACGGATAATATTCTATTCACGACCATGACACATAATCCTGCCGCGATTCACCTGGATGCGGAGTCCTCCAAGGATTCGCCTTACGGGAAGGTTCTTGTGAACAGCGTGTTCACCTTGGGCCTGATGGTCGGCGTCTCTGTCGGCGACACGACGTTAGGTACGACGGTTGCAAATCTGGGCTGGGATGAAGTTCGCTTTCCAAAGCCTGTTTTTGTTGGCGATACGCTGCGCGGCGAGACGGAGGTAATGGAAAAGCGGGAGAGCAAGTCTCGGCCGGAAACTGGGATTGTTGTGTTCAAACACGCGGCCTTTAATCAGCGCAATGAGCTGGTGGCGAGCTGCCTGCGTTCTGCCCTGATGTACAAGGTGCCGGCGGGGTAAGATGATGTTGCGCTCCATGCTCTTTGTGCCAGGCGATAGCGAAAAGAAAATCGCGCGAGCCGCGGAATCCGGGGCGGATGCGCTGATTCTCGACCTTGAAGACTCTGTGGCATCAAATCGCAAGCAGGCGGCGCGCGAGATGACACGTGCAAGGCTTGAGGGGCGCGATGCAGAAGGGCCGCAACTATGGGTGCGCATTAATCCGCTGGACAGTGCGGATGCCTTACTTGATCTCTCTGTGATCGTGGCGGGGCGGCCGGATGCTATTGTTGTTCCCAAAGTGAACAATGCGGCCGAGCTTGGAACGCTGAATGCCTATCTGGACGCGTTGGAAACGCGTGAAGCATTGCCACGCGGGTCAATCGGCGCGGTTGCAGTGGCGACCGAAACAGCTGCCGCGATGTTCAACCTCGGGACATACGCGCCATCGACACCTAGGCTCGCTGGCCTTACCTGGGGCGCAGAGGACCTGGCCGCCGTCATTGGCGCCGCCTCTAATTCCGATGCTCACGGGTTGACGCCGCTCTACCAGCTCGCCCGCAGCCTTTGCCTTGCCGCCGCCGCCAATGCGCGGGTGCAGGCGATCGACACCGCCTGCATGACTCTCCACGATGACGAGGCGCTCGAACACGAATGTGCGGCGGCGCGGCGAGATGGCTTCAGCGCAAAGCTCGCAATTCATCCGGCACAGGTCGCGGTCATAAATCGCATGTTTTCGCCGAGCGAGGCGGAGATTGAGCAGGCACGCGCCATTATCGCGGCTTTCGAGGCCAACCCGGATCTCGGTACGTTCCAGTTGAACGGCCGGATGATTGATATTCCACATCTCAAACAAGCTAGAAATATTCTAGCATCACTCGCATAGCCGGCGCGAGGCGCGTGCCGGCAGAAACAGGACGTAACACATGCAGATTGAGCTCAGCGAAGAGCACCAGGCCATCCAGGAAAGCGTTAAGAAAATCTGCGCAGGTTTCGACGACGCCTACTGGACCGCCAGGGAAGAGGAAAAGACCTTTCCGTTTGAATTCCATCGCGCCATGGCCGATGGCGGCTGGCTCGGCATTACGATGCCGCAGGAACTCGGCGGCGCTGGGCTGGGTGTGACCGAAGCTGCGATTATGATGCATACTGTCACCAGCAGTTCTGGCGGATATTCTGCGGCGAGCACGATCCATCTCAATCTCTTTGGCCCGCATGCGGTTGTGGTGTTCGGCAACCCCGAGCAGAAAGAGCGTATGCTGAAGCCGCTGATAAAGGGCGACGATAAAGCATGTTTTGGCGTCACCGAGCCTGATGCCGGTCTGGATACGACGAGCATCACCACATTTGCCACTAAAGTTGAGGGCGGCTACCGGGTGACCGGCCGGAAGATATGGACGTCATCTGCACAGGTTGCGAATAAAATTGTACTTTTGACGCGGACGACACCGCGTGAGCAATGCCGCAAACCGACGGATGGTCTCACGTTGTTTTATACGGACCTTGATAAATCGCAGATCGAAGTCCGCCGTATTCCTAAAATGGGCCGCAATGCGGTGGACTCCAATGCGACGTTTATCGATGATTATTTTATCCCTGATTGCGACCGGATCGGCGAGGAAGGGAAGGGGTTTCATTATATCCTCCACAGCTTGAACCCGGAGCGAATACTGGTCGGGATTGAGGCGGTCGGCCTCGGGCAAGGCGCCCTTGCGCGTGCGGCGAATTATGCCAGGGAGCGTAAAGTGTTCGGCCGGATTATCGGGGCCAATCAAGGCATTTCGCATCCGCTCGCGGAAAGTTGGGCAGCACTTGAATCAGCGTATTGGATGCTGATGCGTGCGGGATATTTATATGATGCCGGAAAATCCTGTGGCGCGGAAGCGAATGCGGGCAAGTTTCTGGGTGCCCGTGCAGCCTTCGATGCGTGTACAAGAGCGGTGATGACGCATGGCGGCATGGGATATTCGAAGGAATATCAAGTTGAACGATTGTTCCGTGAGTCAATCCTGCTCAGAATTGCGCCGATTACCGAGCAGATGATTTTGAATTTCATTGGTGAGAAAATTCTCGACTTGCCGAAATCATATTAACAAAAACGCTTTGAATGCGCGGGGATTAGAAAGATGACGACACTTCTTGAAGGTAAAGTGGTGGTTGTAACCGGCGGCGGCCGTGGTGTCGGTCGTGGCATTGCGCTGGAAATTGCCAAGGCCGGTGGCAAAGTGATCGTGAATGATCTCGGCGTGGGGCCCGGCGGTGAGGTGGATGGCAGTGTTGGCCCCGCCCAGGAGGTCGTCGACGAGATCAAAGCCGCCGGTGGCGAGGCGGCAGCCTCTACGGATAGCGTATCCACCTGGAGCAGCGCACAGAAGATCGTTCAGGCCGCACTTGACCATTTTGGCCGGGTAGACGGTGTTGTGAATAATGCCGGCATTCTTCGCGATACGATATTTCACAAATTGCCGCCGGAAGATTTTGAACTGGTGCTGAACGTGAATCTGCTCGGCCCGTTCTATGTGAGCCGTGCGGCTGCGCCATACTTTAAGGAGCAAGCCTCGGGTTCCTTCGTACATATGACGTCAAGCTCCGCGCTGATCGGAAATTTCGGGCAGGCGAATTATATTGCGGCCAAAGCGGGCGTGGTCGGCCTTTCCAGATCGATCGCGTTGGACATGCAGCGTTTCAACGTTACCTCCAATTGCATTGCGCCTTTTGCCTGGACGCGCATGGTTAATACAATCCCGACCGACACGCCGGAGCAGCGGGCGCGTGTGGAAGGGCTGAAAAAAATGGTGCCAGAGAAAATTGCGCCATTTGTTGTGGCCTTGCTGTCCGACGCGGGGCGTGCGCGGGTGAACGGCCAGATTTTTGGCGTACGTAATAATGAGATATTCTTCTTCTCCCAGAACAGGCCCACGCATATCGCGCATAATGGCGATGGCTGGACGCCGGAGACCGTGATTGATCGGGCCTTCCCCATGCTGGAGCCGCATTTCTTTCCGCTGGTCCGTTCGGGCGAAGTGTTCTCCTGGGCGCCTTGCTAAGCCATGCCGTTCGACCGCGACTATCTCAAGAGCTACGGGTTTTCGGAATCCACCCAGGATTATCAGAAACGCGACACAATGCTTTACGCGCTGGGGTTGGGGCTGGGCGCTGAGCCGACCAATCCAGGGCATCTGAAATTTGTTTATGAGAAGTCTCTTTGCGCCTTGCCCACCATGGGCGTGGTGCTGGCGCATCCTGGCTTCTGGGCCGGTATTGAGGATCTCTGTATCGATTGGGTGAACATGCTGCATGTCGGCCAGGGGTTGACCATGCATCGTCCGATTCCGGTCGAGGGCAATGTCATCGGGCGTTCTCGGGTGGCCGAGGTGTTCGACCGCGGGCCGGGCAAAGGTGCGCTGCTGTTATACGAGCGTGATGTGTTCAATGTCGGGACGGGCGAGCATCTCGCGACGGTGCGGCAGACCTTGCTCTGCCGTGGCAATGGCGGATTTTCCGCTGTGCCGGTTGAAGTGCCGAAGCCGCATATCGTGCCGCAACGCGCGCCGGACCACGTCGTGGATTCCAAAACGCTGCCGCAAATGGCATTGATTTACCGCTTGTCCGGCGACATGAATCCGTTGCATGCGGACCCTGCGGTTGCCGCCAAGGCAGGCTTCGCGCAACCCATTCTCCACGGTTTGGGAACGTTCGGGATAGCGGGTTTTGCGCTGCTGCAATCGGTACTGGAATATGACGTGACCCGTTTCCACGCGATGGATGTGCGGTTTACGGCACCCGTTTTTCCTGGCGAAACAATCCGCACAGAGATATGGCAAGACGGCGAAACCGTGTCCGTACGCTCCACGGCGCTGGAACGCGGCAAGGTTGTTCTCGATAACGGGTTGTGCTTGATTTCCGGTAAAACAACTTAAACGAGGATCGGCCAAATGGGCATTGCGGGGAAGGTGATCATCACATGTGCGGTCACGGGCTCTATTCACACGCCATCAATGTCGCCCTATTTGCCGGTGACGGCGGACGAAATTGCGCAAGCCGCGATCGGCGCCGCCGAGGCGGGTGCGGCGATCGTGCATTTGCATGCGCGTAATCCGGAAGACGGCAGGCCAGATCAGTCGCCTGAGGCGTTCGAGCCGTTTTTAAAAGTGATCAAACAACGCTCGGGCGTCGTTATCAACCTCACCACGGGCGGCTCGCCGTATATGAGTGTTGAGGAGCGCATCCGTCCCGCGACGATGTTCAAGCCGGAAGTCGCCAGCCTGAATATGGGTTCGATGAATTTCGGACTTTTCCCGATGCTGAATCGCTTCAAGGAATTCAAGCATGGCTGGGAGCGTGAGATGCTGGAGAACAGTAAGGATCTCGTATTCCGAAATTCGTTCAAGGACATTCGCTATGCGCTGGAAACCCTGAACGAGACCCATACGCGCTACGAGTTTGAATGCTACGACACAAGCCATTTGTATAATTTACATTATTTTTGGACAGAAGGGCTGGTCCGCGCGCCATTGTTCATTCAAACCGTTTTCGGTTTGCTGGGCGGTATTGGCCCGCACCCGGATGATCTGATGCATATGAAGCGCACGGCGGACCGGCTGTTCGGCAATAACTATCGCTGGTCCGTGCTTGGAGCGGGTAAATCCCAGATGCCGCTTGCCGCCATGGGCGCTGCGATGGGCGGCAACGTTCGCGTTGGGCTGGAGGACAGTCTCTGGATCGGCAAAGGGCAGTTTGCGGAGTCCAATGCCGCGCAGGTTCGCCAGGTTCGCAAAATTATTGAGGGGCTAGGGCTTGAAGCCGCCACACCGGATGAGGCGCGGGAGATCCTCGCGCTCAAAGGTGCGGACCGCGTGAATTTTTAGGCCGTGAGATTTGACCATGCATCCGCGTGAAACGGCCCGGCTGCATCCGGACAAACCCGCCTTCATCATGGCCGGTTCGGGGGTTGCCGTAACCTATGAATCGCTTGCGAAGCGCGGGAACAAGGCCGGCCGGTTGTTGCGCGGGCTGGGCCTGCGTCGCGGGGATCATATCGCAGCACTCATCGAGAACCATCCGGATTATTACGCGCCGGTTTGGGCTGCGCTGAATACCGGTCTCTATTTCACGAGTATCAGCACGTTGTTCACCCCGGCCGAGATTGCGGGTATTTTGAATGATTGCGCCGCGAAGGTGCTCTTTACCAGCCGCGCAATGGCGGAGAAAATACGGGCAGTGCTCCCGCTCTCGCCCGGCCTGCAAGCCGTGTTCATGCTGGATGGTACGATGCCGGGTGTGGCCGATTTTGCGACGGCAATCGAGGGGCTGGATGATACCCCGCTTGACGATGAACGCCAGGGCGCACTCATGGTCTATTCGTCGGGGACCACGGGAAAGCCAAAGGGGATCAAGCCGGATCTGCCGGATCTGCCGGTCGACGTGCCGATGGGGCTCGTTGCCGCGCAGCTGAAACTCTATGAGTTCCACGAAAACACCATCTATCTCTCAACGGCGCCGCTTTATCACACGGCACCGCTGAAATGGAATCTCACCGTGCAAATGTCCGGCGGTACGTCGATCGTCATGGAGAAATTCGACGCGGAAACGGCTCTGGCCTTGATTGAAAAATATCGCGTGACGCTCGCCCAGTTCGTGCCGACGATGTTCATTCGCATGTTGGCATTGCCGGAGGCGACGCGGCGGAAATACGATCTTTCTTCCTTGCGGCAGGTCGTGCATGCAGCCGCACCTTGCCCGCCATTGATCAAGCGCCGGATGATCGAATGGCTGGGTCCGATTATCGATGAATATTATGCGGGTAGCGAGAGCAATGGGCTCTGCCTGATAAGGAGTCACGAGTGGCTGGAGCGACCTGGCTCTGTTGGTCGCTCGGTGCGGGGGCCGGTTCATATCATGGCCGAGGATGGCGAAACGGAACTGGAACCGGGTATGCCTGGAATCATTTATTTCGAGGGCGGTACCCCATTTAAATATCATAACGACCCAGAGAAGACCCGGAGCGTGCATAACAGCCGTGGCTGGAGTGCGATCGGGGATGTGGGATATGTCGATACGGAAGGCTATTTGTTTCTGACCGACCGGATGCAGGACATGGTCATTTCCGGTGGCGTTAACATTTATCCGCGAGAGGTGGAGAATGTTCTGGCGGCGCATTCGGCGGTATTCGATGTTGCTGTCATCGGCGCACCGGATGCTGAATTTGGCGAGGCATTGCGGGCCGTCGTACAAGTGGTTTCAGTTGACGCGGATACCTCTGCCCTTGAAGCCGAGCTTCGTGAATTTTGTTCAGCCCAGCTCGCCAGCTATAAATGCCCGCGTTTCTATGATTTCGTCGAGGAATTGCCGCGGCTGCCGACGGGAAAACTGCTTAAGCGTAAATTACGCGATCAATATTGGAGTGGGCAGGCGCCCGTTACCGCCATCGCCTCCGCCGCCACGAAAGGATAGAGCCATGACTGCAGATTTGCTGACTGAGATCAAAGACGGAATTGCTCGGCTGACGATTAATCGTCCCGATCAGCATAATGCGATTTCGAGCGAGATGTTGCAGGATATGCTCAAATTTGTCCTTCAGGTCGAAGCGCGGCCGGATGTGCGGGCGTTGCTCATCACGGGGGCAGGCGCGCATTTCGCGGCGGGTGGCGATGTCAAAAGTTTTGCCTCTGTGATTTCCATGGCGCCCGAAGAATTGCGTGCGGATTTCGAACGCCGTTCGGTCGATGCAGCGCCGCTATGGCTGGCGCTGGAACGTCTGCCCCAACCCGTCGTTTGCGCGGTGCGTGGGTTTTCAGCCGGTGCGGCGTTGAGTTTTGTCGCTGGCTCGGATTATACCATCGCCTCTGAGAATGCTAAGTTTTTACTGGCACATGTCGGCATCGGGCTCGTTGCAGATGCCGGGACGACGTATCACCTACCGCGCGCCATCGGCATGCGAAAGAGCAAGGAGCTAGCTTTTTTTGGCGACCGGATCGACGCGCAGCAGGCGCTTCAGATTGGCCTTGTTAACAAGGTCGTGCCGGATGCTGAACTGGAAAGCGAGACCGAAACCATCCTGAAGCGGCTTGCCGCCGCGCCCGCGATTTCAATCGCGAACGCGAAGCGGCTGATGAATGCATCGTTGAACAACACTTTGACCGAACAGCTCGAGCTGGAGACCAAGGCGGTCGGGAACTGCGGCGCGTCGGCTGATATTAAGGAAGGCGTGCAGGCTTTTATCGAAAAGCGGCGACCGGAATTCGGCAAGGCGGCTCTTTCGTAAGAGCCGCATCAGCCGTTACCTCATGCTACCCGGGCTGCAGGTTCCTTCCGCTTGGTCCGCGCCTCGCGCTGCTGGGCTAGTTCCACCTTTGCGACCGTCTCGCGATGCACCTCATCTGCACCTTCGCCGATCCGTACGACGCGCTGATAGGCCCACATCGCCGCCAGCGGCGTGTGTTGGGACACGCCCATGCCGCCATGAAACTGGATGGCGCGGTCTAGCACTTTGAGCGCCATTTCCGGCGCCAGAACCTTGCATTGCGCGATTTCGCTGCGCGCCGCCTTGGTGCCATAGGTTTCCACCAGATAGGCGGTTTTCAGCAGCATCTGGCGGGCCTGGTCGATTTCGATACGAGAGCGGGCGATGGCATCGAGCACCACACCCCGGTCGGAGAGGGGCTTGCCGCCGATGATGCGCTCGTCCACCCATTTGCACATCAGCTCCATCGCACGCTCGGCGCTGCCGATGGCATGCATGCCGAGCTGGATGCGGCTAAGGCCAAGCCCGTGCTGCATCATCGCGAAGCCGGCGCCCTCCTTGCCGATGAGGTAACTCCGCGGCACGCGCACATTGTCCAGAATGAGATCGTTATGCACGTAAGGCGCGTGGTCGTAGCCGAACACGGTTTCAATCCGCCCGAAGGACACGCCAGGTGCTGAGCGCGGCACCGCAACGAGCGAGTGACGTTGATGCCGGTCAGCATCCGGCGCAGTGACCCCGAAGATCAGGAGTAATTCGCACTCTTCCTGCATGGAAGCGGTGGCCCAGACTTTCTGGCCGCTCAGCACGTATTCATCGCCCTCGGTGCGGATCGGGAATTTGAGCTGTGTCGGGTCGGAGGAGGGAACTTCGCGTTCGGTAATGCTGATGCAGGAGCGGATCGTGCCTTCGATCATCGGCCACATGAACCGCGTTTTAACCTCATCGGTTGCAAAGCCATCCAGCAGCAAGATGTTTCCGACGGTCCCGGGATAGCTGTTGAACACTTCGGCGCCAAGTTCTGATCGCTGAATTAGTTCGGAGACCGGTGCGAACTCGGTCAGGGTCAGGCCCATGCCGGAGAGGCGTTCCGGGAGCGCGAAATTCCAAAGCCCCTCGGCTTTGGCACGGGCGCGCAGCTCGTTCATGATCGGCGGATATTTGTAACGGTCCCCGGTTGCGAGCTGATGCTCATGGACAGATTCGGCCGGATAGACATAAGCCTCCATAAAGCCTGCGACGCGGTCCAGCAGCTTCCGGATTTTTTCGGATGGTTCGAAACTCATTCTATGACGCTCCAGTGATGTTCATTCTTTACGTTCTGCAAAGCTCAGAAGGCAGGCGCGCCCTGGGAGAAATGCGGCTTGCTTATGATAAGTATGATTACTAAAGATGATACATAAGCGGATGCCCGATGGCAAGACTTGGCAGTCTCGGCGTGGCGCAGCATAAACGGCTCGGGGAAACACTGAATGTCACATCCAAGGCAATGGGCCTTAAAGGAACCTGATAAGCCGGCCGTCATCATGGCGGCGGACGGCGCGACGCTCTCTTATGCGGCGCTGGAGCGCCATGCGAACCGTGTTGCGCAGTATTTACGCCAAGCCGGGCTGCGGCGCGGCGATGTTATTGCCGTGCTGATGGAGAATGATCCGAGGTTTCTTGAAATCTTCTGGGGTGCGCAGCGTGCGGGCATATATTTCGTTCCTCTGTCCTGGCGGTTCAAATGCGAGGAAATAAGATATATTCTTGAAAATAGCGGCACGCGCGTCCTGTTCACCACGCCGCTCTACGCCGCTTTGGGCCGAGAGGCCGCATCGCTTGCGGGTGTTGAGACGCGCGTTTGCGCTGGCGGGGATGCGCCGGGATTTGTCGCTTACGAGGCGGCGCTGGCCTCGGTACCGGATGGGCCGATCGCCGATGAATCGCTCGGCCGGGACATGATGTATTCTTCCGGCACTACGGGCCGGCCCAAGGGCGTGAAAACCATACTGCCGGACGGCGAAATCACCTCCATGATGCCAGTCATGGGCTTCATGTCGAAGCTCTACGCGTTCGACGAGAAGACCGTATTTCTCTCCACATCGCCGCTCTACCACGCCGCCGGACTGCGCTATGCCTTGGTGACCGGCCATGCGGGCGGGACGGTGGTGGTGATGGAGCGGTTCGATGCGGAGCGGGTGCTTGCTTTGATTGAGCAATACCGCGTTACGCATGTCAGCCTCGTGCCGACCATGTTCGTTCGTTTGCTCAAATTACCGATAGAGACAAGGGCACGCTACGATTTGTCCAGCCTACGCAAAATCATTCACGGCACAGGCCCGTGCGGCAAGGACGTAAAGCGGGCCATTATCGATTGGTTCGGTCCGATCGTGTTTGAAAATTATGGGGCCACCGAAGGTAATGGGCTATGCGCGCTGGATTCTCAGGAATGGCTGGAGCGCCCAGGTTCGGTCGGCAAGGCAGTGGTCGGGCGCATCCATATTCTTGGCCCTGATGGCGGTGAATGCGCGCCCGGCGAAGATGGGCTGGTGTATTTCGAAGGTGGACCACGATTTGCGTATCATTTGGACGAAGAAAAAACCGCGCAGGCTTATTCGCCGGAGGGTTGGAGTACGCTCGGCGATATCGGCCATTTGGACCAGCAGGGCTATCTCTACCTGACCGACCGCCAGTCGCACATGATCATTTCAGGCGGTGTGAATATCTATCCGCAGGAGGTAGAGGATCTCCTTCTCGCGCACCCGCGCGTGCTCGATGCGGCGGTGATCGGCGTGCCGAATTCGGAATTTGGCGAGGAAGTCAAAGCTGTCATCCATCCCGTATCAATGGATGAAGCCGGCCCCGAACTGGCGGCAGCGCTTATCGGGTATTGTCGGGCCAGCGTCGCCAGTTACAAATGCCCGCGCAGCATTGATTTTTCGGATAATCTCCCGCGGCATGAAACCGGAAAAATTTATAAGCGCCTCTTGAAGTTACAGTATGCGGAGGCTCCACCCTGGCCTGCAAGTTAGTAAGCATATTTACTTGATTATGCTCAGCCATTATGCTTACCTAATCAGATAATGATCATCGGCGATCGTGTTCCGCCGATATAAAAACCACAAGACGAGGGATCCAAATGGACGTGTCCGCCCCAACCGAGCTTTTAGGCTATGGTCGCGAGATTTTCGAGGACCATCACGAGGCGTATCGCACGACGACGCGGCGGTTCTTCCAGACCGAAATTGAACCCAATGTTAAGCAGTGGCAGAAGGACGGGTTCTTTCCCGCCGAATTGTTTCAGAAAGCCGGCCGCGCCGGGCTGCTCTGCGCAGGCATTCCCGAGGAATACGGCGGTGGCGGCGGGGATTTTCTTCATCATGCGATTTTTTATGAAGAGCACGGCTACTCGCCGGCAGGGGCCGCGATGGAAGGCGGGCTTTGTACGGATACTGCGGCCTACGTGATGATGCTGGGCGGCACCGAGGAACAGCGCCGGGAATGGCTGCCGCAATTCGCAACCGGCGATGTCATCTCGGAAGTCGGCGTCACTGAGGGCCATTCCGGCAGCGACCCGCGCAGCATCCGCACAACGGCGCGGCGGGATGGCGATGATTACATCCTCAACGGCTCCAAGATGTGGATGACCAACGGGCCGATCATGACCATGCTCGTGGTGGCAGCCCGTACCAATGCCGATGAGCATAGCAAAGGCGGAATCTCGATGTTCATTGTGCCGATCAAAGGCACGAAAGGCGTTACGGTCAGCAAGCCGACCGAATTGATGATTAAAAGCGCTGGCGGTGTCGCCGAGGTTTTCTTCGAGGATGTGCGGATCCCAGCCTCCAACCTCCTCGGCGGTGGCGAGGGGCGCGGCATGGCGGCGGCGCTTGGCACGATTACGACCGCGAGGCTCGCCACCGCGGCGCGGATGCTGGCGGCCTGCGATCTGGCTTTCAAGATCACGGTGGATTTCGTGCGCGAGCGCCAGGCTTTCGGCCAGCGCGTCATTGATTTTCAGGTGACCCAATTCAAGCTCGCGCAAATGAAAACCGAAATCGCGGTCGGCCGCGCCTTTCTGGACCGGCTGCTCCTGCGCAACGTAACCGGCAAATGCGACCCTGTGGAAAGCTCCATGGCCAAGCTCTGGATTTCAGAACTTGAAGGCAGGGTGATGGATGAATGTGTCCAGCTCCATGGCGGCGCAGGATTCAGCGACGAATACCCGATTTCCAAAATGTATGCGCTGGCCAGGGTGCATCGTATCTATCTCGGCACGTCTGAAATTCAGCGTCTCACGATCGCGCGGAGCATCTGAACGAACGCGCGTGTCTGTCTGAGTTGATTTGAAAGAAAAAAATGGCAGGTTTGCAGGACACGTTGCACGGTTTCACGGTGCTCGATCTTGGCGCCGGTATGTCATCCGCGTTGGTAACGAAGTTTCTAGCCGAGGCGGGGGCACGGGTTATCCGGCTGGAGCCGGAAAGCGGCGATCCTTTTTACCGTGTCTACCCGGCATATGCCACTTGGCATCATGCCAAAGTAATCGAAAGAGTTTCGGATATTCGGTCTGAATCTGTAAAAGACTGGCTATCGAAGGCTGATATCTGCGTCATGGGTGGCGAGGATTTTCCTGGCTTCGATTGGCGTCTGGACGGGGCTGAAGTTGCGGCGCGCTATCCTGCCCTCACCATCCTGAACATCACCGGATATCCGGCCTCGTTACCCCTTCACGGCAGGCCGGCATCGGATATTCTGGTGCAAGCGCGGTCTGGTTTTTGTTTCGAGCACTACTCGGACAAGCCCTATGTTGCGGGATTCCCCGCAGCGATTTACGGCACGGCGCTACTCGGTCTCATCGCCTTACTTGGCGCTTTTTATTCACGGTTAGCCAGCGGTACTGGCAAGCTCGCATCGGTGAGCTTGTTCGAAGGGACGATCAGCTGGTGTCTGCCTTATTGGATTCATGCCGAAAAGCCAGATAAGCGTCTTACGTTCAACATCCCGAAGGACCCATATCCGCTCATTTTCCGATGCAAGGATGGAAAATACATCCATTTCGTGCTCGGCTCTGCGGGCTCAAAAGGGCGGCTCTATCGCATTCTAAAAATCGATGACCCAACGGTTGCCCCGGACGATGCCGGATTCCCAAATCCTTTTGGCCCGGCAAAGACGTTTTTTGGGGATATTGACACGCTGGCCGCCCATGTCGCCAATTTTAATAGCGATGAACTGGTTGCCGCCATTCGCGCGGCGGAAGTCGCGGTGGAGTATGTTCTGGCACCCGGTGAATGCTGGAACGACCCGCAGGTTGAGCATAATCAGATCCTTCGCCGTGGGCCTGGGCATGAACGCTATGTTGGCCCCCCAATAGAAGCAGCATGGACCGCGCCGTCTTCCACCGGCGTAGCGGAGCCGAAGACCGAAGGTCCATTTCCGCTGAGCGGCGTGCGCGTGCTGGATTTTGGTGCCTTGGTCGCGGGGCCATATGGCAGCGTGCCGCTGGGGGATTTGGGAGCCGATGTCATCAAGGTCGAAGCGCTGACCGGCGATGTAAATCGCACAATTCCAAGATCTTTCTTTTGCTGCAATCGCGGCAAGCGCTCGATTGCCGTAGATATGAAAACGCCCGAGGGCGCCGAGATCGTCCGTAGACTTTGCCGGAACGCGGATATTGCGACGAATAATTTCCGCCCCGGCGTATCCGCCCGTCTGGGCGTGGACCCGATAAGCCTTCAGAAGCTGAAGCAGGACATGGTGGCGCTGGAGACAACGGGTTATGGCTCCAGCGGCCCCAGCGGGCTGCGGCCGGGCTATGACATGGTACTGCAGGCGTTCTGCGGGTTCGAGGCGACGGCTGGCGGGGAAGGGAACCCGCCATTATGGAACCGCACCTCGATGCTGGATTTTGCGGCAGGGCTTTGCGGTTCGGTTGCCATGCTGGTGGCGCTGATTCACCGCCGGCGCACCGGTGCGGGTGCAAGCGTTAGTACAAGCCTGCTCAATGCCGGGCTTTTCATGTTCTCCGAACTTGTCCAGCGGGCAAACGGCGAGTTCGCCGGTATACGCAAGCTCAACGGCACGCAGACCGGATTTCATCCGGCGGAGGCACTCTACCGCACGGCGGATGGGTGGATCGCGGTGCACGCGCCCAGCGAAGAGACAAGCCAGGCCTTGCTTCGCGTACTTGGCCTGGATACATCGGCATTTCCGCCGCGTGCTGCTTGGGCGAATCGCGAACATACAGTCCTATCCGAGGCCATCGCGGGCTTCTCACAAGATGCGTTGCTCGCAAGGTTGGATGAAGCACATGTATGGGCGGAGGCGGTGCTGGAAGACGGTTCGATCTGGCTCGACGATCCCGCACTGATTGCGGGTGGCACCGCGATTTCATGGAATGATCCAAAATACGGGGAAACTGCCATACTGGGGGCGATGTTCCAGATCGCCGGCACGCCGCATGCGCGCTTGCATGACGCCCCTACACTCGGCCGGGACACACGCGAAATTCTGAGCGAATTAGGATATTCACATCGGGAAATCGAGGCGCTGTTCGCAAGTAAGGTCGTGCTCGAGACCATTTGAGCGGGTTCACGCCGCATTTAGTACTGCGTTCTTTAGACTGGTGTGGTGAGGCAGAATTTTCCAAATTGCCGAGGATTGACCGGATAAATCTATAAAAATAGCGCCCTTGCTTTATGCTAGAGTGCGATGACATTAAGATGAACCGCTCGCGGTTCAACTTAATGTCTGAATCGCCCTCTAAGCGGTGATCTAGGGCGCTATTGCGTTTCATCTTCTGAGCCGTGCGAGAGCTTCAGTCAGGCGAGTTTAGGCGCTTACCGACAGATCCTTTCGGCGATCTGCCGGTTGAAAAATTCTCAATACTTTCCGAGCGCGTAGCCAACGTCCAGAACGCCGACAACTTGGTCCGCGGCATGACCCTGGAGACCGTATCCGGTTCCCTCGCCGAATCCGTTGATATGCGTATAGGCGATGGTCGCCGTGGAATAGAAGTTCTGATGTTGCCAGGTCACATTACCTTGTAGGCCCAGCATGCTGGTGCCGGGGGTGAAGGTGCCGGGCGCGGCCGGAGAGTCATATTGCAGCCAGTTGCCGAACAGTGCGGCGTTGGGGTCGTGCTTGTCGCCGTTCTGATAAACATATTGCGGCTGCGCCGTAACCGACCAGGTGTTGTTGATCTTATAGGTCAGGTCCACCATTGCCGCAGCGTTGTAATAGGTGGTCAAAGGCTTTGGATTTGCGGTTGAAGATGAAACCGAATTCCGCGGCAGCCACTGATACTGAATTTCGGGTACGATGCTCCATGCGCCGACGAGCCATTGGCCACCGACGCCGATCAGGCTGCTATTCGCTTCGGAAAATCCGAGTCCGACGCCTTTATGATTCTGTCCGGGATTTCCGGTATGGCCGAGATTGGTATGGCCGAAGCCGAGCAGATAGTCCGAACCATCCGCATTCAGATTATAGGTGAATGCCGCGGAGACGATGTTATGCCGGTTGGTGTTATCCGCATCCGACCACTGCAGGTTAAATGTGGAGGGGCCGTAATACAGGTTCAACTGGGGTCCGTAACCCGAGACGACCTGCATGTTGTTGAGGTCGGATACGAAAAAGGTCGGGTTCAGATAGATCGCCGCACCTTCGACACCTTCCAGCGGCGCCATCTTGCCGGCGGATATGCTCCAATATTGCGAGGGCTGTACCGTGACCCAGTAGGACATCACGGCGGGTGACGTCGTGTTATAGGCTGACCCGTAGGGCGCCACGCTGTTGAACACCCCGTAATTACTGGTGAGCCCCATGGTGGGCGAGGCGAACTGGCCGCCGTTGAAATAGAATTGGAACAGGCCCGTCGGCTTTGCCAGATGCAGCCAGATATTGCCGACGCTGACGGATGTATTTACGCCCCGGCCAGCGGCATCGGGCGACGGGTTGTTGATGGCGGAAACGAAACCGTCGACGACGCCAGCAGCGATCCAGTCGCCATCCAGCGGCCCCAGGCCCGAAATTGTGGTTGGGTACGAACCAACGGTCGGAAACCCAGTGCCCCCAGGCCCGATGGCACAGCTTTCGCGCGCTGTCCCCAGTAGAACGACGAGACCCAGGCAAGGCGCTACGGCCAGCTTTGAACGATTCATGAATGTGATCCCTATTATTTTTTGGACGCAGTCAGCCTTGCCGGTCCGGATAAAATCCGGACACGGCCTGGCTTATTCTTGGTATTTTTAGGGTAGGCTTATTGGCTGCTGGTTACGGGTGCATAGACCCCGATGCAGCCATAGGTGCCGCAATTGCCGCCTTTTGCGGGGCGCGGCACCAGCACGCGGCTGTCAGCTTCGCTAACGGCCAGAGAATGGGTGTGTCCGCCAGTCGGCATGTTTTGAACCCAGGTGTTCGTGTCGGCATCGATCACCCCCACTACCGGGCCGCCAGGCATTCCCGCGGCGGCAACATAGTATTGCCGCGTCACGGGGTTATAGGCGACTTCATCAATGCCGCCGACCTGCGAGAGCGTGGCAACCGTGTTCCCATTTGCGTTGAGGATAACGGTGCGCGGCGGCATGTTGAAGTCCTTTGACCCGGCATCGCAGCCGACCACAAAATTCCCATTGGGGCCGAATGCCGAACCGGCGGGGATGCAATCATCGACAGGAATCATTTTGATAATTTTTGCCGTGCGCGGGTTGATCACCGCGATCGCGCCGTGATTCGCGACATGGTTCAGCTCGGGAACCGAGACATAGAACATGCCGGTTCCCGCGTAATAGGTCGGCTTGTCCAGCCCGCCAGTGGCATCCGGGAAAGTGATACGCGCCAGGACCTTGTGTCCTGGCTTGGTCGAGATCAGGGTGAAGAAGGGCGGCGTGTCCGAATCATTGTCGATGCCAACGATATGATCCTGCGGGTCGAAATCCACCTCATCGGCACGATCCGCCCCGCCGGTCGATACGCTGCCGATGATCTTGTTGGTTTTAAGATCGACGATCTTGATCGAACTATCGCCATCCGTCGCCCAGAGCTGGCCATCTGCAACCACGATGCCGCTGGGGCCAACGGTAGACACGTCGCCATGAAAGCCTTTGAAACCGCCGATGCGGCCAGAATACTTGCCGCTGGTGACGTCGAAAATGTCTACTGACGCATTCGAGCCATCAGCCAGATAAAACTTATTAGTTTGCTGATCGATATAGCTGATGTCAAATCCCTGCAGGGCCTTACCCGGCATCGCGATCGCGGAAACCGGCTGGAGTTTATCTGTAGAGGCATGCGCGCCAGCGACGCCCAAGCCGATCACCATTGCTGCGCTTGCCAGCATTTTCAACCGAAAACTCATTTTTCCTCCCATTGAATTTTGAAGCCTCTTGACGCAATTCGCATTTTTTTCACGTCGGGCAGAGGCCCGTGACGTCTTCCCAACGTGGATTTATTTACCGTTGCATAGCTTTCCGGTCCTGGACGCACCATCCTGTGGCTTACCTGTTAGTCCGAAAAAGGAATAGATATCGGATTGTGATGGGGTCCGGCGACGCACCCTGCGTAAATCGGATGGTAAGGTAAGCGCGTGCCATCTGCGGGCGTGTTAGCACGCCTGCGATCATCAATGAAAATGGGAGGCGTGCGTGCTTAAAATCTGGGGGCGGCTGACATCCACAAATGTGCAGAAAGTCATTTGGTGCTGCGAAGAGCTGGGCATTGCCTATGAGCGTATTGACCTTGGGGGAAAATTCGGCGGCGGGGACGATCCGGCCTACCGTGCCCGTAACCCGAACGGGTTGATTCCAACCATTGAAGACAATGGCTTCGTACTTTGGGAATCGCACGCTATACTGCGCTATCTTGCCGCAGGCGATTCGTCGCGCATTCTGCTGCCGGAAGGGCGGCAGGCTATGGCGCGGGTGGATCAATGGTTGGATTGGCAGATGGTGGCGCTCGGCTTGCGTCTGCGGTCGCTTGCGATGCTGATGATCCGTCCGCAAGCCGCACCGCCGGGCGAGACCATCGAAGGCGCAACAAAAAATGCCGCCACGGCTTTCGGCATTCTGAACGACCATCTTGCTGCTTCCCGTTTTGTCGCCGGAGCGCAATTTACGATTGCTGACATCGCTGTTGGGATCAGCGTGCATCGCTGGCTAAGCCTCCCGATCCAGCGTCCATCGCTGCCGGCGATTGATGCTTGGTATGGTCGGGTTTCCGAGCGCCCGGCATTTGCGTCCATTGCAACGGTGCCGCTGAACTAGCGGGGGCTTGCGGTCGAGCCGCGCAGCACAAGTTCCGGGTACGTCTGAATTTGTTCAAATGGCGCAGCAGGATTGGCAATGCGTTCGAGGAGCAACCGAGCGCCTTCGCGCCCAATCCGGTCTTGAGCGATTCTCACCGTGGTGAGCGGGGGATGCGCCATATCAACCAAGGCGATGTCGTTATGCCCGGTGATCGAGAGATCGGCTGGGCACGCCAGCCCGCGCGCACGAAGCGCCAGATAGGTGCCGAGCGCCAGCAGATCATTGGCGGCAGCAATGGCGGTGAGGCTGGGTGTTGCCTCCAGCAATCCGGTCGCACCCAGCCGCCCTGCTTCAAGGGAATATGCGTCAGCGATGACCACGGGGCCTGGGGGAAGTCCCCAGTTCTGGAACTCCGCCTGAAATCCGGCAAGGCGGAGACGGCCCGTCGAGACGTCCTGTGGTCCGGCCAGATGACCGATCTGACGGTGGCCAAGGTTCAGGAGATGACGGACGGCGAGGCGCATTCCAGCAACATCGTCGGGCGTCGCTGCGGCGAAACGGCCCTCTGCGTCGGCGCGGTTGACGAGAACGGTGGGCAACCCATGCGCTGCGCAACGTGCCAGTACCGGGTCTGCATCGTGCGCGGTTGCGAGTATCAGGCCTTCAACCCGGCGCGCAACCAGCCTGTCGAGCAGCTCCAGCGCGCCCAGATGCGCGTCGGACCGCGCATTGGCAACAAGCACGCCGTAATCATGCTCGGCAAGCAGCGCTTCGGCGCCCGAAAGAATGGGTGCGAAGACCGGGTTTGCGAGATCCGGCACAAGAATGCCGATCAGCCGCGTCTGGCTGGTGCGCAACGAAGCAGCCAGCATGTCTCGCCGGTAGCCAAGCTCCGCCGCAATTTTCACGATCCGCGTTGTGACATCCGGGGACAGAAGATGTGCGGTGCGCGGGTTGAGCGCCCGAGAGGCCGTAGAGCGGTGTACCTGTGCCGTGTCCGCGACATGCTGCAGCGTGGCGTGGCGCCGTCGAGGCAGGGTCGGCTCAGCAATGCTTCTGCGTCGGGGCATACCCGATTTATACGAGGCTTTTCAGCCTTTGCAATCGATTGCATAGACCAAAAATTGTTGGCATGTTTGCCTGGCCGGCCAGAACAGGAGGGTCGAAACTCGTGAGTGCTGAAACCGCAGAACATGGGGCTGAGCCGTCGGCTTCGCATGGTATCATCGAAGATGCGGCCGGTGTGACAGCGTTGGTTCTCGCCGCGATGTCCCGCGCGCCGGACGACCGTCTGCGAGAGGTGATGGCGGCCCTCGTGCGCCATCTCCACGCTTTTGCGCGCGAGGTGCGGCTGAGCGAGGCGGAATATGAAGCGGGGATAGAGATGCTGAACCGGATTGGCCAGAACACTAATGCGACACATAATGAAGGCATTCTCTTTGCGGATGTCCTGGGCTTCTCAACGTTGATCTGTTTGCTGAATTCTGGGGCAAAAGGCGCGACCGAGACAGCCTCGGCGCTGCTTGGGCCGTTTTGGCGGGATAATTCGCCCGCCGTTGAAAATGGCGCGTCGATCGTTCGTTCGCCCACGCCCGGACCCGCTCTCTTTGTGAATTGCCAGGTAACGGACACAGACGGCCATGCGCTCGCCAAGGTGGAGGTCGATGTCTGGCACGCCTCGCCGGTCGGGCTGTATGAAAATCAGGATACGGAACAGGTAGATATGAACCTGCGGGGCCGATTTGTGACGGACGCCGAGGGCCGGTTCAGCTTCCGGTCCATCAAACCCGCGGGTTATCCAGTGCCCACCCATGGCCCCGCCGGAGCGTTGCTGCGGGCCCAGAAACGCCATCCGTACCGGCCAGCACATCTGCATTTCATGTGCTTCAAGCCTGGCTTTAAGACGCTCATCACACAAGTATTCACCGATGACGATCCATATCTGGAGAGCGATGTGGTGTTTGGCGTGACGCGCCATCTGGTAGGCGATTATCGCCGCCACGACGATGGCGCACCGCCGGAACCGGGCGTCGTGGCCCCTTGGTATTCGTTGAATTACACCTTTGTTTTGGAGCCTGGCGATGCGAAGCGGCCGGTCCCGCCGATTCAATAGGAGAAAGTGATGACGTTGATGCTCAAGGGACGCCGGGCTTTAGTTGTTGGCGGGGCCGGAGGCATAGGTGCCGCCTGCGTCCGCTTGCTGGCGGAGGCTGGGGCACTTGTGGCGTTTACGCATACGCCACGTTCCAGTGACGCCGCAGCCGCGCTGCTGTCTTCCTTACCCGGTCAAGGACATGCCGCCTTTGTCGCCGATGTCACTGACACTGCAAGCCTCGTCGCGATACGCGATGCATTGCAGGCGCAAGCTGGCACTGCGCTGCACGTGCTCATCAATGCCGCGGGCTTCACCAAGCCGGTTCCCCATGAAAATCTTGACGCGCTGGACGACGAACTGATCGATGCGATGTTCCGTGTGAATTGGCGCGGCCAGTTCGCGGCGATTCGTACCTTTGCGCCGATGCTGCAGGCCTCGGGCGAGGGGGTGGTGGTGAATATCTCCTCGATCGCAGCACAGACCGGGCTGGGCTCCTCGATCGCTTATTGTGCGGCCAAAGCTGGGATCGATGTGATGACCAAATCACTCGCCCGCGCGATGGCGCCGGCGGTGCGTGTGCTCGGCATCGCACCGGGCGTCGTGGATACCGGGTTCGTTCTTGGCCG